>WNEZ01002924.1_pt1 | contig 24870 bp, 20 predicted proteins | sample 5400521 | NCBI WGS metagenome assembly WNEZ01 (sample SAMN13153339, study PRJNA577476) | soil metagenome | isolation source: 120 cm saprolite under Douglas fir tree site 2 hole 1 replicate 1 | place: USA:California | collected 2015-04-18
AAGCCCCCGCAGACGGCCTGCACTACGCCTGTCAGCGAGGGCATGGTTGTGCATACCAAAACTGAAAAAGTGCTCAAGGCCCGCAGGGGAACGCTAGAATTTTTGTTGATCAACCATCCGCTGGATTGCCCCATCTGTGACAAGGGTGGTGAATGCGACCTGCAGGACTTCACCCTGCGCCACGGCCCTGGCGGCACACGTTTCGACCTGCACAAGCGTCACTATCCGAAACCTATCCCCGTCAGCGACAGGGTCATGCTTGACCGCGAGCGCTGCATTCTTTGCCAGCGCTGCACGCGCTTCAGTTCGGAAATCTCGATGGATAACGGCCTGGTGATGATCTCACGCGGGTACAAGATGGAAGTCGGCACTGCGCCAGATCATGCGTTTGACTCGATCTTCTCGGGCAATACGGTCGAGATATGCCCGGTAGGGGCGCTAACGGCGACTGCCTATCGCTTCAAAGCGCGGCCCTGGGAGTTGAAGCACATACCGAGCGTGTGTAACAACTGCAGTGTCGGCTGCAACGCGCGTATAGATGTGCGTGTCGATAAGATAATGCGCCTGATGTCGCGCACCAACGATGAAATCGACGATGGCTGGCTGTGCGACCGCGGCCGTTGGGGATTTGAGTTCGTCAATAGCCCGCAGCGGCTGCGTACTCCTCTCGTTCGTTACAAGGGTCAATTAGAACCTTCATCCTGGGATGAGGCGCTCTATATGATGGTCTCTCGCCTCAGGCTTATAGCTGACAAGCATGGAGCCAGTGCTATCGGCGGGATTGGTTCGACTCGCACCACCAACGAGGAGGCATACCTCTTCCAGAAGTTGCTGCGCGAGGCCATCGGCACGCCCAATGTCGATCACCATCACGGGTACTTCCCCGGTCCGCGTGATCCACTGACAGGTAGGCCCTGGATGATGACCAACAGCATCGCGGACATCGAGAAAGCTGCGCACATCGTACTGGTTGCCTCTGATCCCTACCAGCGCCAGCCCATTCTTAACCTGCGTATCAAGAAGGCGATGCAAGCCGGGGCAAAGATCTACATCGTCAACGAGGGTGTGACAGAACTCGATCGCTTTGCCGTGAGCAAGATCAGCATTCCTCAAAACGGCGCTGGCATGGCGGCGAAGATACTGCTGAAGCGTGTATTGAGTGGTGAGATAGCGAAGCAGTATGAAGACATCCGAACCAAAATACAGGGTGAGCATATACGCGCATCTGAAGAGGCATTTGGGCTTGAGACAACCACGCAACTGCAGCAGCTTGCAGATACGCTTGCAGAATCCAGGGGGGGCATAATCCTCTATGACGAAATGGCTACGCTGGCTCCTGGCTGCAAAGACCTGGCGGCTGACCTGCAAGCATTGGCCGTCTTAACCGGTAATGTAAATCGCGCCGGCTCAGGCATAGGCCCGCTGTTCGAGGATGCCAACTCGCTTGGTGCACGTGATATGGGACTGCTGCCCGATGCTCTACCGGGTTACCGGCCTGTGGTGAAGAAAGGCCTGCCTTATAACGAGATGCTGAGTAGCCCTCGTATCAAGGCACTATACGTGATGGGCGCGAACCCGGCACGGCACGTTGCGCAGCTTCCTCCTCAGCTTGAATACCTGGTCGTGCAGGATATTACGCTGACAGAGACAGCCCGGCGGGCCGATGTAGTGTTGCCTGCAGTCACCTTTGCGGAAAAAGACGGCAGCATGACGAATGTTGACCATCATGTGCAGGCAATTCGGCATGCGCTGCGCCCGCTGCCTGGCGCGAAGGCCGATTGGGAAATCCTCGTAGCCCTGGCAAATGTCCTGGGCCAAAAGTGGACCTACAACAGCCCCCAGGAAGTGCTACTAGAGATTGCCAATACTAACCCGTTCTATACCGGCCTGACGTGGGAAGACCTGGGAGTACGCACACAGGAGCAGGAGGGGAGCGTATTGTTGAGCGAAGCCAACAGAGCGACGCGAGAGGGGAAGGGCCATGCTTGAGTTTCTCAATAACATCGTTGTTGCCTCCGTTATCAAAGGCGCCATCGTCATTTTAGCGCTGCTGACAGCTTTCGCGTATATGACCCTGATCGAGCGGCGCGTCGTGGCAAAGATCCAGGGCAGGTTGGGTCCAAACCGTGTTGGGCCATTCGGTCTCTTCCAGCCGTTGGCTGATGCCATCAAGATGGCTTTCAAAGAACAGATCGTGCCCTCTCAAGCCAGGAAGGCGATCTACCTGGTCGCGCCCATAATTTCTGTAGTGGTGGCGCTGTCAGCTTTCGCAGTCGTGCCCATCGGCAATAGCTGGATCAATGGGAAACCATCAGTTTGGGATCCAGTCATTGGCGATATCAATGTTGGCCTGCTGTGGATACTCTCAATCTCATCACTGGCCGTGTATGGCATTGTGCTCGGCGGCTGGGCTTCCGGTAACCGTTATTCGCTGCTGGGTTCGCTGCGCAGCGCAGCCCAGATGGTCTCCTATGAGACGAGCCTGGGGCTGGCCCTCAGCGGCACCTTGATGTGGGCTGGCACGCTGAGCATGGTTGGCATTGTGCATGCGCAGCTCAACCAGGGCATCTGGTTCGTCTTCGCGCAGCCGCTGGGCTTCGTGATCTACATCATCGCCGGCATAGCAGAGGTCAACCGCGCCCCATTTGATCTACCGGAGGCCGAGCAGGAATTGACAGCGGGATATCTGACCGAGTACAGCGGCCTGCGCTGGAGCCTCTACCAGATGGCCGAATACATTAATATGATCACTGTAAGCTCGATCGCCGCGACGCTCTTCTTTGGCGGCTGGAGCTTTTTCGGCTTCGGATTGGAGAATATCCCGGGGCTATCGATAGTGATCTATTTAGTCAAAGTTGCAATTTTCCTCTTCCTTTTTATCTGGATACGCGCCACTCTGCCGCGCATCCGCTACGACCGCCTGATGCGCCTGGGCTGGACGTTGCTGCTGCCACTGGCAGTACTCAATGTCATCATCACTGCAACGGTGGTAGCCCTGGGTTGGCCCTGGTGGATAAATGGCCTGGCCGGGCTGGTTATTATCGTGGCGGTCTTGTTGTACGAGCGCAGCAGGAGCGTACAGGGGCAAGAGGTCATACCTGAAGAGAAGAAGGCGCTGCCGTCGTCGATACGGCTGGCGAAGTTTGAGAAGGTGAGCGCGGAGTCATCACCTGCTGTGCAAGAGGCGAAAATATTGTGATAGCAGGCCCTGACATGCTACATATTAATTAAGGAGAAGATTTATGCCAGCACTCACCTATGATGAAATACTGAATCAAGTTCGACGCCTTGAACTCATTGATCAAGTTCGATTACTGGAAGAACTAGCGACCATTGTTCATTACCGGGTCAAAGCCTGGCCCAAGCATAGTGTCCTGGAATTCAAGGGGGTGGGCAAAGAAGTATGGGAAGGCATTGATGTGGAGAAATACATAGAGGAGGAGCGGAACTCCTGGGACCAGGAATGAGGCTTTGAGTTCGTAGCGAGAGTGACAATTAGCATTAGCTTTGGTATGATTTGATAAGGAGAAGTGTACGCATATTACTAAGGAGAGATACCATGCTTGCGCAGTCCTATACCTATGAAGGCGTGCTGAATTATGCTCGCCACCTTTCACATGCAGAACAGTTGCGATTATTAGAAGATCTAGCAGGGATGATTCGCCAGCAGGCAGAAAAAGAAGAGCCTATGCATAGTCTCTTAGAATTAGAGGGGCTAGGTGCAGAACTTTGGGAAGGCATTGACCCACAAAAGTATATTGAAGAGGAAAGAAAATCATGGCGTGGGTAGACTCGTTGCGTGGGAAAGTCATTGGATTAGATACAACACCCTTCATTTACTTTATTGAGAAACACCCACTCTATGTTGATACGATACGCCCCCTCTTTGTATCTGTAGGAAAAGGTGAATGCTTTGTTGTCACTTCTACTCTAACCCTCCTTGAGACACTTGTTATCCCACTCAGGCACGGAGATAAATACATAGCCGGGAAATATCGAAATATTCTGCTAAAGACAAAGGGATTAAAAACTGTCTCTATATCTAACGAAATTGCTGAGGAAGCTGCAAGGATCCGAGCAAAATATAGTATTCACACTGCTGATTCCATTCAAATGGCCACAGCTATTAAAGAGGGAGCAGCCCTTTTCCTTACAAATGATCTGGCATTACCCTCGTTCCCGAAGTTGAAAGTGCTGACTCTGGAAGCGTTGAAAAATGATGCGCAAGCTATTACATAGAAACAATTGCCTCAAAGGTAGGTATGTTGGGCGAAAGCTAACAAGGAGCTTACAATACTATGTCACTCGACATTCTCAAGGGGATGGCAACAACCCTTAAAAATATGGGCAAGAAGCCAACGACTATCTCCTACCCGGAGCAGGAGCGCGAGCTGCCCGCGCGTTTTCGCGGGCGCCATGTGCTGCACCGCTATGAAAATGGGCTGGAGCGCTGTGTTGGCTGCTACCTGTGCGCTGGCGCCTGCCCTGCTGATGCAATCTATATCGAGGCTGAAGAGAATACAGAGGAGAATCGCGTCTCACCAGGGGAACGTTACGCGAAGGTCTTTGACGTGAACCTGCTGCGCTGCATCTTCTGTGGCTATTGCCAGGCAGCTTGCCCCACGGGAGCCATCACGCTGGAACATGACTATAAACTGGCATCTTACTTTCCAGAGGATATGGTATACCACAAGGAGCAACTGCTGGAGCCTAAAGGACAGTCAACGGTTGGCTCGAATACGGTATGGGATGATCCCGCTCCTCGCGAAGCTGCGCAGCCTGTGCCCCAGGAAAGGCACCTGTTTGATGGGTCGCAGGCCAGCGCTGCCGCAGTTGGACTGGGTGATCTTCCTCTAGAGGAACCAGTATTGCTGGTGAATGAAGAGCAGGATGAGGATAGGAGAAAGTTCGAGCGTGGGAATATATGACTGATACGCCAACATTAATCGCTTTTTTTGTGCTGGCAGTTGCCAGCACAGCGTCTGCTATCGGGGTCATTACTTTTAAAAATGCTGTATACAGTGCCTTGAGCTTAATCCTGACCCTGCTGTTCCTGGCGCTCTTTTACCTGCAACTGGGCGCGATGTTTATCGCCATCGTACAAATTTTGATTTACGCAGGCGCGATCATGGTCCTGTTCCTCTTTGTAGTTACGATGCTGGCATCGGAAGTACAGAGTACAGAATTGCCTGACCGCATCCCCTGGCAACGTGGCATCGCTGCCATCCTTGGTCTTATACTTGTGGGCGCTTTGAGCTACCTGCTCTTCACCGGCGCAGCGATTGATAACCATGCCAGCATACCCTTAACCGCGGCAAATAGTCTTACGCAGGTGGTTAAGACCCAAGGGGATACTCAAGCGTTTGGCCTGGCACTCTTCCATGGCTTCGCTTTTCCTTTCGAGGTGACCAGCCTGGTGATTGTCGTGGCTTTATTGGGTGCGATGGTATTAGGCCGCAAGTCGTAAATGGCCTGCAGATGGTAAATGGGAGGAATTATGACTATAACCGTATCATGGTATTTAATAGTAAGCGCCATCATTTTCACTGTTGGTGTGACAGGGGTGCTCATACGGCGCAATCCATTGATTATTTTTATGTCGATCGAACTGATGTTGAATGCCGTTAACCTCTCCTTTGTGGCTTTCTCTCACTACCTCAACTCGGTGGATGGGCAGATGTTCGTCTTTCTCGTACTGACCGTCGCTGCCGCAGAAGTGGTTGTAGGCCTGGCTATCATCGTCTCTATCTTCCGCACCCGCCGCGATATCGATGTTGATGATATGAACGTGTTACGAGGCTAGTGAATTATGACAAATCTGACTGCATGGGTGCTATTGATGCCCTTGCTCGGGTTCATCATCCTGGGCCTGACTGGACGGGTCATGTCGCGCACATTAATACTGGTGGTGGCTTTGGGAGCCTGCGGCCTGGCCTTTTTCTTCGCCGCTATCAGTTTCTTCTCCATGTTAGCCACAACACCAGTATCGGCCCGCTTCAGCGATCAAGTGCTCTACACTTGGGTAAGCTCTGGCGTGACAACAGGGGCTAATCCACTCACCATAAGTTTTGGTCTGCTTTTCGATCCTCTTTCAGCAACAATGCTGATGATAGTGACAGGTGTCGGCTTCTTAATCCACGTCTACTCGGCGGGTTATATGGAAGACGATCCAGGTTTCTGGCGCTACTTTGCTTACCTTAACTTCTTTATTTTTGCAATGGTTCTGCTGGTCAGTGCGGACAACTTTCTTTTCCTGCTGGTGGGCTGGGGATTGGTTGGCCTGGCTTCTTTCCTGCTGATCGGATTCTGGTATCAGCGGCGCTCTGCTGTTGCGGCGGCACAAAAGGCCCTGGTTATTAACATCGTCGGTGACTTCGGCCTGATGATAGCTATCTTCCTCATCTTCAAGCACTATGGAGCGCTCAACTTCTATACGAACGGTAATGGCAGCATCGGCGTCTTCAACCAGGTACCTGGTGGGGGCGTGACCACATTAACTGTCACTATTATCTGCCTGCTCCTTTTCCTTGCCTGCACTGCAAAATCGGCGCAATTGCCGTTGTATATGTGGCTCCCGGATGCTATGGAAGGCCCGACGCCTGTCAGTGCGCTCATTCACGCAGCAACGATGGTCACTGCCGGCGTGTACCTTGTAGCGCGCGCCAACCCGTTGTTTCAAGTGTCGCATACGGCGTTGGTTGTTGTGGGCGTTATTGCTGGTGTGACCGCGCTTTTCGCTGCCCTCATTGCAGTATTTCAACTTGACATTAAACGTGTATTAGCTTACTCGACTATCAGCCAGCTTGGCTATATGTTTATGAGCGAGAGCGCTCATGACTACAGCAGCGGCATATTTCACCTGACCACGCATGCCTATTTCAAAGCCCTGCTCTTCCTGGCTGCGGGTGCGGTCATACACTCCCTGGGCGGTGAGCAGGACATGCGCGAGATGGGAGGCCTGCGCTATCGACTGAAGATAACCTTCTGGACATTTTTGATCGGGACGCTGGCTATCAGTGGAATACCTCCGTTAGCGGGTTTCTGGAGCAAGGATGAGATCCTCAGTTCGTTACTGGCACAAGCCACGGCGGGTGGTGGACGGCTGTACTATGTACTATGGGGCATTGGCCTGCTGACAGCGGGATTGACCGCTTTCTACATGTTCCGGCTCTTCTTTGGTATCTTCGCGGGCGGGTATCGTGGGAGTGGGCCCACTGAGGATGCCCTTGAAGAGGAGGAAGATGAAGGCGTAAAGCATGCTCGGCATCCCAGGAGTGACTACGATATCTATGAAGCTCCTGCTATTATGACGGTACCCATGATCATCCTGGCCGTACTCTCCGTGATTGGTGGTTTTGTCGGCTCTTTCGCGCTAATTGGTGTATCTGCCTGGCATCCCCTGGCAACATTCCTTGATCCCGTCTTCACGAATCCACAGTGGACGCAGGTGCCTGTGGCAATACCGGTGGCATCATTATCGCTGCAGTGGATTTCAACGGGTCTGAGCGTCGGGCTTGGGCTACTGGGTATCCTGGGCGCGTGGGCCTTGTACCGGAATGGCTTTTATTATCAAGAAAACGATAACCCGCTCTACCAGTTGGTGCTCAATAAGTTCTACGTCGATGAGTTCTTCATCCTGGTGCTCGTCCAGCCTGCGCTCTGGATAGGCCGGACGGCATCGCGCTTCATCGAGCGTGATGCGCTTGATGGAGGTAGCCGGGAAGTGGCAAAGGTCTTCAGCGGAACAAGCGGATTACTGCGCCGCCTGCAAACCGGCTATGTGCGCAATTATGCGCTGGCGATCCTGCTGGGTGTTGTACTGATTATCGTCTATTATGCGGTGAGGGGATAGAGGCATGTTTCCGTTGTTATCGCTCATTACCTTCCTTCCCCTGCTTGGAGGGATAGTCATACTGTGTTTCCCCAGGGAACGAGAGAATGTGATTCGCTGGACGGCCCTGGGCGTGGCATGGGTCGATCTCATGCTCGTGCTGGGCTTAATGTTGAGCTATTCGCAGGCAAACCTGGCGGTCAGCTCAACTATCGTAGGCTCTGCTCCAAATAGCACGTTCGTCTTCAACGAGCAAGCGACCTGGATTGCAACGCCTGGCTTTGACCTGAACTATAGCCTGGGTGTAGATGGCATCAGCCTGTTGCTGGTTGCGCTCACAGCTCTCTTGACGGTTGTATGCATTGGGGCTTCGTTCCGCATTGGGCAAAAGGTCAAGAACTATATGGCCTTCATGCTGCTATTGGAGAGCGGCATTATAGGCGTCTTTTTCTCCACCAACCTCTTCCTATTTTATATCTTTTGGGAACTGATGTTGATACCCGCCTATTTCCTGATTGGAAGCTGGGGAGACGAGCATCGATTCCTTGATAGCGGCTCTGCCAACGACGCTGCGCGTCTAGCCTCCGGCTCAGGCAGAGCGCAAGGTAGTATTTACGCAGCGATCAAGTTTGTGCTGTATACCTCGATAGGTAGCCTGTTGATGCTGGCGGGCGTCATCGCACTGGGCTACTATCACCAGCAGTTGGTGGGAGGCGCCTACACGCTTGACCTGGGAACCTTACTCACCGGTAAACTCAGTCCTGGTATTCAGACCTGGATCTTCCTGGCCTTTGCCGCTGCTTTCGTCATAAAAATACCATTTGTGCCGTTCCACAGCTGGTTGCCCGATGCCTACAGTGAAGCTCCCGCTCCCGTGACGGCGATGTTAGCCGGGGCAATGACAAAGACCGGCGCGTATGGTTTTCTACGCTATTGCATACCGCTCTTTCCCAACGCAGTACATACGCTTGCGCCGCTCTTCAATGTTCTGGCGGTGATCAGTATCCTCTACTGCGCTGTGCTGGCGCTGGTGCAGAACGATATCAAGCGCTTGCTCGGTTACTCCAGCATCAGCCACCTGGGTATAATCATGCTGGGTATGTTGGCATTCAATGTGCAGGGCGTCGAGGGATCGGTCTTGCAAATGGTGAACCACGGCATCACCATTACTGCGCTGTTCCTGATCGCAGGATTCATCGAGGCGCGGACAGGGACACGCCGCTTGAGCGACTTCGGTGGACTTGCCACGCGCATTCCTGTGCTGGCGGCGGTACTGTTGATAGCCTGTCTCTCATCGCTCGGCTTGCCAGGACTGAATAGTTTCGCAGGCGAGTTCCTGGCCTTACTGGGTGCCTTTCATAGCAGCGCCGTCTTTGGCTTGCTGGGCACAGCCGTGATTGTACCTGCCGCCTGGTATATGGTTCGCTTCTTCCAGGGTATAATGTTGGGGCCGCTCCAGAAAGAAGGCGTGGTAGGCTCTCTGCTGCGCAAAGGCACACTGAGCGATATTGAGTTGGGCGAGTTCATGACGATCTTACCGCTGCTGCTCTTGATCTTTTATATTGGGTTCCAGCCGTATCCGCTCACCTTTTTGATGGAGCCATCAGTAGTTAATACGTTACAGAATTTTACAAGCGCATTGATACATTGATGTAGTGGTACCCCTTGCGGGTACCAGGGCGAAGCACTGATCCATTGATGTAGTGGTACCCCTTGCGGGTACCAGGAGAATCATCTATGTCGTTTACATTTACCGTATCCGCCGCTGATTGGGGGCGTATCGTACCGGAGTTGATCCTGGCTGCCATTGCGCTGCTGGTTCTGCTGGTCGATCTACTGCTGCCACAACCAGGAAAAGGCCAAACAAGCACCGGTAACTTCCTGGTTTTGCCCGTATTGTGCCTGCTCGGGTTAGCAGGGGCTATTGTAGCAACTATTATCCTCTTCACCCTGGGGGATCACCAGCCCGCCTTTAATCAGATGATCGCCTCCGGTCAAGGAACACTCTATGCATATATCATTATCTTAAGCGCCAGCTTCCTGGGCATATTGCTCTCTCCCGCCTATCTGAAGCGCCTGAATCTTGTACACCAGGGCGAATACTACGCGCTGATGCTGCTTGCCACGGTTGGAATGATGATTATGGCGGCGGCTATCAGTTTCCTGACGGTTTTCCTGGGCCTGGAAATGCTCTCGTTGGCGCTCTATATCCTGTGCGGCTTTGTGACACGGCGCGGCAGCTCCCAGGAATCGAGCATGAAGTATTTCCTGCTCAGTTCATTTGCATCGGCTTTCCTGCTCTATGGCATTGCCCTGATCTATGGCGCGACCGGGAACACCTCATTTAAAGGTATAAGTAGTTTCTTAGTGCAACGTGTAGCACTAACCTCTCGTTTGCCTCTACTGCCGTTCCCATCACATACGCTCCTCCTCATAGGTATGGGCTTGTTGGTTGTTGGCTTCGCATTCAAGGTTTCGGCGGTACCATTCCAGGCCTGGACTCCTGATGTCTATGATGGCGCTCCTGCTCCGGTGACGGCATTCATGTCGGTAGGCACCAAGGCTGCTGCTCTGATTGCTTTCGCGCGTGTCTTCGATGTTGTGCTGCCCGCAATCAAGTCAGATTGGGAGCCTGTCGTCTTGGCTATCGCCATTCTGACCCTTGTGGGTGGAAATGTGCTGGCGCTCGTACAGAGCAAGGTCAAACGACTGCTGGCCTATTCGAGCATAGCACATGCCGGCTACCTCCTGATAGGCGTAGTGGCTGGTGGCGTAATCGGGCTTTCTGCCATCCTCTTCTACCTGTTGTGTTATACATTCATGAACCTGGGAGCCTTCGGTGTTGTCTCCGTCCTGGAACGTGTTGACAATAGTGGCAGTGATTTGACCGATATACGCGGCCTGTGGTATCGTCAACCGCTGCTGGCCGGTTTCCTGGCGTTCTTCATGCTTGCGCTGGCGGGCTTTCCGCCAATGGCCGGTTTCGCTGCTAAATACTACATATTTTACGCTGCATTGCAGAGCGGCCATCCCGAACTCTTGATTATCGGCGTACTTGCCAGTGTGCTGGGCATGTATTACTACCTTCGAGTCATCGCGGCTATGTTCATGGAGAGGGAGGCAGTTCCTGCAGTGGCAGCCGCGACAGTTGCGCCCGCGCCTGTTCCTGGCAAGCGCGTCTCCACGAAACTAAGCAATGCAAGGACAGGCGCTGCGACGGCTGTAGCGGTGAAGACGGGGACCTCGCCACTCAGCCAGCGAAGGACAGCAGGTGCAATCGAGAAAGTAGAGGAGAAAAGGGTAGAGGTTGCCTGGACGACGTGGGCAGCACTGGGTATAGCTGCGCTGGGAACGTTTGCCATGGGTACAGTGCTGCCGTTCTGGCTGGTTAACGTGGCGGTGAATGCAGCAGGAATGATGAGGTAGCTAAAGCAGCCTTCGTGTAAACCGCTACTTCTCTCTATTTTTGCGTTTTAAGCTCATCGACGAATACGACGCTGTCGCTGTGACAGCGACACTTACAAAGGTCTGCCACAGAAGCGCACCATCATCAGCGCTGAGAGCATAGACATAACCGTCATTTGATCCCACGTATACTATGTCATGTACCAGAATTGGCGATGATAGGAGTGTGCCACCAGTCTTATACTGCCAGAGTGGAGAACCATCAGCGGTACGAAGCGCGTAGAGATATCCATCATCTGCACCAACGTAGACGGCGCCATGAGTTGCTGCGGGTATTGTTGGATTGCTTGCCCCTGTAGCGACCCCAAGCTGCTGCTGCCAGAGCAAAGAACCATCGCTGGCCCGCAGGGCACAGAGGAAAGCTTTATACTGCATAGATTCAAAAGAGAGAACCTCATGTTTGAATTGAGAGAGACTGATGTAGACTATCCCATCCAAAACTACAGGTGACGAGCGCGTCTGATCGCTTATCTCATGTTGCCAGATAGGGGAGCCATCGCTGGCATGCAAGGCTGAGAAGTTGGAGTGAGTACTGATGTAGATCACGCCATCCGCGAAAATGAGGGGGAAAGAGGTAGAGTCAGAGATCTGAGACTTCCAGAGGAGAGCGCCATCTTTCGCCTGTAAAGCATACACGAATGGTTTCAATGGGGAATTGACTGCGGGTGAAATGTAGACAACCTTGCCCGCGACAGTGGGGGATGCAAAAAGGATTGGGCCGAGAAATGACGGTACGCCAGGACCTAAATCGATTGTATATTGCCAGAGGAGCTTGCCATCGCTGGCTTGTAGCGCGTAGATGGTTCCCTCTGTAATACTAATAAAGACAACTCCACCTGCAACGATGGGGGCTCCAGAAAGGCGGCCTTCGACTTTATAGCTCCAGAGGGGAGCGCCGTCACTACTACGTAAGGCCTGGATCGTGTAGTCAGGGTGGCGGCTCACATTTATGTAGAGAACATCATTCACCACTGTAGGATGTCCAAGACCCTGGATGGAATAGCTCTGGAGCAATGTCCCACTGCTCGCTTCCAGTGCATAAATATCTCCCTGGTTGGCATACACCCTTGCTTGAGAGTGCACGATGCCTGGAGGAAGAACAGTGCTCCTGGTTTGCATGTCTTTGCTCCTTGTCGTTGGTTAGGGGAATACTCTTAGCTTATGATATCACAGTCTCTATGCACAGAACCAAAGATAATAAAAAAAGGGTGCCACCATAGAAATGCTATAGTGGCACCCTGAAAGGTTGATTTACTACATCATGCCGTCCATGCCACCCATACCACCCATACCAGCGGGAGCAGCGCCTTCCGGCTCCGGCGCATCGGTGATGAGCGCGTCGGTAGTAAGGAACATGCCGGCGATACTGGCAGCATTCTGCAAGGCCGAGCGTGTCACCTTCAGAGGATCGACGATACCCGCCTTGAACATATCCACGTACTCGCCCGTCAGGGCATCGAAGCCGTGCCCGTGGGGACTGCGGCGTACATCGGAGACCGTAATTGCCCCATCGCGCCCGGCATTCTCAGCAATCTGGCGCAGCGGCTCCTCGAGTGCACGGCGCAGGATGTTCACACCCGTCTGCTCTTCGCCAGCGGGGACCTGGACAGTATCCAGCACGGGGATGGCATGAACCAGCACAGAACCGCCGCCGGCCACGATGCCCTCTTCAATAGCGGCACGTGTGGCAGAGAGAGCATCCTCAACGCGATGCTTCTTCTCTTTGAGTTCTACTTCGGTGGCAGCGCCTACTTTGATCACACCGACGCCGCCGGCCAGCTTTGCCAGTCGCTCTTGCAGCTTCTCGCGGTCGTAATCGCTCGTGGTTTCTTCGATCAACGCCCGAATCTGGCGAACACGAGCATGGATATCCTCGTGTGTACCGGCACCCTCCACGATAGTCGTGGTGTCTTTGTTGGCAGAGACGGTGCGGGCGCTGCCAAGGTCACGCAGTGTAGCATTTTCCAGCTTGAGACCAGCCTTCTCTGTAATGACCTTACCACCCGTCAGAATGGCTATATCTTCCAGCATGGCCTCGCGGCGATCACCAAAACCAGGAGCCTTCACTGCCAGGACATTAAAGGTGCCGCGCAGCTTGTTGACTACCAATGTTGCCAGAGCTTCGCCGTCCACATCCTCGGCAATGATTACCAGTTCTTTGCGTCCGGTCTGTATGACGCGCTCAAGCACTGGCAGAATGTCTGCAATCGCGCTGATCTTTTTGTCTGTAATGAGCATGTAGGGGTTCGATAACTCGGCTTCCATACGCTCCATGTTAGTGGCCATATAGGCTGAGATATAGCCGCGATCGAACTGCATGCCTTCAGTATATTCTTTCTCCATAGCCAGGCCACGGCCTTCTTCGACGGTGATTACGCCATCTTTGCCGACCCTTTCCATGACTTCGGCGATCAGCGCACCGATTTCTGGGTCAGCCGCTGAGATCGAGGCAACCTGCGCAATCTCTTCCTGCGTCTCGACCGGCTTGCTCATCGACTTGATCTCGACGATAACCGCCTCGGTGCCTTTCTCCAGGCCTTTGCGCAGGATCATCGGGTTGGCGCCTGCTGCAAGGTTCTTCAGACCCTCGGTAATAAGGGCCTGGGCCAGGACGGTAGCGGTTGTGGTGCCGTCTCCAGCCACGTCGTTTGTCCTGGTCGCAACCTCTTTGAGCAACTGAGCGCCCATGTTCTCAAAGGGATCGGGCAGGTCGATATCGCGAGCAATAGTTACTCCATCGTTCGTGATTGTTGGTGCGCCAAACTTCTTGTCTAATACTACATTGCGGCCCTTTGGCCCAAGTGTAACTTTTACTGCACCGGCGAGCACATCCATGCCCTTCTTGAGGGAATGACGTGCTTGCTCATCAAAAAGCAATCTTTTTGCCAAGAAACATACTCCTAAATTTTTTGAAAGGCTCCGATTTAGCGCACTTGCATGCCTGGTCATCTGCATCCAGGCGCAGCGCGTGCGCTAATTCGGGCTGCTACTCAACAATACCCATAATGTCGCTTTCGCGCAGGATTAAATACTCTTCGCCATCCATTTTGATTTCGGTACCGGCGTATTTAGCAAACAGTACCTTTTGCCCAACGCTCACTTCGAGTGTCGTGCGCTTGCCGTTGTCCAGCACTTTACCTGGCCCGGCTGCCAGGATTTCCCCTTCCTGGGGTTTTTCTTTCGCAGTATCCGGCAAAACAATGCCGCTCTTAGTGACGGTTTCACGAGATAGGGCCTTGACTAGCACGCGGTCACCCAGCGGTCGAATCTTTACGCTCACTGCGGTCATACACCAAATCCTCCCTGTTATTTTCGTGTGTGAGTCTAAACTCGTTCCAAATTTTAGCACTCTCAATATGAGAGTGCGAACCAGCTATATCATACACCATTGGAGGCGCGTTCAGGGCACCTTTCTATTCTCGTCTGGTATAGCGAGAGCCTGTTCCGCTTCTTGAATGGTCTGCGCTGTACTCATCTTAACATTTAAGCGCCGTAGTAAAGCAAAGTCTTTAATAGCTTCGACTTGTTCTTTTGTGAGGGCCGCAATCTCTGGAAAGCGCTCTTGCACAACATCCACAATTCCCTGGCGCAATGCTTCAAGTCTTCCTTCCTCAAGCCCTTCCTTAAGCCCTTCCTCAAGCCCTTGAGAAAGGCCCTGCTCAAGACCTTTTTGCACCATCTCCTGGTATGCCCAGGACTCTTCAAGTATATCTTTGAGCATATTAAACCTCTTTCTCAGCCAAGTACGCTCATCTTCGCTGACTAACACAAGAGCTGCAAATGCATAGCCAAGCGGTAATAAATCTTGTTTCCCAGCAGCGCCAAGACTTGCAATCATCTCCTCTATTGCCTGCTGTCTTGCTCCGTCCCTGGTCAAAGGTAACAGGGGAAGCATTCCCTCCATGCCTGGCTGCTTAAGCGTCTCCGTTGAAAGCTCCCACACTTTAACGTTCCTAAAGTAGAAGAGATGTACCACTTCACCATCGGGTAACACCTGTTGGTAAGGAGGCTTTACAATACTACCATCCTTCTTCAAGTAAAGTGCGAACGAACAGACTGGAAAGCCGGAGAGATACGTTGTCAGAACATTATATTCCCACAACCTCTTTCCCATATTGGCATCACGCCGTCGCTGAAATTCGACGTGTAACACCACTTTTTGACCATTCCAAGTGACAACATAGAGAAGATCAGCTTCAATCGTTCGATTTTTCAGCTCAGTAACCAGTTCACTTTCGAACTGCGCTCCAGAGAGTAGCAAAGATACGAAATGCTGCGGGTTGGCTCCCACGAGCATTTTCATGAGATCATCCCACAGTTTGGCCATGCTATTATGCCCTCCTACGTATCCATTCTGTAGCAAGTGTAACATACAGGAAATAGCTTGTCGAGGGTATCGAGCACGTTTCAACCTATTATTGCTACTTACTCCTGATATGGTACAATAGCAACGCTATTTTGTTTGCGCTGTTTTTAGAGCATGCGCCACTTCTTAATTTTTCTCATGGAGAGTGATGATGTTGGAACAAAAAGATTTACTGGCAGGGCTTAACGAGCCTCAGCGAGAAGCCGTTACCACCACCGAAGGGCCGGTTCTGATCCTGGCAGGGCCGGGGAGCGGCAAGACCCGTGTTATCACTCACCGCATTGCTTACCTGGTGCAGCACGAGCATGTTTCGCCCTGGCATATCCTGGCGGTCACCTTCACTAATAAGGCTGCCAGGGAGATGCGCGAGCGCCTGGAGAAGCTGGTGGGCATCAATGAGTCCAAAGAGATGACCATTGGCACGTTTCACGCTATCTGCGCCCGCGTACTGCGCATCGAGGCCGACTATCTCCTACCGCTGGGACTCAACCGGTCTTTTGTGATCTTCGACACCGATGACCAGGCTACGCTGGTGAAGCAGGCGATCAGAGAATTGAACCTGGACGAAAAGCAATACAGGCCGCTAACCATACAGGCCATGATCTCGCGCGCTAAAAATAATTTGCAGAGTCCAGATCAAATGGCAGAGCTGGCCGCGAAATATCTTGAAGAGGTGGCAGCTCGTGTCTATAAACAATACCAGAAGCTCTTACGCGCCAACAACGGGGTCGATTTTGATGATCTACTCATGTTGACAGAACAGTTGTGGCGGCGCGAACCAGGGGTGCTGCGCAAGTACCAGGCACGCTGGCAGTATGTCCACGTTGACGAGTTCCAGGATTGCAATCTGCCGCAGTACAAGCTGGTACGCCAGCTGGGATTCGGCACTGATGAGAGGCATGAAGGGCTGGGCAATGTGTGTGTAGTGGGTGATGACGACCAGATGATTTACACCTGGCGCGGGGCCAGCGCTGAAAATGTGGAACGCTTCGAGCGCGATTTTCCGCGTACGAAAATCATAATGCTGGAACAGAACTATCGCTCGACCCAGACCATTCTCGACGCGGCGCAAAATGTAGTGCGGCGCAATCGACTGCGCAAGGACAAGCGCTTGTGGACCGACCTGGGTGAGGGCGAGAAGATTATCCTGCACGAAGCTTATGACGAAGAAGAGGAAGGTCTTTTCACTGCGCGCGAGATCAAGCGCCTGCTGGCACGTGGTGACATTGATAGGCTTGGAGATGTCGCCGTGATGTACCGCACCAATGCGCAGTCCCGCGCGCTGGAAGAGCAGTTCTTGCGTGCGAATATTCCTTATAAGGTCATAGGGAGCCGCAAGTTCTACGAGCGTAAAGAAGTTAAGGACATGCTGGCTTACCTGCGCCTGCTGGCAAATACCCACGATGACCTGAGCCTGCAGCGTATCATCAATGTGCCTAATCGTAAAATCGGGCCTAAAACGTTCGGCGAGCTACAGCACTGGGCTGGCGAGAGGCATCTGGCACTTTACGATGCTATCCAGCAAATAAATGAGCATCCAACGCTTGCTAAAACAGCTAAAGCTGCGCTGTCGGGCTTTGGGCGATTGCTTGTTGACCTGGCTGGTGCCATAGAGGAACTGCAATTGCCGGAACTGCTCGATCGAGTGGCCGAGCGCAGTGGCTATGGCCCTGAACTGCGTGAGACCCCCGAAGGCGAGGAGCGCTGGAGCAACGTGCTGGAACTGCGGCGCGTGGCCGAAGACTACTCGGAAATTGAGACACGCACCGCCCTCGAGCTGTTCCTGGAGAACGTCGCGCTTGTGGGTGGTGCAGATACCGCGCAGACCAGCGAAGACGGCACACTCATTAAAGAGGAGAACAAAGATGCCGTGACCTTGATTACGCTGCATGCCGCGAAGGGGCTGGAGTTTCCGGTTGTTTTTATCGTGGGCATGGACGAAGGCTCGCTGCCGCACGCGCGTTCGGTCGATAAGCCGGAACAGTTGGAAGAGGAACGCCGCCTGGCCTACGTTGGTTTTACACGCGCCATGTATCGCCTCTACCTCGTGCGTGCTTACCGGCGTTCAATCTTTGGTGAGAGCCAGGCGACCGAGCCGTCGCGTTTTCTGGAGGATATTCCGGTGACCCTCGTTAAGAGTGAGGGCAGCGCGGGCAGTGGCGGCTTGCGTGCGAACGTGAGGCGGCGCAGCAATTGGGATGACGACTACAACCAGGATAGCAGCTCATCGCGTGAGACCGGGCGTGTGTTCGGCTCAGGCAATCCACAGGTGAGCAGGCAGGCTCCGCAGTGGACGCCGCCGCGTACATCATCCTCACAAAAGAGCAGCAGTAATGTGACACCATCGCTGTCATCATCACAAACGCCTTCGATGCCAGCCAAACCAAAGGGCCAGCAGTATAAACCAGGTGATAGGGTGCGTCACGATAGGTTTGGAGATGGTATCGTCCTCAAAAGTGAAATGGAGCAAGATACAGAATTCGTCGAGGTGCAATTCCCGGGCAAGCACGGTAAAAAAACCCTGAATATGGATTTTGCGAAACTGGAGAAAATATAAGCACTTCTCTGCATCGCACATTTCACCCTGTACCATAAAGTACCATACTAGAAGCCACCTGGCGTATGGTTGCCCCGAAAGGCCGGTCGTTTGCGTTGAATTATTTCAGCAAGACTATTCTATCGACCGGATTTGGGGAGGCATCTCTAATGATTTCGTTTCGTATGTCGGTACACCGCACGTTGACCTGCGTTGTTCTCACGCTGGCAGGTGCGCTCTTGATTGCAGGCTGTTCGCTCCCATGGCAGCATAATAGCACTGCTGTTGCCAGTGGTCTCACATCGAAGCCGACGGCGCAGCAGGTACTGAGCACAGTACAGAAGAACTTCCGCACGATCAATACATTTCATCTTATCATGAAAGTGGATAATCTCGGCAATGCATCAGGCAGCCAGATACAAATCCGCTCTGCAGATGGCGATGTGATTATGCCGGACAAGGTGAAGGCGCTGGCAAGTGTGCTTTTCTCCGGCCAGCTTGTTACTATTAAGCTCGTCAGTATCGGCGATATTCAATATATCACTGATCCTATTACCGGCCAGTGGCGTGTCCTCAAGGGTGTGCTCAATGTGAGCACGCTTACAAATCCTGATACTGGCGTTATCTCCCTGGTAGGTAAGCTGCAAAATGTGGCCGGCCCTACTGATGATGTTGTAAATGGCGTTCCTTGCTGGCATGTCACCGGATCGCTGGATGCGAAGTATCTGAAATTCCTCACAGGCGGTGGTGTTCCAGCCGGTACGATGCTGCAGACGAGTGTATGTGCCGGGAAAGCCGATGGCCAGCTCTACCAGTTGAGCGCGGTTGGCCTGGCGGCCAAAGGCGATACTGCGCAAACCTCGCGCACTTTTACTATCTCGAACTACAACGAGCATGTTACTATCACAGCCCCACAGGTCTAAGGCTCGCAACTTAATGAACTTTTACAAATAAATCATTGTAAGGGCGGGGCCTCACCCCATCCCTCTCCACGCAGTGGAGAGGGAGCAGCGGGGACCCTTGCGGTCGCCCTTAAATCGGGGATATGTAGTTCTCTCCCCGACACCTTATTAGCGGGAGAGGAGTTTGTAAGCTCCTATATCGCTTTTGTTATTATCTTTTATTGGCTCTTATCTTTATTTCGGGGGTCAAATGTACACATTAGAAGACGACCAGGAGACATCCGCGCGCCTGCGTAAAGATGACTTCACAAATGCGCCTGCGGTTCCTGCGGAGGCAGGTCCGGGAGGAGCGAACACCCAGGCGCCACCTACCAGTTCCACTTTTGCCCACCGCTTCTCACCGCAGCAGATTACGAGTTCGTTCAAGAGACTTGCCACTCCCGGCCGGGCTATAGGTGACAAACGTGAGAAGCGCGTAGCGCTGGCTGCGCTGAGTGTAGCCTGTGTGGGCGTCTTTTTGACAGCGATGGACCAGACTGTGGTTGTGACCGCGCTGCCAAGGATCATTGCCGACCCAGGGATCAACATACCGTTCACACAACTGGACCATGCTGCGTGGATCATCAGCGCGTATCTGCTGGGGTTTGTGATTGCGATGCCGCTGATGGGCAGGGTATCCGACATTTATGGCCGCCGCCGTGTCTTTCTGCTATGTTTGAGCATCTTTGGCTTTGGCTCTATTTTTTGCGGCCTGGCTCCGGTACTCGGTCAGAATACGGATCTCAGCTTTCTGAATAGCCTCGGTATCGATACTTCCTCACCCGGATTGATCTGGTTAATCGCCGCTCGCTTTGTCCAGGCTATTGGCGGTGGGGCGCTTGTGCCGGTGGCTATCGCGATTGTGAGTGATTTCTATGGCGCGGAGCGGCGTGGGCTGGCACTGGGTATTATCGGCGCTGTCACTGAGGCCGGTGGTGTGCTAGGTCCATTGTATGGCGCACTGATTGTGCAGCACCTGGGCTGGACCTATATCTTCTACCTCAATGTGCCGATTGTGATAGTCCTGCTGGTTGCTGCCCGGCTGCTTATACCCAGAGGAAAGCGCTTGCATGAAGGCATCGACTGGCTTGGCGCAATCCTGTTAGGGCTGATGCTCACCTGCTTGAGCCTGGGGTTGGCCCAGCAAAGCACAGGCCTGGGGGGACCAACGACAGCCAACGGCGCTGCTCCACAGAATAATCCGATCTTGCTGGCCCTGGCCGGAGTTTTGTTGATAGCTTTTATTGTGGTTGAGCGCATACCACGCTGGCGCGTGCCTCGCCTCTCGTTCTCCGGGCGTTTCCCGTTCTTGCGTTTTGGGATGGCTCAGCAGAGGCGCTGGCCGGTAGTTGACCTGACGCTGTTCAAACGTTTGCCATTCAGCGCCAGTTCGCTGGTGAGCCTGTTCGTAGGCGCGGCGCTCATTATTGCGATGGCCGATATTCCCCTGTTTGTCGATACAGTTTTAAGCAAGAATATAAGCCAGGCTGATCTGCCGCTCGCCAGTGGGCTGGCGCTGCTCCGCCTTACGGCCCTGATTCCTGTCGGCGCTTTCCTGGGTGGCTGGCTGTGCAGCCGCATCTCCTCCCGCCTTACAGGAGTGCTCGGCCTGCTCTTCACGGCTACGGGTTTCTACCTGATGAGTCGCTGGCCCATGGATGTTGGCTGGACGCAAATTACAATCAGTACGGTTACCGCGGGTTTTGGCTTTGGCCTGGTGATTGCGCCAATCAGTACAACAACTATCAACGCCGTGCGAGCTAACCAGGCCGGCATGGGAGCTGCTGTAGTGACCGCGCTGCGCATGGTGGGCATGATGCTTGGCCTGGCAGCTTTGACTTCGTGGGGCCTGGCATATTTCAAGCACCTGGTCTCACTGTTCCCTTCGCTCTCAGCAACGGCTACAGCTGAGCAGTTTGCGAAGTGGTCGCAGGAATATGGCAACTACCTGCTTACTGCCGCGCATTCTCTTTATAGCGCCATCTTCTTCGTCACAATGATACTTTGTCTGGTGGCGATCATCCCGGCCATCTTCCTGTGGGGAAGGAAAGCGCCGGTGGAAGAGCGAGACGTGTCAAAGGCTACTACCGGTCCGCTGGCAGCCATAGCGCCAGGTGCTGGATCTGCTCTGCATGAAGATGACACAGTGGCAGTCACTGCTCCAGTAGCGGGGACATTTCTAGCAACTGCGGCTGCGCTGGATGAGCTTCAACTGGCTGCGCCGCCCCCTGTTCCGCCAGCACCAGACGATGACGGCAACGGCGGCAACGGCGGTCGCAGTCCTCGAAATCGCCGCCGCCTGCTGATCGCAATTGCCAGTATTGCGCTCGTGCTGCTGTTAATATTGGGGGGCATATTTGCCGCCTTCGTCTGGCAGTCGCCTGGTAATAACAATACCGCAAGCACATCCAATACCGCGAGCACATCACCGGGCGCTGGTACACCGACGGCCACGCCTCTCTCGGGGCCGCGTATGATCCAACTGGCATTGGATCAAGGCGCTCTTACCTCGATGTTCGTCTCGCAACTCGGTGTGAACCAGGGGACGCTGACAGATATGAACGTTGCGCCTGAACCAGGCGATGGCCTTGTGCTCAGCCTTAACCTGCATATCGATGCCAGCGGCATTCACCGGGTTTTGCCCGTAGAGTTGGATAGCACTATCGGCGTGGATCAGCAGCAGAACATTATATTACACGTGTTGCGCCTGAAGCGCGATGGGTTGGATGCAGGCCCTGTGGCTGCTGCGCGCATGCAGGATGCGTTGAATCAGCTCATACTTAACTCGCTGATGCCTTCCTTGCGTAAACAGCTCAAGAATGTAAAGCTCGTCTCGGTGCATACCAGTACATCAATTGTCTGCGGCGGCGGGACTGAAATGCTTGTATTGTTGATCCAGGCACCTCCTATTCAGGGAATAGCCGCGCAACCTACGCCAACAGCATTCTGCTTTAAAGGCCCTATTGATATCAGCAAGTTATTGCCGAGTTAGGTGGGAGATGTAGTGGCACCCGCAAAGGGTGCCAGGATAAACCAGGAGAGCAAGGAGAGAAAGATGAAAAACTTACGATTTATGCGGGTAGGTTGGGTACTGGTGCTGGCATTTATCGTGGCGGGAGTATCGGTGATCACCCCCGTGCTGGCATCCAACAACACCACGCGACACACTTCATACACAGCGCGACAGGCGGCCGGTTCGTCGCTGAATGCAATCATTTATCTTACAACCGGCATGCTGGAGCCGGTGTTTCAGAATCGTATCGAGCAGCAGGTGCCGGTGGCTTTCAACAACGCCCTTACAACTATGGTGAGCAAATTGCCCAGCCAGGACCGGGGCTGGGCCTATGAGATGGCATCCACGCTCCTTCAGCCCTCGGCGACGCTGCTGAACCTGGCCCCACAACAGGCTGGATTGGCGATGACATTGCAGTTAAGCCTTTACCCGGGCGATCCCAAGGCAATCACTACCACTATCCTGATCGGTTTCCATGTAGCGAATTCATCTACGGTACAGGTCAGCGCCACCCCTGAAAACGGCGGTCCAGCGCTCGTGAGTGGCCCGGTGGCAACCTTTCAAATTCCTTTAGGTTCGCTGAATACGATCAAGGCAACGCCGGGCTGCGGCGCTTCCGCCCTGGCGCTTAACCTGCAATTTCCGGTGTCGTTAGGCCAGGCGTCCACGCAGGGGCAAAGTGCTGTGATGAATACCTCCAATGGTTCGTTGACGGCCAACTCGAACGCGAGAACTCGAGCTGCTGCCAGTGCTAATTCCTTTATCGAAATTCCGGCAGCTTCGCTGGCTTCGTTGAGCAATAGCTTCGGTAGTATGCCCGTAGGCAGCGGTTTAACCGCACAGAATATTCGCGTCAGTATACAGGGCAGCAACGTGGATCTGAAAGCCGATATCTTATGGAATGGCCTGTATATTGGTACGGCGGATTCTACGATTGCTCCTTCGGCGGCAGGCGGGAAGCTGGTGTTGCATGTGCTGAACACCACTCTGAGCTTGTTTGGCTTTATCACTTTCCCTATAAACAGCTACAACGCGCAGATTGAGCAGACGTTAAACTCGAAGCTCGGCAATGCCTTTGCCGGGAAATTTTATCTCACTTCGGCGGCGATTGGCCCTAATAGCCAACTGCCATGCGCTGCAAGTGATAGCCTGGTGCTGGGAGGGAACATGCCTGCAATAGGCTAGGCCAGGCGTGGCGGGGCGATTGGAAAGGTTTGTCGCAGTTGTCGCGGGCCTCACCCCCTGGCCCCCTCTCCATCAAAGATGGAGAGGGGGAAGAGGTGCTGGCAAATGAGAGAAAGAGTGCAATGTGGCAGGGCGAGGACAAGGGGGCCCACCAGGCATCAACCTAACGAAAAGCCCATCAATGTCAGTAGGGGCGAGGGTGGTGAGGAGAGGTGGGGAGGGCCTTTATGGTCGCCCGCGTCCTGTTCCCTGTGCTTCCATGGAGGGGGAACGCGATCACACTCCCAGCACCGGGCGACCATAAAGGCCCTCCCTTCCCAACCCCACCGCCCTCGCCCCTACGGAAACCTGGCGTCGCAGCTGAGTGGGTTGATGGCGAAATCAGCGATCACGCAGAGAGAGCGGGAGCGAGCATCACCCTCAACATGTCACGGAAGCCCTCAATCTCTCGCAGCGTCTCATCCCGCGTGCTCGATGCCGGAATCACTATGCGCACCACCTGCACAAACCCACTCAATGCCTCGTCCAATGCCCTGATCTCTTGCTGCGTCAGCCAGATCGGGGTATCCTCATCCTGGCGAGGGGCAGTCAACAGCGCCGCCAGCCGTCGCTGGAGACCTTCTAGCGTGCGTAGCTGTGTCTCGCGCCTGGGAGAAGGCAGTACCGCCTTGCGCAGGTAGGCCAGGTACCCGGTCAGCATGCTCAGCAGCGCCTGGATATCGCCCAGCCCAACGCGCACCTGTGGCACCTTGTTCCCTTGATCGGGCAGTATACTCTTCATCGTTCTCCCTCGTTCCTGGGTGCATGTTGCAGGTGATACAACGGTTCAATGAGCATGCCTTGCTTGCCATCTCCTGCTCCCCCCTGTTCCTCTTCCACTTCGACGCCCCAGGTCTCCGTATTCATCAGCGCGACTGCCTCATCGTGTTTGCCCTCTGTGATGAGCCGGAGAATGCGCTCCGCCCCTAGCTCCATGCGTGCTGTAATTATCTCGTGACTTGCCACTACCGCAAATCCGTACAGTCCCCGTTGAGCGGCTTCTTCTTCCATGGCAATCCGGCGGCGTAGGCGCGCGACATCGCTGCGATTCTTAACATCATTCATAGACGAAATCCTTTCTGCTGTGTTTACTTCTCCGGCATGGGGTTCCCTGGTTAGTGCTGTATGAAAGCATACAGGACGTCACACTGTCCATGACTCAGCGGTTGGTGTGCGTGCAGGCACCTCGAGCAGTGGCATAACACTATGCGGATATATGCGCACAGATATGCAGTAAGCGGATAAAAGGTAGGAGGGGCCAGCGACGTATGGTACAATATGCGTGGCCCAGACACTAGGGAGCGTTCATCGTTAGAGGGCTGCCGAGGAGCGTTGTCGTGACCTATCCGTACCCCATGATTCGTGTCTCTACCTTTGGCAAGTTCGTCGTGGAGCGCCTCAGTACCGTGCCGGGGCAGGAGACAGCATCGCCGCAGTACACGCGCGTAGAGGACGAGGAATGGGGCGGGCGCAATCACGGGCGCAACCTGCTCA
>WNEZ01000853.1_pt1 | contig 24842 bp, 16 predicted proteins | sample 5400521 | NCBI WGS metagenome assembly WNEZ01 (sample SAMN13153339, study PRJNA577476) | soil metagenome | isolation source: 120 cm saprolite under Douglas fir tree site 2 hole 1 replicate 1 | place: USA:California | collected 2015-04-18
TCAGGCGGGACGGCACATCAACACCTTTCTCGTGGCGCCCTCCGACGGGGCAACCCTCTACGCCTTTACCAATCAAAACGGAAACCTCTGGGCCACGCACGCCGGTGGCGCGTCGTGGGCCGCCGTTTCCAATTTCGCCAGTCCGCGCGCCCTGGCGGTGATGCCCAAAGACTCGAACGCGGTCTACGTCGGCACGGATCTGGGTACCGACGCGCGCCATGGTCTGTTCCGTTCAAACGACGGCGGCGTCACCTTTGAGCAGCTGAGCGCCTTTCCAAGCAATCTGCCGATCAACAAGATCATCATCGACCCGCTGTTGCCGGACCGATTGTTCGTGGCCACCGGCACCGGCGTCCTTCTCACTGAGGATGGCGGTGGTTCCTGGGCGCAGCTGGGTGGCGAGATGCCTCGGGGTATCGTCGTCGACGAAAGCCTGGTGGGTCGCACTCTCTACGCGAGCACCGATCAGGGAATCTGGTCGATCGATCTCAACGGGAAGCCGGCGTGTGAGCAGCCGATCACCCTCTTGCCAAAACAGGTGATCCTTGGAAGCTCGGGTGGCCGGGCAGAGCTCGACATCAGCATCGCTTCCAGTTGTCCCTGGGAAGCCGACGTCGGCGCCGACTGGGTAGAAATCGAAGCGCCGGCAAAGAGGAGGGGCCCCGCGCTGATTGATTTGATCGTGCACTCCAATCTCGGCGGCACCCGGGAGACGGTGCTGAGCGTCGCCGGCCAGAAAATCCCGGTGAAGCAGCTCGGTGGCCCAGATCCGATCGCCCCCGATGCGGTGATCACCCTCTCCATCGCCGGCGAATGCCTCACCTTGGGCTCAGGAGACATTCTGGAATTCCAGACCTGCCGGGAAGGTGATCTCAACCAGGGTTTCCGACTGGAGGCGATGCGGCCGCTCTTGTACCACCTGATCAGCGTTGCCGCGCCGAACAGCTGCCTGGATACCCGGAAGACGCGAGTGGCCGGAACGCGATTGCATCAGGGCACCTGCTCAGGAGACGGGGACGCGCATCAGTTCTTTGAGCCTTTGCCAGACGAAGCAGGTTGGCGGCTGCGCGGCAATCTTTCGGGTCGCACTCCCGGGCCCGAGGGCCACACGCTGATGTGCCAGGAAAAAAATGGCAACCACCTCGAGCAGCAGCTCTGCAGTGCGTCGGATCTACAGCGATTTCAAATTGCACGGGTTGAATAGTCAATTCGAGGCGGAGGACCCCCGCCGCTGAGCCTTTCTGCTTGGCTGCCAGGCCCATCGAGGTCCCGGATCAACGTCTCGTTTTCGTTTACAGATCGGTCATCGTGGTTTATGAGCCGATGCATTTCGAGGGGGCTTTAAGCCAAACAAATAACGCTGGAGCGCGGATATGAAAAGATCGTCACCTGTTCTCCCGATCTTGTTGGCGGTGGTCGGCGCTTGCGATCCGTATTCGGCTCAGCAGGGCGAGTTCACCGCCGGACCGGTGGACCCGTCGAACTTTCCCGCGCCCTACCTCGGCGTTGGGGCTGACACAGGCCCCAACGGTTTCAGGAGCGGAAGGGGGCGGTTTGTCGAAGTCGGCGGTTATGTGAACAACAACCCGGCGGGCTACTACAGCTTTCCGTTCACCACCGCGCAGCTCGCTCCCGCCGCCGATCCTCTGCGGCTGGTCGACGACGGAAACGCTTATTCACCGGTCCCGGTGGGCCTGGCCTACGTGTTCGATCCGGCGCCGCCCAATCCGTTTCCTCCATCTCAGACGTGCACGGCTCCGCCCAACTACACCTACGACCCGACGCGCGAGGACATGCGCCTCGATGAACAGAGCAACATCTTTACCCAGCTTCCCATCGCCAGCGAGAGGCCGGGCGTGGCCAGCACTTTCACCTATGTTCCGATCGTGTCCGAGGTCGCGGTAAGTGGGGCCGGATTGGCATGTCAGAGTCTGAAAAGTGAAAAAACACTGAACAGGGTATTGGGTAATCCGCCGCCCAGCGGCAACTACCTTCTTTGGGCAATCATCGATACCGCATCCGGTGTTTATCGCGTCAATGAAAACCCGACCGCGGCCTATGGCAGCCCCGGATATGTGAACGGGGTCGGGGTGCAGAAGTACGGCTGGTTTGGCCATTACTATCTCGCATACATCGACGGTGGCTACATCCCCACGCAGCCCGCCACGGTCACCGAGGGCGGCCGGACGAAACAGGTGCTGCGAATGAAAACGCAACGCCTCTACGTTCCTCGCCTGATTACTCCCACGGTCTCCTGCGGCAGTCCGTCGAGGAATTGCTCAGCCGGACAAGTATGCGTGTCAAACACTTGCCGGGCTTGCACCGCCACCGGTGCCGCGGCGTGTCCGACTGGACAGACCTGCATCACCGCGACCGGAACGTGCAGCGCGAGCGGAATGCCGGGCGCCGGTTATGACGTGCTCCAGGCCAGTCGCGCAGGCGACAACTACTCACCGGTATGCGAAGTCTGGCAATACACCGCCACCGCCGGAGCGCCGCCGATCCCCAGGCCGGTCAGCCAATTGCCCCAGAGCGAGACGGACATCACCGCCCTGCCAGGGGGGATGCCCGCGGTGACGACCGACGTGCCCCGCTTCCTCTATTGTCCGCAGGTGAACTGAGCCGATGATGACCAAGAGCAATCACTCAAGAGCCAGGCTCGGTTTCATCGTCTTCTCTCTCCTTGTATCCGGGGGGCGTTCCGCTCACGCCGCGGCCGAGCAGGAAGGCATCATTCGCGGTCGGATCATCGAGGCGGAAACCGGTGCGCCGGTGCCTGGAGCCACGGTCACCGTTTCCTCTCCTTCGCTGGGCGAACCGCGCAGTGTCACCAGCAATGAGGAGGGCGAGTACGTGGTGCCCAATCTGCCGATCGGCGTGTACACGGTGAAGGTCGCCTACGCCGGAGTGAAGCCGGTGACGCGTGAGATCCTGGTTCAACCCGGCCGGACCTCGCCGCTAGACATTCAATGGTCGGCCGAGCTGACGGACGTGCAAACCACCACCGTCGTGGAACAGCGGCCCTACACCAATCCCGACTCCACCCAGACGGGAGCGGTGCTCTCGAATCAACAAGAAAAATATCTACCCACCGGACGCAGATACACGGACGTGGTTCGGCAGGTCCCGGGGGTCACCACCAATCCCGGTGGGGTCGACCACTTCATCAAGGGCGGGCGATCGGCTCACAACCGGTATCTGGTCGATGGGCTGGACATCACCGACCCGGTTCGCCGCACTGCTCAACAGGAGCTCGCCTTCGACAGCATCGACGCGGTCCAGGTGATCACCGGTGGCTTCGACGCCGAGTACAATGTCTTCGGCGGAATCATCAATACCATCACTCGCGAAGGGTCCGATGAATGGCACGGCATCGCTTCGGCATACGTGACCAATGAGGCGCTGAACAACCGAAGGGCCCAAGGCCTCGAGCCCTACGAGCGCGACCGGGTCTTCAACGACGATCCAGTCCCACCTTCCTACAGCTACATCACCACCGTCGGAGTGGGGGGGCCGATCCTCAAGCATCAGCTCTGGTTCAACACCACCTTCGAGTTTCGGACCAGTCACGTTGGCCGGGTGATCGGGCCGCCGCTCAACGTGCCGCACGTACCCGAAACGACGGTGGCCTATCTGCCCCGGCTCAAGCTCACCTGGGCACCGAGCTCCCGTCAACGCATCACGCTCTCGCTTGCCGGCGATCCGTCCTCCGACAGCAACAACAATGGCAGCAATGCCCGGCTGAGCACCTACGAAACGCATACCGACCAGGGTGGATACAACGCCATTCTCGGTTGGAGCGTTTATCCCAATCCAAACTTCGAGTTTCGGATCGATGCGGGGATCAAGACCCAATACATCAACCCCGGACCGCAAGGGTATTTCGGGACGGTGGATACGAGAGGCTGTGATCGGTTTTCGCCGATCAACTGCACCTACGACCCGGACCGACCCTCCCACGTCAATCAGACCGACGGCACCACCTGGTACAACGCCAACACGGCGTACTCCCGGGATACCCGCAGCAACATTCAAATCGATCCCAAAATCACCTTGCGCGGCCGGTGGCTTGGCGAACACATCGCCAAAATGGGAGTGCAGTTCAAGCTTCTGCAGCGCCGCAATTCGTTGCACCAATCGGGCGGCTACAGCTACACCGATTCCGGCGGTCCCCCTCTCGAAGATGGCATCTGCGATCCCCCCGCGGGCCGGACCGCGGGGTGCAACCAGCGCGACTCGGTGGCGGACAGGAGATTCCGCGAGTGGGGCTTCAGCCCTGCGGTGTTCCTGCAAGACAAGTGGTCGCCGTTCCGCTGGCTGATCATCAGTCCGGGAGTCCGCTTCGACTACGGCCGGTCCTATACCAACGACGGCACGATATTCCATTCGATGTTCGCGGTCGGGCCTCGGCTGGGACTGGTCGCCGATCTCACCGGAGACCAAAAGACAATCTTTTCCACCAACTACGGGCGGAGCAACGATGTCGCCGAGATCGGCAATGCCGCCGACTACGACAGCAACGTGCAGGGCGCGCGGACGTTCGACAGGTGGGATCGGGCCTCAGGGCAGTTTGTATTCGATCACACCACCGGAGGCGAGGGCGGCGGGGTGATCGACCGGAAAGCGAAAGTCCCCCACGTTGACGAGATAACCACCAGCCTGCGACGCGAGATTTTCCGAAACGCCGTCGCCGGGATTGAGCACACCTGGAAGAGAATCGGCAACACCTGGGACAAGCCTGAAATCAATCGGATTTGGGATATCAGCGGCTACCGGGTGATCGGCTATCGGGACGGCCGCGCGCACACGATCGACGTCTACACCACCCCGGACGAAAACTTTCGCCAGTATCAGGGCATTACTGCCTCAGTCGAGGGACGGCCGACGCCCAATTGGTATTTCCTCGCGTTCTACACGCTCTCCTGGCTCTACGGCACTTCGGAGGCGCAAAACACCACCGCGTTTGTCATCCCCCAGCAGCGCCGGTTCTACAACGGGTTCCTGCCTGAGGATCACCGGCATCAAGTGCACCTGGTCGCCAGCTATACCTTTCACGGCTTCACCCTCGGCACGCGGATGGAATACACCAGCGGTAACCCGAGGAGTAAGCTGTTCAGGAATTTCGACACCAACTCGAACCAGAACTATCGCAGCCCTCGAGGCACCGATCCGGGTGCCTGCTCCGGCGGCCAGTTCATTCCGGCGACCACCGCATGCGGAAATGACATCGGCCGAATCACCGAGTACCGCATTCCCCCGCGCACCCAGGTCGATGTGCACCTCGAATACGACTTCTATCCGCTGGTGCGCCAGCACATCACCGCGATGGGAGATATCTTCAACCTGTTCAACGACCGAAGCCCGATCACCCTCGAGCAGAACGACAACACCGCGGGCACCTTTGGGCTGGTGACCAGCCGCGCTGCCGCCCTCAATCTCCGCCTGGGGGTGCGCTATGAGTTCTGATGATCCGGAAAAAAGCGCTGAAGTGGCAAGATTGATCAGTTTTATTGAAGAGGGAGCGTGATTGGGAGTCGCGATGCCGGAGCTTGACGTGAGTCAGTCGCGGCGGTCCGGGTTTGCGCCCAGGTTTCTCCCGCTCGCCGCCGCAGCAATTTTCTGTCTGTCCTGCCAGACGACGGGAACCGGCGCCGCCCTCCCGGCGTCCGCGGCTGAATCGCCAAACCACCGCGGAGCCCGGGGCCCGCTGGTCTACGTCAGCAACGAGGAGTCCACCGAGATCAGCGTCATCGATGGGACGACCGACACGCTGCTGACGCGGATCTTCGTCGGCAAGCGCCCTCGCGGCATCAAGGTCAGCCCGGATGGGAAAAGCCTCTTTGTCGCGCTGAGCGGATCGCCCATCGCGCCGCCGGGAACCGACGAATCCAAGCTTCCGCCGCCGGATCGCGCCGCCGATGGGATTGCGATCGTGGACCTGGTGACCCAGAAGCTCCAGCGCACGCTCTCCACCGGAGAGGATCCCGAGTCGTTCGACATCAGCTCGGACGGAAGCACGCTCTACGTCTCCAATGAAGACGTGGGGACGGCGTCCGTCGTTCGCTTGCCATCGGGCGAGATCGGCGCGGTGGTGAAGGTCGGGGGAGAGCCGGAGGGCGTCCGGCTGCGGCCCGACAACAAGGTGGTCTACGTCACCAGCGAGGAAGAGAACGAGGTCGCAGTGATCGAAACCTCGACGAACAAAGTGATCGCCAAGATCGAGACAGCGGCCCGGCCCAGGGGGATCGCATTCACTTCGGATGGCCAGCGCGCCTACGTGACTGCCGAGCAGGGCGGGTCGGTGGCGGTGATCGATGCGCAAAGACACCAGCTCCTCTCCGAAATCAAGATCGACCTTCCAGGAGCGAAACCGATGGGCGTGGTCCTGTCTCCCAGAGGAGATACGGCCTACGTGACCTGCGGCCGGGGAGGCGCGATCGCGGTGATCGACGTGGCAACCAACCAGGTGCTCAAGATTTTGCCTGGAATTGGGACGCGTCCATGGGGCATCGGGATCTCGCCGGACGGTCGAAAGTTGTACACTGCCAATGGGCCGTCGAATGACGTCTCGGTGGTGGACGTGAATACCGGGGCAGTCTTGAAGAGGATTTCCGCCGGCAAGGGCCCCTGGGGGATTGCCGTGGCTCCCTGAGCGGTAGCGACCGGATTTGAATGGGATGTGGGGGGTGACGTCAGTGGCCAACGTATGAACGCTCTCGCTCTGGGTTGCCTGCTCGCTGTCTTCGGTGCTGGTTGTGTCGTTCATTACGCCCCGCCGCCCCCTCCTCCGCCGCCGGTGGCTGCCGCTGCACCTCTTCCGCCGCGACCAGCGCGCCAGGAATCGGAGTGCGGACGCCAAGAGATTCGAGGACTGCGCGAGCTGGCGCGCCCGGCGGCAATGCTCCTCTTCGTCGACTTGCCCGGCACCGAGCAGATCCCCGACTTCATCAGCGATGCGGCCTGCGAGGCGGCCGAGACGGGGATGACGGTATTCGTCGGGCTCGAGATCCCGGAACAGGAGCAGTCGCGGCTGGATGAGTTCCTTCACAGCGCCGGCGCAAACGAGGATCGCCAGCGGCTTCTCGAAGGGGAATTCTGGCGGCGGCCGGAGCAAGATGGGCGCAGCAGCAAGGCGATGCTGCAGCTCATCGACGACTTGCGGAAGATGACTGGCCGAGGGTATCGGGTGACGGCGTTTGGCTACGATGCCTCCCGCGCTCAGGGCAACGATCGCAACGCGGCCATCGCCGAGAATATCGAGGCGGTGCGTGAGCGGGCGCCCGATGCGCTGTTTCTCGTGCTTGCCGGCAATGCGCGCATCCGTAGCGACAAGGGCGAAGCGGGCGCGTCGATCGCGGCGCAGTTGCGGCGCAAGGAGCACGGGTTGACGGCGTTGGCGATGGCTTTCGACGGCGGAACCGCGTGGACCTGCGAAGGCCCCACGCCCCACCAGATTCAGTGCGGCCCCCACCTGATTCCACGCCCGGCATCCGCTCCAATATCCGCCGCCGCAGCGGCGCGCGCCCGATTCGTCGTCAAGTGGCCCCGCCCTGCCCCGGATGGCCTTCAAGGCACCTATGACGTCGGCCCGGTGACCGCCTCGCCGCCGGTATTTGACCAGCTCAGACCAACGTCGAGGGGCGAACAGAAGTAAAAGCGCGTCGCGCGATGAATTGACAACCCTGAAGAACGCGACCTAGTTTGCGCCCGCTTCGGGGAGGAAAATCATGGCGCGGAACTGGAGGCAGCTTCTTTTGGCCCTCGCTGCTTTGAGCCTTTCTGGTTGCTACACCGCGAGGTACTACACCGACTCGCAACCGGGCGGAACCCATCACGAGGAGGGGGCGGACTTCTTCCTCTGGGGGTTGGTGGGCGAAAAGGAGGTCAACCTCGACGCCATCTGCCCGCAGGGCGTTTCGCGTTGGTACAATCAGGCCACATTTCTCAACGGATTTCTGCAGTTCATCACCCTGGGGATCTACGCACCCCGCACCATCGTGGTGGAGTGCTCCAGTGGAAAGGCGTATCGAATGACGCCCGAGGTTAAAGACAGACTATTCGCGGAAGCCGGAATGCCGGTCGAGGGCGGGAGGCGATGATGCGCGCGCTCAAAGCTGGTGCTCTCGCCCTCGGGCTCGTCGCATTCTCGGGTTGCTTTCACATCAAGTACACGACCAAACAGCCACCCGCTCCGGCCCCGAATTTCGACCAATGGCATCACAATATGGCTTTCGGATTGGCGGAGATCAGCGACCCGGTCAATCTCTCCCAGGGTTGTCCGAACGGGTTCACCCTGGTCGATTACCAGGTGACGGCCGTCAACGCTTTGGCGTCCTTCCTCGTCTACTGGATCTGGGAGCCGTCGACGATCACCGTCACTTGCAGTGCGAACAAGGCGGACGCTCCGAAGACGCCGTCGACAGCTCCGGTGGCTTCGGTGGAGAGTGGGCCTGAGCGCTGAGCTTCCTCGCTCTCGCCACCAGGTCGGATCGAAGTGACGATTTCTGTCCAGCTCAGCGGCGGTGTAGCCGGGCTTTGAGCTCCGCGGTCTGGCCTCCGGCGAATTTTCCCGTCCACGGCCGGTAGCCTTTCAAAGACAGTTTCACCTCGATCTCGCTCTTCGGATAAATGTTCTCGACGAACAGCGGGGTTTCGCCGAGCACCTGGCTGCCGATCTCGATCTTCGCCCCCGAAGGTTCGCTCTCGATGCGCAAGAGCGCGGTGGGAGGTGGACGCGGCGGTGTCAGACCGGCCCGGCGTGAGAGGAGAGAATAGATCTCGAAGCCCTTGGAGTAGATCTCGCTGCGTTTCATCACCCCCGCCACCCCCGCCCCGACCAGTACCGCGAACGCAATCCACTTGAACCAACCCCCTCGGCTCCGGCCGCTTTTTTCGAATAACCATGCGTCGTCAATCCCTTCCATCCCGCGGGTGGATTTTGTCGCGGGCGGCGGCGCGGCAGCGGCTTGATCAGGACGGCACACGTCAATGGGGCTTGCGGGGGAATCTGCGGCAGCGGCTTGCTCGAGTTGGGGAGGATCGGCAGGGTTTGCACGTGGCGCCGCGGCGGGGGATCCAGTCGGCGGCGGCAACGGCTCACTGAGTTGACCGCTGATGTCGAGCTGAGCTCCCAATGGTGTCCAATCCTTTTGCAGCGCTTCCATTTCCTCCGCCTGCCATGGCCGGTTGAACGCGCTTTCCCTCGCAGTCAGGATTGAACGGGGGCCTTGCTGCGACGACATGCTTTGGAGGGAGAACGATCCGGGCAGCTGTTCTCGAATCATCGTGTCCTGGTCGGAAAGCTCCAGGGGCGGGCGGGGCAGCTGCAGGCCGCTCACGAACTCCGCCAGCTCGTGGGTGGTGCTCGGGGTGCCCGACGAAGCGAGGAACTGAGCAAGCGCGCGCGCGAACGCCTCGGGCGATTCGAATCTGTTCTGAGGAAGCTTGGACAGCGCTCGGCTCACGATTTCGGCCAGCAGTGGGGGAGCGTCGGGCAAACCGGCCGGGGGACGATGCACAATCGCGTCCGCATAGGCCATCGAGTTCTCGAAATGCCCGAACGGATGGTCCCCGGTGAGCATCTCGTGAAGCACAATCCCGAGCGCGAACTGATCGCTCTCCCGACTCGCCGGCTTTCCCTGGAAGATTTCAGGCGCGCCGTAGGCGATCTTCCCCTTGAATGATCCCGGCTCGGTTCGGTTCAAGGGCGCCTCGAGTCGCGCGATTCCGAAATCGGCCACCTTCACTTCGCCCTCGGCGGAAATGAGGATGTTCGAGGCGGAGACATCGCGATGCGCGATGAGGATGGGTTTGCCCTCGTGCGTCTGTTTGTACGCGTGGCACAGACCCGCCAGCGCCTGGGACACGACGAAGGCCGCCAGCCCCGGTGGAATCAAGGTCTTCCTGCGGGACGCCTGGTCGATCACCACGCCCAGGTCCCAGCCGTTGACCAGCTCCATCACGATAAACAAGCCGTCCGGGCCTCGGCCGACGTCGAACACCTGGACGATGTTCTGGTGGCTGAGGAAGGTGGCCAGCCGCGCCTCGGAAAGAAACATCCGCGCGATCTTCTCGTCGCTCGCCAGATGCGGAAGGATGCGCTTGATCGCGACCGGTTTTTCGAAGCCCTCCGCTCCGGTGGCCATGCCCAGGTACACCTCGGCCATTCCGCCGTGAGCGAAAAGACGCGTCAGCCGATAGCGCTCCCGCATGTCGAGTCATTCTAGTGGCTGCGATCGGATCGCCGGAAATCCCGCGCGAATTGGGTTGGGCGCTTGGGGGTGCGACACCCACGTCCAATGAAAGCAAAGCGTTCCGAGAGGATTCAACTTGCGCAGGGATGCGCCGGACGACGATCGCCTATTTGCCGAGCACGCCGAAAAACCCCGGGGGGCAACTGTATTCTTGAATCTGACGAGAGTTGCCACTAGGTTGCCGTCGAAGTACGGCATCGCGCTTAGGGCCCTAGGAGGGGTCCTAGCGAGCGTGCGTGGTGGTTGGTCTCCCGCCTAAGGCGCCCCGCGAGCCGGTACCTCAGCCACCGACCGGGGATCTCTCATGCTGCAGCGTCTTCGTCGCCTGCTCTTCGGAGCACCGCGGGACATTCAGGATCCAGCCATCTTTCATCGCGTCTCTCTCGCCGCATTCCTGGCATGGGTGGGGCTCGGCGCGGATGGTCTCTCCTCCTCCTCGTATGGTCCGGACGAGGCTTTCAAGGCCCTGGGGGATGCGCACTACCTGGCAGTGGCGCTGGCGGTCGCTACCGCGTTCACGGTGCTTGTCATCTCGTACGCGTACTCGCGGATCATCGAGCACTTTCCGTTCGGAGGGGGCGGCTACATCGTCGCGAGCAAGCTGCTCGGACCGAGATTCGGAGTGGTTTCCGGCTCGGCGCTGCTGGTCGACTACGTGCTGACGGTGAGCACATCGATCGCCGCTGGGGCGGACGCGACGTTCAGCGTCCTTCCGCCGGAATGGCACAAGTACAAGCTGCTCGTTGAGGTCAGCGTGATCGGCTTGCTGACGGCGTTGAATCTTCGAGGGGTCAAGGAATCGGTGACGATCTTGGCTCCCATCTTCCTGTTGTTTGTCGCCACCCACGTGATTCTCATCGGGGGAGTGTTCTTCACTCGGGTGAACGAGCTCCCGGAGATTGCGCAGGAGGTCTCCTCGGGCTTCAAGGAGGGGTTCGCCACGATCGGGTTCGCGGGAGTGTTCGCTCTGTTTCTTCGCGCCTATTCGATGGGGGCGGGGACGTACACCGGGATCGAAGCGGTTTCCAATGGCCTGCAAATCATGCGCGAGCCAAAGGTGGAAACCGCGAAGCGGACGATGATCTATATGGCCGTCTCGCTCTCGCTCACTGCTGGAGGGATCACGCTGGCGTACCTGCTGGTTCACGCCAACCCGGTGCCGGGTAAAACGATGAATGCGGTGCTGATCGACCGCTTCGCTGGCAGCTTCACCGTGCTCGGGCTTCCGCTGGGCCATTGGTTCATCATCTTGACGCTGGCCGCCGAAACGGCGCTGTTGTTCGTCGCGGCGCAAACCGGCTTTATCGACGGACCGCGCGTGATGGCGAATATGGCCACCGATTCGTGGCTGCCGCACCAGTTCGCGCACCTGTCCGATCGACTGACGATGAAGGATGGCGTGCTGCTGATCTCCGGAGCGTCGATCCTCACCCTGCTTTACACCCGCGGCGTCACCAGCACGCTGGTGCTGATGTATTCGATCAACGTGTTTCTCACCTTCTCGCTCTCTCAAGCCTCGATGGTGCGCTACTGGCTCCGCGATCGGAACAAGTATCCGAACTGGCACCGCCACATCACCATCCACGTGATCGGCCTGGTGCTGTGCGTCTCGATCCTCACCGTGAACCTGTACGAGAAGTTCAGCGAAGGTGGCTGGCTGACCCTGACGGTGACCACCGCACTGATCGCGCTGTGCTTCTGGGTTCGGCGGCACTATTCGCTCGTTCGGACGCAACTGGCGCGACTGGACGACGTTTTGGACGCGCTGCCGAAGAGCACCAAGGTACCGCCGCCCGACTTGTCTCCATCGGCGCCGACGGCGGTGTTGCTGGTGGGCCATTACAGCGGACTGGGCGTTCACTCGCTGCTCACCATCCAGCGTCTGTTTCCGGACTACTTCAAGAACTACATTTTCGTCTCGATCGGGGTGATTGACTCGGCGACTTTCACCGGGGTCGAAGCGGTTGAAGAGGTCCGTCGAAACACCGAGCGGTCTCTCAAGAATTACGTCGCGACGGCGCGCGGACTGGGCCTGGCGGCAGATTACCGGATGAAAGTTGGAACGGATGCGGTGACGGGGGCGGAGGAGGTGTGCGGCGCGATTTCCAGGCAGTTCCCCCGGTCGCTCTTCTTCGCCGGAAAGCTGATCTTCCAACGCGAACGCTGGATGCAGCGCCTGCTGCACAATGAGACTGCCTACAAGCTGCAGCGCCGTCTTCAGTTCGCCGGCCTCAATGCGATGGTGCTGCCCGTCCGGGTGATGGAGAATCATCCGGCTGCGGCTGCGGCTTGAAGAGATCTCTTCCGCGGGGTTGAAAGCTCTACTCGAAGACGTCGATCTCGCTCGGCTTGGCCCCGCGGTCGACGATGTAATACACCCGAACGTGTTGCCCGGGTTTGAGCGCGGTGACGCCTCCGATCGGCTTCCCGTCGAGCCCGATCACCTGAACGTTGGGTCCGATCAGGAACGTCACCGGCCCGGCCGCGGTCGCAACGATCAGCTTGGCGCCCTGTTCTTCGACCGAGGTGACCGTGCCCCAGTCGCACTTCGTCTGATCGTTTGCCTGAGTGACTTTCGGTGCCGGGAAAGGCAGCGCGGTGATTATCAGCAGGGCAACCGTCGCGGCGTTCATCATCGTCCCTCTCGTTTCAAGTTGGCAGCGGGCATCCTAACATCCCGACCCCAGAGGCGAAGAAATCGCAGCCGCAGCGTTAAGATTCTCCACCGGCCCTGGACAAGCTGCGCAACTGGCCGACATTGCAGAGCTTCCGTCAACGGCGCGGGGCGTCCTTGCGACGTCGCTCGATCAGCTCGGCGACAATGGAAACGGCGATCTCGGCCGGAGTGAGGGCGTTGATCGCAACCCCCATTGGGCTGCGGACCTTTGCCAGCTCGTCTGGCGAGAATCCGGCGGCGGACAGCCGCATCTTGAACCGCTCGGCTTTTCGCCGGCTGCCGATCAACCCGAGGTACGCCGACGGCTTGCGAAGCAGCGCCTCGACCACTGCCTGGTCGAGCGGATGGTCATGGGTGGTGATGCAGAAGTAGCAATCGCCTCCTCCAACCTGCTCTTGCGCGTGATCGCCCGGGTTTCGAATCACCACCTCGTCCGCCTCGGCAAAGCGCTCGCGGTTAGCCCATTCTGGCCGTTCGTCCACGACCGTCACCCGAAAGCCGACGTTCTTCGCCAGCACCGCCAGCTCGCGGGCGACGTGCCCCGCCCCATAGATGAAGAGGCGAGCCACCGCGGCGTGTCTTTCGAGGAAGACCTTCATCTTTCCGCCGCAGCACATGCCCAGGTCGTGCGTGAGGTGGGTTTCGATCGTCCGCGTCGAATTGGGGGAATCGAACAGCTCCCTGGCGGCATCGATGATTTGCATCTCGATCGCGCCGCCGCCGACGGTTCCCCGCACTGTGCCGTCGGGAAGAACGACCATCTTCGAGCCCGGCTTTTGCGGCGTCGACCCTCCCGAGTCGATCACCGTGGCGAGGACGAAGGCCTGTCCCTCGGCTGCCAACTGAGCGATCTGTGCGTACAGCTCCATGTGTGCAGTATGCCTCAGTCGAAAGAAATGCTCAGCCGCGCGTTTTGGAGCAAGATTTCCCGGTGGCCAAGACGGTCCTTCTGTCGGGATTCGATTTGTGGGCCCCGGATCTTCCGGAGGACGTGCGGGTGCTCCAGCCGCCTTTTCCGCTGCCCGGGCTGGACGACGTGCGGCAAGCGGTGGTCCGCGCGCTGGAGGAACCCGAGGCTGGGCAACCGCTCAGCGCTCTTCTGCGCCCCACCTCGCGAGTCACCGTGGTGATCGACGACTTCTCCCTTCCCGTGCCACCGCTGGCGAGCGACTGCCGAAGCGAGATGCTGGAGACGGTTCTACACCTGCTCCATTCCGCTAGCGTCCGCCCCAGCCGCCTTGCGATTCTGGTGGCAAACGGGCTTTCCCGGCAATGGCGCCAGGGCGAGCTCGACGAGTTCCTCGGCCCGAACAGGCCTGAGTCGATCCGTTGCCACGACGCCGAGGACTTCACTCAGCTGGTGCGAATCGGCGAAGAACCGGAGGGCCCGATCGAGCTGAACCGGGCGCTGGTCGAGTCGGACCTGATTCTGTATCTGAACATCGTCGCCATGCCCTTGATGTCGGGCTTGTTCGGATTGATCGCCGGAACCACCGGATATCGCACCGCCCGCTTCCTCGGTGACCCCAGACTCTTCTCCGGAGGGGGAAATCCGCTTCAGCCCGGCTCGGAGTACGACCGGGTCCACCAGCGCGTCGCTGAGTACGTCTTGAAGCGAACGCCGGTGGTGCAGCTCGCGGCAGTGATGAACACCGAGCTGTGGAAGCCGGCGGTGGCGTCGCTGCTGCGCAGCGAGGAAGGGCTCTCGCGGCCGCTGCAGCTTTGGAATGCGTTGCCTGGAGCGGTTCGGTATCGCGCTGCCCGATTCCTCAAAGCGAGCTATCGGCCGATCGCCGTCATTTCCGGCCCGCCCGGGCAGGTCCAGGGCCCCGCCCTGGACGCGTTCTACCGGCAGCACGAGGTCGGGCTTGAGCGCGAGGCGGACATCCTCGTCTTCGGGGTGCCCGACGTAGGTCCCGCTTCAGTCCATTCCTCCCAGAACCCGATCCTCGCCGCCAACGTTGCCCTGGGCTACCTCTCGAACTTTTTCGCCGGCAAGCCTCTCTTGAAGAAGGGCGGGGCGATCGTTTTTGCCAACCCGCTGCATCCGGTCTTCAACCGCGCGACCCATCTTCCCCATCAGGAGTTCTACGAGAAGGTCCTCCGGCACGAGCGGGATCCGGTGGCGATTCACGAGCGCTTCGAGCCCTACTTCGCGGGCCGGCCGGAGTTCGTGTCCAGCTATCAGAAGCGGTTCGCCTTCCACGGCACCCATCCCCTCTATGCCTGGTATCTGTGTACCCCGGCGCGCCAGCGGGCGGGCAGAATCTTCGTCGCCCACGGCGACCCACGCGCCTGTGCGCGATTGGGCTTTACCCCAGCCAAGGACGTCGAGGACGGGCTGCACGAGGCCGCGGATTTCGTCGGCAACCCGCGGCCGTTCACCGTGGTGTTGCAGCTTCCGCCGCCTTATTGGGCGCGGGTGCACTGAGAAAGGCAGCCACGCTCGGCTGTTGCGCTTCGCGGTAAGCGCTGCACAGGCTCAGCTGCTCGAGGGCCTGGGTGAGAATGCGGGGCCCGCCGGTGTGCTTCGTGGATCGACCCGCGAAGAAGTGCTCCATCTCGTCGCGCCGAGCCTCATCGCACAGGCCGACCGCCACCGTAGGCAACCTGGCGGCGGTGTCGCGCGGCAGCTTGGCGGCCAGCGCGTCGAAGTTCTGCCGGACGAACTCGTAGACCAGAAGCTGGGTGCCCGGGTCTTTGTGCTCCCCGAACAACAGGGTGGTCGCCTCGCGGGCATCAAACTCACCGGAGAGGACGATCTGAAGCGCTCGTTCGACAATTCGCGGATCGCGGAAGCCGGACATCGCCCTGAGAAGGTAGCCGCGCTCGCGCAGGCGGGTTTCCTTCCTCGCTTCCTGGTGGAAACGCTCGAACAGCGCATCGTCACCGTGCGCCGCCGCCGAGCGAAGCACTGCATCGACCATCTCCGGTTCGATCCCGGAGCGATCTCGCAACCAGCGATCGGTCAGCTTGCGGGCTTCGGCGAGCAGCGAGGCATCCTCCCCCAGATCCGCGACCAGGCCGACGAGCGAGGCGCGCAACAGACGGGTCTCATCGCCATCACCGGGCCGTGCCTTCCAGCCGAGGTCGCGGGCCTTCTTTCCGAAAGTGCGCTGCAGATAGTGGACGAAGTTGGGCCGCTTCGAGCCTGGAACCAGGTAGTCGCCGATCGATGAGGCCGTCCGCGCACGGGAGCCGCCCTCGCCTGCCAAAAAGGCGGCCGCGCTGCCGATCAGATGGCGGTCGCCACCTGCAACCAGCGAGGGAATCAGGGTCAGAGCGTCAGCAGCCGGCATTTTTCCGGAGTGAACGGCCGCCTGTACGTCGGCGAAAAAAGCAAGCCGATCGCTCGCGGAGAGCTGGCCGGAGCGCTTGGCCCAGAGGTTTGCCACCAGCTTTCGCTCGAGCGCGACGCGGTAATAGCCATCTGCGGAGTCGGCCATCACCCACGATGGGCAGCCTTGCGCCTGCAGCGGCACCTCCGCCGAAGCGGTGGTGAGCAAGAGGCATTGGCGAGCTTCGGAAGCACCGGTCCCGTAGCGCGCGCAAATCGGAATCTGCCAGCTCTGCTGGGTCGAGCCCTTCGATCCCAATGGGAGATACCGCTGCTGCGCGAGCACCAACTTGGGCTCTTTTCCCCGCTCGCACTTGAGCGAGATCGAGACGATCGGGACGCCGGGCTGGTCGAGGAACGTCGAGAACGGGGTCGCCATATCCCGTCCCGACTCGGCGTTCATCGCGGTGAGGAAGTCATCGGCGGTCGCATTTCCCCAGGCATAGGTCTTCAAATACCGCTGCACCCCGCGCCGGAATGTCTCCTCGCCGACCCAGTTCTCGAACGTCGCGAGAACCGCGCCGCCCTTGGTATAGGTAATCTGGTCGAACGCATTGGCGATGTCGTGCTTCGAGTCGATCGGCTGATGGATCTTTCGCGCGCTGATCAAACCATCGCCGCTCATCACGTCCGACCGTGCTTGCTGCACCGAAAGGGAGTTGCCCCATTCGGGCCAGAGGCGACCGACGATCTTCTCCCCCAGCCAGGTGGCAAATGACTCGTTCAGCCAGGTGTCGTCCCACCATTTCATCGTCACCAGATCTCCGAACCACTGGTGGGCAAGCTCGTGGGCGCAGACGCTGGCGTAGCGGCGCTTCTGGGAGAGCGACTGGTCCGCCGGTCTGGTCAGAATCAAAAGCTGCGAGTACGTCACCAGCCCCGGATTCTCCATCGCCCCACCGCTTTGCAGCACCGCGATCTGGTCGAGCTTCTCGTAGGGGTAGGGCGATCCGAAGTAGTCCTCGAGCGCGGCGATGATTCTGGGGGTGACTTGCGCGGCATACTGCGCTTCCCCGCCCCGACCCCGCGGGGTGACGATCCGGATCGGTGCGCCGGAGATCGAGGTCTTGCCCGCATCCACGAGCTCGAATGGGCCGACCGCGAAGGCGACCAGATAGCTCGGCAGCGGGCGCGTCTCCGCGAACCGCACCGTTTTCAACCCGCGCCCGTCCGGGGTTTCCGAGATCGCCGGAGTGTTTGCCACCGCGACGTTGTCCTTCGGCACGTGCAGGGTGACCTGCCAGGCAACTTTGAAGTCAGGTTCGTCGAAGCAGGGGAACGCACGCCGGGCGTCGATCGGCTCGAAGTGGGTGAAGGCGTACCAGTCGTCGCCTTCCTTCTGCTTGAAAAGGCCGTTGCTGTTGCGCGTGGAGAGCTTGCCCGAATAGTCGAGCCGAAGCGTGGCCGGTCCCGCCGGGGCAGGACGGTTGAGGGCGATGCCGATGAAGTCGCTGTTTCCCGGCACGCTGCGTCCCTCGATCAGGTCGTTGCCCGACCGCAAAGTGGCGCTGCGAATCTGAAGCTCGGTGGCGTTGAGCCAGATCAGGTTCTTCGGCTTGCTCAGCTCGAGCTGGATCTCGATCGACCCGCTGAACTCGTCCTCGCTCGGAACGATGGTGAGGTCGAGCGCGTAGCGAGTCGGCCGGGCGCTTCGGTCCAACCGCAGCTTGGGAGGTGGAGATACGGCCACTGCCTCAGCGGAGCCGTTCGAGGGCGTCGTCCGAGAGACTTCGCCCGGTGGGGCTCCTTGAGCGGACAGCTCGGTGGAAGCCGTGCGCGTGGTGCTGCAGGCGGCACCGAGCAGGAAAAGGAAGCCAAAGATTCGTTCGCCGTTCATTGATACCTCGTTCCCACCATAGCGCCGTTTGCGCGCGTGTCGGCCTTAGTCGGGTGACATCAAATCGGCGGCACCGAAGCGAGCAGAAGCCGATCCCAGGATGGCTCCACCGGCGTGGCCGCCGCCAGCAGCGCCAGGGCGACTCCGGTGGCACCGGCGAGCAAGCTGCGATCGGATGCCCAGCCGCCGTCGCCTGGCCGCCAGGCCTGATAGCCGGCGATTCCCTCAGCGTCGCGCTTCATGTCGAGCGACTTTTCCAACCAGCGCAGCGCCGCGTCCAAGAAGCGCTGGTCTCCGGTGGCCTGGAACATCCGGTTGTAGAGGTGCCCCAACCCCGCCGCGCCGTGGCACAGGGGAGCATCCACCACCCCGCAACTTTCCGCCGGGCGCAGCACCGCGCGCAGCCCGATCTCCAGGGCCTCCCGTTCCAGACCGGAATCGTTCATCCGTCGAGCGGCCCCAAGCAACGCTACCGCGACGCCCGGATCCCCGTAACACCAGCCCGCGCGAGCCGGTCGCCATTGCCTGCCTGGCGCGAAGTTGTAGTCAAAACACGATTCGGCGGAGTCGCTCGATTTCTGACTCAAAAACCACGCGAGGGAGCTGGAAAACAGCGCCGCCGCGCCGGGACCGACGTCGCTCGCGGAGGCCTCGGCGAGCAAAGCCAGCGCGGCCGGGACCCCGTGCGCCACGCCGAGGTTGGCGTGACCTTGCGGGTACTCCCGGCGGGACTCGGGGATCAGCTGCTCCGATGGCGTCCACCAGGTGACGCCCACCTCCATCGGCTTAGCGAGGCGGGTGAGCTGGGAGACCACCTGCCCGAGGCACTCCTTCGCGAGTGGGCGCGGCATCCGGTCCGAGAGATACAGCCCGATTCCCACCAGGCCGGAAATCAGATCGTAAGTCTCGTTCCATTGCCCACCGCTCAGGTACTCGCGAAGAACGGCGTCCACCTGCTCGTTCGGATCGCTCTCCTCCGAGCCATCCTCTTCGATCGTGCTGAGCTCGTGGCTCTGGAGGTGCTCGAGCACCCATGCCACTCCGACGAATCCCCCGTAGAGCGAAGGTCGCATCGGCGTCTCGGCCACCGCATCGATCGCCCGCTCGAGGAATTGGCTGGAGAGGTCGAAATGCCGCTCGCCCAGATCGGCGAATCCGAGGTAGGCGTTGAGCAGCGCCTGCTCGGCGAGCTGCATCGGAGGCCGAGTCGCTCCTTCCCCGGGCTGTTCTTCGAGGGCGGCGGCGATCGCCCGGACGGAGGCCAGTGCTCTGGCGCGCAGAACGCCGTCGAGGATCGGGCGCCATTGACCCTTCTTGGCTGCGCGGCGTTCAGACATTGTGGACCCGGGTGGTGGAAGGAGGAGCTTTTGGACGGCCGTCCGATTTTCGCGCGCGCGCAAGGAGCGATTCATACGTCCGGGCGAGGAAATCGTACATCACAAGCTCCTGGGCGCGAGCCGCCGACCGCAACATCCTGTTTGCGTGCATGTGCAAGAAGCTCTGGGCCAATTCCGGAGCGGTGACGAGCAAGCCTCCGGTTTCTTCCAGCACCCGCAGTTCCGCGGCCAGCGGCTTTATCCTCGCGGACCGCTCGTGAATCAAGGCCAGGCCGGGAGCGAGGGGGCTTTCTCCATCGTGGCCGGGATCGAGAAGTTGCTCCAGGCTCGCCCGCTCTTTGCGGTATTTGTCTCCCAGCTGGTGCTCGAACCGACCGTCGGTCCGGAATTCCTTCCCAAACGCCTCTCGAGCGGCCTTCGTTACTTGAAGTCTTCGTTCGAGATCCAACCCGAGATCTTCCAGGAGGGCATCCATCCCGCGCATCGCCAGACGCCAGCGGGCGTCGGCGCCTTCATCTCCGGAGAGAAGCTCCACGATGCCCAGCACTGCTTCGCTGTCGGCGTGGAAGATCTTCTCCGCGACGACCATGCCTTCCGGACCGCCGTATCGCTCCACCTCTTGCTCATAGGTATCGAGCTGAAAGCGCCACACCTGACCTGTGCTCACCAGCGAGGCGACCGCTGCCTGCAGCGCCACCAGGACCTCGGACAGAAGTCTTGCCGGCGTTCCGTGCAAGCGCAGGCGCAGGTGCCAATCCGGATCTCCGTAGCGGATGAAGAACCACCGGTCGGCAGCGCCGGAGGCCACTGCGGACCGGACCACCGGGGCGACCACCGAGCGAAGAATCTGATCCACGCCCGAGGTTCCGGTGTACAGCTTGGCGTACAGCCAGGCCGTGCCCGGTTGAAGCGAACGGGCGATCCCCGCCGGGGGAGTCGACCGGGATCGGATCTTCGGTTGCGCGGTCGCCTCCTTGCGGACGAAGGGAATCACCAACTCGTGAACGAAGCTGCCTTCCGGGCCGTCCACACAGAGATCGGACGGCGTGGGCAAGAGCTCCTCGAGGCGCGCCGACGCCCGGCCCTTCACCAGTTGGATGAAGGTCTCGACGCTCAAGACATTGTCCAGGTCGACGAGCAGGGTGTTGTCTCCGTCGGCGACCGAGACCAGCCGCGGAAGCCCGAGGTTCTCTCGAATCCGTTGAACCGCGAGGTATGCCTCGTTGCCTTTGGCCTCCCCCAGGGATTGGATGTTTTCCCTGGTGAGCCGCCATCGGGCCTTGCTGAGAACCTTCCGGCCCGAGACAACCCGGGGAAGGAAGGGCGCGCTCTCCAGTGCGCCCCAGCTGAACCCCAGACCCGCGGCGATGCCATCGGACTGGAGCGCGCAAAGGAACCGGTACATGCCTAGGCTGCGCAGGCCGTAGTTGTGAGCGTTGGTCATCCGGGGGATGACTTCCTTTCCCCGGCTCGCCGAGCGCAAAACGATCCGCGACCCCACGACCGAGACGAGCAGGTCGGCGACCGGGATTTGCTTTTCTCGAGGCGCTCCAGAAAGTCCCAGGTAGGTGATCTCGTATTCGCGCAGCACTGGACGCAGGAGCACGTTTCCGATCCGGCCTTCGGGAAAATGGACGATCTCCGCGTAGATCGCCTCCGGACGGAAAGCCTCCTCCGCTCGGAGGTGATGCTCGACGAACCGGGTGAGCTGTGGATCACCGTGGCAAAAGCGACCCAGGAGCTTCGCGCCGGACGGCCCGTCCGCCCCGCTGACCAGCACGCGCAGGTCCCCGGCCGGCGCCGAGCCGTTCGCAGCGCCGATGATCTTGGCGATCACCATGAACGCATCGGGCAGGGGGGAGGGATCCTTGGTCTCCAGCGCGTCCAGGTCCGAGGCCTGAAGGGAGATCTCCTGATCGCTTGACTTGAGCGCGCCGGTGAGCTTGGCGAGGAGAAGCGCGTCGCGGGCCGTCCAGGAGCCGGACTCTTCGGCGCCGCTCGGCGGGAAGACCAATCCCTCGAGCAGCGGAGATCCTTCCGCGCCTGGAGAGGATGAGGAATCGAATCCAATTCCCGATTCTTCGTCCAGGGCTTCGACGAGCGGCACCTCGCGGGTCTCGTAACGCTGCCGGAACGCCTCCCGAAAACGCTCCAGCGCTCCCCCAGCGGGACGCTTCGGCGCGATGCGATGCAACAGGCCGACCGCGTCGATGATCTGGTCCAAGATGTCGGCCCCCAGCGTGGCGTTGGGAGATGGCTTGTGCAGGTCGACCTGAAACAGACGCGGCAGCTCCACCTTGGCCGGAAGAGCCTCCAGCGTCCGGGCGATCCCGCGGTAGACCTCGGGCGGGGAGCCCAGGCCTTGCCCATCGAGTTGGGCGATCGCCTTCTGCGCCTGGTCCAAGGATTGGGCCACTCCGGCGATCGGCGGCACCTCCCGGATCTGAGCGATCAGGCGGTGCACCGGCTCCGGCCCGGTGACGGCGAGGCCGAAGTCGGAAACCAGCACCTGGTTGTCGACCAGCGCGGCGATGTACTCCGCGGCTTCGTCCTCGCTGACCTCCGGATCCGCTTCGCACAGACCGCGCGCCAGGTCCCGCAGCGGAGCGCCGTTCGCTGCGCGCGCCAAGGTAGAGAAGAGGTAATCCGTCGGCTCGACCGCGGCGAGGTGGTAGGAGCGGCTGTTTCCATCGAGCCTTGACTCCACGTAGCGCAGCCGTCCCGCGGCCTGGTACAGGCTCGAGTTTGGCCGGAAGAGCAGCGCGTCGCGAAGCGCCCGGTCCTGCGACAGCGTCGTGGTGAGGGTGGTGAGGTAATCCATGTCCAGGCGCGTGTGCCTTTGGTAGCTGGTGCGACCGTCAACCGACAGCCGGGTCCGCTCGCCGACGATTCCCACCGAGCACCCGGCGAACAGGCCGAAGGGGGTGGGCCGCGCAGACATCCGGGTGAAGTAGCGGACGAGGGTCCGTTCAACTTTTTGTCCGCGTTCGCCCTGCGGCTCGCGGATCCACAGGTCGATGCTTTCATCCAGCGATGGCGAGGCGACGAACAGCGCCTCCCGGATCTCGGGCCGGGCGATGATCTGCCGGAGCTTCTCTCGAAGCTGCGCTCGATCCCGCTCCAGGGCCTGGTCCAGGTTTCCAGGAGAAGCCTCCGGCCCGACGAGGCCTTCGCTCCAATGGACGAACTCCTGAAACGGCAAGAGCGGGGTGCGAAGGGCGAAGAAGCCCGAAGGGGTGATCGCGGGAACGGAGCCTTTAGGCTTGGTCTTGCGATCTTCGGACTTCGCCATGAGCTCTGTCGGCACGCCCCGGGGCTTCGACGTCAGTTTCTATATGCTTTCCGGCTGGAGAATGTCGAGGAGCGGTGCCAAGGACCATCGTCGAAAGGCGGACCCATCAGGCCGCGTCTTCGGGAGGGCTTGAATCGACAAAGGGGAGCGCATGGACGATGGCCCCGGGCGGATAATCGACGACCTCGAGCTGGGTGCCTGGCTCGAGGCTGTCCCGATGGACGTAGCCAAGGCCGATCATTCCCGCTCTGGCGGGTGCGCGAACCGCCGAGGTGATGAATCCGACCCGCTTGCCATTGTTCCGCAGCTCGGCGTTGCGCGGAGGCTCCGCCGCCCCGAAACCCAGCCCGATGAGCTTGCGGTTGACGTGACCCCGGAATGTCGCCCGGGCGATGACCTCCTGCCCGATGTAGCAGCCTTTTTCATAGCTGATCGCCCGCTCGAGATTGGCTTCCAGCGGAATCGTCTGCTCGTCCATGTCCTGGGGGAATCGGGGAAGCCCGGCCTCGACGCGCAAGATCTCGAAGGTGTCGAAACCGGCAAGCCGCAGACCCAGCGTCTCGCGGGTGTGCAGCGTTCGTCCGAACGCGCCGGTGAGGTGCTCGCGCGAAACGAGCAGGTCCACCCCGTGATTCGAGCCGATCTCCACGCCGATCAGCCAAGCGGGGTGCGAGTCGAACTCGATCTGGGTGAAGTGGTCGCGGCTGGGAAGGGGCGTTTCGTGCCCGAAGGCCGCGGCGGCGATCCGGTGCACTTCCGGCCCGAGGAGCCGAAGCAGGGCGAAGTGGGCGGTCGCGTCGGAAATCTCCACCTCCTCCGAGACGAGGTACTTGCCCAGGAACTGCTGTACCAGCGCCGCGCTACCCGGCTCCAGATCGAGGAGGAGATCGTCGGTACGGCGCAGAATTCGCATGTCCGCCACCAGCGCCCCTTTGGCGGTCACCATCGCCGAGTAGGCGGCGTCTCCTTCCGCCAGTCCCTTGACGTCGTTGGTGACCATCCCCTGCAAGAATCCGATTCGATCTTCGCCGGTGAGCCGCAGCGTTTGTCGGAACGAGAAATCGAAAAGACAGGCGTTGAGGCGTGCGGCCGCGTGCTCGTCACGCAGCGCGCCATACCTGGAAACCACCTCCCGACCTTGCGCTTCGCCGAAGGTTGCACCGAGGGATTCGTGGACGGCATGCAAGGCGAGCGGTTCCATTTCAGCCGCTATATAAGTATGCGTTCCTTCCGGCAGCAACGAACGGCAGGAGCCGTGCCCCTATGGATGTGAAATACCTGTCGACCTTCAAGGACTTCTCCCCGGAGAAGCTCAAAAAGAACGGCGTCTTCCAGACCGCCCGTTTTTTTCTGGATGTCTACTGTCTTAAAGTCGGGCAGTCGCAGGCTGCCCATGTCCACGCCGAATCCGACAAGGTATACCTGGTTCTCGAGGGATCTTGCCGCTTCACCGTCGATGGTGAAAATGCGGTGCACGGCTCGGGTGGCGCGGTGCTCGCCCCCGCCGGAAGCCAGCACGGTCTGGAGAACGTGGGTCCGGGCGACGCTCGGGTGCTGGTGCTGATGACCCCTCCTCCTGGAAAACGATGAAGCGCGTCGACGAAGCTCCCCCCATTCCGCCGATGAGCGCGGTGTCGCTGCTGGTGATCAGCGCCGCCGCGGCCCTGCTCTCGCTCTTCCAGTGGATGGAGTTGCTGCTGGTAAAAAGCGGGGGCGAGCCGATCTGCTCGGTCAACGCTTTCCTGAATTGCGGGGCGGTTTGGAGCACCGCGTTCGCCACGCGCATTCATCACTACCTGGGCATTCCGGTTGCGGGGTTGGGGCTGGTCTGGGCGCTCACCGCCTTCGGGCTGTCGGTGCTGCTGGTGTATCGAATCGCCGCGCGCACCGATCCAACCCCCGCCATCGCCGCGCTGCGGTTGACCGCCGGGGTGGGCATTCTGGCGTGCATTACCTTTGCCGCGGCCAGCGCCCAATCCGGCGCGGTTTGCCTGACCTGCCTGGCGACCTACGCCGTCGTCGCCGCGTTCGCGCTGGTCGTGGTGCGGCTGCTTCCCGGGCCGCTTCAACCCACGCGTAAGGACTTCAGGGCTGCGTTGCTCTGGTCTG
>WNEZ01000854.1_pt1 | contig 24839 bp, 28 predicted proteins | sample 5400521 | NCBI WGS metagenome assembly WNEZ01 (sample SAMN13153339, study PRJNA577476) | soil metagenome | isolation source: 120 cm saprolite under Douglas fir tree site 2 hole 1 replicate 1 | place: USA:California | collected 2015-04-18
GACCGCTCGGCTGGCCGGGCCGGCATCAAGGCCTTCGTGGTCGAGGCCGGCACGCCCGGCATGTACGTGACCAAGGTCGAGAACAAGCTCGGCATCCGGGCCTCGGACACCGCGACGCTGGTCTTCGAGGACTGCCGGGTCCCGCTCGACAACATCCTCGGAAGCCCTGAGATTCCCAAGACCAGCGAGGGCTTCAAGGGCGTGATGGCGACCTTCGATGCCACCCGGCCGATCGTCGCCGCGAGCGCCATCGGGGTCGGCCGCGCCGCGCTCGATTTCGTCAAGGACACGCTCAGGGAGCGGGGCATCGAGATCCGCTACGGCCTCTCGCCGCACAAGCTGACGGTGCTCGAGCGCGACGTGATGGAGATGGAGGTCCAGCTCGAGGCGGCGCGGCTCCTCACCTGGCGCGCCGCCTGGATGATGGACAACGGCATGCGCAACAACCTGGAGGCGTCGATGGCCAAGGCGAAGGCCGGCCTGGTGGTGACCCACATCACGCAGAAGGCGGTCGAGATCCTGGGCCCCCTCGGCTACTCGCGCCAGCTGCTCCTCGAGAAGTGGATGCGCGACGCCAAGATCAACGACATCTTCGAGGGCACGCAGCAGATCAACCAGCTGATCGTCGCGCGGCGCATCCTCGGCTACTCCTCGAAGGAGCTGTCGTAGGGACGTGCTCGAGCTCACCGGGCTGCTGGCACGGGTTCCCGACTTCCGGGAGTTCATGACCCTGGAGGAACTCGGCGCGAGCTCCCGGGCGCTGGTGGCCGAGTTCCCGGGCCTGGCGCGCCTGGAGACGGTGGGTGCCTCGGCCGAGGGCCGGCCGATCGAGCTGCTCACCATCGGCGACGGGGCGAAGCCGGCGCTCCTGGTCGGCGTGCCCCACCCGAACGAGCCGATCGGCACGCTGACGCTCGAGTTCCTCTGCCGCCTCCTGTGCGAGGACGGGGACCTCCGCGCGCGCCTGGACGCGACCGTCTACGCCATCAAGGTCGCCGACCCCGACGGCTTCGTCCTGAACCAGGGCTGGTTCAAGGGCCAGTTCTCACCGCTGCGCTACGCGCTCGACTACTACCGCCCTCCCCACCGCGAGCAGGTCGAGTGGAGCTTCCCCGTCGAGTACAAGACGCTCCGCTTCGCGACCCCGTCGCCCGAGACGGCCGCGGTGATGCGCGTGATGGAGCGGGTGCGGCCGCGCTTCTTCTACTCGCTGCACAACGCGGGCTTCTGCGGGGTCTACTTCTACGTCTCGCACGAGCGGCCGGCGCTCTTCGGCGCCCTGCATCGCCTGGTGGCGAGCCAGGGCCTCCCCCTCCACCGCGGCGAGCCCGAGGTGCCCTACCTGCGCACGCTCGCGCCCGCCGTGTACGCCCTCTTCGGGGTCGACGAGACCTATGACTACCTGGCGCGCACGCTGGGGGAGGACCCCGCGCCCCTGATCGACGCCGGCACCAGCTCCGACGACTGGCTCCGGCGCGTGAGCGACGCCTTCTCGCTGGTGTGCGAGCTGCCTTACTACACTTCCCCGACGCTCGAGGACACGCGGCCCGCGGGCCTCACCCGTCGCGCCGCCGTCCTCGCCGGGGTGGCGCGTGCCGAGGCGCTGCATGCGGAGTGCGGCCGGGCCTTCGGGGCGCTCGCCGGGCGCGTCCCCGAGCACCGCCTCACCCGCTCGGTCGCCGACTACCTGAAGAAGACCCCAAAGCGCCTGGCCGCCGAGCGGACCCACGCCGCCGGCCCCGACCACGCGCGCGAGGCCACCCGCGCCGAGGCGCTCGACGCGACCACCTGCCGGGCCTTCTACCACCTGCTCTACCTGGGCGAGGTGTACCGGCTGGCCGAGATGGTGGGCGACGCGACCCTCGCGCGAGATCTCCGCGCGCGTCTGGCGGAAATGGCCACCGAGATCGAGCGGGAGAGCGCACTCGGTGTCCTGCCCCTTCGGCCCCTGGTCGCGGTCCAGGCGGGCGCCGGGCTCCTCGCGCTGGCGGAGCAGGGTTCCCCCGGCTGATCACTTTAGGTCGCCGGCCGCCATGCGCCGCGCCTCCGCCTGGCGATAGCGCAGGAGCACCACCGGCGTGAGGCTGCCGAAGACGAAGGTGCCGACGCCGCCGGCGAGGCCGAGCGAGTACCAGATGATCCGCGGCTGCCCGGACGCGAACCCGACCACGGCGGCGACGAGCATCGCCGCACAGCCGGCGAGCACCAGCGTCCACGTCCCGAGCACCAGCCGCTTTGCCTTCCCGCGCGGCGCGAGCACGCCCACCATCGGCCCGAGCACGCCCCCGAGGACGCCCACCGCAGGACCGAACACGTAAACCAGGCGCGGATCGAACCAGGGATCGCTCATGACGACTCTCCTTTGCGCAGCGAGGCGCGATGGGCCTCGAGCAGGTCCTTGGCGAGCGCGGGCGCCAGCTCGCCGTCGGCGACCAGCATCCGTACCTTGCGCACGAACGGGTCGGAGATGCGCGGGTCCTCGGCGACGCGGACCTTCTCTATGAGCCGGTCGAGCCGGCCGCGGACGGTCGGGTAGGAGACGCCGTACTCGCCGGCCAGCTCCTTGAGCGAGCCGGAGGTGAGGATGAAGCGGCGCACGAAGGCGCAGTCCTCGTCGTCCAGTGCGCCCAGCCAGGCCGGAATGGCGCGATCGGCGGGCATCAATGAATCGAAGGATATACTTTCGATTCATCGAAGTCAATGAAACGAAAGAGCGGCTTTCGTTTCATCACGACGCCCGTGATGGCCCGGCGCGCTCCTAGCTGCGGGAGGCGGCCTGCCAAGCCTGCTCGAGCTGGCCGTGCGTGAAGAGCGCCGCGAAGTCCGCGCCCAGCTCGCCGAGGGCCTTCTCCACCCGTGCCCGGCCGCCGTCCTCCTCGCGGTCGACGAGCACCACGGCGCGGAGCACGCGGAGCCCCTCGTCACGGCACTTCCGCACCGCGTCGATCACGGACCCGCCGCTCGTGATCACGTCCTCGACCACGACCACGGCATCGCCCGCCTTCGCCGAGCCCTCGAGCCAGCGCGTCGCGCCGTGCTCCTTCGCCGCCTTGCGCACCGAGAACCAGCAGAGCGGTCGGGACGTGCCGGCGCTGTGGTAGGCTACCGCTGCGGCGATCGGGTCCGCGCCCATGGTGGGTCCGCCGATCGCGACGGCAGCCCCCGGCACGCGCGCGTGGACCAGCGCCCCGATGAGGGGAATGGCCGCGGGGTTGGTCGTCGTGAGCGAGCACTCGATGTAGTAGTCGCTCATCCGCCCCGAGGCCAGGCGGAACTGCCTGCCCGGCTCGCGGAAGTACGACAGCCGGACGAGGAGGTGGAGGAGCTCCTGCTCGTCGGCCGTCACGACGCGGGTCGGGCGCGTCCGAGCGCCCGCAGCAGGATGACCGCGATCGGCAGGTCGACCAGCGCGATGGTGAGCAGCGGGAACGCGTGCGCCCACTGCACGAAGAGGAGGAGCGCCGTGCCCGAGGAGGCCAGCTTCGAGACGACGACGGGGTAGGCGAGCACGCGGCGGGCGCGCACGTCGCCCGCGGCGAGCCACGCGCAGGCGGTGATGGTCGCCATGTTGGCGACCGCGAGCGCGAGCCAGAAGTCGGACGTGACCGGGGCGCGACTGGGGGACAGCGTCGGGAGCCCGAGCAGCGAACCCACCCGGTCGAGGTCCTGCACGGTGTCGTCCGGGCGGAGGAGGAAGGCGAGCGTGCCGAGTGCGAACAGCAGGGCGAAGAAGCGGAGCCAGCGCGCGAGCGCCCGCTCCGCTGCGCTGAGGGCGGGAGCGTCGAGCGTCGAAGCGGCGACCGCCATCCTAGACCTGTGCGTCCACGAGCACCTCGAGCGTTCCCGGCGTCGCGGCACGGGTGACCGCAACCGCGTCGCCGAGCGGATACACCGCGTCGATGGGCGGGTGCAACCGGCCCGGCCGTTGGTCGGGAGCGTCGAGCGCGAGCGCCAGCCGGGCTCCGTCCCGGCGCGGCGCTCGCATCGGCACCGGCTACTTGCCCTTGCGGTGGACGGAGCGCTCCGCCTTTTCGGCGATCGCCTCCGCGCGGTCGGCCGCACGCTCGGCCGAGTCGGCGGCCGCCTCGACGCGCCCCGCGGCGTCCTCGGCGCGCTGCGCGGCCAGCTCGGCCCGCTCGCCCGGGCTCAGGCTGGCCGTCTGCTCGCCGCCGGCGGACTCGCCGAGCGCAGCGGCAGGCGCCGCGGGTGCAGCGGCCACGGGGGGTTCCGCCGGGGGCGGCTGGTTCGCCCTGGCCCGGCTGGTGAGCGCGGCCACCTGCTCCTCGGTGAGCGGCCGCACGTAGCGCTGGATATGGACCTCGGGCTTGCCCAGGATGTAGGCGCGCGCGAAGCCGATCTCCTTCCGCGCCGCGAGGTAGTAGAGCGTCACCTCGCGATCGTCCCACGGCGGGTCATCGGCCAGGTAGTGGGACTCGGCGAAGTCGGGCTCGCCGTTGCGCTCCACGTACGCCGCCATGGCCTTGTTCCTGTGTATCTCGGCGCGCAGCTCGTGTCGGCTCAGCTCGCGCTCGTCGCGCGCGTGCGCCAGGACCACCCCCGACAGCAGCAGCGCGCATCCCATCCCCACAGCCACGCCACGTCGCATGCGACCTCCTCCTCCGGCGGAGCTCTCCGCCTTCCCCGGAGGAGCATACACGCGCGCTATCCCAGTGTCATGCACCCGCGCTTGCCTCCCCCGGCGGCGTTCCTCTAGCATCCTCGTCGCGGGCTTGCGCCCGCCGCGGATGGTCTCCGACCCCCTGCTCGTCGCGCTCGCCCTCGGCCTGGTCGTGGTGAACGCCTTCTTCGTCGCGGCGGAGTTCGCGATGGTGCGCGCGCGGGCCACGCGGATCGAGGCCCTGGCGGCCGAGGGGCACTGGCAGGCGCGCCTGGCGGCCAGGCTCCACCGGCGGCTCGACGTCTTCCTCTCGGCCACACAGCTCGGGAGCACGCTCACCAGCCTGGGCCTCGGCTGGATCGGCGAGCCCGCCTTCGCGCACCTGCTCGGCCCGGCGTTCGCGGCCCTCGGCATCGAGTCGCAGCGCGTGATCGAGAACACCTCGATCGCGGTCGCGTTCGCGACCATCACCTTCTTGCACATCGTGGTCGGCGAGCTGGCGCCCAAGTCGTTCGCCATCCGCTTCACGGAGAGCGTCGCCCTGTGGACGGCCCTCCCGATGCGTCTCTTCCAGATCCTGTTCGCTCCGGCGCTCTGGCTGCTGCACCGGGCGTCCAGGAGCACCCTCGCCGTGCTCGGCGTGAGCGCCGAGACGAGCGGCGACCTCGCCCACTCCGAGGACGAGCTGCGCATCCTGCTGGCGGAGTCGCACCGGCTGGGGGCGCTGTCGGGGACCAAGCGCAAGCTGCTCGAGAACGTGATCGATTACACCGAGCGCACGGCGCGCCACGTGATGGTGCCGCGCGCCGACATCGCCTACCTCTCGCTCGCCCGCAACCTGGACGAGAACCTGGCCGTCGTCACCCAGACGGCCGCCACGCGCTACCCGCTCGCCGCGAGCGACATCGACCACGTGATCGGTATGGTGCACGTGAAGGACCTGTTCAACCGCCGCGAGCAGCTACGCTCCTCCGAGGACCTCGCGGCACTCAAGCGAGAGATCCTCTTCGTCCCCGAGACCCGCGCGCTCGACGCGCTCCAGAGGGACTTCCAGCAGCGGCGCACGCACATGGCGATCGTGGTGGACGAGTACGGCGGCACCTCGGGCCTGGTGACGCTCGAGGACGTGATCGAGGAGATCGTGGGCGAGATCCAGGACGAGTTCGACCGCGAGCCGCCGAACATCGTGGAGACGCCGCAGGGGCTGGTGATCGACGGGCTCACGCTGGTCGACGACGTGGCCGAGCGGCTCGGCATCACGCTCGCCGAGACCTCCGACGTGAGCACCCTCGGCGGCTTCGTGACCGCGCACATGGGCCGCATGCCGCGTCCGGGCGACAGGGTCACGGTCGAGGGCTACGACCTGACGGTCACCGAGGTGAAGGGCCGGCGCGTGACCAAGGTCCTGGCCGCGCGCCGGCCGGACGTGGGCGCGGATACCGCCGCCCGCGAGGGATGATGTTGACGGCGGCGCGCGCCGCCCGCTAAGGGACGGCCCCGTGGCCAGGCGACCGACCAAGCACGGCAACTTCCTCGAGGAGTTCAGCCCCGGTGAGGTCTTCCGCCACCGCCGTGGCAAGACGATCACCGAGGGCCTGTTCGCGGTGTTCACCGACTTCTGCTTCACCACCAACGCGCTGGCCAAGAACCGGCGCTACGCCGAGGCCTACGGCTTTCGCGGCCTGGTCGCGCCGCCCGGGCTGGTGATGAACGTCGTCTTCAGCCAGAGCGTCGAGGACGTGTCGGAGAACGGGCGCGCCAACCTGGAGTACATCGACATGCGCTTCGGGGTGCCGGTGTGCGTCGGCGACACGATCGAGGCCGAGTCGACGGTCCTCGGCGTGAAGGCGTCGTCGCGGGAGCGTGACCGCGGCGTGGTGCACGTGCAGACCGTCGGCCGCAACCAGGACGGCGAGGTCGTGCTCGCCTACCAGCGGAAGGTGCAGGTCTGGAAGGGCAACCTGGACGCGCCGGTCGCGGAGGGCGAGGCGCCCGCGCGCGAGGTCTCCGTCGCGCTCGCGCTGCCGCCCCACGATCCGCGGCGGGACTACCGGGCGCTGGCGCATCTCACCAGCGACGACACCTATTTCGAGGACTTCCATGCGGGCGACGTGTTCGAGCACTCGCGCGGGCGCGTGATCACGACCGAGCACATCGCGCTGACGGGCATGCTCGACAACACCTCGCAGGTGCACTGCAACCAGTGGATGATCGACCAGGACCCCGAGCGCTTCCTCGGCGGACAACTGATCGTGTATGGCGGCATCCCCTTCTCTCTCTGCCTGGGGCTCTCGTCGCCCGACGTCGCCGACAACGCGCTCGCCGACGTGCGCTACGCGACCGGGCGCCACACGGCGCCGGCGTTCGCCGGCGACACCGTGTTCGCCACGACGGAGGTCCGCGGCACGAGGGACCTGCCCGGCCGCTCCGATCTGGGCGTGCTCGACACCGTGCTGCGCGGGCACAAGTTCGCGCGCAAGGGCGGCGCGGCGGAGAAGATCGACATCTTCTACCTCGAGCGCGAGATCGCGGTGAAGCGCCGCAGCCACTACGCGTGATGGCGGCGCACTGGCTCTTCAAGACCGAGCCGTCGACCTATGCCTACGCCGACCTCGAGCGCGACGGGGGCACGGTCTGGGACGGGGTGAAGAACCCGCTCGCGCTGAAGCACCTGGCCGCCGTCGCGAAGGGCGACGAGGTGCTCGTCTACCACACCGGCGGCGAGAAGGCGGTGATCGGCGTCGCGGAGGTCGTGCGCGGCGCGTACCCGAAGGATGCTCGGCTCCCGGTGGTCGATCTCCAGCCCGTGCGGGCGCTCCCGCGCCCGGTCGCGCTCGGCGAGATGCGCGCCAACCGGAAGCTCGCCGGCTTCGACCTGCTGCGCCTGCCGCGCCTCTCGGTGATGCCGGTGTCGGCCGGGCAGTGGGCGGCCATCATGGAGATGGCGCACTCCTAGGTGCGGGCCGCGGGGTTCGCGATCGGCGTCGTCGGGGTCGCGCTGGCGGCGCGCAGCGCGCTCCTGCTGGCGGGCCGCGGGCGGCCGCGGCGCGGTCCCGCGCCCGCGTTCGTGCTCGCGGGGCCCTACCTCCGCGCGCGCAACCCGCTCTACGCGGGGCTCGTGCTCGCGCTCGCGGGTGCGGCACTGGCGGCCGCTTCGTGGATGCTCGCGCTGGCCGCGCTCGTGGGCGGCGCGGGCGCGCATCTCTGGGTGGTGCGCGTCGAGGAGCCGCGGCTCGCCGCACGCTTCGGGACGGCCTACGCCGCGTACCGCCGGCGCGTACCGCGCTGGGTGCCGACGCTCAGGCGCTAGGCCCGGCTACCGGATTCGGGAAAGAGGCGGCGGGCCGTCGCCGGCTCCGCCGCCCTCCCAAGGGGGTTCACGGCCATCGCTTCCATCCAACCACGCCCACCGCCGCAACCACATCCACCGCACCACAACCCCGGCGATCGGCCCGTACCCATCCCGTCCGGTGTCGTGCTCCAACAGCAGGTTTCGTGCCGCCTGGAGCGAGCCCTCGACACCCTGGAAAGTTCAAGCCGGCCGTGCGCTAAAGGCGGGGTACCCGGCACGTGACCCGGCGCCAGGCGTCAACCGCCTGACATCGCCGTTCAGGCCTGCACGGCGCCACCCCTTGCCCCCGGGCGTGCCGCCGCCGTAATTGTTCGCCCTCCCCGAGGATATCCGCCATGCCGAGTGCCGTTCAGGAGCCGCTGCTCGGGCCCGCCGCGCGGGCAACGTCGAGCAGCTCGACGAGCTCACCTCACCCGTCGCGACTGGATCGCCCATAGAGAAGGCGAGGCGGCCCGCGGCGTGATCACGTTCTGACAAGGAGGTTCTCATGGCACCGCTCGTCATCCGACTCTCGTTGGGAGCCATCTTCTTCGCTCACGGGGCACAGAAGATGCTCGGCTGGTGGGGCGGCGCGGGGTTCAGCGGAACGGTCGAGGCCTTCACCAAGCAGGGCATGCCGGCGCCGATGGCGATGCTCGTCATCGCCGCGGAGTTCTTCGGCAGCCTGGGTGTGTTCTTCGGCTGCCTCACGCGCCTCGCGGCCTTCGGCATCGCGGCGGTGATGACCGGCGCGATCTTCCTCGTGCACCTCCAGAACGGTTTCTTTTTGAACTGGTTCAACGTGCCGGGGAGGGGCCACGGCTTCGAGTGCAATCTGGCCTACCTGGCGATGGCCGTGTCGCTCATGCTGGCGGGCGCCGGGCCGCTCTCGATCGACGCACTCCGGGGCGGAGGACGGGGCGATTCGGACGGCGGGTGAGACGCGTCAGCGAGCCTCCGCGGAGCAGGCGGCACCGCCGGTGATGCGGACTCCCCGCGCTATCGGTCAGCGCGCGCACCCGTGAAGCCGTATCACGGTCTGTGTGCCGCCCGCTCGCGCCCGCGTGACTCGCCTTGCGACAGCAGTATCACCTGGCTAAACGTACGCCGGCGTCGATGACCGATTTCCAGGCGAGCACGCGCGCGGTCCCCATCGAGTCGATCGATCAGCTGGTCGAGCAGCTCCATCGCGCCGGCAAGCCGCGCGAGCGCTGGAAGATCGGCACCGAGTACGAAAAGGTGGCGGTGGACCGTGCCACCGGCAAGGCCGTGCCCTTCTCCGGCCCGCGCGGCATCGAGGCCGTGCTGCGCGGCCTGGCGGAGCGCTACGGCTGGGAGCCGAAGGACGAGGACGGGCGCGTGGTCGCGCTTGCGCGTGAGGGGGCGTCGATCACGCTCGAGCCGGGCGCGCAGCTCGAGCTCTCGGGCGAGCAGTGTCCGACCATCCACTGCACGCAGGCCGAGCTGGCCACCCACGTGCGCGAGGTGGTGAGCGTCGGGAGCGAGCTGGGCATCGCCTTCCTGGGACTCGGCATGCAGCCCGTGAGCCGGCTCGACGAGATCGAGTGGGTGCCGAAGCAACGCTACCGGATCATGGGCCCGTACATGACCCGCGTCGGCACCCTCGGCCAGCGCATGATGAAGCAGACGGCCACGGTACAGGCCAACATCGACTACTCGGACGAGCGGGACGCGATGCTGAAGCTGCGTGTCGGCATGGGGATCGCGCCGCTGGTGAACGCCATGTTTGCAAACTCGTCCGTCTCGGAAGGCGAACTGAACGGCTACATGAGCTTTCGCGGCCACATCTGGACCGACACCGACCGGGCGCGCAGCGGGCTCCTGCCCTTCGTCTTCCGTGAGGGCGCCGGCTTCGCCGACTACGTCGAGTGGGCGCTCGACGTGCCGCTCTACTTCATCCTGCGCGGCGGCCGCTATCGCACGGAGGTGACCGGCGTGCCCTTCCGCCGCTTCCTCGCCGAGGGCGCCGCGGGCGAGCGGGCGACGCTGGACGACTGGAACCTGCACCTGACCACGCTCTTCCCCGAGGTGCGCCTCAAGGGCTACATCGAGCTCCGTTCCGCTGACAGCCAGCCACCCGAGCGCATGCTCGCGCTGCCCGCGCTGGTGAAGGGCGTCTTCTACACCCAGGACTGCCTGGAGGCCGCCTGGGACCTGGTCAAACGCTGGAGCTTCGAGGAGCGCCTGGAGCTGTGGCGCGACGTGCACCGCGAGGCGCTGCTCACGCGCTTCAAGGGCATCCGGGTGATCGAGCTGGCACGCGAGCTCTACGCCATGGCCGAAGAGGGGCTCAGGCGGCAGGCCGCCGTCGACCGAGACGGCCGCGACGAGCGCGTGTACCTGGAGCGCATGGGCGAGCAGCTCGCCATGGGCCGCTCCCCGGCGCGCGTCATCGCCGAGCGCTGGAGCGGACAGTGGGACCGGCGGATCGAGCGGCTGATCGAGTTCGCGGCGTACCGGGCGTAGTGCCGAAATAGCGCGGACCTCTTCGCCGGAGGTAAATGAATCCGAAGGCCAACGCCTGCTCCTTCTGTGGCAAGGCCAAGGGCGAGGTCGAGCGGACGGGCCGCCGTCGGTCTTCGGCTGCGACGAGTGCGTCAGCCGGCTCTCTTGACGATCGGTCAGCTTTTCGCCATATTTTCGCTTGATGGCGGCGATTGTCTCGACCCGTGACCGAGGGAGGCGGACCATGCATACGGCGAAGAGGCTGGGCTGGGACCAGGTCGAAATCCAGCTGGGTCCATCGGCAGCGGTCCCCCTCCTCGGCGCCGTGGCGGCCGGCCTGCCCTTCCACGCCTTCCCGGTCGAGGGCACGCTCGAGCTCCCCGCGGCGCTGTGGGGAGGGCGCAGGGTCTTCGCCCTCCGCGTGCGGGGGTCCTCGATGGTCGACGAGGGCATCCGCGACGGCGACTACCTGATCGTCGAGCCGCGCGAGGCGGCCGACGTCGGCCAGACGGTGGTCGCGGAGGTCGACGGCGGCGTCACCGTGAAGCGCCTCTGCCGGGAGAAGGACGGACGCCTCCGCCTCCAGCCCGCCAACCCGGAGATGCTGCCGCTGGTGGTCTCGGCCGAGCGCGTGCGCATCGTCGGCGTCGTCGTGGGGGTCTTCCGCCGCCAGGGATTCCGCGCGCCCACGCCGTCGCGACCGCGCCCCGCCCCGGGCGCCGGCGACGGGCGCACGCTCGATCTCACGCTGCGCGTGATCGAGCAGCGCGTGGGCGAGGCCGAGGCGCTCGCCGCCGCGCGCGCGGGCCGTGTCGGCGCACGTCTCCGCGAGCTCGCGCGCAACCTGCGCGCGCTGCGCGACTGCTACCTCGGGACGACGGCGCCGCGGCTGCGCGCGGCGCTGCTGCGCGAGGCCGGAGAGCTGATCCGAAGACTCCGACGGTTCGGCGCCGAACGCGCCTGACGCAGGCGCGCGGGCGCGCGCGCGCGGCTTGACTGCCCTGGATCTTTACGGTTTCCTCGCGCGGTGTCGCGTCCCGCACCGTCCGCGCGCTCGCCGCTGGTCGTCCTCTTCCTGACCGTCTTCATCGATCTCATGGGGTTCGGGATCGTGATCCCGCTCCTGCCCATCTACGCCGAGCAGATGAACGCGACCCCGTTCACCGCTGGCGTGCTGATCGCCGTGTACTCGCTCATGCAGCTCGTCTTCGCGCCGCTCTGGGGGCGCATCTCGGACGACATCGGGCGGCGGCCGGTGCTGCTCATGTGTCTCGCGGGGTCGGCGATGAGCTACCTTCTGCTCGCCGCCGCGTGGCGGGTGGAGGTGCTCTTCCTGGCGCGCGTGCTGGCCGGCGTGGCGGGCGCGAGCATCCCGGTGGCGCAGGCGTACATCGCCGACGTGACCGGGCCGGAGGAGCGCGCGCGGGGCATGGGGCTCATCGGCGCAGCCTTCGGGCTCGGGATGGTCGTCGGGCCGGCGCTGGGTGGCGGCCTCTCGCTCCTCGGGCCGCGCGTCCCCGAGGGCTTCGCCGCGGGTCTCTGCCTCGCCAACGTGCTGGTGGCCGCCTACCGCCTGCCCGAGTCCCTGCCGGGCGCGGTGCGCCAGCCGGGACCGTTCCGCCATCCGCTGTCGCTCGCGTCGCTCCGGGAGGCCGTCGCCCGGCCCGGAGCCGCGCCGCTGCTCGCGATCTTCTTCCTGGTGACGCTCGGCTTCGCCGTCCTCGAGGGGACCTTCTCGCTCGCGGCGGCTCACCGCTACGGCTACAGCCAGGCCCAGGTCGACCTCCTCTGGCTCTACATGGGCGTCGTGGCGGTGGTGGTGCAGGGTTGGCTGGTCGGCCGCCTCGCCCGGCGGCTCCCGGAACGGGCGCTGGTGGCCGGCGGGGCACTGGCGCTCGGCGTGGGCTTTCTCTGCATTCCCTTCGCCGGGCCGGCGATCGGGCTCCTCGTGGCCCTGGCGCTGGTGGTGGGGGGCCAAGGCCTGGCCAGCCCATCGCTCTCGAGCCTCATCTCGAAGACCGCCGGTAGCGCCGTGCAGGGCGAGACGCTCGGCGTCTCGCAGTCCCTGTCCGCAGGCGCGCGGGTGCTCGGCCCGGCCGGCGGGGGCTTCGTCCTGGACCGCTTCGACGCCCCGGCCACCTTCATCGCGGCCGCGGCCTGCGCGGCAGGAGCCCTGGGCATCTCTCTCCTCAGCGCACGCGGGGCCGCGCGCGCCGCCGATGATGTCGTCCGCGTTCGCCGGTCGGGGTAGGCGTGAGCGAGCGGACGGCGGACACGGAGTTCCGCGGCACATTCTACGAGCCGCGCTACTTCGAGGACCTGAGCGAGCGAGGCGCCGTCAAGCTGACCAGCATGCTGCGGCTCACCGGGCGGCCGCACTACACGCTCTGGGCACGGGAGATCGGGAGCCCGCACTTCAAGGAGCGCACCGGCCAGTTCTTCCCCATCTACTACCTGGACATCGAGGTGACCGACGCGCCGATCGAGACCCGCGAGGCGGTCCAGGTGGATGTGCGTATCCACCTGGGAAAGCACCTCGCGCCGGACGGGACGGTCGATCGGCTGATCAGCGAGGCGTGGACCGAGGTGACCAGCATTCCCGATACCGGCGGGCGCCGGCGGCTCGGCGGCACGCACAAGCAGGCGGTGTTCACCCGCCCCGACCCGGATCCCGAGACGCGCAAGGTGCGCGTCCTGCACCCCTCGCTCGGCCTCGGCGACCTGCCCGAGCGGCAGATCAGGCCCTTCGGGCTCGAAGACCTCCTCGCCCCGCCCGCGGGCTACACCGGAGGCGACCAGCTGGCCGACCGCGAGGCTCACGTCTGGTCCTACCAGCAGACGGATCCGAACCAGCACATCCATGCCATGGAGTACGTTCGGGTCATGGAAGCCTTCGCAGCCGAGCAGCTCGCCCGCCGGGGCCGCTCCCCGCGGGAGTACTACTTTGCCCGGGCGCGCATCCTCTTCCGCCGGCCATCGTTCACCGGGCAGTGGTACCGGCGGACGGCCCGGCGCTTCGCCGGGCAGGACGGGGCGGAGCTGCTGATCGGGGCCATCCACCCCGTACTGGACCCCGATGCCCCCCTGGCCGGGACCCCCGCCACCGTGGTCCAGCTCTACGCGAGAAAATCCTTGCTTTCGCCGTCGCGTTACGATAAGAGGCCCTAATTTCCCGACCCAAGCTTTTTCATCCAGTGGGTTGTTCTTTTGCGACTCGGAGGCTGGTAGTCGTGGGGGCCGAGGTCGTCCGTCCCGTGGGGCGGCGATCGGTGCCCGCAGGAGGGGGAGGAAGATGGTTGCAAAAGGAAAACGGGGGTTCTCGGCCGGGCATGACCGGCTAGCGGGCCTCTTCGAACCGGACGTTCTGCTGCCGGCGCAGTTCTTCGCGGCCTTCCGGCGCGAGGGAGGGCTCGAGCGCGAGCGCCTCCTCATGCTGGCGGTCCTCGAGGACGCCATCGACTGTTTCCAGAAGTACGCCCACACGCGGGAGCCACGCGGGCAGCAGATGTACGACGAGGCGCGCGAGTGGGTCGGGTCCGACGATCGCTGCTGGCTCTTCTCCTTCGAGAACATCTGCGACACGCTCGAGATCAACGCGGAGTACGTCCGCCGCGGGCTGCGAGAGTGGCGCGAGAAGAACCAGAACGGCCGCCGTCCGCAGGTGCTGGTCGCGACCGACGCCGCGGCTGCGGACCTGCGCAAGGCGACGGCCTAGACCACCGTCACCGCGACGCGGCGGTCGCGTGGGCCGTCCAGCTCGACCAGCATCACCGCCTGCCAGGTGCCGAGGAGGAGCTTCCCCGCGCGCACCGGGATGGTCTCGCCCGGGCCGAGGATGGTGGCCTGGATGTGCGAGGCGGCGTTGCCGTCGACCCTGTCGTGCCGCCACACGCCGGCCGGGATCAGCCGATCGAGGGCGTCGAGCACGTCGACGCACACGTTGGGGTCGTCGTTCTCGTTGACCACGATCGCCGCCGTGGCGTGCGGCGTGTAGACGCTACACAGACCCTCGGCCACGCCGGCGTGCGCGACGATCTCCGCCACGCGGGCGGTGAGATCAATCATCTCCCGCTTGGTCGTCGTTCGTATGCGGAACTCGGTCAGCATCGCCCTCCGCCGCATGGGCGCCGGTCGTGGCCGTGATCGGAAGCACGGGCGCCCCGGGGCTCTCGTCGGGCGTGATGCGGACGGGCATGCCGCCCTCGTCCGCGAGGGCCGCCTCGAGCAGCTCCCGGTCGACCCGGCCCGCGAGCCCGGCGCGCTCGATCAGGGCGCTCGCCTCGCGGTAGAACGCGGGCGCGTAGCCATAGATGTCCCGGTGCGTCTCCAGGTAGACCGCGCCGCCGCGCACCCCCACCTTGACCGGCTGGTAGGTGAACTCGCCCGGCGTTCCGACCGGCACCAGCGGGAACAGGCGCTCGATGTCCTCCGGGTAGAGACGCACGCAGCCGTGGCTCACCTGCATGCCGACGCCCCACGGGATGTCCGTCCCGTGGATGCCGTAGAGCGGCAGCGTGAGCTCGAGCCGGTACTTGCCGAGCGGGTTGTCGGGCGCGCCGCCGGGGATGAAGGTGCGCGGGTCGCCACGCTCGGTGATGTGCTCCTGGCGGATGGACTCGGGGATGTTCCACTGCGGGTTGACCGTCTTGCCGCGGATCTTGAACTTCCCGCTCGGCGTGCGCCAGTCGTCGCGCCCCAGGCCGACCGGGTACGTGTAGACGATCGTGGTGTGCGGGTCGTCCGCGGCCCGGCGGTAGAAGAAGAGCCGCATCTCGGGGATGTTCACCACGAGGCCCTCGTACGTGCAGCAGGGGAGCACCCACTCCGTGGGCAGCAGGATGGTCGCGCCGACCGCCGGCACCCAGGGGTCGATCCCCGGGTTCGCGTCGACGATCTCGTTGTAGCCGAGGTCGTAGTAGCGGGCGAGGTCGATCAGCGTGTCGCCCTTGCGCACGCGGTAGGGGCGCACCTGGCCGATCAGGGTCTCCGCCGGCGGCGTGCCGCGCTGAGGCGTGGGGATCGAGTAGGCCGGGATCGACTTCCGCTCGAACGTGTCCTCGTCGTAGTTGGCGGCGAGGGAGCCGGTCGGCCCCGCCAGCACGGCGACCAGCGTGAGTATCAGTGGCCAGCGCATCGATCCTTCCTGCCCCTCCTCCCCCAGCCGCCACCGTATCGGGCAAGGGCCGGCGACTCAAGGTCGCATTCAGAGCGGGACGCCGAGCGCGGCGAGCCGCGCGCGCAGCTCCGCCGGGTCGACGTCGGCGAGCGCGCCACCCTTCGGGCGCGCGAGGGCGACCGCGAGCGCCGCCGCCTGGCCCTCGCCCATGCACGGACCGATCACACGTGCCGAGGCGAAGCCCTCACGCGTCGCCGAGATGCAGCGGCCGGCGGCGAGCAGGTTCCGCACGCCCTCGGGCACCAGGCAGCGGTAGGGCACCGTGTACCAGAGCCCGTCGTCCAGGAAGCGCCAGTCGGTCATCCCGCCGGCCACGTGCAGCTCGACCGGCCACGCGGCGCGGCAGATGCCGTCGTCGAACTTCCGCCCGCCGAGCACGTCCTCCTCGGTGAGCGCGTAGCGGCCGCGGAGCCGGCGCGTCTCGCGCACGCCGAGGCGCGGGGCGGTGTCCGAGATGAAGGCCTCGGCGAAGCCGGGCATGTGCTCGCAGAGGAACGCGGCGCAGCGCTCCGCCTGCTCGCGCCCGAGCATCTCGCCGAGCGTCAGCTCGGCGGCGTCGCTCGCGTCCAGCGGGCGGCCCTCGATTCCCACCCGGCTCATGGCGACCAGCACCTCGCCCGCGCGCCCGGTCGGAATGATGTTGCCCGAGCGGCGCGGCAACCCGGCGGTGTCGAAGTGTCGCTCGAGAAGGTCGTTCAGGTCGAAGAGATGGGGGATCGCCTGCTCGAGGTCGACGCGCTGCATGTAGAACATCATCGACGGGTACTGGAGCGCCTCGCCCTTCTCCGTGGGCGCGCCGGCGGCGAGCGAGAGCAGCGAGTCGCCGCTCGCGTCGATGAAGTAGGCGGCCCGCATCGCGACCGAGCCGCTCCGCGTCGCCACCGTGACCGCTTCGATCGTGCCGTCGCGGGCCAGCGCACGCACGAAGCGGGCGTGGAGGTACACGGCGAGCGTCTTTTCGGCGCGCGCCATCCGGTCGTAGAGCGTCTTCAGACCCCACGGCACGTACGGGACGGCGCCCGTCGTCTTGAAGGGCACCGGGCCGTAGCAGTGACCGCGTTCGGCGAGGCGGTCCGCGACCTCGGCGGCGAAGCCGCCCACCAGGCGCACCAGGTCGCCGCTCTTCTCGCGGTAATAGAAGCCGCAGAAGGTCCCCACGCAGCCGCCGGTCGACATGCCGCCCAGAAAGGGCGAGTCGTCGACCAGCACGGTGCGGAGCCCGGCGCGCGCTGCGGTGATGGCGGCCGCGGTGCCCGCGGAGCCGCCGCCCACCACGACCAGGTCGGCCTCCTCGGCGACGGGGAGGCGTTCTTCGGGGGCGATCAGCGTCCCGCGCGCCATGTCACGCCGCGGGCGCGGGCTCGCTCGGCTCGCCTGCAGCGCCCTGCCGCAGGCGGTCGGCGACCTGGGGCACCGCCTTGAGCAGCATGTCGAGGCGCGCGACGTCGGGCCCGGTCGTGGTCGCGAGCGCCTCGCGATACGCCGCGAGCGCGCGGTCGATCTCCTCCTCCTTCCCCGTCACGATCGCGTCGTGCTCGCCGAGGCAGGCGTTCACCCGGTCGGCCAGGCCCTCGAGGCGCTTCTCGCCGTCCTCGCCCAGGCGCGCGCCGACCATCTCGCTCCACAGCTGCGAGAAGGCGAAGGTGGCGGGCACCTGGCGGCGGAGCCCTCCGGTCAGGAGATGGAGCCGTTCGGCGATGGCGGCCGCCGAGTTGAGGCCGCGGCGCGAGGTGAACGCGTTCATGCGTGCCAGCCGCTCGCGCAGCTGCTCGACGCCGAAGTGCGCCGCGAGTGCGCTGACCGCCTCCGAGAACTCGGCCGCCGTGAGGAGCGCCATGGACGCGTCGGTCATGGCCGGTCGCCTGCGGGCTGTCAACGCCCGTGGCGCCGTGGTAAGCCCGGACCGCCCAGGCCCACCAGGAGGTGATTTGCATGGCGCAGGAGGTCGCCCTCGTCACCGGCGCGTCGAGCGGGATCGGCGAGGCGCTGGCCCGCCGGATCGCCCGCGACGGCCGGCATCTCGTGCTGGTCGCCCGCCGTGGCGACCGGCTGGAGGCGCTCGCGCGCGAGCTGAAGGACGCGCACGGGGTGGCGGCCCACGTGATCGTCAAGGATCTCGTCAGGCCCGGGACCGTGCGCGAGCTGGTGGAGGAGGTGGGGCGCCGCGGGCTCACCGTCGACTGGCTGGTGAACAACGCCGGCTTCGGCACCTCCGGCCGCTTCGATCGGCTCCCGGTCGACGGCGAGCTGGACGAGATCCGCCTGAACGTCGAGGTGCTGGTCGAGCTGACCGGCCGCTGCTTGCCCGCCATGGTCGCGCGCAAAGCTGGCGTGGTGATGAACATCGCCTCGGTGGCCGCCTTCACCCCGGGGCCGTTCATGTCCACCTACTCCGCCACCAAGGCCTTCGTGCTCACCTTCACCGAGGGCATCGCCGCCGAGCTGCGCGGCACGGGGGTGCAGGTGCTCTGCGTCTGCCCGGGCTTCACGCGGACGGAGTTCCAGGAGAAGGCCGAGGTCGATGTGAGCGGCATCCCATCCTTCGCGTGGATGTCGGCGGAACAGGTCGCGGATCAGGCCGTGCGCGCCGTCGGACGCGGGCCGGTGCTCGTCAACGGTGCCATGAACAACCTCATGACCGCCGCGCTGCGCTTCGTGCCGCGCGGCCTGGTGTCGCGCGCCACGGCTGCGCTCCTGAAGCCCAAGGAGGCGTGATGCGGGCGGCCGCCGCCGCGCTCGCCTGCCTGGTCGCGATGCTCGCCGCGGCGGCCGCCGACGAGCCGCCGCTCCCCGAGGCGGCCGCCGCCCTCGATCGCATCAAGACCGCCTCGACGGTCGAGCTGACGACCACGGGGCGGAAGACCGGCAAGGAGCACAGCCGCCCGGTCTGGTTCGTCGTCGAGGACGGCAAGGTCATCGTCCAGGCGGGCAAGGACGGGAAGACGGACTGGTACCGGAACCTCGAGAAGACCCCGACCGCGATCGTGCGCCAGGGCGGCTACCGCTTCCGCGTGCGTGCGGTGATGGTCGCGGACCCGGAGCGGGTCGCGGCCGTCCACAAGCTGTTCGCGGCCAAGTACACGACCGCGTGGCTCCTCTCGTTCGTGGGCTCGTCGATCGGGCAGGGCCGGCCCGTCGAGCTGGTGCCGGTGGCGGTGTCGGTGCGGCGAGCTAGCTAGCGCGGCAGCAGAAGATAGAGCGCGCCGCGCTGGTGCATCGCGCCGGCGCGACCCTCGGCCTCCGGGCCCGCACCGAGGAACAGATCCGCGTGCGCTCCCACGATCGCTGCGCCCGTATCCTGGCTCAGGACGAAGCGGTGCGCGCCCGGCGTTTCGAGGTATGCGAGCGCCCCCGGCGGGATCAGGCGAGGATCGCTGGCGATCGAGCGGCCGGGCGTCAGCTCGACGCCGAGGCTGCCCACCGCACCGCCCTCGGCCAGGCGGAAGAACGTGTAGCGCTCGTTGGTGGCGAGGAGGGCGGCCTGCTCGCCCGGCGGGAGCGCCACGAGAGCGCGGCGCACGTCGGGGAGCTCGGTGTGCTCGGGGGCGAGGAGCCCGCGCCCGAGGAGCGCGCGCGCGACGCTCCGGTAAGGCCGCCCGTTCGACCCGGCATAGCGCACGGGGACGATGGTGCCGTCGTCGAGCCGGAGCCGCCCGGAGCCCTGCACGTGCAGCACGAAGAGGTCAAGCGGGTCGGCGACCCACGCCAGCTCGAGCCCCCGCCCCGCGAGCGCGCCGCCCTCGATGTCGGCGCGCGACGGGTAGGGCTCGAGGCGTCCACCCTCCACCCGGCCGGACAGCCGCCGGCACGTGCACGCCTCGTCGAGCGTGCGTGGCTCGACGTCGACCAGATCCGGCGGCCGGGCGTGGAGCGGGTAGCGGAACGTCTCGTCGCGCGCGAAGCGTGCGGGCAGCTCGGGCTCGTAGTACGCGGTGAGGAGCAGCGGATCACTCACGCGGACGACGCGGAAGGCGCGCGCGACGGCATCGCGGCGCGCCCGGGGATCGGTGGTCGCGTCGAGGATCGCGAGCAGCCGGTCGGCGGCCGCGGCGGTGGCCGCGTCGCCCGCGCGCGCCCAGACCGGACGCGTCCGCTCGATCGCGGCGCGCAGCGAGGCCGGATCGAGGTCGTCCGCGAGCGGCGGCGGCTCCGCGGGGACCAGCGGGCCCGCGGGCCGCGGGCGGAGCGCGGCGCAGCCGGCGAGGAGGGCGCAGCAGAGCGCCAGCCCGGCCCGGCTCACGCCGCGTACACGGATTGCGCCGCGGCGAGCGCGGCGCCCGGCGCCACCCGCCGCCCCTCGGCGCGGAGCGCGTCCTCGAGCGCGGCGAGCACGGCGAGCACGTGCGCGCGCCGGCTCGACTCGCCCATGAGGCCGATGCGCCACACCTTCCCCTTCATCGGCCCGAGCCCGCCGCCGATCTCGATACCGTGCTCGGCGAGGAGACGCGAGCGGACGCGGGCCTCGTCGATGCCGTCGGGCGCCGTGACCGCGTTCAGCATGGGGAGGCGGTGGCCCTCCTCGGCGGCGAGCGCGAGACCCAGGGCGCCGAGCCCCGCGGCGAGCGCCTCGTGGTTCTTCCGGTGCCGGGCGAAGCGCGCCGCCAGCCCCTCCTCGGCGACCAGGCGCAGCGCCTCGCGCAGCGCGTAGTTCATCGAGATGGGCGCGGTGTGGTGATAGACGCGCTCCTCGCCCCAGTACTTGGAGAGCAGCGTCAGGTCGAGGTACCAGCTCTGCACGCGCGTCTTTCGCCCGTGCAGCGCTTCGAGCGCGCGCGGCCCGAAGGTGACCGGCGCCAGGCCGGGCGGACAGGAGAGACACTTCTGCGTCCCGCTGTAGGCGGCGTCGATCCCCCAGCCGTCGATCTCGACCGGTGCACCGCCGAGCGAGGTCACGCAGTCGGCGAGGAAGAGCGCGCCGTGCTGGTGCGCGAGGCGGACCGCGTCGGGGAGCGGCTGCCACGCGCCGGTCGAGGTCTCGGCGTGGACGAGCGCCACGAGCTTCGGCCGCCGGCAGTTCCTGAGCGCCGCCTCGACCTGCTCCGGACGCACGACGTGGCCCCACGGCGCCTCGACGCGCACCGCGACCCCGCCCGCGCGCTCGATCACGTCGGCCATGCGCGTGCCGAACACGCCGTTCACGCCCACCACTACCTCGTCGCCCGGCTCGACCAGGTTGACGATGCACGCCTCCATGCCCGCGCTGCCGGTGCCGGAGACGGGGAAGGTGAGCGTGTTGTCGGTCGCGAAGACGAAGCGGAGGAGCGCCTTCACCTCCTCCATCATGGCGATGAAGGCGGGGTCGAGGTGGCCGATCAGCGGCGCCGACATGGCGCGCAGCACGCGCGGGTGCACCTCCGAGGGCCCGGGACCGAGGAGCAGGCGCGCGGGCGGCGTGAACTCGCCGGGGATCACGGCGGCGCACTGTACACGAGGCGGGCCCCGGTCGTCACGCTCGGGCTGCACGAGGCCTAAGTTGAGCCTGTACAGCGAACGGCGCGGGGACTACAAATCGGCCGCGATGCCGGCCCCCGCGCTCTCGACGCGGCTTCGCGCCATCGTCGGCGCCGACGGCGTCGTCGACCGCCCCGAGACGCTCCTCGTCTACGAGTGCGACGGCTACACGCTCGAGCGCGCCGCGCCGGAAGTCGTCGTCCTGCCGCGCACGCCCGCCGAGGTGGCCGCCGTGCTCCGCTTACTCGCCGCCGAGCGCATCGCCTTCGTGCCGCGCGGCGCGGGCACCGGCCTCTCCGGCGGCACGCTGCCCGTCCAGGCGCCGGTCATGGTCTGCACCAGCCGTCTCAACCGGATCGAGGCGATCGACGTCGCCAACCGGAGGATCGTCGTGCAGGCGGGCGTGGTGAACCAGTGGGTGACGAACGCCGTGCGCGCGCACGGCCTCTGCTACGCGCCCGACCCGTCCAGCCAGCCGGCGTGCACCATCGGCGGCAACGTCGCCGAGAACTCGGGCGGGCCGCACACGCTGAAATACGGCGTGACGACGAACCATGTGCTCGGTGTCGAGCTGGTGCTGCCGTCGGGGGAGGTCGTGGTGCTCGGCGGCGCGGTCGAGGAGCGGCCCGGCTACGATCTCGTCGGGCTGGTGGTGGGTTCCGAGGGGACCTTCGGCATCGTCACCCGCGCGACGCTCCGATTGGTCCGCGCGCCGGAGGCTTACCGCACGTTGCTCGCCGTTTTCGAGTCGGTCGACGCGGCGAGCGAGGCGGTCTCCGGGATCATCGCGGCCGGCATGATACCGGCGGCGCTCGAGATGATGGACCGCCTGATCCTCGAGGCGCTCGAGCAGGCCTACCACATCGGCCTCCCGACCGACGCGGGCGCCGTCCTCCTGATCGAGCTCGACGGCCCTGCGGTCGGTCTCGATCCCCAGGCCGAGCGGGTCGCCGCCGTCTGCCGCCACAACGGGGTACGAGAAGTCCGCGTGGCGCGCGACGAAGCCGAGCGCGCCGCGCTCTGGAAGTGCCGCAAGCGCGCCTTCGGCGCCGTCGGCCGCCTGGCGCCCAACTACTGCACGCAGGACGGCGTCGTGCCGCGCACGCGCGTGCCGGACATCCTCCGCCACATCGCCGCGGCCGCCGAGCGCCATCGCCTGCGCATCGCCAACGTCTTCCACGCCGGCGACGGCAACATCCACCCGATCCTCCTCTTCGACGAGCGCGACCGCGACGAGGTCGCGCGCGTGCTCGCGGCGGGGCGCGAGATCCTCGAAGCGTGCGTGGCGCTCGGCGGGAGCTTGACCGGCGAGCACGGCATCGGGATCGAGAAGATGGGGCAGATGCCGCTCCTCTTCGGCCCCGACGACCTGGCTGCGATGGTGCGCCTGCGGGCCGTCTTCGACCCCGAGGGGCGCGCCAACCCGCACAAGATCTTCCCCGACGCCAAGGTGTGCGTGGAGACGCGCACGCCGCGGCGGCAGGCGGCGATGTGAGACCGTGGGCGGACATCGTCGGGGCAGAGCGCGTAGCGCCGGGGGGCCCGGGCGACGCGGTCGACGGCGCCGTCCCGGCGTGGGTGGTGCGGCCGGGCAGCGTCGCCGAGGTGCAGGAGTGCGTGCGCGCCGCCGGCGTGGAGCGCGCGGCTCTCGTCGCGCAGGGCCTCGGGGCGCACATGACGCTCGGCGCGCCACCCGCGCGCCTCGATGCGCTGCTGCGGCTCGACCGCCTGGCGCGCGTCGTCGACCACCAGGCGGGCGACATGACGGTCACCGTCGAGGCGGGCTGCCCGCTGGCGGCGCTGGCAGACGTGCTCGGCGCGACCGGGCAATGGCTGCCGCTCGATCCCCCGCGTGCCGGCGCGACGACGGTCGGCGGCCTCGTCGCGGCGGACCTCTCGGGGCCGCTCCGCGCCTCGCAGGGCCGCGTGCGCGATTGCCTGCTCGGCATCCGTACGGTCGGCACCGGCGGCGCGCTCGTCGCCGGCGGCGGACGCGTGGTGAAGAACGTCGCCGGCTACGACCTGCCGAAGCTCCACGTGGGCGCCCTCGGCACGCTCGGCGTGATCGTCGAGGCGACGTTCAAGGTGCGGCCGCGCCCGGCGTGCGAGGAGGCGGTGATGATCGCGGCGCGCACGGCCGGGGCGGCGTGCGAGACCGCGCTCGCCGTGATGGCCAGCGATGTCACGCCCTTCTGGCTCGAGGCGGGCGGACCCGGCGCGCTCGCCGAGGGGCCGGGCGAGGGCGCCGCGGTCGTGGTCGGCGTCGCCGGCACGGCCGAGGAGGTGGCGCACGCCCGGACGCGCGCGCTCGACGTGGCGCGGGAGCGCGGCCTCCGCGCCATCACGATCGCGGACGGCGCCGGCCTGCGGCTCCGGCTCGCGGACTTCGCCGTCCAGCCGGCCGCCGCGGTGCTCCGCTGCGCGATGCTCCCGACCGAGGTCGGTGAGTTCATCGTCCGGGCGAGCCGCTCCGGCACGGCGCTTCGCTGTCTGGCGCACGCCGCGAGCGGCGTGGTGTTGGTGGCGGTCCCCGAGGCGCCGGCCGTCGCGACGCTCGTCTCGACGCTCCGCCCCGGCCTGGAGGCGCGCGGCGGCGCGCTGGTGGTCGAGCGCGCGACGCCGGAGGCGAAGGCCGGGATCGACCCGTGGGGCGATCCCGGGCAGGGCGTGGAGCTCATGCGCGGCGTGAAGGCGGCGCTCGACCCGGGCGGGCTCTTCGCCCCCGGCCGCTTCGTTGCAGGGATCTGAAGGAGGAGAGCGACGATGATCGAGGACGACGTGTTCATGCCCGGGCGCAGCCGGCGCCACGCCCGCGCGCTCGGGTCGCACCGGGACGACCGCATTGTCGAGCCCTGACGTCCGCTTCGTCGAGCGGGAGAAGCTCCTCACCTGCGTTCACTGCGGCCTCTGTCTCGCCGCGTGCCCGACCTACGTCGAGCTCGGCCTGGAGGCGGACTCGCCGCGCGGCCGCATCCATCTGATCCGCGCGCTCGAGGAAGGCGTGCTGACGCCCACGCCCGAGGTCATCCGTCACCTGGACCTCTGCCTCGGCTGCCGCGCGTGCGAGACCGCGTGCCCGTCGGGCGTGGAGTACGGCGCGCTCATCGAGGCGGCGCGGCCCTACGTCGAGCCCTTCCGCCCGGCGCGCACGCGCTGGACGCGGCGGGCGCTGGCGGCGGTGCTGACCACGCGCGCGCTCCGGCGGGCGGCGTTCGCGCCCGTGCGCCGGCTCGGCGGCCAGCCATGGCTCGCGCGCCTGGCCCGGTGGCTCGGGAGCCCGTGGCTCGCGTATGTGGCCGCGCTGCCCCCGGGCGCGGAGGCCGGGCGCCCGCCCGAGCTGCTGGAGCCGCAGGGACCGCCTCGAGGTACCGCCGTCCTGCTCACGGGCTGCGTAGCGGAGACGGCCTTTGCACGGACGAACGCCGCGACCGCGCGCCTCCTGCAGCGCGCGGGCGTGCGCGTCCTCGTCCCGCGCGCGCAGGGATGCTGCGGCGCGCTCCCCATGCATCTCGGCGACGTGGAGCGCGCGCGCGCGTTGGCCCGGGGTGCCGTGAGCGCGCTCGGCGCCTCCGGCGTCGACTGGGTGGTGTCGAATGCGGCCGGCTGCGGCGCCCTCCTGCGCGAGTACGGCGCGCTGCTGCCCGACGAGCCCTCCGCGGCGGCGCTGGCCTCACGCGCGCGGGACGCACTCGAGCTCCTCGCCGAGCTCGGGTTGCCGCCGGCGCCGCGGCCGCTCGCGTGCACGGTCGCCGTGCACGACCCGTGTCACCTGGCCCATGCCCAGGGCGTACGCGCCC
>WNEZ01002027.1_pt1 | contig 24820 bp, 20 predicted proteins | sample 5400521 | NCBI WGS metagenome assembly WNEZ01 (sample SAMN13153339, study PRJNA577476) | soil metagenome | isolation source: 120 cm saprolite under Douglas fir tree site 2 hole 1 replicate 1 | place: USA:California | collected 2015-04-18
TTGCGCTGCTACGATAGAACAAAATCGCATCTGTCGTAGTAGGAGAACAATCATGTCTCACCCTGACCCATTATCCCAGTGGATCGAAACCGTGTCAACCATGTTACCAAAGTTGAGTCGTCCGCAGGCCAAGGTGCTGGCCTATTGGAGTTATGGCATGGTGCTGGCCAGGTCCTGTGGCATCACGCTGGTGTGCGCAGCCTTAGCGCTGCAAGTGGACAGTTCGGAGCAGAGCCTGCTGCAACGCTTGCGCGAATGGTGTTATGACGCCAAAGACAAAAAAGGGCAGAAGCGTCGCGACCTGGACGTGAGCACGTGTTTTGGACCGTTACTGCAGTGGATCCTGGCCTGGTGGCCCGCCGATCAACCGCGACTGGCGTTGGCCTTGGATGCAACGACGCTCAAGAAACGCTTCACGGTGCTCTGCATCAGCGTGGTGTATCGGGGCTGTGCCATTCCAGTGGCCTGGAAAGTGGTGGGCGCGGAGCAAAAGGGCGCCTGGCAACCGTATTGGCTGGACCTGCTGCAGCACCTGGCGGGCTGTGTGCCGGAGCACTGGACGGTGATTGTGATGAGTGATCGAGGCTTGTACGCGCCTTGGCTGTATGCCAAGATCGTGCAACTGCGCTGGCACCCGTTCATGCGCATCAACAAGCAGGGGAATTTCCGTGTGAAAGGGGAGGGCCAGTTTCGCAGTCTGGCCACCGCTGCACCCACAGTGGGCAGCGCCTGGTGTGGCAAGGTGGACTGCTTCTCCCAGGAGACCAGCCGCTTGCAGTGTACGCTCCTGGCACGCTGGGATGAGGGCTATGAGGAGGTGTGGTTGATCGTGACCGATTTGGCACCAGCGCAGGCCACCGCCGTCTGGTACGGCATGCGCAGTTGGATCGAAGGCGGCGAGAACCGATACCAAGCGTGGTGGCTGGGGCTGGCACCAGACCAAGATGGTGGATCCTGAGCGGGCCGAACGTTTGTGGTTAGCGATTGCAGTCGCGACGTTGTGGGCGGTGAGTGTAGGCGGCGAGGTCGATGCGACCCTGCCCGAAAGCAGTTTGGAGGCCCTGCCCCAGACCCATGTGGCTCGTCGCACCGCCACGAAACGTGCACGCCCTCGCATGCTCAGTTGTTTTGCGCGGGGCATCATCACGATTGTCGGCAGGTTGATCCGCGGTGATGGGCTGGTGCTGGGTCGCTTCGTGCCGGAACCCTGGCCAACCAGGCCCTCGGTTCCCAAAAAGAAGAACACGAAGTCCAAGGCTCATCTGGCTCAGGAGGCCGCTTGATGAAAAACCTACTAGTGAAAGGAGAGGGACCCCCCCGGCTTTTATTGTACCCCATCAATCGTCGTCGACGGGGTTGTCTACCTGGCGAGCGGCGGTGGGCCGCCATTTGCAAGCATTCTCTATGCGCTCAATGCCAGCAACGGAGCCGAGTACTGGCACAAGCACTATCCCTCCTCAATAGTGCCGCTCGCCGTCGTCACGAGCGCTTTCTCCTCGTTCGATACCGGGCAGTCACACGGGAAAGGCGCATCGTAGCTCCCTCCTCGTGCATAGTATGTAGCGGATGCACCACTGAGCGGACATGCAGAAAAACCGGTGTTCCTGTCAAATCGACTGTCTTTTTGCGAAGCATGGTTTGTGAAGTGGCTTGGGGAGGGGGTCGAGAGGGAGGAGGAAGTGAAACACATTGTATCAGTGCTATTCTCAACATCTCTGCTCATGTTTTGCAGGAGATACACCGAGATGCCATGGATAAAATGGATGACTTTTTTAGATGGAGTAAGTAGTAGCAACAGGTGGTAATGCTTTCACGGGCCACAAACTGAGTCCTACGAGAGTAAGACCTCCACCGCTTAATGTAGTTCTACCCTCATTTATGAAAGCCTCGGAATTAAAGTTATCAGATAGAAACTGCTCAGTTGTCAAGGCTTTTTCCCCGCTGTTGTTTGAAATTAACGCTTGCCATACCACCTTTATTGCGGTTAGAATAACGTTGCAGGTCATCAACACATACATTCCTTGACGAAAAGAGAAGCGAAAACGCGGTGAACAGTTTCAAAACACAGAAAATACAACACATCTGGGAAAAAAGGCCCCGCTTTTCCAGGCTGCGCCGGTTCTCTATCGGGCGCACCATCTTGCAGATCATAGGCCTGGTGGCTATGCTGCAGACCACCGTAGTGATCATCCTTCAGATCATTTCAATACAACGCAGGCATACCAGGCACCAGGGAGGTTTTCCACATTTAAACGTGGAGGACCAACATATTGGAGAGAACACCCTCCAGATTTACAGCTATGGGCGTGATCTCTACGATGCTATGCTTGCCGCCATTGACGCCGCGCAGGAGAGCATCTACCTGGAAACCTACATCTGGAAAGGGGACGAAGTAGGCCAGGAGTTTAAAGAGAGACTCGCACGCAAAGCCAGGCAGGGAGTCGAGGTCTATGCCATCTATGACCGTTTTGCAAATCTAGTGGTGCCAAACGATTTCAAGGTCTTTCCGCCGGAGATGCACGTGCTGCAATACCAGGGATTTCGCCGGCTGTGGCACATATTTGACCCTCGCCACTACGCCCTCGATCATCGCAAATTGCTGGTTGTGGATGGCACCATCGGCTTTATCGGCGGCTATAACCTGGGAAGCCTTTACGCCACCTCCTGGCGAGATACCCACCTCCGCATTCAGGGCCCGGCATCAACCCATCTCGCTCAATCATTCGTTGACTTCTGGAACCAGCAGACCCCTGTCAGGGAGCACATTTCACAGCATTACCACCGCCGTTTCGATCCGCTGATCAACATACGGGGGAATAGTGTAATGCGACTCACCTTTCCCATCCGTGACATGTATATCGAAGCCATCGATAAAGCGGAACGCACTATTCTGCTCACCAATGCATACTTCGTTCCTGACGGCGCCTTGTTGGACGCACTCAAAGCCGCAGCGCAACGTGGTGTGGACGTGCATATCCTCGTACCCTGGATTTCAAACCACGTGGTCGTGGACTGGCTTACGCGAGGCTACTTCACAGAATGCTTGAAAGCGGGGATACGGGTCTTCGGCTACAACAATATGCTTCATGCCAAAACGTGTACTATCGACAGCGAGTGGTCCACCATTGGCACAGCCAACCTGGATCGGCTTAGCTCCGTCGGCAACTACGAGATCAACGTAGAAGTCTACAGCAAAAAACTAGCCCACCAGATGGAAGAGCTTTTTACCTGCGACACGACCAACGCCTTTGAACTGAATCTCGACCAGTGGGTCAAACGCCCCTGGTACGCTATGCTGAGCGAGCGCATCCTATCACCGCTGCGCACCCTGTTGTAGTTTGTGAAGACCAATCTATCGTGGCACTGGGATATCGAAGGGTTGGGGATCACCCCTCATCGCTACCGTGAACTGACCAAACGACTATTAGCTTCGCCAGGCTTCGTCTTGTTGGCCACACATTGTGCTCCAACTGTGACGAAACATCGGCTGACTGTGACGAGTATGTGAGCGAACGAGAGTATAGTTCCTACGTGGGAAACTGTAGACGATGTTTCCCCTACGGGATGTGAGATTCTGAACTCCATCCCCTGTTCCTTGTGTACGCCGGGCAGTGTGCGTATGCAAGCTGATGCAACGAAGCAAAGAAAGGAACGAGCATGAAAGCTTTTGTCATGCAAGCTATCGGTCAGGTGGGGTTCATGGAGAAACCCATTCCCCATCCGGGTCCAAACGACGCGATCGTCAAGACGACCAAAGCCCTCATTTGTACCTCGGACTCCCATACCGTAGGCGGTGCCATCGGCCCGCGGGAGAACCTGACCCTGGGACACGAAGCGGTGGGCATCGTCCACGAAGTAGGCAGCAACGTCAAACTCTTCAAGCCCGGTGATCGCGTCGTGGTTGGCGCAATCACCCCGGATTGGGGCGATCCCGCTTCACAAGCTGGTCACTCCTCCCAATCTGGTGCCCCGCTGGGAGGATGGAAATTCTCCAATTCGAAGGATGGCGTGTTTGCCGAGTACTTTCACGTGAACGAGGCCGATGCGAATATGGCCCGTATTCCTGCCAGCGTGCCCGACGAGATGGCGGTCTACTGCGCCGATATGCTCTCGACCGGGTTCATGGGCGCAGAGAACGGCAATATTCCTATCGGGGGAACAGTAGCCGTCTTCGCCGAGGGCCCGGTGGGACTGATGGCAACCGTCGGGGCGAAGTTGCGTGGGGCCGGGCTGATTATCGGAGTAGAGGCGGTCCCGCGCAGGCAGGACCTTGCGCGTATCTACGGCGCGGATGTGATCGCTGATTTCTCCAAAGAGGACGTTGTCCAGCGCATCCTCGACCTGACCGAGGGACAGGGCGTGGACACAGCGATTGAGGCGCTGGGGGCCGATGTCACCTTCCAGAATGCTATCAAAGTCACGAAAGCAGGTGGCACCATCTCCAATGTTGGGTACCACGGTCACGGTGATTTCGTGCATATCCCACGCGTCGAGTGGGGAGTCGGCATGGCGGAAAAGACCATTACGACCGGCCTGTGTCCCGGTGGCCGTTTGCGCATGGAACGCCTCCTGCGCGTGCTGGAGATGAAGCGCGTCGATCCCACGCTGATGACAACCCATACCTTCCCGTTTGACGAGATGGAGAGAGCCTTCGAGATCATGGACAAAAAGCTCGACGGTGTCCTTAAGCCGCTCATCGTTTTCTAGAAGGGATTCTGCCGCAAAGAGCACTTGACCCGGGAGCCCTCCTGCTCGCGCTCCCGGGAGCAGCCCTCACGCTCTAGTTGATCCATCAAGCGGAACGAGCATGTTCTTAAACATCTGTGTTCTCCTTTTGACTACTCTGTATGGTTCAGTAGCGAAACACTGCCGCCAACAGCCTTTCATCTGGCATATGTGCTTGCTCGATTACATAGACCGACCCCCCATGCAGTAGCGTCTGTGTAGCCGCCATATCCAGCAGCTCGTCGTCTTGAAAGCGTGGCTCCCGGTGGACATGTAGCGTCGTGGTTGCCGGGTTAAAGGTCCCCCACTGCTCGTGATCCACCGCGAGAAACAAATGCTCAATCCGCCCGTAATAGGCCGCCGGAATGATCACTCGCAAGTCGTTTGAGGCTCGCTCGCTGCTGGCACAGGCTCTATAGCTTGCAACCGCCTCTTCTCGCGCTCTCATAAAGTACGGCTCCACGACAGCCCAGGCCCTGGTGTGCAAGGCCTCCGCGCTCTCCCTGTCCGGGTTCCCTGCTACTCCCTCATCCAACAGGTGGAGGTACGTATTCGCCTCCCGGTAGATCGGGAAAAGATATTCCACCCCGGCCAGCACCAGCGGCACTTGCTCATCTCTCAGCAGGGCATGCAGCCCTCGATCAACCTGCTGGAAGTAGCGCAGGATGTTCTGCTTCTCATCATCAGTGCCCACTCCCTGTCCATGAAAAATGATTGCTCGCCGTCTGCCTTTGCCGAGCGCTGCGCCTGATGAACTGCTGTGGTATTGTAACTCGTTTTCAGGTTCGTCGTACTTCAGCGCGTCGGCAAGACGGTGAGGGACACCTTCAGGTAATGCGACTTCGTTGACGTTGTAGTGTGTGCTCTCAAGCAGTCGTATCTCTTTTTGCGAGAGAGCCAGGATATAGAAACGCCCATCATTGGTCGCGAGCGGCAGCAGCGGCTTGAGATAGAAATGATTGGTGACGATCACCTGCTCTTTGAACGGGTAGGGCAGCCGATAGGCGCGGAGCAGCTCAGGAGAGCGGAACACGGCCAGTCCATCGCTGGGATGCAGCCAGAATTGCTCATCGTCTAAAAGCGCCTGGAGCGGCTCCAGGAGAGCTTGCACCTGGGTGGAACGAAGATCCTTCAGCAGCAGGCGATTCTCCACCGCTCGGAGTTGATGCCTGAGCCTCAAAGGGTCCTGCTGTGTGTCTCCGCCTGCCCGGTGTGTAGGCAGGAACAGTGAAATGCAGGGGCCTTGCTGTTGCTCCATCAAGACCCTCAATTCGCTTGCAGATAGTGTTTTCATGAGTCATCCCTCCTGTTTCGTATCTTCCTGATACACCTGTTATTACCTTTTATCCTCTCATCCCACCTCTGCCTCTCGTTCAACCGGCTCACTCGTAGCTGATGCAAGCTTAAGCTGTTCTTGTTGCGGTCGCACGATCAGGAGCGGAAGTTTCGTGCGGCCAAGGAGGTGCTCTGTAACGCTTCCAAGGGCCCAACGTTGTAGACCGCTACGCCCATGCGTTGCCAGAGCCAGGATATCGCAGCCGCCGAAGATGCAGGTACCCCCGTCGACTCTTCCTTGTTCTGCCACCTTGATGAGTGCATTTGCCACAGTGGTGTCTAGTGCTATCGACCAGGTGATCGCGAGGTTGAGATCTACTCCAAGGCTGGCGCGTAGGTCGTCGGCTCTCTTACACAGATACTCTATTGCTTCACTGCTCGTCTGGTCTCTCTGCTGCGGATCCATGCGCGCTCGACCGCTCAGTATGGCATCAACACTCGGTCGTTGCACGACCCGCGTGAGATGCAATGAGCCTGATGCCGGAGCCGCCAGTGCAGCGATCAGGTTGGCAGTGGGCAGGATCGCAGCCTCAGCTAGCTGGGAGCCATCGAGTGCAACAACTGCTGCAACGGTATGCAGAGGACGAGTCTTATCTGGATAAGCACTTGAGGGGACAGTTCCTCTATCGCGGAGGACGAGTACGGGCACAGGGCTGGAGCGCGCTACCTTCTGTGTCACACTTCCCAACGCCCAACGCTTGAAGCCAGTAGCTCCATGACTTGCGATGATAATGAGATCGCTCTGCTGCTCCTTTGCAGTATTGAGGATGGTCAAGGCTTCTGGACCGGAAAGCAATGCCACCTTCGTTTCAACTCCGGCCAGGCTGTGCGCTTGTGCGGCTTTTGACAGATAGGTAGTCGCATCGGCAATTGCTGCGTCGATCACCTCATGCTGCAACGCCGATTGTCCCAGGTAAGGCCCAAGCTCACGAGTGGCCATGAGCACATGCAGGAGCATGACAGAGCCACCAGAAGCCCGCGCGATGCGTGCCGCAATGGGAAGCGCTTGCTCTGCACGGGCTGATCCATCGAGAGGTACAAGGATGCGCCTGAACATGAACGTGCTCCTTTCTAGTCACGAGCACAAGCGTTACGACGCTATCTCATTTCGAACGTGAGAACATCTCTGCTTTCTCCCCCTCGAGTATAGATCGTGGTTATCACAATGCTATCACTACGGGAGGGCCACGCATCACGGCTAAGTCACAAGATATCTTTCAGACAGAGATACTTACTCTCTTCGGGCAAACAGATTTCCCACAGATGGTGCTGCGCATGGGCTATGGCCAGCAGATGCCACCAACCCCCACCAGGCAAGACTATACAAGTTGAGGTGACAGAAGTTGAGATACATGCCTGGCCAGGGCTGTTATAAAACCGCTCTCAAGCAACGATCGCTACCATGGCAGCAGCGCTTTGGAGAGCCACTGCACGCAGAACCTCTTCAACGGCTCCTCTTCTCCCTCTTGCATCGACAGGCACATGCTGATCATCCAACGCGTTGTCGTGATGAGCATCTCCATCACCAGTTCGGGATCATAGGGGCAGAGAGAACCCTCAGCGATCAGGTTGCTGATGATCTCGATGCCCCTTTCAATCTGCGGACCATGCGTCGCGCGTATCCCCCGGCGTCCCGTCCTCAAGCCGCTCTCCAGGTTGAAGACGATGATCTGATCGCGGTGTTCCTTCGCGAAGGCGAGGACGATCTCGATAAACTGCGCGATATCCTCTTCTCCTCTCAGATGCACCAGCACCGGCCCCAACTGGTCGAGCAGGATCTGCTGGTTCTCTTGCGCGATGGCATGCACCATCTCTTCCTTCGAGCCAAAGTAGAGGTAGAGGGTACTGATGACCACCCCGGCACGCTGAGCGATATCAGCCAGGCGCGTCTCGCTAAAGCCCTGTTCGGTGAAGACCTCCGTCGCAGCGCGCAAGATCGTTTCGCGCCGACGCGGATCTGCGGGTCGAGCCATCTAGGAAACCTCCTGCGTTATCTCTGCCACCATCGACCTTTCAGAAAGCCCATCCCCTGACCGCTGCTTTGCTGTGCGCCGGGTGGTGCAAACCCAGAAGAGCAGCAAGCCGTAGAGGGGCAGCAGGCCTATGTTCCAGGCCAGCCACGCTGGCATCGCCGGGAGCGCGACTGCGGTCAAGGAGATCTCTGCTTCGCCTCGCCCGGCAGGCCCGGTGATGACGAGATTGAGCGTCCACGGCCCACGCGTCACCAGCGTAATGCTGCCTGGCACGCCATAGGGCGTGCTTTGCTGAGCGTTGACATCGCCCTGTGAAAGCCCGCCAGGGACACCGGGACCCGGGCTGGCCGTCACCTGGTAGGTGAGCGGCCCCCGCGTGCCCGGCGCAACCGCGATAGCGAACGGGATGGCATCACCCGCGTTGATGGGGGTCATTGTACAACGCCAGCTTGAGGGGATAGGGCCCCGCCTCCGCACCGATGAAGCGCACCGGAGCGCCGTGGATGGTCGAGGCCAGCACGATTTGATAGAAGGCTACCCCGGTCACGACCAGGGCGGCGACCGCGAACAGACACAACACGAGTTGAATGGCTTTGCGCATGATCTTACCTCCGCAGTGCTTGCACGGTCTCACTCATCGTCAGGGCCAACCAATTTCCCAGCAGACTGCCAGGAACCGTCAGGAGGAGCGAGAGGACGAACCCCAGCACGAGAGACCCTCCCCTGCCACCTCCACCCCCTTGTACCGCCTGCTCGCGCAAACCGATCTGCTGCACCAGGGTGAACCCTGCCACCAGGAACATGCTGACCATCGAAGCGACGAGCACCCATGTGTTCAGACGCGTTCGCGCCCACTGGCCGCGTCGCCCCAACCAGACGACGCCATCGATGCTCAGCGCCAGCAGCAGCAGCACAGGCGTTTGTCCCAACAAAGGAATGATGGTCGAACCGATGCGGCTTGCGCGCGCCAGGTAAGTCTCATGCTCGGCCTGCACAAGGAGCGTCATCATCGGGGGAACGAACGCGCTCACCAGCAGAAAGACGAGGAGGAAGACGACCACCACCATGGTGGCTGCCCCCATCCAGGGCAACAGCCTTACCGCCAGCACACAGACGAATACTGCGGTCAGCGCCATCAGCAAAGGAAAGAGGTTCAGCGTAAGGGAGGCAAGATGCAGGTGATGTCCCGAGAGTGCCGGGGTCAGGAAGGTCATGTCCTGGCCTCCGGGCGCGATGTGAACATGCTTGTGCTGGATACCGAAGTGTACTCCAACACAGGAGGGCAAGCGTCAAAAGCCACTCCGCTGGCAGCCGTAGCGAAATTTGCCGCCCGCGGCAAGGCAACGCCAAAGAAAGACCTGGGTATGCTTGCCATGGCCTATGGCAGTGTGTACGTAGCTCGCGTAGCGATGGGCGCTAACGATCAGCAAACGCTGCGCGCTTTTCTGGAAGCCGAAGCATATGATGGCCCCTCCCTGATCATTGCCTACAGCAACTGCATCGCCCACGGTTACGACATGCGCAAGGGGTTGGAGCAGCAGAAGCTAGCGGTGCAATCGGGGTACTGGCCGTTGTATCGCTACAACCCTGAACGACGTTTTGAGGGCAAGAACCCGTTGATCATCGACTCCAAAGAGCCGGCGATCCCCCTCGAGCAGTATATCTATAACGAGACACGCTACAGCATGCTGCTGCAGAGCAACGAGGAGCGGGCTGAAAGCCTGTTGCGGTTGGCCAAACAAGATGTCCAGGAGCACTGGCAGAGATATCGTGAAATGGCTGAGAGCCAGGAGCCAGCCTCGCCGCCTGAGCACAAAAAATAGCGGCCAGATTGCAACCGTCGATGAACTTCCCTCCCAATGAGGGAGATAAGACAGGAGGAAGACTATGCCTGACCTGACGACAACCTATCTGGGCCTCCAACTGAGAAATCCACTGGTGGCTTCAGCCTCGCCTCTCTCGAAGAAGGTAGATACGGTACGGAGCCTGGAAGATGCGGGTGCTGCCGCTGTGGTAATGTACTCCTTATTTGAGGAGCAGATTACGCATGAGAGCCAGGAACTTGATGATTACCTGGAGCGCGGCACCCACTCATATGCCGAATCGCTGAGCTACTTCCCCGACCTGGGCTCCTACAACCTTGGATCAGAACCTTACCTGGAGCACTTGCACCGCGTCAAACGGGCAGTCGACATTCCGGTCATTGGCAGTCTGAACGGCATCTCATCGGGTGGATGGGTGCAGTACGCTCAAAGGATTGAACAGGCTGGTGCCGATGCTCTCGAACTGAATATCTATTACCTGCCAACGGACCCGAACCTGAGCGGGGCCGAACTGGAAGAGGAGTATGTGAAGCTGGTCAGGGATGTCCGGGCCACGGTGAAGATTCCGATCGCGCTCAAACTCAGTCCTTTCTTCACGTCTCTCCCGCACATCGCAAAACGCTTCGTAGAGGCAGGCGCCAATGGCCTGGTGCTCTTTAACCGCTTCTACCAGCCCGATTTTGACCTGGAAGAGCTGGAGGTCATTCCTAACCTGGAATTAAGTACCTCGCACGAACTACGTCTGCCTTTGCGCTGGATCGCACTTCTCTATGGCCGCATCGAAACTGATTTTGCGCTCACCAGTGGGGTGCACACCGCGCAGGACGTGCTCAAGGCGGTGATGGCAGGAGCCAGTGTCGCTATGACGACTTCTGCATTACTGGAATATGGTATCGGGCGGCTGACACACATCCTGACAGATCTACAGGCATGGATGGAGGAGCACGAGTACGAGTCGGTCACCTCTATGAAAGACAGCATGAGCCAGCGCGCAGTGGCCGAGCCTGCCGCCTTCGAGCGTGCCAATTATATGAAGGCGTTGAGCGCCTTCATATAATTGGCACTATGGAGTCCCCTGGCTTCAGATAAGGGGAGGAAATAGCGCTCCTACCGGTAGTTTGTTGATTCGGGAAACGCCGTTCTCTTGCCTTTCTGCTGAGGGTCGGTGCTGCTTATGTTCTTCGCATCTGAGAATGCATCGGTCGATTGTTCTTCATTGCGGAAATTCCCTAAGTCAACAAACTACCGATAGATTTATGAGCTGTCGCTAAAGCTGGGTGTAAATCGTTTGATTCAGTGGCGGCAAATTTTTACAAGTATCTGACGTAATGCGGCGCTGCCTTTCTCTTTCAGAAACCACGGAAAGACCATCGCAGGCCGATTCAAAGCTTTTCACGTTGGGAAGGCATACCGTGATGTACGTCAGATACTTCTCAAAAAAGTACCTCATCGAATGCCTCATGCCCACTTCGGGGGCTTATAGGCCGCTTGCTTGAGATATTGAGCAGGATGGTTCTCCTGGGAATGTTCTCTTTGTGCAGAGCAAGCAAGCAGTAAGCCCCCAATCTGGCCATCAGCCATTCTGTGGGCGAAACTTTGATAATTACGTGGGTGATTCAGCTTCTTTGACGTAGCGATACAGATTTCTGGGATCGAATGACTCTGGTCAGCAAACATCCGCCGGGCCAGTGCCACTTTTCCATTCGTCGCTGCCGCTTTCTGGGTCGTCCGCCGACGCGCCCTCTCGCCCTGGCCGCCGTTAACCCTGCATGTCATCCGTCCGATATCATGGCGCGTTTCTGGAAGTCAAGCGATGGCGCCTATAGAGCTTGAAAGCAGTCCCAGCCTTATCTAACCCAAAAAGAAGCTCTGTCAGATAATGTGGCGTATCATCTTATCTCATCTATTTGTTGCTCCAGAGACAAGAATACAATAGCCAAATTTGTCACCATAAAGTGGCGCGAGAATGAGAAATTAGTACAACTATCTGAGTGAGCAAGAGGTCTGAAAACACGGACTTATAGCTTGAGAACGACCCGCAGAATTATACCAATTCGTCCCGCAGAGTCCTGGGATTTACACCAGGTGAGAGATAGACTTGTTGCGCGATGGACTCGATGTCAGCCAGGATCGTATCGAGTTGATTCTGATCCCGAATAAAATTCAGCGTTCCCTTCCAGAAGGCTTGCTGAACAGCGGGAGGCATCAGATCACCGGCTCCAAAGCGGAAGGTGGTTGTGGCCGTCAGCATAGCTGCTGAAGCCCGGGCTACGGGGTTGGGGTAAACGAGGAGATCAACCGACTTATTCGCTGATGTGAAACCTCCGCGCATCACCCAGATCGTCTGTGCCTGAGCGGTGGCAAGATATCTGATCAATGCGCGCACCGCACTGGTGTCCCGCATAGCCACAACCAGATCGGCCCCGCCAGTGACTGCATCTTTGTATTGAGGGGCAATCATCGGAAAAGGAAAGAAGTTAAAGTCGACGGCTGGCTTTGCATCAGGAAAACGGCTCGTCAGAAAGCCAGCAGTGATGTCACCCAGGTAATACATATATGCCTGGGGAGGAGTCTCTAGTATTGTATAGCTCGCCTGTTGAAATCCTGTGGAAAGCAGAGATTGGGGAGCATCGGCGATGTAGTGGGTGCCACCTGCAATCTGCCCGAACCATTGGAAAGCGTTTCTCACACGTGTATCTGTCCATGGTGTTTTGTGGGCAACCCATGCATCATAGAGATCCGGGCCTGATTGCTTCAAGTAGATCTCAGCAATCCAATCGGTCGCAGGCCAGCCACTGGCAGCACCGCTTTCCACTCCTATCGACCACGGGTATTTTCCACTTCTGGCAATGCTCTCTGAGAGCGTGATAAGCTCTGACCAGGAGAGAGGAATCCGTGCGTTGATCGCTTTGAACTGCATCGGGTTGTACCAGATCATCCCTTTGTTGGTTACTCTATAGGGGAGAGCATAGAGCTTGCCGTCATGCGATCCAAGGTCGACCCAGGAAGCAGCATAATCTCTGCCGATCTGCTTCATATCAAGGAAGGTATCCAGCCGCGTCAACACGCCCTTCCTGGCAAGCTGCTGCATCTTCCCCGGATTGGGCAAGATCACTATATCAGGTGGGTTGTGAGCTTCCAGCCGCTTCGATACGACTGCATCCAGGTCGCGGGTAGAGTCAATACTGACAGTGATCCCAGTCTGGTCAGTGAATGGAGCCACCACAGCCCTAAACGATGCTTGCTCCTCCTCCTCGCCCTCCCACACATTGAGAACTTCTACCGAGGCTGGAGTCGGAATCCCCGGCTCGCTCCTTCCTTGACTGCAAGCCGTCAACAATGATGCTACAGGCCCCCCGGCAAGTCCTAGAGTTAGACCATGCTGGAGAAATCTTCGACGACTCAAACCTGGCCTGGTATCATCTTCTCGTAGTTGGTTCATCCATTGATGATCATCAAAAATACCCATACGTTCCTCTCTGTTAGCCCACAACGGAGTGACAGTACTCACTGTCTGGATGAGTCGAAGGACAATCGACGAACTAGTTGAGGATGCCTGTTTCTGTCTGGGAAAGGCACCCCCACACTCCCAGCGTCCAATGGTCTTGGGGTCGGCAATACCAATCTGCTCAGCTACGTATTCGCGTGACCAACCACGTCGTTGTCTCTCCCGTTTCAGCTGATCATTTGTAAGCATCCCGGTAACTTTTCTCACCGCAAGTTCCCTTTCAGCTCTTTTATGGAATTGTGATTCCCCTACCACTAATAAGACCAGAAAAGAGGATGAGATATGACAGTGAGTTAATACTCACCATTCGCGTAATGAGCTAGGCAAAAGCGGAATTTTCTGGCATACTGAGGAGCATGAAAGAAGAACTGTCAATCACAACTGAGCGCATCGATGACTTTGTGGTGCTCTTGAAGCTGATGCAACAGATGGACCTGCCCAGCATCTTGGATCGGCATCTGCCACGGCACTGGTTACAACAAGGATTGAGTTGGGGATGGACCGCCACCATTTGGCTGGCGCACATCGTCTCGCAAGGAGATCATCGCAAATTGACGGTGCGCGATTGGGTGCGTCAAGCGCACAGCACGCTCGAACAGGTCACAGGATTGGATATCCGCGAGACCGATTTTACCGATGATCGCCTGACGATTGTGCTGCGGCATCTGTCGGATGCGCCCGGCTGGCAGGCGATTGAACAGGAATTGGGACAGCATCTGGTGCGGGTGTACGCGTTGGAGGAGCAACCGATCCGCGTGGATGCCACCACGGTCTCAGGCTATCGTGACGGGGGCGAAGAGAGCCTGTGGCAGTTTGGACATAGTAAAGATGATCCGACGCTCCGACAGATCAAGGCCATGATGGCGACCTTAGATCCCCTCGGTCTCCCCCTCGCGTTGGAAGTGGTATCAGGGGAACACGCTGATGATCCCTTGTATATCCCGACGATTGACCGTGTGCTGGGATGCCTGGGGCGAACAGGCTTGCTGTTTGTGGGAGACAGCAAGATGAGTGCACTGGCGACCCGTGCGCATCTCGTGGCGCACGGGCAGTATTACGTAACGCCCCTGGCCTTGGTGGGTGAGACGGCCCAGCAAATGCCCGACTGGATCCAGGCAGGCGTGGCGCGAGGGGAGGCCTTGACGCAGGTGCTCTCCGAGGATGGGAAGCAGGTGCTGGCCCAGGGCTACGAAGTGAGTCGGACGTGTGTCTATGAAGGACTCGCCTGGCAGGAACGCGTGCTGGTGGTGCGCTCTGACGCCTATGCACAGACACAGCGCCGTCACTTGGAAGAGCGCCTGGAGCAAGCCCAGGAGGCGCTGCTGGCCTTGACCCCACCGGTGGGACGGGGCAAACGCCAGATCACCGAGGAGACGGCGTTGCAGAGCGCCGCCGAGGCCGTGCTCACAAAGCATCGGGTCGTGGGTCTGCTCACCTACACCTTTGCACGAGAAAGCGAGCAAGCCGTCAAGTTTGTCGGGCCTGGACGCGGTGGAGCCAACCGCCTACAGCAGGTGAGCGAGCGGGTGCGCTCTCAGATCACAGCGGTCCAGCGTGATGAAGCGGCGATTGCCCACCTCGTGTCGACGTTGGGTTGGCGTGCGTATGCCACTAACGCCCCCCAGGAGCGCTTGTCCTTGGCGGACGCCGTGCGGGAATATCGGCACGGGTACCACATCGAACACGGCTTCGGACGCCTCAAAGGCGCACCGCTCTCGATTGCCCCCATGTTTGTCAAACGGGACGATCAGGTGCGCGGGTTGACCCATCTGCTGAGCGTGGCCTTACGGGTACTGACCCTCATGGAGGGTGTGGTGCGTCGCTCCTTGAAACAACAGGGGGCAACCTTGGCTGGACTCTACAAGGACAACCCGCGCCGAGCCACGGCGACTCCGACCGCCGAGCGGCTCCTGCAAGCCTTTGTGCCGATGACCCTGACCCAGGTGCACTTGCCCGATCAGACGCTCCGACACGTCACACCGCTCACCCCTGTCCAAGAGCAGATCCTCCGTTTGTTGGGCTTGCCTACCGACCTCTATGCTGCTCTGGCTCGGGAAATTCCACAAACTGCTTTTCCATTACGCGAATGATGAGAAGATAAGTCAATGCAGAAATCAGGCATCAACACCTGACAGATGTAGGAACCCATGCAGCAGATCATCACCGCCAAACTGAAATTGCTGACGACTCCTGAGCAAGGCCAGCTACTCAGACAGACGCAACTGGCCTACCGGGATGCACTCAACTATGTGAGTCGCTATGCCTTCGAGCATGGGAAGCTGTCCAATCATGAGCGCTTGCAAAAAGGGACGTATGACGATATCCGCCTGCTGTACAAACTCCCCTCACAGATGGCTTGCAATGTCCCACGCCAGGTTGGGGCCACCTATAAGGGACTGTGGACCAAGCTCAAGAAGAATATCGAGCATCGCAAAGCAGGCTACACCAAGAAACATTACAAAGGGTTGGATAAGCCCCCTAAGTATCTCTCTCCAACGGTGACCTACAACTATGGCTATGACTACACCTTCAAGCCAGGACAGCAGGTGAGCGTGCTGACGCTGCAAGGACGCATCATCGTCTCTTATCAGGGCTATGAGCCGCATGTGGCCCTGATCCATCACGGGGCCACCATTGGAGGTGCCAAACTCTGGTATGACAAGGCGCACAAACAGTTTTACCTGCTGGTCTCCCTGGAACTAGAGATACCTGAGCCAACCCCGGAAATGCTACCTACGGTGGTAGGGGTAGATGTCGGGCAACGTTACCTGGCGACGACGGCCACGCTCAGCAACCAGAGCCGGTTTTATCCCGGCAAACGCGTCCGGGCGAAAGCTGACCACTACGCCCGGCTCCGTAAACGCTTGCAGAAAAAAGGCACTCGCTCCGCAAAGAGGCGTATGCTTACCTTGAGTGGGCGAGAGAGACGGTTGAAACTGCAAGCTAATCACCGCATCGCGAAATCTATTATCGTGTCTCATCCACATACCCTGATCGGTCTGGAGGACCTCACCGGCATCCGCGAACGCACGAAGAGGCGCAGGAAACGACGCAAGAAGCAGGGCAAAGGCACCGAACCAGTTTCCAAGAAAGCGCGTCGCGCTAATCGGCATGCCTCACAGTGGGCCTTTGCCGAGCTACACAACATGCTGAGCTACAAGGCTGCGCTAGCAGGCTCCCTTGCCATCAAGGTGGATGCGGATTAAACCAGCCAGAGCTGTCCCTACTGCGGCTACACGGACAAACGCAACCGCCCCGGGAAAGGACTGCTGTTCATCTGTCAGCATGAGCAGTGCCCCTACAGGCTTCGCGTGGGACACGCATATACCCTGCACGCTGACCTGGTGGGAGCACGCAATATCGCGCTGCGAACGTTTCTTACCCGGCAGGACTGGGTGAGAACGGGCGTCTTGTGTGCGCCCAGAGAGGCGCAGTGAACTCTGCCATCAGAGGATGGTGCCACTGAAGCAATGTGGCTAAAACAGCACCTCACCTTCTACTGAAAAGTTAGAGGGGACAATAGCATGGTGCGAAGAGGCCAATGAAGTTCGAGCATTACGAACCAGACGTTGGTCAGTTAGGTCGTATACGGTGAAGACTGGATTGTTTGAACCCAAGTCGTGGTGATGCTACCCCCATCCGCAGGCCCAAGTAGTGCCGATGCCTGCTGTTTGATGCCACGGAGGATGACAAGACCGCCCGTGGAGCTTCCATCAAAACCAGCCTCTAGGGAAGAGGAAACGACGAGCGGGAACCTAAGTACGAACCGAGTTCGCTGCGCAACCTGGGGATCGCCTAAACGCCGCGAGACGCAGGGCGACGGAGGAGTCATAGTAAGAGAATGCATTCCACTTGAAAGGGGTTGGCTTGGATGAGCCAAAAGATCCCAGAGAGACTGGAAACTTTACGGAAACTCAATAGCAACAGACAGTGGGTAAACAACGATCTCTATAGGCTCATGTTCAAGGAAGACTTGTACATCATCGCCTACGAGCGGATCAAATCAAAACCCGGAAACATGACTCCTGGAACGGACGGAGAAACTCTCGATGGTTTTTCATTGAAGACCATTAGAAAAATCATCGAAGCGATGAGAACCGAGTCATTCCAATTCAAGCCCGTACGCCAGAGCTTTATTCCTAAGGCAAACGGCAAAATGAGGAAACTCGGTATCCCAAGCGCAAACGAGAAGATTGTCCAACAGGCCATTTACATGATCCTGGAGGCGATCTACGACAGTCCCTCTACTCCCTACTTCCAGGAAACCAGTCATGGATTTCGACCAAACCACAGTTGTCACACGGCGCTACGAGAAATCAGAGAGCACTGGTCAGCAGTCAACTGGTTCGTCGAAGGAGACATCCGCGCCTGCTTCGACGAAGTGGATCACCAAACCCTCGTCTCCATCCTACGCAAAAAGATCAAGGATGAACGCTTTCTCAACCTCATCTGGAAGCTCTTGAACGCAGGCTATATGGACCTACACGGGGCCAGAAAGGAGAGCCTTGTAGGAACTCCACAAGGCTCGATCGTCAGCCCGATCCTCGCCAACGTCTATCTCCATGAACTCGACGAATTCGTGGAAACACTACGAACACAGCGCGAAAAAGGCAGGACAAAAGCCCGCAATCCTCTCTACCACAGACTTTCTGAGAAAAAACGGGTCATGGTAAAGCAAGGCAGAACCAAAACTCGTGCATTCAAAGAGCTGACCGCACAAATGCGATCACTCCCGTCAGTGGTAGTGGACGATCCACATTTTATCCGTCTCAAATACCTGAGATACGCTGACGACTGGATTATCGGACTCTGCGGAAGCCGGAAACTAGCAGACGAAATCAAGCAGGAAATCAAACAGTTCCTGAGTAAAACCCTCAAACTCACCCTCAGTGAAGAAAAGACCCACATCACCAACGCAAAAGCTGAAGAAGCATTCTTCCTGGGAACGATCCTCAAGATCGGAAACGGGGGAACCGCCAAGGTGACGCTCTCAACCAGCCGGTCAGGAAAGAAAGTCAAACGTCGATCCACCGGCTGGGAAACGGTCATGGAAGCCCCCATGCCCCGACTCATCAAAAGGTTGAGCGAAAGAGGCTTCTGCACAGCAGAAGGCTTCCCAACAGGAAAAGCAGGCTGGGCCTACCTAGATACAGATCAGATAATACATCTGTATAGCAGCGTCAACCGAGGCATACAGAACTATTACCGATTTGTGGACAATTGGTCCCGGCTCAATCGCGTCCAATACATTCTCAAATACTCTCTAGCGAAAACCCTGGCAAGGAAGTACAACATCTCGCTGTCTAAAGTGTTCAAACGCTTTGGAAAGCACATCACCATCGTCATCAAAGGAAAAAAAGGGAAGAAAGACAGAGAAGTCTCCTTCTACTCGAATCGCACCTGGACGAAGAACAGAGACGCCTTCCAAGGCAACACTGTTTCAAACGTAGACCTGGTACGAATGGCGACACAGATGAGAACGCGCTCCAAGCTAGGAAAACCGTGCTGCATCTGCGGAGAAAATGCCGAGCAAATGGCTATGCATCATGTCCGGCACATACGAAAGCTTTCTCACAGGCGAGGACCAACAGGCTTTAACCGGATACTCCGAGCGATCAATCGAAAGCAAATCCCTGTCTGTGGAAACTGCCACGGAAAAATCCATCGAGGCGAATACGATGATGTGAAGCTGATGGACCTGGCATATATTCCAAGCTAAAGACGACCAAAGGGTATTCTTGGCGAGCCGTGTGCATGGAAACCGTGCAAGCACGGTTCTGAGGGGGACCGTTGGAAAAGGGCCAGATTCAGTTGTGAATGTACAGCAGATAGGACACCTCGCTGGCGGTCTACCCTACCAGTACGCCCTGATGTGTCGAGTGTCGAGACCAAAGCAGCACGCCTTGCGAGGTATGCTGAATTGCGGTGGAGCTTAGCCACAAGCCTCCGTGCTTCAGCCGGGGGTCTTTGACAATCTCTCTTTGCTGAAAGAGTAGCAGACTATCCTGAAATACATCTGAAATGCTGATTTATTTTTGAACATGCATCATTGCGCCTCTACGGAAGGCTTGACATGCCCTTTACATTCCTTTACACTCAGCCCCAAGGATGTATCATAAATTTCTTAACGGAATCGGGAAACACGTGTGGAAACTCTCTCTCAAAGCGTACGTATCTACCCATCGGGACCACTGAATGGCACCATTTTACCGCCGTCTTCAAAGTACTATACGCTGCGCTGTATACTGGCAGCGGCTCTGGCAACAGGTGTCAGCAAGGTTTACTACCCGGCTGACAGTGATGACACTACTGTATTGCTGAGAGCCTGCGCGCTGCTGGGAGCAACTATTCAGACCGAGCAGCAAACTGGTGGGCGTCGTATCCTCACTATCCAGGGCAATGGGGGACTGATCGAGACTTTGCCTGGTACAACGCTCGATGTTGGTAATGCCGGTGCGGTGCTGCGTTTGCTCCTGGGGATTGGCGCGCTATCACCTGAGACCATCACCTTCACCACCCCGTATCCTCAATCGCTGGGTCGCCGCCCGAATGCCGATTTATTGCAGGCGCTTGCCCAGCTTGGCGCAACAGTAGAGAGCCAGACTGCCGCCGGTTTACTGCCTATTGCCATCAAGCGCGGTCACATGCGTGGTGGGAGGGTACAGATCTCCGGCAGCGCGAGTTCGCAGTATAGCAGCGCTCTGCTTTTCCTGGGACCATTGCTCGAGGAGGGACTGGAGATTGAAATTACCGGTGGATTGACATCCGCCTCGTTCATTGACCTGACAATAGGGGTACTGGAGGAAGCCGGAATAACCGTAATCACCAGGCAGCGCTATCAACAGTATGTTGTGCCTGGAGGGCAGCAGTATCAACCTCGAGAATACGTCATTCCAGGCGATTATCCGTCTGCGGCAGCTCTCATGGCGGCCACTGCAGTCGCTGGGGGTGAGATTGCGCTTCACAATCTACTCCCGGGTGATGCAGGTGGAGAGGCCATCCTGGAAGTATTTTCCAGGATGGGAATGCAGATTGCGAGAACAGGAAATAGCGTAACTGTTCAAGCGCAAGAAGCGCCTCATGGCATCAGCTTCGATGGCAATACAGCTATCGATAGCGTGCCGGTGATCGTTGCTGCTGCTTGCTTTGCGAACAGCCCCAGCCGTATTTATAACGTGGCAAACCTGCGCCTGAAAGAAAGTAATCGTATCGATGATCTGGCGGCGGAACTAAACAAAGCGGGCTGTAGCGTAGTTCCTTCCGCCGGTGCAATCGAAGTGCAGCCTGCTACCATAACTGGTGGAGCAGATCTTGATGCGCATGCTGATCACCGGCTGGTAGAAGCGTTTGCTGCCATCGGACTGAAGAGCAAGCATCCCATTACCATCTCCGGTGCACAGCATATTGCCAAGAGCTACCCACATTTTTTTGATGACCTGGCAAAGCTGGGCGCAAAGATAGAGAGACTTGCCTGAGGAGGCTTCAGCACGTGCAGCGAATTTTTTTAACCGGGCTTTCTGGCTCAGGAAAATCTACCGCCGGCAGGGAAGTAGCCAGGCTGCTGGGCTGGGATTGCGTTGATACAGATGACCTGCTTGCTGAGCGTACAGGGCTTCCTGCCGGCCAGGCGCTGCTCGAATACGGAGAGCCAGGCTTTCGCCAGCTCGAATCTGAGATACTTATGGCTGCATCCGGGTCAGAGCGCGTTGTGATCGCTACCGGTGGAGGAGCTGTAATCGCGGAAGCCAACCGTAATTTTATGTACGAGCACGGGCTGGTAGTCTATCTAAACGTCTCGATCGAAACCGCCTGGCAGCGCATACAGGAGCATATGCACCAGGATGGAATGCCGGTGCTGCGTCCCCTGGTGGCAGGCGCAGATGGGCAGCCGCGTTTGCAAGGCCTGTATGCAGCACGCAAGCAATGGTACGAGCAAGCGACGGTACATATCGATACAAATGAGTACCCACCCGCGATCATAGCCGGCCAGGTTGTCGCCTGCGCACTGTCACGTGGATACCTCTCATCTGCTTCGTTGCCACGGGAAATCGTTACCATGCATCTCGGTACAATGACCTCGCGGGCGGTGATCGAGTGGGGCGGATTATACAGCTTGCCACAGACCCTGCAGTCATTAGGATTTTGGCAACGGGTTTTTATTGTTACCGACGCGGAAGTTGGGCGGCTCTACAGCAAGCCGGTGCAGCTCTTGCTCGAGGATGCAGGTTTTGTTCCCCGTATTTTTACCATCCCGGCAGGTGAGTCCAGTAAATCATTCCCATATTTCCAGCAGATTCTTGACTGGCTCGTGGAGCATAAGGCCGAGCGGCAGGAGCCAATCATTGCTATGGGAGGCGGCGTTGTTGGCGACCTGGCTGGCTTTGTGGCCGCGTGCTATCATCGCGGTGTGCCGCTGATCCAGGTTCCTACGTCGCTGCTCGCCCAGGTTGATTCCGCTATCGGCGGCAAAACAGGTATCAATCATCCGCTGGGCAAGAATCTCATTGGCGCCTATCACCAGCCCCGGCTGATGATGGTCGATCCGGCAATGCTTTTGACGCTGCCGGAGCGTGTCTATCGCGAAGGATGGGCAGAAATTGTCAAGTATGGTATGGTTCTTGATGCTGAGCTGTTTGAGTTGCTCGAGGCGCATGCCGGTTCTTTGCAGGTTCGCGATGCAACTTTGCTGACTGCAATCATTGCCCGCTGTATTCGCTTGAAGATGGGTGTGGTTCAGCTTGATGAGCATGATAGCGGGCTGCGTAACATTTTGAACTATGGGCATACATTTGGGCATGCGCTAGAAGCGCTCACAGATTATGGGAGCTGGCTGCATGGTGAGGCCGTCTCTATTGGGATGGAGGTGGCGGCTCGCATTGCCACTGCACGCGGCCTGCTCTCGCAGGAAGATGCACTGCGCCAACAGAAGCTGCTGCGTGTGCTAGACCTGCCGGTAGATTGTCCGGGTGTAGATAGCGGAGCAGCGCTGGCAGCGATGCAGCGCGATAAAAAAGTGCAGGCCGGGCGCATGCGCTGGGTTTTAGCAACGCGTGTAGGGCATGGTGAGGTCTATGACGATGTTCCCGACCTACCGGTCCGGGATGCGCTGGCGGCGGTATGCAGCACGTACCAGGGGAGAAAAGCATGGTAAAAATACTTGTACTTCATGGCCCCAATCTCAATATGCTGGGAACGAGACAGCCGGAGATCTATGGTACTGTCACGCTGGAACAGATCAACGCTATGCTACAGCGCGAAGCAAGTGAGCTCAAAAGCGAGGTGGTGGTGTTTCAATCGAACTTTGAGGGCGCGCTGATTGATACGCTGCAACAGACCGGTGCAGAGTGTGATGGCGTGATTATTAATCCAGGCGCGTTGACCCATTACAGCATTGCCCTGCGAGATGCGCTTGCAGGATTGGCGAAGCCGGCGATTGAAGTGCATCTCTCCAATATTTATGCGCGCGAACCTTTCCGCCACCAGTCGGTGATTGCTCCTGTATGTCGCGGCCAGGTCAGCGGCCTGGGCTGGCAAGGTTATCTGCTGGCCTTGCGAGCGCTGGTCGATTTGCTACGAGAGGGAGAAGCAGTGCCGTGAAGCAAGTGGGTCTTATCGGGTATCCTGTGTCTCATTCGCTCTCACCGCAAATGCAGCAGGCAGCGTTTGATGCGCTTGGCATCGAGGCGCGCTATGTACTCTGGGAAACACAGCCTGGCACGCTGGCGCAAAGAATAGCCTCGCTCCGCTCTCCCGGTGTTCTGGGTGCGAATGTTACCATTCCCTACAAAGAGGATGTCGTGTCGTTGCTTGACGAATATGATGCGGCCGCTGTTAAAATTGGAGCTGTCAACACGATTGTGAATCGCGATGGCCGCCTGGTGGGCTATAATACGGATGCTGCTGGTTTCATCCGGGCATTGACCGATTTTACGGGGTGCGCATTTGATTGCCACGGGAAGAAGGCGGTGATTCTGGGTACAGGTGGAGCTGCGCGCGCTGCTGCCGTGGCGCTTTTGGAAAATGGAGTGGGGGAACTGGCGCTGCTCGGACGAACATATGGACGGGTTGATGCGCTGGTTAATCATTTACGTGCATTGGATTCTTGTAACAAGCGGGTGTCGGGTGCTTCCCTGGGAAGCTCTGAGGCCAATAGATTTTTGTCTGGGGCGGATTTGCTGGTTAATGCTACTCCGGTGGGCTTGAGGATGGATGATGAGGCGTTGCTGGTTGATATCGATTTGCTGCAAGCCGGCGCGTTTGTGATGGACATGGTGTTTAACTCACCTCAGACGCGACTTTTAGGTGTTGCACATGGGCGCGGATGCCATATCTTAAATGGGCTTGCGATGTTGCTGTACCAGGGCGCTCTTGCATTTGAATTATGGACGGGTCGTGCTGCGCCTGTCGAACCTATGCGCGCGGCACTTGGACTTATTACAGGGTAGGTAAAGATATGTTCAGGTTTCTTACGTCTGGCGAATCACATGGGCCAGGGCTTACGGCCATTCTCGAGGGCATTCCTGCCGGCCTGAAGCTCTCTGCCGAGGATATTGACATCCATCTGAAGCGCAGACAGGGAGGATATGGCCGTGGCGGGAGGATGAAGATAGAACAGGACCGGGTGATCTTTCGCTCGGGTGTGCGCCACGGCCTGACGCTTGGTTCGCCTATCACGCTCGAAATCGAGAATAGGGATTGGCAAAACTGGCAGGTCAAGATGAGCGTCACTCCGGTAGACGAGCCTGTCGAGGCGGTGACGCTGGTGCGCCCGGGACACGCGGACTTTGCGGGTGTGATCAAATATGGGCATCAAGATATCCGCAATGTGATCGAGCGCTCCAGCGCGCGTGAGACAGCGGCGCGGGTCGCTGTGGGGGCTGTGTGCCAGGCGCTGCTACACGAGTTTGGTATTGAGATACACAGCCATGTGCTTTCTATAGGCCCGGTGGGCAGTAGGGATGCTCAACGGAGTGCGATTGGAAACGCCTTTACAGCAGCTTACTGGGAGCAGGTTGAGCAGTCGCCCGTGCGCTGCGGGAGTCATGAGCTGGAAGTAGAAATGATCAACTATATCCAGCATTGCAAATCGCAGGGAGAGACGTGCGGGGGGGTATTTGAGGTGGTAGCTACGGGGGTGCCGGTTGGCCTGGGAAGTTACAGCCAGTGGGACCGGCGTCTCAATGCAAGGCTGGCGCTGGCGCTGATGAGTATTCCATCGGTCAAGGGCGTTGAGATGGGGGCAGGCTTCGATGCCAGCGCATTGCAGGGGTCGCGGGTGCACGATGTTGTGCAATGGAGTGATGCCGGGGGCTGGCAGCACCTCACGAATAATGCTGGTGGAGTAGAAGGCGGCATCAGTAATGGAGCGCCGGTTGTTGCCAGGGCAGCGGTCAAGCCGATCTCCACGCTTGCTCATCCTTTGCCGACGGTGGACGTACGCACGCGTGAGAATGTGG
>WNEZ01000855.1_pt1 | contig 24804 bp, 20 predicted proteins | sample 5400521 | NCBI WGS metagenome assembly WNEZ01 (sample SAMN13153339, study PRJNA577476) | soil metagenome | isolation source: 120 cm saprolite under Douglas fir tree site 2 hole 1 replicate 1 | place: USA:California | collected 2015-04-18
ATCATGGCGGCGTTCGGCTCGGTGGCGAACGTCAAGAACGTGTTCGTGGGCGATCCCGACATCGACGTCTTCTCCGACGAGCAGATGGAATGGGCGCTGGGCACGCGCTTCCAGCCCGACCGCGATCTCGTGGTCGAGCGCGGATTTCGCACGCTGCCGCTCGATCCCTCGCTCGCTTCCGCCGTGACCGGCGCCAAGGCCGGCTATGATCTCACCCTTCCTTTCGGCGCTGGGCGCTCGCTCGAGACCGAAATTCCGCAGCCGCCGCGCTTCGAGGGCGGGCGCTTCGCGTCGGTCGAGGCGGCGCTGCGCGACGGGCCGAAATTCTTCGCGCAGCTGATGGCCGCGCTCGGCAGCGACGACGGCCGCGAGATCGTGCGCGCGCTCGAGGCGCTCTCCCGGGAAGGCCGCCTCGCGCGCGATCCCGCGGATGGGCGCTACCGCCTGGCGGAGTGATGCGCGGCGCGCGGGCACTGGAAGAGGAGCACCCCTACAACCGGCCGGCCCAGTCCCCGACGGTCCTGAGGATTTGCTCGAAAGTCGGCTTGTCCCTGTAATAGAGGGCGCTCGTCTCCGCATAAGCCTTTTCGTAGAGCTTGCGTGTTTTCGGATCGCTCAAAATAAAGGCCTGGTTCTCCAAGATATTAGGATTATCGCCCTGGCGGAATCGCTTCGCCTTATGCGCCTTGTAGGCATGCGTGCCGATGAACGCCTGAACGTCGGAGCGCTGGAGCAGCTTGTAAACATCGTAGTAGTGGCGCATGAAATTGACTGGAAACTCGCTGCTTTCCTGTTGCCCGCGGAATTTTGTCGAAACGGTCTGGAGCTTCTCCACGAACGTGAAGCGCGGATCGTAGCAAGCCACGCTCTTGGCCCGATTGTCGATGATATCCACTTTATCGGCCGCATAGTCATACGCCCACGAGCTGATATCCTTTGCACTATTCGGCGTCACGTCATCGAAACCCACTTCCAACAAAACGCCGTCCTTGAGACCGTCTATCGGCTCGGTCGCGCTCTTATAGAAGAGCCGAATCCCGCCGCTGAAGAAGCCCTTGCTGTCGAATGCGTTGTCGCGCTTAACCTCCTCGATGCCGTCGATCCGGATCGTCTCTGCCAGCCAGTCATAAAAGTCCTCACGGGTCTTCGCATGCGCAGGCTTGGTCTGATTGCGTCCTGTTTTTACCTCGCGGCCCTCGGGAGGCTCGATACGGATATCGATATCTTCCGAGAACCGGTCGATGATCTGAAAGCCCTTGGAAAGCGATGTCCCGCCCTTCAACTCGAAGGTCATGCCGAGTCTTTGTAGGCCATAGAGAGAAAGCATGATCCAATAGTCTTTTTCGACCAACGCCGGAGCAATTGACTCTTCTTGCGCGACGATCCGAATCAGATCGGAAAATTCTGGATGGTTGTGAAGATAATCACGCGGCATGAGGTGCCGCATCCGCTTTCAGTGTGTCGAAGAATTTCTTCGTCCTCACACTGCCGTAGTCACGCGCAGCACGTTGGAGTCGCGGCACATCATAGGACGCGACGCGTTCTCTCACACGCGCGAGCACTTCTTCCTTGCTTTCGGCAAGCCGGTCCAGATTGTTCACAAGATCGACCAGCAAGAATTCGCTGCTCAGCGTCCTTGGAAAGGACGACTTCATGCGAAATTCAAACGTGCGTCCGCCGAGCGAGAAGTGGCCATGTCGCTTGTGATTATAGACGACGGTCTTGTCGTAGAGCTGTGTCGTCCCGACACCAAGCCTGTTGTAGGCGTTGGGCGAAGCCAGAAGAAACCGGTGGTCCTTCAGGAAGGTCTTGACCAGCTTGTCGTCTTCCGCCGGCGTCTTCCCGAAAGCGGTCTCCCTCGGAAAAGAGTAGAGACCAGGCGCCAGCTTCGTGAGCGTTCCGTCGTTCACCAGCTGCCTGAGATGCCGATCAACGGCATTCGACCACTGAGCCAGATGCTCGCGCCGATAGACCTGCCCCGGCCGCAAATGCCTTCTCAATTTCTCGAGATTTGCCATGCCCACGATATAGGAAAGAGGCCTTCAACTTGCAAGTATTTTCATTAAAAATCCATGCAGATGCCCCAAAGAAGTGCGATCATCGTCCGCTTTCTCACCAAAAGCGGACACCTCGAGCCGAATCTCGCACTTCGGCTTCATGCCGGGCCTCATGGGCCCTCGTCCGGCGCGTAGCGCCGAATGAATGTCCGAGGTTCCGCTACGGTGCGAAAGCGCCATGACCAAGAGGGCCGCCAAGGATGTCCATGGTGGCCTTCAGCATCGGGAAGTGTGCCGCGGAGATCGGTGCTCCGCCATATCCGCCACAGGCCGAGGCCAACCAGGACCGCAACGAACGACACGTAAGCTTTGCGGGGATCATACGCTGGCCAGCCCAACGGCGGCGCTCCCAGATACTTCCACGCGACGTACACCGCAACTAGCAGCCAGAACCCGACAATGCAGTCGCTCAGCGCGAAGTTGACACGAGAAACGGAGAAGCTGACTTTCCCATCGTGCAGCCAGACCATCTTGTGCAATCGGCCCTCGATCGCATCCTCCAGCATGTCGATATGGTGCTCCCAATTTTGTTGCCAGAACTTTGAGCCTCGAGCTGAAATGGAATTAGCAACAGCCGTCAGGAAGCCGAGTGCGGCAATTGCGACTGTGACAGGGGTCCATTGGTCCGTGCTGGAGGCCCCTCCATAGTAGACCAAACGCTGCGAAAATTGCGATTTGAAAGCCCCAAAAATAGGTTGCGCGTTTCCAGTAATGTTCAATCTCAAAGGATCGCTGCTGGTAAGCACGGGCGAGAGCAGCCTCCAATCGCGGCTTTGCGGACGCTCCGTGTGGATCACAGCCGAGCGTGTGAAAATACCGGTCCCGTAACTCGGTCACGTCATCACCCCTTCGCCACAGTGGCTCCACGCTAGCACAGATTAGCATAGCGTAATCCGGCGGCGCCTCCCGGATTTTCGGCGCTGCCCGCCTTGCCTCCGGCGTACGGCAACTATGCCGAGGCCTGCCCCAGTGCGGACAAGCCGACGCCCAGCATAGATAGTACCCGGACTCAAAATCAGATAACTGCACCGCTCCAAGCTCCGAGTGCGTTCGAGCGCACCCACATCCGGCCTAATGCATCGCCTTGCCGCCGTCGACGTTGATGGTCTGCCCGGTCATGAAGTCGCTCGCCGCCGAGGAGAGAAACATCACCGCGCCGACGAGATCAGCCGGCACTTCGACTCGCTCGATGGCGCGGCCGGCGACGCGGGCGGCGAGATAATTCCCCGATGACGAGGCCACCTGCGTCTCGCTCTGGGTCATGCCCGGCGTCACCGCGTTGACGGTGATGCCGAACTCGCCGACCTCGCGCGCGAGCGCGCGGGTGAAGCCGATGACGCCGGCCTTCGACGTCGTGTAGTGCAGCCGGTTGGGCGTCCCCTCCCACACCCGCGAGGAGGAGATGTTGACGATCTTGCCGCGACGTTTCGCCTGCATCGCCGGGAACACCGCGCGGCAGGAGAGGAACATGCCGCGCAGGTTCACCGCCATCACCGCGTCCCACTCCTCGACCGGGATCTCGAGCCACGAGCGGCGCGGCAGGACGCTCATCAGCGAGGCGTTGTTGATCAGCACGTCGATGGCGCCGAAACGGTCGAGCGCGGCCTGCGCCATCGCCTTGGTCGACTCGGTGCTGGCGATGTCGGTCGCGACGGCGATCGCCTCGAGGCCCTGCGCGCTCAGCGCCTCGGCCACGGATTTGGCGGCGGCACCGTCGATGTCGGCGGCGACGACGCGGGCGCCGGCCTTGGCGAACTCCTGCGCATAGACCTTGCCGATGCCCTTGCCGCCGCCGGTGACGATGACGGTGCGTCCGGTCAGATCAAACCGCTCGTTCATGGATGTGCCTCGACGGTTGAGAGGAGAGGGAGACGCTACACGCCACCCGGCACGGGCGCCAAGTGGCACAGGGCTAAACGCCCAGGGCGCGTATTGTAACCGCATGCTCCGTTGAGGAGAGACGCGACGCGCGTGCCGCGAGCTCCCACCTCTCCCCGCTTGCGGGGAGAGGTCGACCGCCGGAGCGAGCAAAGCGACGCGAAGGCGGTCGGGTGAGGGGGACTCTCCACAGCCTGAGTATTTCGGGAAAGGCGCCCCTCACCCCACCCCTCTCCCCGTAAGAACGGGGAGAGGGAGCAGACCGAGTCCTCCGCACCGCTGTACACGAACCGGACACTCGTGGGACAAGCCCGGCCAGCCATGACGAACGAACCCGCGGGCCTCGACGATCCAGACGACCTGAACCCGCGGCGCTCTTCGATGGTGAGCCTCTATCGCGCGCACGAGCGCCTCGCGATCGGCGGCGGCACGCTCATCGCCTTCCTGCTCGCCTGGGAGGCGGCGGCGCGCTTCGGCCTGGTCGATCCGCTGTTCATCTCCTCGCCCACCCAGGTCGCGCGCGCGGGCTACGCCCTCGTGCGCGACCGCGATTTCTGGAACGACGCGAGGGTCAGCGGCATCGAGTTTCTGCTCGGCTACGGCGCGGCGGTCGCGATCGCGGTCCCGCTCGGGCTCGCGATCGGCCTTATGAGGCGCCTGCGATACCTGCTGAGCCCGTTCGTCGATCCGCTCAACGCGGTGCCGCGCGTCACGCTCCTCCCCCTGATCGTCATCTGGTTCGGCATCGGCATCTGGTCCAAGGTGGTGGTGGTCTTCCTCGGCGCCGTCATCCCGATCCTGATCAACACCCAGTCCGGCGTGAGCACGAGCGAGGCGCGTTACCTCCGCCTCGCCCGCAGCTTCTCGGCCTCGCGCTGGAAGATCTTCTCCAGCGTCGTCCTGCCGGGAACGGCGCCGTTCATCTTCACCGGCCTGAAATACGGCGCCGGCCGCGCGCTGCTCGGCGTCGTGGTCGGCGAGCTCTATGCGGCGACCGCCGGGCTCGGGCACATGATCGCGGACGCCGGCAACACCTTCCAGACCGACGTGGTGTTCTTCGGCGTGCTCGTCTTCATGGCGACGGGCCTCGTGGTGGTCGCGCTGCTCGACCGGCTCGAGCGGCATTTCGAGACCTGGCGGCCCGATGCGCGCTGAGCGGAATTTCTATCTCGCGCATGAGCGCGCCATTCTCGGGGCGCTGATGGTGATCCTGTTCCTGGTCGCCTGGGAAGGCTTCGCGCGCGGCTGGTGGGGCGAGATGCTGCAGCCGCTCTTCGGCGCCGCCGCCGAGCGTTTGCGGCTCAAGCCGATCTTCATCTCCTCGCCCACGCTGGTCGCGGCGGCGGCCTATCGCATGGCCTTCGTGACCGGCGAAATCTGGCGCGATCTCGCCGCCAGCGGGATCGGCTACGGGCTCGGCGTCGCGCTCGCCATCGCGGTCGGCATCCCGCTCGGGCTCGCCGCCGGCTGGTATCGCCGCCTCTCCTACGCGGTCGAGCCGTTCCTGTCGGCGCTCAACGCCACCCCGCAGGTCGCGTTCCTGCCGCTGATCGTGCTCTGGGTCGGCACCGGGCTCGGCGCCCGGGTGCTGATCGTTTTCCTGCTCGCGGTGCTGCCGATCGCGATCAACGCCCATGCCGCGGTGCGCACCACCGACGCGCGGCTCGTTCGGCTCGCGGCGAGCTTCGGCGCCGGCGAGTGGCGGCTGTTTCGGACCATCATCCTGCCGAGCACGGTTCCCTTCCTGCTGGCGGGGCTGCGGCTTGCGGTCGGTCGCGGCATGATCGGGGTCGTGGTCGGCGAGATCTACGGCTCCGCCGCCGGCATCGGCGCAATGATCAGTCAGGCCGGCGCGCGCTTTCAGACCGACAAGGTGTTCGTCGGGGTGCTCACCATCGTCGCCATCGGCGTGATATTGGTCGAGCTCGTGCAGTTGATCGAGCGTCGGGTCGAGGCTTGGCGCCCGCCGACGTGACCGCAGGCCGGAGCCAGGCACCGGGCAGGACGAATCGCGTGACGGCACCATGAACGCCAAGCTCGAAGCGCGGGACATCCGGCTCGATTATGTCCAGCCCCGCACCAATACGCGGCTGACCGCGCTCGCCGGCGTGAACCTGAAGATCATGGACGGCGAATTCGTCGCCATCGTCGGGCCGTCCGGCTGCGGCAAGACGACCTTCCTGTCGGTCGTCGACGGCCTCGTGCCCGCCAGCGCCGGCCGCATCCTGGTCGATGGGGAGGCGGTCGCCAGGCCCGGGCCCGACCGCGCGGTGGTGTTCCAGGACGCCTCGCTGCTGCCGTGGCGGACGGTGCTCGGCAACGTGGCCTATGGGCTCGAATGCCTCGGGGTCGGCGCGCGCGAGGGCAGAAAACGCGCGGCGCGCTTCATCGACCTGGTCGGGCTTGCCGGCTTCGAGCAGCATTACCCCCATGAGCTCTCCGGCGGCATGCAGCAGCGGGTGAATCTCGCCCGCGCGCTCGCCGTCGATCCGAAGATCCTGCTGATGGACGAGCCGTTCGCCTCGCTCGACGCACAGACCCGCGAGCTGATGCAGGAGGAGCTCTTGCGGATCTGGCTGCAGGCGAGAAAGACCGTGCTGTTCGTCACCCACCAGATCGACGAGGCGATCTATCTGGCGGACCGCGTCGTGGTCTTCTCCGGGCGGCCGGGCCGGGTCAAGGACGAGATCCCGGTCGCGATCGAGCGCCCGCGCGCGCTCGGCTTGAAGCGCGAGGCGCGCTTCCACGCCATCGAGGACCGCATCTGGAGCCTGATCGAGGACGACGTCAAAGGCGCTCGCAACCGGCGGGGCGGCGACCCCGGCGAGGCCGCTTCCTGACCCGCGGTCCTCGGAGCACAATCCGCGCGCGGGGTCCGCGACGGGGTGCCCTGTTGCCGGGACCCACCTGGACCCCCGCTTACGCGGGGGTGAGCGGCAACCTCTCAACCGCTCGTCCCCGCGCGGGGTCCCCATCGCGCCAGCGCGATGGGGTGCCCCGTAGCGGGGACCCAGAACGAGATGAGCAAGGCTCAGCAGAGGTCCTGGATTCCCGCTTGCGCGGGAATGAGCGGATAAGGTTGCTCCAACGCGACCGACATCCATCCGGGCTACGGGTACGGCTTCGATTCGCGCAATTTATCTGCGACAACTTGTCACTGATTACATTGTGCAGTTTTATCTTGACTTTGAAACGCGCCTGTGGCATAACCCGCATCAGCCTCGCTCATCGAGGGGCGCTTCTAGAGGCGATCCTGAATGCGGAGCGAGGCGTGGCGTCCCCGGCGGGGTTGGCTATCGCGCCGCGGGAGGCCCGCGAGACCCGCTCCTTCGGGTAACGATGACCCGTGCCGCGAACAAGGTCGCCGCACGATCCCGGAGGGAATGCCGGACAACGGCGCGCACGGGCCCGGGCCGAAAATCGCCACGGTGGAGCGCCGCGAGGCGAGCGTCCCCGTCGCTGGGAACGCGAGGCGCCTCAACAAGGCGCCTGCGTGCCGGTCATGGCACGCGAACCCGGATGCCTCGCACGCATCCGATGCGCCTGCCGGCGCTCCCCACCTCCTCGATCGGGGTGGAAAACGAAAATGTTCGGCGCAACGCGCCGAGGGAGATAAGGAGAGGGAAGAGGATGAGGTAGGGGACGAGAAGGTAACGAACAGTTCGTAGGTTGGGTCGAGCGCAGCGAGACCCAACACCCCGGGCCCGGTCGCGCGATGTTGGGTCTCGCGCGAAGCGCGCGCTCGACCCAACCTACGGCATGGCGCTATTCGCCGGGCTATTTGACATCGTGAAACTGCAAAGGAGCCGTAGCCCGCATTGAGCGGAGCGAAATGCGGGCCCTCCGGCCGCGCCGGTACCCCGGATCTCGCTGCGCTCGATCCGGGCTACGGTCGCCAAGGTCCTATGGTCTATTCGCCAAGGTCCGGCACGAGCAGGCTCGCCGCCTCGCCCGGCGCGCCGAGCAGGGCCGGGGCGCCGACGAGCACCGGCGCTCCGCCGATCTCGAAGCGCGCTTGCACCGAGACGAGCGCGCGCGGCGGCGGCGGCGAGGGATCCGCCACGCGCGAGCCCATGAGCGGCGCGAGCGGCTGGGCGATCCGGCAGCCTTCGACCAGCCAGGACGAGCAGCCGGCAAAGCCGCGCTCGCTCGGAAGCTCCGCGACCGCCGCCGCCAATCGGGCGGCCGCCGCGTCGCCATCCGCGCCGTCGCCGAACGTGCGCAGCAGCCGAATCCACGCGCCCTTGTAGGCGACGCTGGCGCGCAGCGCGAAGCTTTTGCCCAACGGGGCGGTGCCCTCGATGCGCGCGAGGCGAGACCCGCGCGCGAGATTGGGCGCGGCGGCGACATAGATTTCCTCGGCGCCGAGCGTGCGCGCCTCCCGCTCGACCGCGGCGATGATCGCACCGAGATCATTCCCCGAGGCCCGCGCGAGCGCGCGGGCGGCGATCGCGGCGGCGTGCGCTGCGAGCGCGATCTCGGCCGGGTCGGCAACGGCGCGCAGCCGCTCGAACAGGCTCGTCGCGTCGCTGAAGGCGAGCCGCGGGCCGCCTGCGCGCAGGTCGTCGGCGATGCCGGCGGCAAGGCCGTCGCGATCGGCGATCCCGACCGCGGCGTCGGCCTTGGCGTTGGCGAGCAAGCGGCCGGCTTCGAGCCCGACGCGCGGGGTGTGCATCACCTCGGCGACGCGGCTCACGCGCTCGATCCAGCTCTTGACGCGATAGGTCAGCGCGGCGACCAGCACCGGCGGTCGGCTGCGCGGCACGACCAGGAGCGCCTCCGACCAGTACGGCACGAAGCCGGTGAGCCAGGAGACCGCGGCCGGCCGCGTGTTGTTGGTGTAGAGGAGGAGCGCATCGAGGCCGGCCTCGCCCATCGCCGCCCGCAGACGCGCGAGCCGGGCGTCGAGCACCGCGTCCGGCAACTCCGCCTCGGAACGGGAAATCAGCCCGCGTCGCATGGGCGCCTCACGCTGCCACCTCGAACAATTCGCGCGCGGTCCCGGTGAGCACCTCGGCGCCCGATTGCGTGACCACCACCGCGTCGCCGAGCACGAGATAGCCGACCTCGGGATGATAGGTGTTCGGGTGGACGATCAGCGCCATGCCCGGGACGAGCGGCGTGTCGACGTCCTCGAGCAGGTGCGGCTTCGAATCGCAGAACAGCCCGAGCCCGTGGCCGCGCACACGCGTCCATTTGCTGGTGCTGTAGTCGCCGAGGCCGTGCTTGCGAAAGACGTCGTTCTCGGCGCGCGCGACGTCCGCGGCGGTGGCGCCCGGCCGCACCGCCGCGATGCCGGCTTCCAGCGCCTCGCGAAAAATTCCGAAGGCGCGCCGCTGCGCGTCGCTCGCCCTGCCGACGGTGAGGGTACGGCAGATCTGGACGAAATAGCCCTCGACGGCGGGCGTGAGCTCGGTCGTCACCAGGTCGCCTGGCTCGATGCGGCGCTCCGACGGCGGCGTCATGCCGAGCACGTCCTTGCCGCCGGAGCCGATGATCATGAAGTTGTCCGGGCAGCCGCGGCTGCGCAGATAGGCCTCGACCTCCGCCACCACCTCGTATTGCCGGCGGCCCGGCGCGACCGCCTGGCGGAACGCCGCGTAGGCGTCGTCCGCGATCTCTGCCGCACGCCGGAGCACGGCGATCTCGGCCGGCAGCTTGTGCATGAGCAGCCGGTCGACGAGCGCGGTGCCGTCGGCCAGCGCAAAGCTGCGGCCCTTCTCCGCCAGCCAGCTCGGCAAGAAACGGCGCGGCGCGGCGGCGAGGCGGTGATTGGCGACCCGATCGAGCCGGCGACCGACGGCGCGGACGATATCGGCGGCGAAGTGGACGCTCACCCCGGCCGGCACTTCCGCCTCGGCGCGCTCGGCTTCGGTCGCGCTGTCGAGATAGAGCTCGGCCGTGCCGTCGGCGGCGATGACCGCGATGCCGTGGCCCTCGAGCATGGCGAAATCGGCGGCGTAGCGCAGATAATCGCCCTGCCAGGCATTGCCGTAGAGCACCATCGCGTCGATCTCCGCTTGCGCCATGGCCTCGCGCAGGCGTCGCCGCCTTTCCTCGGCGAGCATCATGCCCCCTCTCCCGCCGCGCTCGCCTCCTCCCTTCCCTCGCCCGCTTGCGCGGGAGGGTCGGGGTAGCCGTAATCGCGCCGCGCCGCCTCCAGCGAAACGTAGCCGGCGGCGATATCGCGCTCGATCGCCGTGCGCTCGCGCCGGCGCGGATCGCCCCAGCCGCCGCCGCCGGCGGTGCGGAAGGTGAGCCGGTCGCCCGGCTCGAGCGCGACGCCGGTCGCCTTCGACAGCGGCTGCGTGCTGCCGTCGCGCCGCGTCAGCACGGCCTCGTTGACCGCGCCCGGCCTGCCGCCATGCAGCCCCCAGGGCGGATCCTTGGTGCGCTCGCAATTCACGTTGGCGACCGACTTCTGCAAGGCGCGATAGGTGAGATCGACGCCGAGCCCGCCGCGATGCTCGCCGGCGCCGCCGGAATCGGCGCGCAGCGCGAAACGCTCGATAAGGAACGGATATTGGATCTCCTGCAGCTCGATCGGGGCGCTGCGCACGTCGCCCTGGCAGATCGAGACCGATGCGGATTCCCCGTCCTCGTGCGGGCGCCCGCCCCAGCCGCCGCCGAATATGTTCATCAACAAGAAGCGCCGGCCGTCCGGCCGGAAGCCGCCGATCGAGCAGCCGCCCATGTCGCCCTTGTGCGCGGCGGGAATGCGCTTTGGCAATGCGTCCGCCAGCGCCTTGAGGATGGTGTCGATCACGGTCGGCAGCGGGATGCTCCAGAGGCCGAGCGCGGCCGGCCACTTGGCGTTGAGGATCTTGCCCTCGGGCAGGACGAGCTCGAGCGCGCGGAAGCAGCCCTCGTTCACCGGCGCTTCCGGCAGAGTGAGGTTCTTGAAGGCGACGCGCGCGGCGGCGAGCCCGCCGGAATAGCCGGAATTGGTCGGGCCCGGCACCTGGTCGTTGACCTCGGAGAAGTCGACCACCATGCGGTCGCCGGCGACGATCACCTTGACCTTGATGCGCAGCGTCACGTCGAGGCTGCGGCCGTCGTTGTCGAGAAAGCTTTCCGCCTGGTAGCTGCCGTCCGGGATCGCGGCGATGAAGGCGCGCACCTCGCGATCGGTTGCGTCCCAGACCGCGTGGATTGCGGCCTCGACCGTCGCGCGTCCGTAACGCTCCATGAGCTCGCCGAGGCGCCGCACCCCGAGCTGGCAGCAGGCGACCTGCGCGCGCAGGTCGCCGAGGGCGGCCTCGGGAAAACGCAGATTGTCGTTGATGATCTGCCAGAGTGTGTCGTTGCGCTTGCCCGCCTCGTAGATTTTGAGCGAGCGGAATTGCAGCCCCTCCTGATAGATCTCCGTGGTCTCGACCGAGCCGAAGCCGACCCGCATGCCACCGATGTCGACCCAATGGGCGCGGCTCGCCGCGAAGGCGACCACCTTGCCATCGTGGAAGCAGGGCGCATAGATCACGACGTTGTTGAGGTGCTGCCCGCAGACGAGGCCGTGATTCATGATGACGACGTCGCCGGGCGCGAAGCCGTCGAGCCCGTAGCGGGCGATGCCGTCCTTCACCGCGATGCCGAGATCGGCGAGGAAGATCGGCAGGCCGCCCTTGTTCTGCGAGATCATGCGGCCTTCCCCGTCGATCAGGCCGCAGCAAAAGTCGCGCACCTCGAAGATCATCATGTTGTAGGCCGACTTGCACAGCGCCGTCGCCATCTCGTCGGCATAGGCGTTGATGGCGTTGCGCACGACCTCGACGGTGACGGGATTGGGTCTCATGGCGGTCATTTGCTCGGCGTCCATGCCCATCCACCGGTGTCATCGCCCGCGCAGGCGGGCGATCCAGTAAACACCGGGGTGCATTCTTTGGCACCATTGCACCGTAGCTCTCGGCTCGGCGGTTACTGGATGCCCGCTTGCGCGGGCATGACAAGCTGGGAAGAACGACATCATTCCCGCTCCGCCAGCGTGACGATGATGTGCCCGCTCGGGTCGACGATGGCATGGTCGCCGGGGCCGATGAGCGTGGTGGAATTCGGCTCCTCGATCACCGCCGGTCCCGCGATCTCGGTGCCGGCGGCGAGCGCGGGCCGCCACAGGACGCGCGCCTCGATCGGCCGATCGGGCTCGTCGAGCACGACCGGCCGGCGCTGCTCGGGCGCGGCGTCGGCCGGCGTGAACGGCTGCGACAGCCAGTGCGCGATGGCGTCGTCCATGCGCGGCACGCTGACGGTGAGGCGCAGATTGACGATCTCGATCGACTGGTCCGGCGCGGCGTGGCCGTAGCGGCGATCGTGCTGCTCGTTGAACCGGATCCGCGTCGCCTCGGTATCGTCGGTGAGGTCCTCGGCGCGGGCGACCGGGATGGCGATGGTGTGCTCCTGGCCGCGATAGCGCAAGTCGGCCGCGAAATCGAAGCGGCCGCGCTCGAGGTGATCGCGCGCGAGCGCGGCTTCGCCGGCGGCGGTGAGCTCGGCGAAGGCGCGCTTGGCGTCGCTCGGCCGAACCTCGCCGACGAGGCCGATGAGCGTGCGCACGAAATCGTCGCGCCATTGCGCCATCAGCATGCCGAGCGCGGAGAAATTGCCGGGGAGCTTGGGGATGACCACGCGCGGGATCGAAATCTCGCGCGCGATGGCGACCGCGTGCAGCGGGCCGGCGCCGCCGAAGGCGATGAGCGTGCTGTCGCGCGGATCGATGCCGCGCCCGACCGAGACCGCGCGTACCGCGAGCGACATGGCGCCGTCGGCGATCGTGGCGATGCCGTGCGCGGCCTCGACCGTGCCGAGCGCGAGCCGCTCGCCGATGGCGGCGACCGCGCGCTCGGCCAGGGCGCGGTCGAGCCGCATGTGGCCGCCGAGAAAGCGCTCGGCATTGAGCCGCCCCAGCACCAGATCGGCATCGGTCACCGCCGGCGCCGCGCCGCCGCGGCCGTAGCAGGCCGGTCCGGGATCGGCTCCGGCGCTCAGCGGGCCGACATGCAGCCCGCCGCCGGCGTCGCACCAGGCGAGCGAGCCGCCGCCGGCGCCGACCTCGACGATGTCGACCACCGGCAGCTGCATCGGCTGGCCGGTGAATTCGTCGCCGATCACGTAGCCCTCCTCGATCGGCGCGATCCCGCCGGTGATCAGCGTGCACTTGGCGGTGGTGCCGCCCATGTCGAAGCCGATGGCGCGCTCGATGCCGAGCAGCGCGGCGAGCCGCCCGGCGCCGATCATGCCGGCGACCGGCCCGGATTCCATCATCGCCACCGGCTCGCGCCGGGCTTGGCCGAGCGACATGGTGCCGCCGTTCGAGCGCATGATCGCGATCTGGCCGGCGAAGCGCGCCTGCTGCGCGAAGGTTTCGAAGCCACCGAGATAGCGGCTGACGCGCGGACCGACGAAGGCGTTGAGCACCGTCGTCGAGGTGCGCTCGTATTCACGAAACTCGCGCAGGACCTCGTGGCTCAGCGTCACGAACAGCGCCGGGAAGTGCCGCCGCAGCACCGCGCCCACGGCCGCTTCGTGCGCCGGGTTGGCATAGGAATGCAGCAGGCAGACCGCGACCGCCTCGACGCCGAGCGCCACGAGCCGATGCCCGAGCCGCTCCACGGCGGCGGCGTCGACGGCAACGAGCACCTCGCCCGCGGCATTGATGCGCTCGGCGAGCTCGAAGGTGAGCTCCCGCGGCACCAACGGGCGCGGCCGGTGAAAGAACAGGTTGAAGGCGTCGGGCCGGTTGCCGCGGCCGATGGCGTAGACGTCGCGGAACCCTGCGGTGGTGATCAGCGCGGTCTTGGCGCCGCTCTTCTCCAGCACGGTGTTGATGGCGATGGTCGAGCCGTGCAGGAGCTCGCTCATCGCCGCCACGTCGCAGCCGGCAAGGCGCAGCGCCTCGGCCGCGCCCGCGGTCGGGTCGGCGGGCACGGTCGAGCATTTCGAGGCGATGATCGCGCCGTCCTCGAACCCGACGAGGTCGGTGAAGGTGCCGCCGATGTCGATGCCGACGATGCTCATTCGGACGACAGCGGACAGACGACGGAGGACGGACTGCAGAGGTTTGACGACATGAGTACTCTTGTTCCGCCCTCTGTCGTCCGTCGTCGGTGATCAGAACTTCACCGGCACGAACTGGTCGTTGTAGATCGCTTTCGCCTCCGGCACGGCGGACAGGATTCCGAGCTCCTTGAGCGAATGCCTGATGACGTCGATCGCCTTTGGGCTCCAGGCGCCGTCGAGGGAGAAGCCTCCGATCTGCGCGTCATAGATCTTGGCGGCGATCTCGGGCTTGACCGCGATGGTGCGGGCTTCCGATTGCACCACGAAATCCTTGTTGGCTTTCATGAAGGCGATGGTCCGAAACCAGCCGCGCAGGAAGCGCCGCAGCAGCTCGGGCCGGCGATCGATCAGCTCGTCGGTGGCGAATATCACGTGGGTGTAGAAATCCTTGGCGATGTCGCCGAACAGGAGGAAGTTCTTCGCCTTGCCCGCCTCCTCGAGGTCGTAGCCGGTTGCCGCCTCGATCACCATGCCGTCGAGCTCGCCGCGCTGGATCGCCGCGAGCCGCGCCTGCATCTGACCGAGCGCCAGAATCTGGATGCCGTCGCTGCCCCAGCCCTGCTGCCGCGAGAGCTCGCGCACCAGCCAGTCGGTGAGCGAGCCGGTCGTGGTCACGCCGATCCGCTTGCCCTTGAGGTCGCCGACCGCCTTGATCGGCGTGTCGACCGGCAGCACGAGCGCGAGGTTGGCCGGCGGCCCGTACATGGCGGCGACGCCGATCGCCGGCGCGCCCTTGGCGCGGAAGCCGAGCCCCGGTCCGGAGCCGAGCCCCACGTCGACGCTGCCGGCGGCGAGCGCCTGCTGCAGTTGGGCGTCGCCGCGAAAGCTCGAGACCTCGATCGCGATTGCTTCCCCATCGAAAATCTTGGCTTCGATCCCGACCTCGGTGGCGCCGAAGGCGAAGGAATTGGGCACCGCCTTGCCGAGCCTGACCTCATCGAGCGCGAGCGCCGCGCCGCTCCCCAACAGCGTGAGCGCCGCGAGCAGGGCTATCGCGCGCTTCCGGATGTCGCCCATCGACTCGCCTCCTGACGCAACCAAACCGGCCATGCTTTTCTGATCGAACGGCGCCCCATGAAGCGAACTTAGCCATGTTCGGCGACCGCATCAATCGAGCGGAGTTCACCGCTGCCGGTGCACGCGCCACTCGACCGAAAGCAGCAGAGCATTGGCGATCGCGGCGAAGGCGAACAGCAGTAACGTCAGCGCCATGATGTCGAGCACCTTGTGTGCCTCCATGGCGCGGACCAGCATGAAGCCGAGGCCGCGATCGGACGCGAACAGCTCGCCGATCAGCGTGCCGAGCAGCGTCGCCGAGACGCCGATGCGCAGCCCGGTGACGATCTCCGGCAGCGCCGCCGGCAATAGCACCGTGCGCGCGGTCTCGACCGGGTCGAGCCGCAGCACGCGCGCGGTCTTGATCAGCACCGGGCTCATGTTCCGGAGCGCGCCGATGGTGAACAGCGCGACCGGAAAAATCCCGTGCAGGGCGCCGAACGCGACCTTGGCGGAAATGCCGAGCCCGAACACCAGCAGGATGACGGGATAAAGCGTGATCTTCGGAATCGAATAGAGCGAGGACAGGATCGGCTCGCCCACCTGTCCCGCCAGGCGGTGGGCGCCGAGCGCAAATCCCAGCGCCAGGCCGCCGCACAGCGCGATGATCGAGCCGTAGGCGAAGGCAAACCCGGTCGCGGCGGCATGGGGCCAGAACTGCTCGCTCGCGAGATAGGCCGCCGCGCGCCGTAGCGTCAGGCCCGGCGGCGACAGCGCCTCCGCTCCCGCCCATTGGAACAGCAGCACCCAGGCGAGCCACAGGCCGGCGGTGAGGAAGAGATAATCGACGAGCCTCGCGCGCGCGGTCACGACCGGTACCAGCGCCGGTGCAGCGCCTGCTCGCACGCGGTGAGGCCGGCGTTGACCGCGACGGCGAAGGCGAGGATCAGCACCAGCAGCGCATACATGGTGCGGTTGTCGAAATTGTTGTAGGCGAGCGCGACGCGCCGGCCGATCCCCTCGGTCGAGAGAATGAATTCGCCGGCGATGATGCCGATCACGCTGTAGGCGACCACCAGCCGCAACCCGGTCATCAGATGGGGCGACGCCGCCGGCAATTTCATGAGCAGCGCGGCGCGCACCGGCCCGAGCCCGGTCACGCGCGCGACCTTGAGCAGAACCCGCGGAATGCGATCGATCGCGGTCACGGTCGCGACGATCATGGCGACGATCCCGAACAGGGCCCCGAGCACGATCAGCGAGGTCGGCCCGATGCCGAAGAACACGATCAGCAGCGGATAGAGCACGAAGGTCGGCACCGCGTAATACGAGGTGAAGATGGGATCGAGCGCGCGACGCAGGCGCGGAACCGCGTGCACCACGAGCCCGATCAGAAAGCCGCCGATTGCCGAGAGCCCGATCGCGGCGGCGAGATTGCCGAGCGTGTAGCCGAGGTCCGGCCAGAACCAGGGCGCGGCGGCGACGACCTCGCCGAGCGCCGACACCATCTCGGAGGGCGGGATCATGGTGAAGCGGTCGATGATCCCGCCGCGGCAGAGCAGCTCGAGCGCGACGATCGTTGCACCTACCAGCGCGAGCTGCGTGAGCCGCACGCGCCTCATGACACGCCAAGCGCCTTTTTCGATTCGTCGCGCAGCAGCGCCCACAGCCGGCCGGTGAGCGCGCCGAACGCCGGATCGGCGACCAGCGCGCTATCCCGCTCGCGCGGCCACTCCGTGGCGACCACGTCGATCAGCCGGCCCGGACGCGCCGACATCACCGCCACCCGATCGGAGAGCAGCGCCGCTTCGTCGAGCGCGTGCGTGATCAGCATCACGGTCGCGCCGGTCTCGCGCCAGAGCCGCAGCAGCTCCTCGCCCATGAGCAGGCGCGTCTGCTGGTCGAGCGCGCCGAACGGCTCGTCGAGCAGGATGAGCCGCGGGCGCAGCACCAGCGTGCGCGCGATGCAGACGCGCTGGCGCATGCCGCCCGACAATTGGGCGGGATAGGCGTGGCTGAACTCGGTGAGCCCCATGAAAGCGATCGCATAATCGACGCGGCGCGCGATCTCGGAGCGCTCGGTGCCGGCGCGGCGCAAACCGAACGCGACGTTGTCCCACACGTCGAGCCAGGCGAAGGTGGCGTCCTCCTGGAACACGACGCCGATTCCCGAGGCCACCGTGCCGGTGATGGCGCGTCCTTCCATCTCGACCGCGCCGGCCGTCGGCGTGATCAACCCGGCGATGATCTCGAGCAGCGTCGACTTTCCGCAGCCCGATGGCCCGACCACGGCCACGAACTCGCCGCGGCGGAACTCGAAATCGATGGGTGCCAGCGCGTCGACCGGCCCCTGCCCGGCACGGGCGGGATAGGTGTGGGAAATGCCGCGCAACGCCACGTGGACATCGGCGGCCACGGCGCTTGACGTCTCGACGGTGCGCATCACAGCGGGCGGCGCAGGTCGTCGTCGAGCAGGCTTTGATCGATCAGCGTGCCCCAGTCGAACGGCTCCTTGAGGTCGCCGACCGCGATCAGGCCGTCGACCACGGCGGCCAGGCCTTCCTTCGAGAAGTCGCCGCGGCTCCAATGCTGCCACTCGTAATATTTCGGCAGGATGGCTTGCGCTTCCGCGATGCTCACGTCCCACAACTTGGCATAGATGCGCGCGGCCTCGGCGCGGTCGCCATAGACGAGCTCGACCGCCTTGCGATGCACGCCGAGAATCTTGCGCAGGGTCTGCGGATGCTTGGCGGCGAATTCCTTGGTGGTCACCGCCACCTGCCAGGTGAATTTGGGATAATAGTGATGGCCGTAGAACAGCACCCGGTATTTGTCCGGGGTGACGGTCAGCGCCGGATCGTTCCAGGGCGCGGCCGCGACCGCGCCTTGCGCCAGTGCGGTCAACGCGGGGCCGAGGCCGCCGAGGGGAAGCACCTCGACCTTCCCGGTCAGGCCCTCGTTCCTGAGCGCGGTGCGGATCACCATCTCGGTGATCGATTTCGGGCTGGTATAGGCGACCTTGTTGCCGACGAGGTCCTTGATCGACGCGATGCCGGCCTCGGGCCTGGCGGCCCAGGTCAGCTCGCCGATATGGTTGGAGGACGCGGCGATCGCCTTGAGCTCGACCCCGGCGAGGCTGCCGGCGATCGCGGCCGAGGTGGCAAGCTCGGCATAGGGCAATTCGCCGGCGAGCATGTTGCGCAGCGACGTGCTGCCGCCCGCGCCCGCGGTGACGCCGTCGATGTCGAGGCCGGCGTCCTTGAACATGCCTTTCTCCAGCGCCACCGCCCAAGGCAGCGTCGCCACCAGGCGCCCATACTGGCTGACGGTGATCTTGGCGGCCAAGGCGGGCGTCGCGGCGAGCGCCATTGCGGCGACGGCGACCTGGGCGTGGAACCGCATCATGCCCCTCCCCTTGTATCATGGCGCTTTGGATAAGTGCGTTGATCGCACGTTGTGTCTCGAGGTTTTGTACATTAGGGTTTCAGCCGCCCGCAAGGTCGCCAAAACCTGAGAAGCGAGACCGGAGGAACGCCATGAGGATCGTGCATGGAGATCAGGTCGCGGAGACGATCCGCATCCACCAGCACCGTCAGGGCATGTTCCGCCATCGCACGCTGGCCGCCGGCGAGCCCGGCACCGCCGGAAACTTCATCCTGGAAATGGTGCGCACGACCGACGATTTCTTTTCCCCTCGCCACATGCACAATTTCGATCAGTTCCGCTATCAGCTCGAGGGCGAGTTCGACTTCGACCGCAACGGAAAGATGACGCCTGGGACGATCGGATACTTTCCGGAAGGCACGCCCTATGGACCGCAGAGCTCGAGCGTGAGCGCGCTCACCCTGGTGCTGCAGTTCGGCGGCGCGAGCGGCAGCGGCTACATCAGCCCGGAGCAGATTGAAGCCGGCACCGCCGAGCTCAAGAAGCAGGGCACCTTCGAGAAGGGTGTTTTTCGCCGCAGCGAGGGCGGGGAAGGCAGGCGCAACGTCGACGGCTACCAGGCGGTATGGGAGCACGTGAACAAGCGGCCGATGAAATATCCGGCGCAGCGCTACCACGACCCGATCATGATGAGCCCTGAGCATTTCGACTGGGTGCCGGTCGAGGGCGCACGGGGGGTCTGCGAAAAGCTGATGGGCGTGTTCACCGAGCGCGGCTGCGACGCCCGCTTCCTGCGTCTCGCCCCGGAGGCCAAGCTTCCGGCCTGCGGACGAAGGCTCTATTTCGTGCTCACCGGCGAGGGCCGGGTCGGCGGCGAGGTTTCCGGTCGTCCCTACCGCCGCTACACCACGACGTTTTGCGAGCGCGGCGACGAAAGCACGCTGGTCGCGGAGACGCCGACCGAGATCCTCATGTTCGGGCTGCCCAAGCTCGGCGTCATGGCGCATTACGCGATCGCCGCGGAATAATGTCGCGGCTGCGCCGCGGAGCGATCGTGGCGCCGTTTCCGGGCGACGATCATGAGCGAGGCGCCGTCCGTGGACACCTACCAGTTCAGAACCTGCTCTTCCCCCTTCCAAAACAGCCACCGCTGCAGCTCGCGTTGAGACGCGGTGCCGATGGCAAAAGGATCGGGCTCCTGCGCGTCAAGCTCGAGCACGCATAATATGCCGCCATGCGACGCCACCGCGAGCTTCCGCTGATCGGGACTCAGATCCAGCGCCGAGATGGTGGCCCCGACAAAGTGCTGCCAGCGGAAATTGCCCTGCACATCGAACGCCCGCAGGTAACCGACCGCGTCGCCGATGATGAACTCGTCACCGCGGGCAACCGCGGCGTACACCCGCGCGCCGTCCTCGAGGGTCCGGAGGACATCCCGCTCGTCGAAGGGCGTGTACACTCGGTCGAGATCCGCTACCCGAATGCCGATCGTCGTTCCATTATAGAAATGGCAGGCGTTGAACGCCGCCACTTCGCCATCGGCGCTGAACCATGCGAAGTGCGGATAGGAGCACGCGGGCGGGATTTCCGCGATCTGTTCAAGCTTGGCGTCGAAGACGACGTGCATCGAGTCTTGGTGACCCGCCAGCACCAGGTCGCCGCGCCGCGAAACGGCGCCGTGCACCATGGAAAGCACCCTATTCAAAGCGACGTTGGGATCGTCTCTCCGCCGCCTGTCGTACTGCGCGGGCGTCGGAAGCAATCGGGTCGCGCCCGCCGCGCTCAGGACGAAGACGCCGTCCGCGCATGTGATGAGGACGCGCTGTCCGTCGGGAAAAACGACCAGTTGCTTGACCCACGACGCATCGAATTCACGGTGCCCATCAGACTCTGCCGGCAACCCCTCCCGGCCGGTGGGCCAAGGCAAGAAGGCGACGCGTCGACCGTCCCAGCCTTCACGCACTTTGACCCCTTCGTCGAACGCGAGGGCGAAGAATCTCCTGTCAGCGGATCGGCCGAAGCTTCGAACACGCGCCTGCTCTACGATCCCATCGTGCTGTACGACGGTGACAGGTCCCACGGAGTGCTCCGGACGCAGGCGAAGCGCAATGCGGCTGTCGTCGATCCAAGCGATCGGCGCAAGCTCCTGGCCCTTTTCATTGATGATCGTGAGGAACGGCTCGTATGCCGGCGGAAATTTCTGCCGTAGGGACGCCGTATTGCCTGACTTGTTCGCCGCGCGCACCGCCGCCAGCACTCTGGGGGCGAGATTGGCACGATCGTCCTCCGGCTCACTGCCGGCTTTGTCCCAGCCCTCGCGAAGGCCACGTTCGACATAGGCATTGACGGCCGCAACGTAGCGGCGAGATTTCTCTCGCCACAGCGCCGAGAGGCGGGCTTCGTCCATTTTCCAAAAAAGTCTCATCTGCCGAAGGCCCCGGGGGCAAAGGATATTGCTCGGACATCATAACATGGCACGGTTAAGCTTGGTCCAATCGAAGCGGGTCTTTCATCGCGCGATTGGCTTCTCCTTTCGATCTCCCATCGCTGCCACAACGGCTCATGATGGGGCAACGTCAAGTCGGCGATCCGACCTTGTGAAGACGCTTCAGAATGCGTCATGATGGCCCCCGCGCAAAACTCAGAGACAGGTCCCATGGCCCAGCAGAGCAATTTCGCCGGCAACATCGCCTATGACGATCTGCGCGAGTGGCTCGCGATGGCGGAGCGCCTGGGCGAGGTTCGCACCGTCAAGGGCGCCAGCTGCGAGGAGGACATCGGGCTCGCCGCCGAGGCGGTGCTGCGCTCGGAACACGGCCCCTGCGTCGTGTTCGAGGACATCCCGGGCTGCCCGAAAGGCTTTCGCCTGCTGCTCAACATGTTCGCCGGCAAGCGCCGCAACATGACGCTCGGCTTTCCCGACGACCTCACCAAATGGGAGCTCAGCGACGCCTATCGCGAAGCCTATCTGCAGGAGCAGCGCGTGGTCCCGCACGTCGTGGTCGACGACGGCCCGGTGCTCGAGAACATCATGACGGGCGAGGACGTCGACGTCACGATCTTCCCGGCGCCGAAATGGCACGAGAAGGACGGCGGCCGCTACATCGGCACCGGCACCTATACCATCACCCGCGATCCCGAGGAGAACTGGCTCAATGCCGGCGCCTACCGGGCGCAGGTGCACGACAAGAAGACGGTTGGCATGGTGATGGCCGCCGGCCATCACGGACGCATCCACCGCGACAAGGCGTTCAAGCGCGGCGAGCCGCTGCCGGCGGCGATGGTCATCGGCGGCGATCCGATCGCGTTCTTCTTCGGCGGGCTCGAGGCGCCCTACGGCGTGTTCGAGCTCGATCTCGTCGGCGGCTTGCGCGGCCGGCCGGTCGAGATGGTGCGCGGCAGGGTGACCGGCCTGCCCTTCCCCGCCAATGCCGAAATCGTGCTCGAGGGCTACGTGCCGCCCGACCGCACCCACGCGGAAGGCCCGTTCGGCGAATGGACCGGGCACTACGCCGGCGGCAGGCGGGAGATCCCGGTGCTCGACATCAAGGCGATCTATTACCGCAACGATCCGATCGTGCTGGGCGTGCCACCGATGGGCGCGGGGCCCGACGAGATGGCGCGCTATCGCGCGGTGATGCGCTCGGCCACCATCAAGCAGAACGTCGCCAATGCCGGCGTCCCCGGCGTGCAGGCGGTGTGGTGCCACGAGGTCGGCGGCGCCCGCATGCTGCACGCGGTCGCGATCACGCAGCGCTATCCCGGCCACGCGGTGCAGGCCGCGCACGTCGCCGCCCAATGCGGCGCCTCGGCCTATGCCTCGAAATACGTCATCGTGGTCGACGACGACGTGGACGTCACCAATCTCGACCACCTCCTGTGGGCGATGCTCACGCGCACCGACCCCAAGGAGTCGATCCAGTTCATCACCGGCTCGTGGGATTCGAGCGCCGACCCGGCGCTGCCGCCGGAACGGCGCGCGGTCGGCAACATGACCCACTCGGTGGCCTTGATCGACGCCTGCAAGCCGTGGCACTGGCGCGACAAGTTCCCGCCCACCAATGCGCCGAGCCCGGAGGTCGCGCGCAAGGCGCGCGAGAAATTCGGCTGGCTGCTCGACGGCAGCGATCGGCCGTAACCCCGTCATCCCTCTCCGCGGCCAAATGCGATAAGCTAAGGCCGTCCGCGGCGGCGCGAACCGGAGGGGATGCATGGAGCTGGGGCTTGAGGGGAAGGTCGCGCTCGTGACCGGATCGAGCCGCGGCATCGGCCGCGGCGTGGCACTGGCCTTGGCCGCGGAGGGCTGCGATCTCCTGCTCACCGGGCGCGACCAGCCGGCGCTCGCGGAGGTGGCGGCCTCGATCCGCGGCAAGGGCCGCAAGGCCGCAATCGAGGCGCTCGATCTGCGCACCCCGGACGCGGCCGAAGCGCTCGTCGCCGCGGCGCGACGCGAGTTCGGCCATCTCGACATTCTCGTGAACAATGCCGGCACCACCAGGCGCGGCGACTTCTTCGCGCTCACCGATGCCGACTGGGAGGAAGGCTACGCGCTGAAATTCTTCGCCCATGTGCGGCTCGCGCGCGCCGCCTGGCCGCTGCTCAAGGAGCGCCGCGGCTCGCTGATCGCGATCGGCGGAACGAGCGGACGCAAGCCGGAGAAGCATTTTACCATCGGCAGCTCGGTCAATGCCGCGGTCGCCGCCTTCACCAAATGCCTCGCCGACCTCGGCAAGGAGGACGGCGTGCAGGTCAACTGCATTCATCCGAGCCTGGTCGAGACCGAGCGCCAGTGGCGGCGCATCCGCGCCGAGGTCGAGCGCACCGGCGAGCCGGAAGCGAAGGTCCGCGACCGTTTCTGCCGCGAGGTCGGGATCAATCGCTACGGCACGGTCGAGGACGTCGCCGACCTCGTGACCTTCATCGCGTCCGCGCGCGCAACCTGGCTGCGCGGCGCGACCATCGATCTCGACGGCGGCGAGATCCCGGTGCTGTGAGATGATGCGGCGCGCCTCACCCTCGTCATGCCCGGACTTGTTCCGGGCATCCACGTCTTGCTTTCATCGCGCCAAGTAAGAAAGTCGTGGATGGCCGGGACAAGCCCGGCCATGACGACCATCAGAGGCCCATGAACATCCTCTTGACGCCCGCGCGGATCGGATCGGTGCAGATCCCCAATCGGATCGTGATGCCGCCGATGACCACGCGGACGGCGGACGAGGAAGGCACCGTCACCGACGACACGATGGCGTATTACCTCGCTCGCTCGCGCGGCGGCGTCGGCCTGATCACGGTCGAGATGGCGTCGCCGGAAAAGGTCGGCCGCCACCGCCGCCGCGAGATCGGGATCTACGACGATCGCTTCCTGCCCGGGCTCACCCGCCTGGTCGACGCCATTCACCGCGCCGGATCGAAGGCGTCGATCCAGCTCGGCCACGGCGGCGGCCATACCCGCTTCGACATCTGCGGCGAGACGCCGATCGCGCCCTCGGCGATCCCGCATCCGGTCTACGAAACGACGCTCGAGACTATCGTGCCGGAGGCAATGAGCAAGGCGCGCATCGAGCAGACGATCGCGGCCCACGCGGCGGCGGCCGCGCGGGCGCAAAAGGCGGGCTTCGACTGCGTCGAGGTCCACGCCGCCCACGGCTATCTCATTTCACAGTTCCACGCCCCGTTCGAGAACCGGCGCAGGGACGAATACGGCGGGAACCTCGCGAACCGTGCCCGCTTCGGGCTCGAGGTGCTGCGCGCGGTCAAGGCGGCGGTGCACGGAACGCCGGTCGTATACCGCCTGTCGGTCGAGGATTTCTTCCCCGGCGGCCTCACCTACAGCGAGGGCAGGGAGATCGCGATCTGGGCGGCGGAAGCCGGTGCCGACGCGCTGCACATCAGCGCCGGGCACTACCGCTCGCTGCCCTCGGCGCAGATCGTGCTGCCGCCGATGACCTATCCGGACGCGACCTTCGTCCACTTCGCGGCCGGCGTGAAGCAGGCGGTGCGGGTACCGGTGATCGCGGTCGGCCGGCTCGGCGACCCCGCGACCGCGACCGCGGCGGTGGCGGCGGGCAAGATGGATTTCATCGCGCTCGGCCGCACGCTGATCGCCGACCCGCAATGGGTCGAGAAGCTCGCCCGCGGCGAGCCGATCCGCCGCTGTCTCGCCTGCAATACCTGTATCAACGAGATGCGCGGCGGCGCCGGTATCGGCTGCGTGGTCAACGGCGCCGCCGGCCGCGAGCTCTTGTTCGCCAATCCCAAGCCGCCGCGCGGCGAGCGTATCGCCGTCATCGGCGCTGGCCCCGCCGGGCTCACCTATGCCTCGCTGGTCGCCGCAGCGAGCCAGGTCACGGTGTTCGAAAAGGAGAAGCGTGCCGGCGGCGCGTTCCGCTATGCCGGCAAGGCGCCGCTGTTCCAGGAGGTCGAGGCGAACGAGGCG
>WNEZ01000856.1_pt1 | contig 24803 bp, 29 predicted proteins | sample 5400521 | NCBI WGS metagenome assembly WNEZ01 (sample SAMN13153339, study PRJNA577476) | soil metagenome | isolation source: 120 cm saprolite under Douglas fir tree site 2 hole 1 replicate 1 | place: USA:California | collected 2015-04-18
CCTCGACGCCCCGGCCGACCTCAAGCTGAACTACTTCGCGACCAATCGCGCCCTGGTCGTGGACGTCGATCTCGTCACACACGAGGGTCACTTGAAAGCCGTCGTGGCGGGGCCGGATCCGGAAGCCGAAGCCGAGCTCCAGCGGCTCGCCTACGAGATGATCCGATGCTTCGTCGACGACTTCCGGCCGGAGGTCGAACCGAGAACGGGACACGTCCGCTTCCGGATGGTCAAGTACCTGGCATCCTGACCGGCCCAAACTAGACGTATTGGCTGCCAAGCCGAGGCTGTCCCGCGAGGAGCTGCGGGCGCTCCACCGTCGTTACAAGGAGACCACGGACCCCGCAGAGCGCGATCGCATTCGCGCGCAACTGGTTGACGCCTATCGCGACTTCGTCTACTTCCTGGCCCGCAAATTTCAAAACCGTGGTGAGCCGCTGGACGACATCGTGCAGGTCGGCTACCTCGGGCTGATCAAGGCCATCGAGCGCTTCGATCCCGACCTCGGTTACGAATTCACGACGTTTGCCACCCTGACCGTCGCGGGCGAGATCAAGCGTCACTTCCGGGACAAAGGCACGGCCATCCGCTTTCCTCGCCGCCTGCAAGAGCTCCACCAGTCGGTGGTTCGGGTCAACGAGCAGATGAAGAACGAGCTCGGCCGCGAGCCCACTGTTTCGGAGCTGGCGGAGCGGTTGGGGGTGACGCCCGACGATGTGACCGAGGCGATCGAGATGGGGCCCGCCTACGTGCCGCTCTCGCTCGACCAGCCGATCGGCTCGAGTGACGGGCAGGATGCGCGCGCCATCGCTGACCAGATCGGCAGCGCCGACCCCGAGCTCGACCGCGTAGAGATGCGCGATGTGCTGAACCGCGCGATGGAGCACCTGACTCCGCGTGAGCGCGCGATCATGGCGATGCGGTTCTACGAGCAGATGTCACAGTCGGAGATCGCGCGCCGGCTGGGCATCAGCCAGATGCACGTTTCACGTCTGCAGCGGGCCGCCCTCGAGCAGCTGCGCAAGTACGTGCCGCAAGAAAGCGCGTAGTGTCTCGCGTCCAAGGACCGCCGCATATTTCGCGGCATCGGCGGCCGGAGCCAAGGATGGGGTGGCGCAAGGAGGAGCGCATTGTCAAATGCGCGACGACGCAGTGCCGGGCCCCCAGACGCCGGCTTCAGGGCCGAAGGCCCCCGGCCGCCTAGGACGCGAAGATGCAAGGTACTTTGGGCGCGGGACACTGAGATGCCGCTGATCGAGTCGCGGGCGCCGGCAGACCCGCTGGTGTTGTTCCGGCGCTGGTTTCGCGAGGCACAGCGGAAAGGGGCGCCGCAGCCGGATGCGATCACGCTCGCGACGGCGGACTCGCGCGGCGCCCCGTCCGCGCGCATGGTGCTTTTCAAGGGCCTTGACGGTGGCCGATTCCTCTTCTATTCCAACTACGACAGCCGCAAAGGCCGCGACCTCGCCGCGAACAATCGCGCTGCGCTGGTCTTCTACTGGTCCGCCACTCGCCACCAGGTGAGGGTGTCGGGTAGGGTCAGCCGCTTGCCGCGTGCGGCCTCGGCCGCCTACTTTCACTCGCGCCCGCGCGGCGCCCAGCTCTCCGCCCTGGCCTCGCGGCAGAGCCGCGTGGTCGATTCACGCGCCATCCTGGAAAAGGCGGTGGCGGAGCTCGACCGGCGCCATCCCAAGACCGTGCCGCTGCCCCAGGATTGGGGTGGCTACGGGATTCGGCCCGACTGGATCGAGTTCTGGGAAAACCGCGCCGATCGCTTGCACGACCGCCTGCGCTACGTCCGCCGAAGTCAAGGTGGTTGGCGGCTGGAGCGCCTCGCCCCCTAAACTGAACTCGCCCCGTGACCGGGAACGAGATCCGCACACGTTTTCTAGAGCATTTCGCGAGTCGGGAGCATCTGGTCCTCCCCAGCGCGCCGCTGGTGCCGCAAGGAGACCCGAGCACGCTCTTCATCTCGGCCGGAATGCAGCCGCTCAAGCCCTATTACCTGGGCGTGAGTCAACCGCCCGCGCCCAGGCTCGCCACCTGTCAGAAGTGCCTGCGCACCGGCGACATCGACGAGGTGGGGAAGACAGACCGCCACCACACGTTCTTCGAGATGCTGGGCAACTTCGCGCCGACCGGCGACTACTTCAAAGAGACTGCGATCCCACTCGCCTGGGAGCTCGTGACCAAGAGCTTCGACATGCCGGTCGACCGCCTGCGCGTCACGATCCATCCGACCGACGACCAGGCTCATGAGATCTGGATGCAGCAGTCGGGGATGACTGCTGAGCACATAACCCGTCTCGAGGACAACTGGTGGGGTCTCGGCGAGGGGCCGTGCGGTCCCGACTCGGAGATCTGGTGGGATCGCGGCCGCGAATTTGGCTGCGGTCAGGAGGACTGCGTCCCCGACCACTGCGATCGCTTCACCGAGTTCTGGAACCTGGTGTTCCCTCAGTACGACCAGCGCGGTCCGATCGCGGGCACGTCGGGTGACGCGGTCCTGCGTGGTGTTGCGGACGGCAGCCTCGTGCCGCTGAAGCGTCCCGCGATCGACACCGGCATGGGGCTGGAGCGCATCTCCTACATCCTCGAGGGCAAGAGCAACGTCTTCGAGACCGACCTGTTCGAACCGATCATCAATCGGATTCGCAGCCTGTCCGAGAAGCAATCGACGTTTTCGGAGCGAATCGTGGCTGACCACATTCGCGCGGCTTGCTTCGTGATGCTCGACGGCGTCGTGCCGAGCAACGAGGGACGCGGGTATGTGCTGCGCCGGCTGATTCGCCGAGCCACGTTCCACGCTGAGCGTTTGCAAATGCATTCGCAAGTGGGCCAGCTCGTCGACGATGTGGTCGCGGTGATGGATGCGCCGTATCCGGACCTGAAGGGCCGTGCAGACATGATTCGGGCGGGCATCAACCAGGAGGCGGCTCGATTCCAGCGCACTCTGAGTGAAGGCATGGAGCGGTTCGAGAAGATCGTCGCCAAGCACCCGAAGTCGATCTCGGGGAACGACGCCTTCTTGCTGCACGATACGTTTGGATTTCCAATCGACCTCACGCGAGAGCTGGCTGAAGAGCGACGGCTCGAGGTCGATGAGGAGGGCTTCAGGGCGGCGATGGCGGCGCAGAAGGAACGTTCGCGCCGTGTGCTGCCAACCGGTTGGACCACCGCGAAGGACCTTCCGCGATCGAAGTTCACGGGTTACAAGGAGCTCACGACGCAGACGTCGATCGTCGCCATCCGCAAGGAGGGCCAACCGGCAGATCGTGCCACCGAGGGGGAGGACGTCGAGGTTTTTCTCGAGCGCACTCCCTTCTACGCGGAGTCGGGCGGTCAGGTCGGCGACACGGGCACGATCTCGAGCGAGAGCGGGCGCCTGCGGGTGGAAGACACGCAGAAGCCGGCCGATGGGGTAATCGCCCACCTGGGCGCGGTCGTTACCGGCGAGCTTCGGGTCGGACAGCCCGCGACTGCAGCAGTCGACCCAGCGCGCCGGCGGCAGATCGCGCGTCATCACTCCGCGACCCATCTGGTGCACAGGGCGCTGCGCGAGGTGCTCGGCGACCAGGTCCAGCAGAAGGGCTCATGGGTCGGTCCCGACCACACCACCTTCGACATCCCGCTGAACCGAGCGATCACCGACGACGAGCTCAAACGCGTCAACCGGCGCGTGATGGAGAAAGTGCGTGAAGCGCTCCCGTTCCACGAGAGCCACAAGCCCTACAAGGAGGCGGTCGCGCAGGGCGCCATGCACCTGTTCGACGAGAAGTACGGCGACGTCGTCCGCGTGGTGTGCTTCGGCGACTGGACGTGTGAGCTGTGTGGCGGCACGCATGTTGCCAGCACCGCGGACATCGGACCGGCGATGATCGTGTCCGAGTCGAGCATCGGCTCCGGCCTGCGCCGCATCGACATGGTGGTTGGCGAGGCCGCGGACGAGCTCATGTGGCGCGAACGCAGGCTGCTCTCCGACCTGGCGCGCTCCTTCAACACCGGCCCCGACCAGCTGCCGGAACGCCTGGAATCGCTCCGCGCCCAGCTCAAGGACGCCGAACGCCGGCTCAAGGCCCTCTCGGATCAGCTGCGCGCGGCCAAGGTCAAGGGCGGCAACGGCCTTGCCGTCAAGAAGGGGAGAGTACCGTTCGTGATCGAGACCGTCGACGCCGCGAACCACGACGAGCTGGCGGCTTACGCGGACCGCTACCTGGAGCAGGTGAAGTCCGGGGTCGTAACCGTTGTGGCCGGAGACAAGTTTGTGATCAAGGTGTCCAAGGACCTGACTCCCGAATACGATGCCGGCCGCCTGGCCGCGGTGCTCGGCAAAGGTGGCGGCCAGCCCCACCTCGCGCGGGGGACGCTCACGTTGCCCCCGGACGAGGCGTTCAAGCGACTCGAGGAACAGCTCGGAGCGGCGCCCAAGTGACGAAGTTCAAGTTCCTGCGCAAGCGCAGCGACTACTACCGCCACTTCACGGTGCTGGACATCGGCACAGACCTCATCAAGGTGCTGGTGGTGCGTCGCGACGGCCTGGACGGCGAGGTCCTCGGAGTCGGGCGCGAGCCACAGGCGCCCGCCGCGATGTCGGGTGGGGCGATCGCGGACCTCGAGTCGGTGATCCAGTCCTGCAACCGAGCGCTCGAGGCGGCCGAGGACATGGCGAAGACAGTTCCGGGCCAGGTCGTCGTGGGGATCGCGGGCGAGCTCATCAAGGGCTTCTCGTCGACGATCGCCTATCCGCGCGAGGACTCCAAGGGACGCGTGCGGTCGGGCGAGGTTTCGGCGATGCTGCAGATGGTCCAGCGCCGCGCGCTGCGCGAGGCCCAGCACCTGCTCGAGCTCGAGCGCAGCTACGGCCAGCTCGAGGCTCGCCTCGTCCACTCCGCGATCACCAACATCCGGGTCGACGGCTACCCGGTCACCAACCCGGTCGGCTTCACAGGCAAGAACCTCGAGATCACTGTCTTCAACACGTTCGCCCCGATGACCCACATCGACGCCATCGACTCCGTCGTGCGCGAGCTCGACCTCGAGTTGGCGGCCGCCGTCGCGCAGCCCTATGCGCTCGCGCGGGCATGCGCGAGCGAGGAGACCTGGGCTGAGGGTGGCATCTTCGTCGACATCGGCGGCGGCACCACCGACGTAGCGCTCGTCCGGGACGGCGGCGTCGAGGGCACCCGCATGTTCAACCTTGGCGGCCGCGCCTTCACGCGCCGGCTCGCGCTGGCGTTCGGCCTCAGCTACGAAGAGGCGGAGGCGCGCAAGCTCCGGCACTCGGAGGGGCTGCTCTCGGCTGAGCAGCATCGACAGGTCTCCGAGCTTCTCAGCGCCGACGCCGAGGTTCTCCTGCAGGGGCTGGCGCTCAGCGTGAAGGAGCTTTCACGAGGCGAAAGGCTGCCGACCAACATCTACCTTTGCGGCGGCGGCAGCCTGCTGCCCGAGCTCACGCTCGAGATGGTGAAGAACCACTGGGCGACCGGCCTGCCGTTCCCACGCGAGCCGCACATCCGCCACCTGGTCCCGCCCGACGTGCGCAACATCACCGACTCGACCGGCCAGCTTTCGAGCCCTCAGGACATCGCCCCGATGGGTCTCGCGAACCATGCCTTGAGGACCGAGGCGGAGGACCGCGCCCGGATGAACACCGTCATGCGACGGGTCCTAAGCGGTATAAAGGTATGAATTCCGCCTCCCCAGGAGACCTGTAAACGCCATGGCAACCAATCCCATTTACGTCGAAACCGAGGAGGAGATCCCCGAGCTCGTGGAGCGTCTGCGCCGTTATCGCGGCGACGACACCATGCTCGTGCTGCCGATGCGTTCGCGGATCGGGCAGAGCCGGTTCAACTTCCAGCTCCTTCGCAACTACGCCGCTCGCATGGGCAAACGGGTCACCGTCGTCTGCGACGACCCGGCCGTGCAGAAGATGGCCTCCGAGAGCGGCTTCCCGGTCTTCGGAGCGGTCGGCCCGCTTGGCGAGGGCATCGCCTCCGAGGCCGAGGTGGCGCCGCCGCCGCGCAAGTGGTGGCAGCGCCGGATCGTGGCCCCGGTGACTCACGTAGGGGTGGCCGCGCCGACCAAGCTCCTCACGAAGAGCGCCACCGAGGTCAAGCCCGGCCGCGTCCTGCTTTACCTGGTCGCGGCGGTCTTGTTGTTGGTGGGCCTGGTCGGAGCGGCGATCTTCGTCCCGTCCGCGTCGGTGACGCTGGTCGCGCAGGCGCAACCTTTCTCTCAGCGCGACGTGGAGATCCAGGCCCAGCCTGGCAAGCCGCCGATCCGGGTGCGCGTGAGCGTCATCTCGCGCTCGGACTCGCAGGGCTTCAAGACGACGGGAGTCAAGCAGGTGCAGCTGCAGGCCGCGACCGGGGTGGTCGTCTACACAAATGAATTGAGGGGAGGCTTCGGCAGCGGGCCCGGCATCGTATTCAAGGTCGGCCAACGATTGACCAACACAAATGGCATCGTCTTCGCTCAGACCTCGGACCTTCCCCCGTGGGGTGGCGTACTGGTGCCGTGGCAAGGAACTGCATCGGCGAACGTGCAGGCTGTGATCCCCGGCGTATCAGGCAATGTCGGCAACAGCACCATCACGGTAATCAACGATTGCTGTGGTCCGTTCGACCCGAGCAAGCTTCACGTCAACAACCCGCAGGCGACGGGCAACGGCGCTGATGCATCCTCGACCCCACAGATGACCGAGACGGACTTCGACGCCGCCCGCGCACAGCTCGAGGCCCAGCTGCACCAGGCCATCGCCCAGCAGCTCGCGGCCGGCGTGCTGACGGGGGAGAAGCTCAGCGAGGCCATCGTCTACAACGCGCCGCTGTTCAACACCGACCACCAGCCCAATGACACCGCCCCGAGCTTCAGTGGAACGATGACTGTCGTCGGCGAAGGCGACTACTACTTCGACGCCGACGTCGGCAAGGCATTTCAGACCTACCTCACACAACGCGTGCCCAACGACCAGCAGCTGCTGACCGAGAGCGGGATCCAGACCACCTATCGACTCCTCAGCGCGAGCAAAGGCGGCAACCTGACGTTCGTCGGCAGCGCGACCGCCTACATCGCGGCCAAGCTCGACGAGGCCAAGGTGCGGTCTCAGATCGTCGGCAGGCCCGTCACGAGCGCCAAGATCTATCTTCAGTCCCTAGGCGTCAAATCCGTGACCATCAAAGAGCTGCCGATGACTCTGCCGCTGATGCCGGTGCTCTCCAAGCGCATCGCGATCCACTATGTGGTCGAGCAGGGTGTGGCGCCGCCATCGACCGCGACCCCGACCCCATCGCCGGCGCCGAAGGCATCTCCGTAGCGCAGGTAGTGCGGTCAGTGAGGATCCTTGCGGTCGACCCGGGGTCGAAGCGTGTGGGCCTCGCCCTGAGCGACCCGACCGAAACCATCGCCCAGGCACTCGACACGGTGCCGGCCCAGCCCGAGGAGAGCCTGGCCAGGCGGCTGGCGGACATCGCACGCAGCCACGAGGTCGTCAGGATCATCGTCGGCCTGCCCTTACGCCTCGACGCCACCCACGGTCCCGAGGCCGCGGCCGCGCGGAGGCTCGCCTCGGCGATCCGGCACGAGTCCGGCCTCCCGGTCGAGCTGGTGGACGAGCGCCTGACGACGAAGGCCGCGGAACGGGCCCTCATCGAGGGCGGGGTCGGGCGCGAGCAGCGGCGGCAAGACATCGACCGCGTGGCGGCTACGATGTTGCTCCAAGGCCACCTCGACCACCGCCGGAGACAGAAGTCTGGCTGAAGACCTCGAACACCCACAGCACGTCACCCTGATCGACGAGGCCGGCCGCGAGCGGCAGTTTCAGCTCCATGATGCGTTCGACCATGAGGGCGCCGTTTACTACCTCGTCGAGAACGTCGACGACCCTTCAGAGGTCCTGCTCCTGCGTGAGGCGGCCGGCGGGCTGGAGACCGTCGAGGGCGAGGAGTTCCAGCGGGTCATCGCGGCGATGGAAGAGGACGAGGCCGAGTGAGACGGCTGCTGACGGTCGTCGTCGTCATCGCAGTGCTCGGCTTCGGGACGTCGCGCGGGCTCGATTGGTGGAACTACAACGTGAACACGCCGCCATCGACGACCAGCCAGCCGGTCGTCTTCCACGTCGATCGGGGCGAGCTGGCCGCCCAGATCGGCGACGACCTCTACACCCAGCACCTCATCCGCGATCGCAATGCCTTCGACATCTACGTGCGGATCACCAACGCCGCCCCCAAGTTCGAAGCGGGCACCTTCCTGCTCAACCGCAACATGAACCTGACGCAGATCGTCGACAGGCTCGAGCACGGCTCGCCGGACCAGGTGGTGGTGAGGATCCCCGAAGGCTTTCCGTTGAAGTTTCAGGCCCAATACGTGGAGAAATCCGGTCTCGGCACAGCTGCTGACTACGTGAGCGCGGCCAAGGACCCGGCGCTGGTCGCTGCCTATCCCTTCCTGGCGTCGCGCCCGACAACTGCCGATCCGCCCCTCGAGGGATACCTCTTCCCGGACACCTACCTCATCGACCGCACCGCCGGAGTGACACAGCTCGTCAAGGCTCAGCTCGACCAGTTCGGAACCGTCTTCTCGCCTGCTCTCCGCGGGCAGATCACGCAGGCGGCGGCGGCCCGGCCGGCTGAGAGCGTGGAGGCGATAGTGATCCTTGCGTCGATGGTCGAGCGAGAAGCCAACAAGGATGCCGACCGCGGCAATGTCTGCAGCGTTTACTACAACCGATTGAAGGTCGGCATGCCGCTCGGCGTCGACGCCACGCTCTTGTACGCCCTGGGGAGGCTCACGCCCGAGCCGACATACGCGGAGCTGCAGCTCAACACGCCGTTCAACACGCGCACTCACGTGGGACTCCCGCCGGGACCGATCAGCAATCCGGGCAAGGCCGCGCTTCTGGCCTGCATCAACCCTCCGGCGACCGCATACCTCTATTACTTCACGGACCCGGACGGGGTCACGCATTTCGAGACGAACCAGAACGACTTCTGCCGCGAACTGCAACAGCACGGCATGAGCTGCTGAAGGTTTTTCTGCTCGGCCAAGGCATCTCCTACTCGGCGAGTCCCGCCATGCAGAACGCGGCATTCGGTGCGCTGGGTCTGGACTGGACCTACGAGCTGCTCGACATCTCGCCGGGCGACCTGCCCAGCGCCATGCGCAGGCTGCGTTCACCCGAGGTGGGTGGGGCGAACGTGACGATTCCACACAAACGCGCGGTCATGGACCATCTCGACACCATCGACCCGGAAGCCCTGCGCGCCGGCGCGGTCAACACCATCGCCAGGGAAGGAGTTCGGCTCGTCGGGTCCAACACCGACATCGCGGGCATCCGGTCGGCGATCGCGGAGGTTGGGCTCGAGCCCCGCGGAGCCGACGTGGTGATCCTCGGGGCCGGCGGATCAGCGCGCGCGGCGGCCGTCGCCCTCGAAGGCGCGCACCTGACCTTTGTGGCCAGGCGGCCGGACGAGGTTGACGTGCCCGGTCGGGTGATGGCATGGAGCGATCCGTCGTGGTTGCGGTCGGCGCGGTCTGCCGCACTGCTGCTCAATGCGACTCCATTGGGCAGGCGAGAGGAGATGCCGCTCCGGCCCAACGCCCTCCCGCGCGACGGTGCGGTCATCGACCTCGTTTACGTCCGTGGCGGTTCGCCGCTGGTGCGCAAAGCGCGCTCGCTGGGGCTGCCCACCGCCGACGGATGGGGAATCCTGCTGGCGCAGGGCGCGCGCTCCTTCGAGATCTGGACGGGAAGGCCCGCCCCGGTCGAGGCGATGCGCCAAACTCTCCCGCAGTGAACGAGGTTTTCGATCTGAGCCACGTGCTCATCGCTGTCGCATCGGCAATCGTCGGTGCAGCCTGCGGCTGGCTGGCACGCTGGGGCTCGGTCCGGCTCGCGAAGCTCGAGGGCCTCCAGTCGGGCTCCAAGCGCTGGCAGGTGTGGGGGCCTCCGATCGCGGCGGCGCTCGTCTTCGGGGCTTTCGGTTACGAGCTCGGCGCGACCGGGTGGCTGCTCCTGCATTGCGTTTTCGGCCTGGTCCTGGTGCAGGTGATCTTCTTCGACCTCGAGCACCGGCTCATCCTCGACCGGGTGATCTTCCCGGCGATGGGGCTTGCACTAGCCGTGAGCATCTTCAACCACCCGTGGTGGGCGGGGCTCGCGACGGGCATCGGCGCCGGCCTCCTGTTCGCGCTCATCGCGCTGATCGGCGCGCTCATCTTCAAGGCGGAGGCCATGGGTTTCGGGGACGTCAAGCTGGCGGTGTTCATCGGCTTGCTGCTGGGGTGGCCGTACACCGTGACAGCACTCTTCTACGGGGTGTTCCTGGCCGGGCTGGTTTCGATCGGGTACGTGATCTGGAAGCGATCCATGAAGGGGACGATCGCTTATGGTCCGTACCTGGCCGTCGGCGGGCTGATCCTCCTCTTCGAAATGCGATAGGGTAGGCGCCTCATGCCGTCTGAGCTCCTTCCCGGCGAGAACCTCGTCCTCAAAGCCCACCAGCATTGGATCGTGATCGTGAAGAGCCTTGTGGTTCCGATCGCCTTGCTGGCCTTGATGGCGGTGATCGACATCTTTTTCCATGCGGATTACTTCCGCCGAAACGCGAAGATCGTCGTGACGCTGATCCTGGCCGCGATCGCCGGCCTGTGGCTGATCGTCGTCTGGATCCGCTGGCAGGCGACGGCCTACACCCTCACGGACCAGCGCATCAAGATCGAGTCGGGCGTATTCGGCCGATCCTCGAAGACCATCCCCATCGACCGCATCCAGGACTGCACGACCAAGCAGACGCTCTTCGGGCGCATGCTCGGCTATGGACGCGTCGAGGTCGATGCCGCCGGCGCGCAGGGGGCTGAGGTGCTCGACCATCTGCCCAGCCCGGGCGCGTTCCGCGACCAGGTCTTCATGCTTTCCGAGCGGCGTCGTGGCGGCCCGTCCGGGGCGCCGGCGCCGGCCAACCCGAGCGGCGTGTAGTCAATCCGGAAGGCACTCGCGCTCATCGGGTTCATGGGTTCGGGCAAAACGGTCGTCGGCGCCCTGGTCGCCCAGCGTTCGGGAACCGCATTCCACGACCTCGACATGATGGTCGAAGACGAAGCCGGCATGGCTGTCTCCGACATCTTCGCGATTCACAGCGAGGCCGTTTTTCGCGCCCTCGAATCGCGCCTGCTGCCCAAAGCGCTCCAGCCCGAGACCGTCGTCGCGCTTGGCGGCGGCGCCGCCCTTGACGACTCCAACTGGGCGCTGATCCGCGAGCGTGCGACCACCGTTTACCTCGAGGCATCCTTCGACACGATCTGGGCGCGGATCGGCCACCAGGCGAATCGACCGCTTTTTTTCGGCCATCCTCGCGAGGAGATCGAGGCGCTCATGAACCGGCGCCGCCCTCGCTACGAGGAGGCGTCCCATCGCGTGAATGCCGACGCACCGCTGGACGAGGTGGCGACCGAGGTCATGAAGCTTTGGTCCGCCTGATCGTCGACGCGGCGCGGGGGAGCTACCCGGTGCTCATCGGCACCGAGGTCCACCGCGAGCTGCGCAGCCTCGTCCGCCGATTGGACCCTTCGTCGGCCGTGATCGTCACCGACTCCAACGTCCGGCCGTGGGCTCACAAAGTCGCCCAGGCCATCAAGCCGTCCGGGGTCAAGCCGTCGATCTACGTGGTGCCTGCGGGAGAACGATCGAAGTCGTTCACCGTGCTGCACGACGTGCTCGCTTTCTTGGAAAGGCAGAAGGTCGACCGGGCCGGCCTGGTGATAGCGGTGGGAGGTGGCACGGTCGGCGACCTGGCCGGATTCGCCGCTTCGGTCTGGCTGCGCGGAATTCGCCTGCTAGCGGTGCCGACGACATTGCTGGCCATGGTCGACTCGAGCGTCGGAGGCAAGACTGGCGTGAATGGTGTGCGTTCCAAGAACGCGATCGGAACCTTCTGGCCGCCGTCGGCCGTTGTGGCCGACATCGCAGCCCTGGAAACGTTGCCGGCGGCGAACTATCGGGATGCGTTCGCCGAGGTTGTAAAGTACGGCGTCGCGATGGATCGCGGCATCTTCGAGCTCCTGCAAAAGGAACGTGAGCGCCTGCTTGCCGGTGACCGCCGTGCCCTGGAGCGAGTGGTCTTCCGCTCCGTCACCGCCAAGGCGCTGGTGGTAGCGAGGGACGAGCGCGAGCGCGGGCCGCGCGCCATCCTCAACTATGGCCACACCGCCGGCCACGCGCTGGAGGCCGCCAGCCGGTTTCGCGTTTCCCACGGCCGGGCGGTTGCGTTCGGCATGCGTGTGGCGGCAAGGATCGCGCTGTCTCTGGAGCTCTGCGGACCGCGCCTGGTCGAAGCGCAGGATGCGCTGCTGACCGAGTACGGATTGCCGGACCGGTCGCCCGCTGTCGATCCCACCCGCGTCCTGGCTGCGATCGAGCACGACAAGAAGGCGCGTCGCGGCCGGGTGGCCTGGGTGATGCCACGACGCCTTGGCCATGCGGAGCCTGGGCACGTGGTGCCGGCCGCGGTGGTGCGCAAGTTCGTGCGCAAGGCGCTCGCATGAAGCGGTTCCTCGTCGTCAACGGCCCCAACCTGAACCTGCTGGGCAAGCGCGAGCCCCAGATCTACGGGACTAAGTCGCTGGCCGACCTGATGGACGCGATTCGCGACAAAGCGACTGAACTCAGTGTCCAGGTCGACTTCTTTCAAGCCAACGACGATGGCGACATCATCGACTTCTTGCAGAAAGAGGCTCCGTCGTCAGCGGGCATCATCATCAACCCTGGTGCGCTCGCGCACTACTCGCTGGCCCTGTTCGACTGCCTGCAAGCGCTCTCCATTCCGACGGTGGAAGTCCACATCTCCAACATCCACGCGCGCGAAGAGTTTCGGTCGAAGAGCGTGACCGCCCGCGCGGCTCGCGGAGTCATCACCGGCCTTGGGTTTACCGGCTACCTGCTCGCGATGGAGTATCTGGCCGAGCAATGATCTCGACCGGCGATTTTCGCAGCGGCGCGATGTTCGAGATGGACGGCCAGCTGCTTGAGGTCGTCAGCGTCGAGCACATCAAGCTCGCCCGGGCGGGCGCGGTCATCAAAGCCAAGCTGCGCAACCTCCTCACCGGGTCGATCTTCGAGCAGAGCTTCCGCAGCGGCGACAAGTTCCCAACTGTCCGCATCGACAAGAACGAGGCCACATACCTCTATACGGATGGCACGCACCACTACTTCATGGACACGCGCACGTACGACCAGGTACCGGTCGACGAGGAGATGCTGGAGTCGGTGCTGCCCCTGCTCAAAGAAGGCAGCGTTGCCCACTTGCTGAGGTATCAGGGCAAGTTGATCGGGGTCGAGCTCCCAATCAACGTCGAGCTGCGCGTGGTCAAGACCGACCCTGGGTTTCGGGGCGACACCGTGTCCGGCGGCACGAAGCCGGCCACGCTCGAGACGGGCGCGGTCATCCAGGTCCCGCTCTTCATCCAGAGCGGGGATGTGATCCGCGTCGACACACGGACCCAGACCTACATGGAACGGGCCTAGCAGCCTTCACGCCAGAGCCTTGACCGAATCAACCAAGGCACCGCAGGGTAGGGCCCCGGACCGCGAGTTCCTGAAGTTCTGGCTGGGCCAGAGCGTTTCCATGTTCGGCAACCAGTTCACCCTGCTGGCGCTGCCTCTCGCCGCCGCGGTGACACTTCATGCCACTCCCCTCGAGATGGGTTTGCTGGGGGCGACCCGCTTTGCACCGGCCATTTTGGTCGGGTTGCCGGCCGGAGTTTGGCTGGACCGAACCAGGCGAAAACCAGTCCTCGTTGCCTCGCAGGCAGTGAGCGCCGTAGCTCTTGCGACGATTCCGGCCGCTGCAATCCTCCATGCCCTGACGATCAGCCAGCTGTATGTGATCGCGTTCGTGGCCGGCGGAGCAGCGACATTTCAAGGGATCGCGCAGACGGCCTTCATACCCACCATCGTCGGTCGCGACCGGCTGGTCGAGGCAAACAGCCGGATTCAGTCGAGCCTGACGATCGCCAATCTGGTTGGACCCGGCGTCGCTGGAGCTGCCGTCCAGGCCCTGACCGCGCCCGTGGCAGTTGCGTTCGATGCGGCCACTTTCTTGGTGGGCTCCCTGACTTCAGCCTGGACGCGCGCCGAGGAGGCGGTGCCCTCGGCATCGGGGCGCAAGCCAATCGCCGAAGCGAGGGAGGGCCAGGCTTGGTTGTGGCGACAGCCACTGGTACGCGCGATCACCCTGACCATCGTGCTCAACAACGGCGGCGGCAACGTGATGTTTGCGGTTTACGTTCTCTACTTCGTCACTCAGGTTGGCATCACGCCTTCTCAGCTCGGACTGATCTTTGCGATCTGAGGAGTCAGCTCGTTGCTCGGGGCTCGGCTCAGCCGCCCGCTCGTTGCCCGGGGTTGGCTGGGTCCGGTGATGGCGGTGGGCGCTGGACTCGTCGTCCTTGGTCAGTCAGGCACCTTGATCGCAGCGTATGCCCCGCGCCAAGAAGCTTTCGCGATCCTGATCGCCTTCAGCGCTCTCCTCGGATGCGCGCTGATGGTCTACAACGTCAATCAGCAGTCGATTCGCCAGGCGGTGACTCCCGACCGGCTGCTCGGCCGTGTGCAATCGGGCACGTTCGTGCTGGTTGCAGTTGCCCAGGTCGCCGGATCCCTGTTGGGAGGCGCGATCGGGCAATTGGCCGGCTTGAGAACAGCGATCGCGGTCGGTGTGATCATCACCCTGACCAGCGCGCTGCCCAGCATCTTGTCGCCGCTGCGCACCCTTCGCGAGGTGCCGAACCCGGTTGCCTAGTCTCGTCGTCAATCGTGATCGCGATACGAGTCAGAGCGAGGTCCCGTCGCGAGGGCGTAGCATCGGCTTCATGGGCAGCAACGGAAGCCTGGGCGCCGTACGAGTGGCCAACGAGGTCATCGCCAGCATTGCTGCGCTCGCCGCCTGCGAGATGGAAGGCGTCTCGGGCATGGACGAGCACTCGGCGCGCCACTTCGGAGACTGGGTTCGCCGGCAGACCGCCCATCGAGGCGTGCGCGTGGTGGTCGAGGCCGACCGGTCCATCCATCTCGAGGTGTTCATCACCGTCGACTCCGATGCGAAGCTCGCTGACGTGGCGAGCGCCGTCCAGGGCAACGTCGTCGAGGCGACCGAGCGAATGCTCGGGCTCGAGGTCGGAGAGGTCAACGTCTTCGTCTCCAGCATCGCCTTCGCGACCTAGGAGACTGCTTGGGGAAGCGCCACCAGGCCAGGGAGCTGGCGCTCAAGGTCCTGTTCCAGCTCGAGGCTTCGAATGACGATCCCGAAGAGGTCCTGCTGTATCACGCTGATGAGGGCGCGGCGACTGCCGACGTCACGGCTTTCGCCGGCCAGCTCGTGCGAGGCGTCATCGCCAACCGAGAAAAACTGGACGCAGTCCTCAGTGAAGCCTCCGACAACTGGAAGCTCGACCAGATGGCCAAAGTGGACCGCATCGTGCTTCGGATCGCCGTCTACGAGATCACCATTGACCGCCGGGTGCCGCCCAAGGCCGCCATCAATGAATCGATCGAGCTGGCCAAGACTTTCTCGGGCGACGAGGCCGGGCGCTTCGTCAACGGCATCCTGGGCCGCGTCGCCGCAACGGTGAGTTGAGCTCTCAGGCCCAGCCCACCTTCGAAGAGCTGCTGTCGAGCCTCGAGCAAACGATCGGCCGGCTCGCGGAGGGTACGGCTCCGCTCGACGAGCTCGTCGCCGCCCATGAACGCGCTGCCCGCCTCCTGGCGGAGGCCGAAGCTCGCCTGGAGTCCTTGAAAGCCAGGGCGGATGCACTCTCCGCACAATTGCGGGGTTGAAATACTTACTCGCCCCGATCGTGGCCTGGACGATCTGCCAGGTCGCCAAGGTGACGCTGACCTCGGTGCGGCAGCACAGGCTGAACCTGCGCGTGCTTGCCGAGACCGGTGGGATGCCGAGCAGCCACAGCGCCATCGTCGCTGGCCTCGCGACCGCGATCGGTAAATATGCCGGCGTCACTTCCTCTCAATTCGCGATCGCCCTTATCTTCTCGTTCGTGGTCATGTACGACGCCGCCGGCCTCCGCCGTGCCGCCGGGCGCCAGGCAGCCGTGTTGAACCGCCTGGTCGAAGACCTCGTGCACATGCGCGGCGTACAGGAGCCGGTGCTGCGGGAGCTGCTCGGCCACACGCCCTTCGAGGTGCTGGTCGGCGCCGCCATCGGCATCGGCGTCGGGTTGATTCTCTAGTTGCGGCTCGACGCGCTGGTGGCGAAAAGCGGCTTCGCCGAGTCGCGCGAGCGAGCCCAGGCATTGATCCTCGCGGGGAAGGTGCGCGTCGCCGGTGAAACGATCCGAAAGCCCGACCGCTCCGTGAGGGAGGATGCCGCGATCTCCGTCGAGCCGGCGGCCGGCTACGCCAGCCGCGGCGCGCTCAAGCTCGGGCCGGCGCTCGAGCGCTTCGGGGTCGATCCCTCCGGTCGCGTGTGCGCCGACATCGGGGCCTCCACCGGCGGTTTCACAGACGTGCTGCTCCGTCGCGGCGCTGCTCGCGTGTACGCGATCGACATCGGCCGGGGCCTGCTGCATTGGCGGCTGCGATCGGACCCACGCGTGGTCGTGATCGAGCGGGTCAACGCTCGCGAGCTGGAGTCTTTCCCCGAGCCGGTGTCGCTCATCGTCGTCGACGTCTCCTTCATCGGGCTGGAGAAGGTGCTGCCGGCGCTTCGACGGGCCGGGCCTGTGGCGGACGTCGTCGCCCTGTTCAAGCCCCAGTTCCAGGTCGCCCGGACCGAGGTGGGGAAGGGGGGCATCGTCCGTGACCCCGAGGCGGTCGAGGCTGCTCTCCGACGGCTGCGGGAATGGTGCGCCGGCAACGGGTACGAAGTGCGAGCCGAGGCCCCGTCGGCGGTCACCGGCGCCGAAGGCAACCAGGAGATCTTCCTGCACCTCATACCGACATGAAGGTCTGCATCCTGCGCGCGCCGCACACAGACAAATCGGTGATCGCGCGCGCGGTCAAGGTGATCAAGGCAAACCAAGGCGAGGCGTGGGAGGCCGATCGGGACGGTCCCGAGAGCGCAATCACCAGCCGGCTCAACGGCACGACCCTCCTCATCACCCTCGGCGGCGACGGTACGTTTCTCGCCGGCGCGCGCCTCGCGGCGCCCCGTGACATCCCTCTCCTTGGCGTCAACCTCGGCCGCTTGGGTTTCCTCACGGAGCTCGATGCCGAAGACATCGAGGCGGGCCTGAAGCGATTCTTCAAGGGCGACTACCGAATCGAAGAGCGCAACGTGTTGCAGGCGACCCTGACCCGAAACAAGAAGAACATCGCGCGCGCAATCGGGCTCAATGAAGCGGTCATCAACCGCGCCGGCGAGGCGCGGATGCTGAGGGTGGAGATCGACGTCGGCGGCCAGGCGGTCGGGGTCATCGACGCCGACGGGGTGATGGTGGCGACGGCCACCGGATCGACCGCCTATGCGCTTGCCAGCGGGGGGCCCATCCTCGAACCCACTCTCCGCGACCTCGTGCTGGTGCCGATGAACCCTTTCGCGCTTACCGTCCGGCCGATCGTGTTCCCGCCCGGTCAGGACATAACGCTCGCCGTAGTTCGCGGACCCGCCGAGCTGCGAATCGACGGTGGCCGCCGGGGCCGCGCGGTCCAGGCCGGGGACCGACTCCGCTGCGGCTCCCACCCTCGACACCTCAAGGTCGTGCGGTTCAGCCCACCCGAGAGCTTCTACCGGCGGCTTGGCGAGAAGCTCGGTTGGGGCCGGCCGCTCGTCCCCATGAAGTGATGGTGTCCAGTCCCGGAAGCCTGGCTTGCTGAAAGAGCTCAAGGTTCGCGACCTGGCGCTCGTGGCCTCCTCAAGCGTTCGCTTTGGGCCCGGCCTCAACCTTCTGACCGGGGAAACCGGGAGCGGCAAATCGCTCATCGTCGACGCGCTGGGTCTCACCCTGGGCGCGCGGGGTGGCACCGACCAGGTCAGGCATGGAGCGCAGCGGGCATCGGTCGAGGGCGTGTTCGAGTCAGGGGGTTCAGCGCTGGTGCTCGAGCGCGAACTTGGGAAGCGCGGCACGGCCAGGATCGACGGACGCGCTGCGAGCCCGGCGCAGCTTCGAGAACTCGGGCGCAACCTGGTGGCAGTCCACGGACAACACGAGCACCATGCGCTGCTCGACACCGATACCCAAACCGACCTGCTGGACGGGTATGCCGGCTGCCGAGAGATGGCCGTGGCGGTCGGGGTGGCGCACGCGGCCTGGGCGGCCGCCATGAGTGCGCTGTCGGAGCTCGAGGCCATGCGCTCCCGCGGCCACCGAGAGCAGGAATTCCTGCGCTGGCAGCTCGAAGAGCTGAAGAACGCCAACCTGCGCCCGGGCGAGGACGCGGAGCTTGCGGCCGAGCGCGCTGCGGTCCGCCACGCGGCGAAGCTGGCGGAGCTGGGACATGAATCGATGAGCGCCCTTCACGAGGACGGAATCTCGCGCGCTGCGGTGGCGCTGCAGGCGGCAGCCGACCTGGATCCACGATTGGCGCCGCAGGCCGCGCGCCTTGCGGCCATGGAAGAGGAGGTCACAGATGTGGCGGCCGAGCTTCGCCGCTACTCGGAAGCCCTTGACTCCGACCCGGGACGGCTCGAGGCGATCGAGAGCCGGCTGGCTGTGCTCGACTCCATCAAGCGCAAGCACGGCGGCAGCCTTGAGGTCGCGATGGCCGAGGAGGAGCGGCTGCAGCGGCAGGTGGCCGCCACCGAAGACCTGGACGGCGCGGTCGCGGCCGCGGCGCGAGAGCGCGATCTGGCCCGCGCCCACCTCGAGACGGCCGCAGGCCGCTTGACCAAGGCGCGCGCAGAAGGGGCGCGGCGCATGCAGAAGGCGGTCGCCGCCGAGCTGCAAGGCCTGAGCCTTGAGGGGGCGCGCTTCGAGGTCGAGCTCCGGCAGCGCGCCGAGGTCGGTCCTGAAGGGACCGAGTTCGCCGAGATGATGTTCTCGGCCAACCCAGGTGAGCCGCTGGCGCCGTTGGCGCGCGTAGCCTCGGGCGGCGAGCTCGCACGATTGATGCTCGCCATCAAGACGGTCGGCGCCGACGCCGATCGAATGCCCACCCTGGTCTTCGATGAGGTCGATGCCGGCATCGGCGGCGAGGCCGCGACTCAGGTCGGCCTGCGGCTGAGAGCGCTCGGCACCAAGCGCCAGGTGCTCGTGGTCACGCACCTCGCTCAGATCGCGTCATTCGCCGACCACCATCTGTTGGTGGAGAAATCCCCGGGCGCCGACGGACGCAACGTCGTCTCCGTGCGCGAGCTGCGCTCAGACGACGAGCGCGCCGCCGAGCTCGCCAGGATGATGAGCGGCGGAGTCACGCCCAAGGCGCTCGCCCGCGCGCGCGAGCTCCTCGATGAGGCCCGCCACAAAAAGTAGTGGCGGGTCGCAAGCTTTTCACTGGACCCGATGATCGGCGGATCAAACGCGCGCTATGCGTAGTCGCGCACCCCGACGACATCGAGTTCTATTGCGGCGGCACGGTCTTGAAGATGACGGCTCGCGGCGTAATCGTTGACTTCGTCCTCGCCACCTCCGGTGACAAAGGAGCGCGAGATGTCGCCAAGTCACGTGCGAAGGTGGCGCGCCTTCGCGAGCGCGAGCAGGAGGCGGCTGCGTATGTGATGGGTGTGAAACGCCTCGCCTTCCTGCGCCATCCAGACGCCGAGCTGATCGAGGGCCTGGAGCTGCGGGAGGAGTTCGTGCGCGAGATCCGCGCCACCAAGCCCGACGTCCTCCTCACCTTCGACCCCAATGTCGGTTATCGCTATCACCCCGACCACCGCGTCGTGGGCCGAGTCGCCCTTGATGCCGCCTGGCCCTGTGCCCGCGACCCGCTCAATTACCCGAAAGCAGGAGCGCCGCACGAGACCAAGGAGGCCTGGTGCTTCGCCGGCCAGCAACCGACCCTGGAGGTGGACGTCGGCGATGTTCTCGAGGAAAAGATCGAGGCGCGCCTGGCCCATGTGAGCCAGACCCCGAGCCCGGCGGGCCTGCGCCGTCGCTGGCGTTACAGCGCCAGGGTGGAAAGGTTCCACCAGGTCGACCTGAGATAGCCTTACGCCTCGTGGAACCGCCGGTTGCTGGCCCGCGTAATCTCGCGAACGCGGCCAGATTGGACGTCAAGACGCCCGTTTTCGAGGGTCCGCTGGAGCTGCTTCTCGCTCTAGCTGAGCGCGAAGAGGTCGACATCTTCCAGGTCTCGCTGGCGCACGTCACAGACGCCTACCTGGTCGAGATCGCCGCGCGCGAGGTCGCGGATCCCCAGGAAATGGCTGAGTTTCTTTGGATGGCGGCGCGCTTGCTGCTGCTGAAATCGATACGGCTTCTGCCCGGCGAACCGCCGACCGAAGACGAGACCGACCTCCTCGGTTGGGAAGAGGAGGTCCGCAAGCGCCTCGAGGAGTACCGCGTCTACAAGCAGATGGCCGAAGGCATGATGGAGCGTGCGGAGCAGGACACGTTCTCATTTCCGCCGCCCGCGCGCCCGCTCGAGCCGGGCGGCCAGGAGCAACCGCTCGAGATCGGGCTCCTCGTCGTGGCTTTCAACAGCGTCCTCGCGCGGATTCCGCCCCGGCCGGTGGTGGTCACGGGGCGCACCTGGACATTGGCCGAGAAGCTCGATGTCATCACGCAGCGGCTTCGCGAAGGGCCGATCGAATTGCTCGCGCTGATCCTCGAGTCCGAGGACCGGCTCGAGGCGGTGGTCACGTTCGTCGCGGTGCTCGAGCTGCTGCGCAGGTCATCGATCAGCGTGCGTCAAAAGGAACGCTTCGGGCCGATTCACATCGAGCCCAGGCATTCGAACAGCGCCACTTGAGCAGCCTGCCGGCGGCAATCGAAGCCATTCTCTTCAGCTCCAACCGGCCCCTCACGCTGCGTGAGCTGCAGCAGGCGACTGACAGCGACAAAACGGCGGTGGAGCACGCGCTGGGCCAACTGCGCGAGGCGCTCGACGGGCGCGGCGTGATGCTGATGCGCCACCTTGACGAGATCCACCTCGCCACCCGCCCGGCTTTTGCGGCGGCGGTGCGCAGGGCCCTCCGTCCCGAGGTCTCGGGCAAGCTTTCGGCGGCCGCCTACGAAACGCTCGCCATCGTCGCGTATCAGCAGCCGGTTCCGCGTTCGCGCATCGAAGAGGTGCGCGGCGTCAACTGCGAGAGCGTCCTCACCAACCTCGAGTTGCGTGAGCTCATCACGGAGGTCGGCCGCGGCAGCGGTCCGGGCCAGCCGAAGCTCTACGGCACAACCATGCGATTTCTGCACGTCATGGGCCTGGAGTCGCTCGACCATCTGCCGAAACCGACCCTCGCACCCCAGTGAGACTTTGGAAGCGGCGTGATTGGAAAGGCTGAACCGCTTCCTGGCGCGGTCCGGCGTCGCCAGCAGGCGGGCCGCAGATGACCTGATCTCGTCTGGCTCGGTGCGTGTGAACGGCGAGGTTCCACCGCCATCAGGCGTGCTCGTCGACCCGGACAAAGACACGATCACCGTTGACGGCCGGGTCGTCAAGCCGCGCACGAAGCACCGCTATCTGATGCTCAACAAGCCGGTGGGTGTGATCACGACCGCGAAAGACGAAGCCTCCCGCACGACCGTTCTCGACGCCGTCGGCGAGGAGGGACTCTCCGGGCATCGGCTCTTCCCGGTCGGCCGCCTCGACGCCGACACCAGCGGCCTGCTCGTGCTCACCGATGACGGTGAGCTTGCCTTTCGACTCACGCACCCGCGCTACAAGGTCGCCAAGGAATACGTCGTGGTGGTCGCCGGAAACCCGAGCGCGGACGACCTCGAACTGCTGCGCAAGGGAGTCGACCTCGATGACGGCAAGACCGCGCCAGCGGAGGTGGACGCCGCCCGCTTCGATCCGGCCCTGGGTGTTGGACACACCGAGCTGCGCGTTGTCATCCGCGAAGGTCGCCACCGGCAGGTGCGCCGGATGCTGCACGCGGTGGGCCACAAGGTGCAGTCTTTGCGTCGCACCGGCTTCGGCCCCCTTAAGCTCGGCCGTTTGAAGATCGGTGACTGGCGCGTCCTCGGCGAAGCGGAGGTCGAAGCCCTGCACCGGGCGGTTCGAATCGAGCCGTCATGATCATCGCCATCGACGGCGGCGTGGCGACCGGAAAGTCGGCGGTCGGCAAGCGTGTGGCGGAACGGCTCGGCCTTCCCTTCATCGACAGCGGCCTGATGTACCGCGCCGTCACCAGGCTCGCGGCCGAGCGCGGCATCGACCCCGGCGATGCGGATGCGGTGACGAAGCTCGCCCACTCGGTGCACCTCAAAGTCGACGGCGAGCGCGTGTGGGCGGACGGAGTGGAGCTGACCAAAGGCATTTACGACGCCGACTTCGCTGATGCCCTGCCTCGCGTATCCGCCAACCCGAGCGTGCGCGAAGCGCTCGTCGCGCAGCAGAGGAAGCTTGCACGCAACGGCGTCGTGATGGCCGGGCGTGACATCGGCACCGTCGTGTTTCCCGACGCCGACTACAAATTCTTCCTGACCGCGAGCCTGGACGAGAAGGTCCGCCGGCGGGAAGCGCAGTTCAAACATCGCGGAGAGCGCATCGACCCGGAGGCGATGCGGAAAGAGGTGGAGACGCGCGACCGAGTCGACACCGAGCGCGCGGTGGCGCCGCTGCGGCCGGCGCCAGACGCGGTTGTGATCGACACCGACGACCTCACGGTCGACCAGGTGGTGGACCTCATCGTGCGCCACGTCAAAAAGGGAAGGGCGGGCCCGTGATCTACGCCTTCATGCGCTGGCTCATGCGCGCGTTGACGCGCACGTTCCTGCTCGGTCTTTTTGCGGTGGTCGGCGTCGAGAACGTGCCACGCCACGGCCCGCTGATCGTCTGCCCGAACCATTCGGCGACGCTGGATCCGCCATTGGTGCCCGCGTTCCTGCCACGGGAAGACTCGTGGAGCATGGCCAAGTCGGAGTTCTTCAAGGGCGGATTCGTGACCTGGCTGTTCCGCAACTACCGCGCGTTCCCGGTCGTTCGTCACTCTGCGGACCGCACCGCGTTGCGCACGGCCTTCGAGATATTGAAGTCTGGGCAGGCGCTGATCATGTATCCGGAAGGCACGCGGGTCGAGTCGGGCGTCCTGGCTCAGCCGGAGCCGGGGGCCGGCTTCATCGCGCAGAGGGCCGGGTGTCCGGTCGTGCCTGTGGGGCTCACGGGAACCCGCGAGTGCCTGCCGAAAGGAGCGCACTGGCCCCGGCGGACGCCCGTGAGCATCACCTTCGGCAAGCCCTTCATGGTCCTCTCGAAGCGCCCTGACGGCACGAGGATCACGCGCGAGGAGGCCTCGGACGCGATCATGCTCGAGATCGCGGAGCTGCTGCCCGAGCACCAGCGTGGAACGTTCAGAGACCTGGCCGCGTGGCGAAAACGACTGAGGGGAGTGACGGCGCCAGTCGACACCTGAGCTTTCGAGCAGAACGAAGAACTGGGAAGAGGGAGTAAGGGCTGGGCCCGGAGGCTGAGAGCGCGCCCGGTGATAGGAGGGATGCTGTAAGCACTCCTTGTTTTGGTGCATTGAAAAATTAACAGTGCATCTTGTCGACTCTCCAAACAGATGTTCGTACAATGTGATCATGACGATAGGGTGTGGGGTCGCTATGTCGGGAGAGCTGCTGGGCTACAAGCTCATCGGCCTCCGGCACGCCATCGACAGTCTGGAGCTGGAATTCGCGCAGACCGCGGCTGATTTCGCCCGCACCGACGAGTACGACGAGCAGGGCTCGACCAGTGCCATCGACTGGATCCGCCATTCATGCCACATGACCAGCACGACCGCTGCCGCCTGCCTGGCGGTGGGCAAGAACCTGGAGCGACTGCCCGAGAGCGTCCAGGCCGTGAAGAGCGGCGATATCGGTTTCGCGCATCTCACCGTCATGGCTCGCACCCTGAACGCGGTGCCGGAGCGCTTTCAAGAGGGCCGGCTGCTGGAGCAAGCGCGCGAGAGCTCTCCGGGCAAGTTCCACCACATCTGCCGCCATTTCCGCCACGCGGCCGACCCCAAGGGTTATGCCGCCGAACAGGCCGAGCAAGTTGAGAACCGCAGCCTCCACCTGAGCATGTGGGAGGACGGCTCCTACATTCTCAATGGGTACCTCGACGCGGTGGGCGGGGCGGCCGTGCGCACGGCGCTCGAGCCGCTGGCTCGCCTGACCGGCGAGGATGACACGCGCAAGCTGGATCGCCGTCTGGCCGATGCGCTCGTGGAGCTGGCCGAGGGCGGCATGCAGAGGCCGCAGATCCAGGTCACGAGCTCGGTGGAAACGCTGCTCGGCCTGGCCGGCGCGCCGGCGGCGGAGATGGACTTCGCGCTCCCGGTCTCAGCCAAGACGGTGGAACGATTCGCTTGTGACAGCGGCGTGACCCGCGTCCTGCTGGGGTCGGAATCGACTGTGATCGACGTCGGGCGCTCCAAGCGAACCGTGTCGGGGCCTGCGCGCCGGGCGCTCAACGCCCGCGACGGCCACTGCCGGTGGCCGGGCTGCGATCGGCCCGCGAAATGGAGTGCAGCGCACCATGTGGTGCACTGGATCCATGGCGGATCGACCGATCTCTCCAACCTCATCCTGCTCTGCCACCGGCATCACTGGATGGTTCACGAAGGCAGATGGCAAATCGTGAGCAGCGATGACGGCCGCATGCTGACCATCCCGCCCACCACGACGTTCGGACAGCTGACGCGCGGTCCGGATTAGTCGGCTAGGCGCCCGGCTGCCACTGCGAGCTCCAACTCGCGCCC
>WNEZ01001411.1_pt1 | contig 24792 bp, 23 predicted proteins | sample 5400521 | NCBI WGS metagenome assembly WNEZ01 (sample SAMN13153339, study PRJNA577476) | soil metagenome | isolation source: 120 cm saprolite under Douglas fir tree site 2 hole 1 replicate 1 | place: USA:California | collected 2015-04-18
ACATTGGCCACCTCGAACGCCTTGGGACTTTTGCCCAATGCCGATTGTGACATTGAGAAACCGAGACTGTACCCTCATGCAAGAAAACAGAACTCCTCTTGTCGAGAGTTAGACTTCTGGCGACTGTTGATTGCAGAAGTAGTGAAGCGGGGCAGGTTGTTCCTCGCTCCGCCGCGTGCGTGCGCCTTTTTAGAATTCCAATGCCTACTTCGTGAAGACACGCTCCCCTTCAGCCGTGACTGTGCCCCCCGGGTCGGTCACTACCTGGTGGATCGTGTTTCCCGATTGGGCTACGATAAACTGTGCGTCAATTGGCGGTTGGTCACCGTTGGAAACGGTAAAGGTTCCGGTGCAGTCCGGGTTCACCGAGTAGGTGCCGGTGCTAACGCGCCAGCCCGGCGGGACGTTGCTGCAAGCCAAACTGAGCGATGTCGTTGTGTTGCATGGCAAAGCTGGGGCTTGCACAAGGAAGCTTGAGAATAAACGAGCGGGGAATGTGTCCCCCGGCCTAGTCGAGAGCAGCCCCTTCTTTCTGGAAGCTGGTATTTCTTACTGCTGGGGAGTGAAGACGCGCTCGCCTTCGGCCGTCGTTGCGACCCCCGGGTCGGTCACTACCTGGTGGATCGTCTTCCCCGATTGGGCAACGATAAACTGGATGTGCAGGTCTTGCAGGCCCGGAACAGAAAGGGTCAGGGTTCCGGTGCAGTCTGGATTCACGGAGTACGTGCCCGTGCCAGGACGCCAGCCGGGCGCCATGTTGCCATTAGTTGCGACCGCATCAAGTTGTGTCAGATTCCCTCTGCCGTCATACGTTTGTTTGGCGATGCCATCAATGAGCAGCGTGGAAGTGTCCGGAAGGAAGATAGTTCCGTGGAGGGTGAAGGCGTAGGTGCCTTGGATAGTCAAGTTGCTGCAAGCGCGGGCATGGGCCGTCAAGGTTGACGATGCAGCCAGAGCAAGGGTCAGTAGAAAGAGCGAAATGCGGGATTTCATGGTGCCTCCATATTTTTTTGTCAGCGAGTTCAAACCTTGATGCTCTAGACCAGAGATTGAATCCACCGTCTGTTGCACCATCGCATGGCTCGCAAGCGCGCGCAATGCACGGAGGGTGAATCGAGTGGTGAACTGGTGGTGAACTGCGCAACTGCCGGGAAATGGGGTGGTTGGCTGCGTTGAGGCGCTGTCTATTTCACTCGCTCCACGGGCAATTGAGGTACACTTTCATTCACTTTAGTTGAGGTTTTGCGTTGTCTACATTCGGTTCTCTGCGTCGGTCGTCTGTACGCTTTGACTTTTTCCGTATCGATCTGAGCAGCGGTGAATTGTTCCGCTCCGGTGTGCGTGTGCCGATCCAGGAAAAGCCACTTCAGGTGCTGCGGCTACTCTTGGAGGCGGAAGGAAAAGTTGTTACTCGAGAGCAACTGCGCTCTGCCCTCTGGCCGGAAGATACATTCGTTGACTTCGAACATGGGGTCAACACGGCGGTGAAAAAATTGCGGCAGGCGCTGGAGGATTCAGCCGAGAGCCCCAAGTTTGTTGAAACCCTGCCCAAGGTCGGGTATCGATTTATCGTTCCTGTGGAATGGGTGGCCGATGCGAGCGGCAAGAGTCCGTTGCTGCGCGTTGTGCCCATTGCGCCGCCAGGACCTATTCCACTGGAAACAAAAGTCCAAGAGGTTCTGGGGGGCAGTCTAAGAACCAAGCGGACACATTGGGCTCTCGTGCTGCTGAGTTTGGGGGCCCTGATCGTCGTTGGAGGGGCAGTCGCCCTGTGGAAGGGGGTGTCCCAGACAGCGAGGGCGCCGAAAGTTCTGCGTTTCACGCAACTAACCAACGATGGTCAAGCAAAAGTTGGCCCGCTGGCCACGGATGGCAGCCGAGTCTACTTCAACGAGGTGTTGCCCGGTTCGCGCACCATTGTCGCTCAGGTATCCATTCACGGCGGAGAGGCAGTTCCCATCGCGCTTCAAATCAGACAGCCAATGGTGCTGGACGCATCGCAAGACGGAACGGAACTGTTGATTGGGAATGAAGAAGGAAATGGCTTCTCGCTTTGGGTCCAGCCGGTGGCGGGGGGATCTCCAGAGCGAGTGGGCACGGACCTGGCCCACGATGCAGGATTCGGACCAGGCGCTGCGAGCGTGATCTACGGGAGCAAAAAGGACGTGTATTCGACGAACCGCGATGGCAGTTCTTCTCGAAAACTTCTGACCGCCGGCCATGCTGCCTTTGCGTTCCAATATTCGCCAGACGCGCGAGTCTTCCGATTCAGCATCTTCAATCTCCAAGTCGATGAAAGGTCAATCATGGAGTCCACCGCGGAGGGATCGAAATTTCAAAAAATGTTTCAGGGATGTTGCGGCAGATGGACCTCCGATGGACGTTATTATGTTTTTCAGAATAGGCATAACGGCAAACTCGATTTGTGGGCCTTGCCGGAAGAGAAGCGTTTCCGGTGGTGGAAGGCTGAGAATGAACCGATCCAGTTGACTGCGGGTCCAATGGATTTTCAATACCCTGAGCCAGGCAAAGACAATAGGCAGATCTTCGCCATCGGCACTGTGCGTCGAGCGGAATTGGTACGCTACGACCAGCACAGCGGCCAGTTCCTGCCGTACCTTTCGGGGATCTCAGCGGAGGGTCTGGCCTCATCTCGCGACGGGCAGTGGGTTGCGTACACTTCATTTCCTGAAGGGACACTTTGGCGAAGCAAAGTGGATGGAACAGAGAGGCGTCAGTTAACCTTCCCGCCGTTGCGAGTTTTTTGGCCGCGGTGGTCGCCCGATGGACAACAAATCGCCTTCAGTGCCGATCTTCCCGGGGTGGCTCGGAATGTTTACCTCATCTCGAGTGAAGGAGGAACGCCAAAGCGAGTGCTTGCCAGCGAACAAAGCCAAGCGAATGCAAGCTGGTCGCCCGATGGAAACCTTCTGCTTTTTGGGACCTTATTTGTCCCTAAGGCTCCGATCTATACTCTCGACCTCCGATCACAGAGCGTCTCTGCCGTGGCGGGTTCCGATGGACTCTTTGGCCCGCAATGGTCGCCGGACGGTAAATTCATTGCTGCTACGACCGGAGTTCCTGGAAAACTGATGCTGTATGATGTGTCTGCACAGAAGTGGACGGAGGCATTTGGCTCTCAAGTGGTCTACCCGACATGGTCGCGCGACGGAAAGTACATATATTTTCGACATTTTCGGAAACAACGTGATCGCGGTGTCGAGTCCATCGCCCGCCTTCGGCTGAGCGATCGTAAAATCGAAGACATCGTTGACGTAAAGGGTGTGGGACGGGTGACTATGGGAACATTTGTCGCTTGGTTCGGCCTTGGCCCAGACGACTCTCCGTTGCTCGCGAGGGATATCGGTACGTGGGAAATCTATGCCCTTGAGATGGAATGGCCATAGGAAGCGTCGGCGATTTAGGGAAGTGGTAAAAACAGATTCTCGTCCACCGAAAGACCATATCTGCTCTAGGGTGTGACGGATTGCGATCAGATGAGTAGTTCCGGGCCGATATTGTCATGCGTCGGGTTCTCCAGCTATAAAGTGGTCGGCGGGCTGGCCCTCCCTTTCTGTCAGTGCTTTTGAAACCGCCACTGCAGAGGCTGCCCTATCCTTTTCGTGCACGTTGCGAAAAGGGTGGGGAAGGCGGACGCAGACATCGAGAGGTCCTTCGGTTTCGATCTAAGAACATTAAGAGGGTTAAAGCAGAAAATCCCCACCCCTTCGGCGTTGCTCAGGGCAAGCTCCTGCAAAAAACGCAAGGATGGGGCAGCCTCAGTCGTACTGGTCCTCAAACCCGGCCGCAAAGGGTGGGCCACGCCGCCCTCCGCGAGTTTGTGGCCGCCGATCTTGATGTGGAGCGACGATGAGAACGGAATTGCTGCGATTCAACGGCGCTGTCGAGCGGGATCCCACCATCGATGCGTGGATGAAAGAGCATGCGGGTGAATTGGGAGCTATCGCGCATCAGTGGTTTGAGGTGATGCGAAAATGCGGGGACGAAGTCCGGGAACTTCTGCATGACGGCTGTCCGGTGGCATGTTTGGGAGATGCGCCGTTCGGCTACGTCAATGTATTCACTTCGCACGTAAACGTAGGGTTCTTTCACGGCGCAGCGCTGCCGGCTCCGGCCCGCTTGTTGCAAGGCACCGGCAAGTTCATGCGCCATGTGAAGTTGAGACCGGGAACGGCCACGAACGCCGCAGCGCTAAGCAGGCTCATCGATGCGGCGTACTCGGATATAAAGGCGCGCGTCGAACACGGCTAGCTCAGAGAATCGCCTTGGGAGGGCGTCGCGGATGTGAGGCGTGCTGGCCCAACCCTTTCTGTCATAGCTCTTGAAACCGCCACTGCAGAGGCTGCCCCATCCTTTTCGTGCACTTTGCGAAAAGGGTGGGGAACGGGGACCCAGACATCGAGAGGTCCTTCCGGCTTCGATCTAGGAACATAAGAGGGTTAGAGCAGAAAATCCCCACCCTTGCAAAAAACGCGGGGTGCGGGAACGCAGCCGTAGGGGTCGCAGGATAAGCGGTGCCTTAGCCAGAATTCCTTCCGAGTTGCCCGTCAGAACGAAGCCCCTCGCGCGGCGGACGCTGTCGCGTGTATAGACCTAAGCGTCGGAGCTGTCCTCTTGAAGAACGGATGGGGCCGGAGGTAGGATGACGCAGATGGTTGCCAGAACTGCTACATGGTGAAAATCAATAATATCGTTTTGGCCGAAGTCCGTTTTGGCCGAAGTCCCAGTCTGGCAAGGCTTTTCAGGCAGAAATCGATTGAATTCCCATAGCACCCCGCGTCCGCCGCACCCGCGAGCGGCTTCCTTCTGACGGCTGTATCGAAAGCGAACTCCCGAGGTCGAGGCTAAACCGGAACCGTCGTGCCGTTCGCTTCCGATACAGCACTAGCGTCATCCATAAACTATGGGCAAGACGAATCAGGCGGATCCGATTCGGCGAGGTGTTTTCGCCTCCGTGGACGGTTGGCGTTCCGTCGCGACTGCATCGTGCCGCCAGGTCTTCGGCATCCTAGCTGCAAACTACACCGGAAGGAACTCGTTACTGCGACAGTCCTACGCGCTGCACCAGGTCTTGAAAACGAGGATCGGAGCGCAGGGAGTCGAACTCTGGCTCGACTCCAAGTTGGAGCACGGTATATGAATGCTCATCGTAACCTTTGTTCAGCCACGCGATCGCCTTCGATTTCTCTCCCAGACCGACATAGATGGCGGCGACATCGTGGGATGCCACATATTTCTTCTCCGAGATCACCTTGAGCTGGTGCAGGATGCGCAAGGCTTCGTTCCTGTTACCGGCCCTGGCGTACGCATACCCGAGCCAGGCTATATAGAACGGATGACTCCCCGACAGCCTGGTCGCCGTTTGAGCCTCGACGATCGCTTGCTCCAGGTTGCCCTTCTGAACGTAAGCCCGCCCTAGATACAGGTGCGCTATCGCGAAGTTCGAGTCCATCTCCAGAGTCCTCTGGAACTGGTCGATGGCTTGGTCATTGTCCCGCTCGACATACAGAATCCAACCAGCAACCACGCTTATGGGGAGCGAGAGTGGGTCAACTTCCTGAGCGCGCTTTATCTCTGCCAGAGCTTGATCCCCGCGTCCTAGTGCCGCCAATTCTTCTGCGTACCACGCGTGGGCCGTCGCGTAACTCGGGTTTAGCTCGATGGCCCGCCTGAATTCTTTCTCGGCGCCTGACTTATCCCACTCATATTCCCACTGGTAGGAACCGAGCGAGGTGTGGGCTTCGGCGAGACTTTCGTCGAGTTCTAAGGCCTTGAGGGCTGCCGCATGCGCTTTGGGAAAGGCTTGAGTCGGAGGGAGGAACCGATGCCCGTTCAACACAATATAGGATTCCGAGAGCCCGGCGTATGCGACGGCGTAGTTCGGGTCTATCCGGGTCGCCTGCTCGAAATAGTCGATGCCCTTTCTCACGCCCTCTTCGCTTCTCTTGTTCCAGAAATACCGGCCCTTCATGTAAGCCTCATGGGCCTCGGGACTGACAGGCCGAGCGCTTGCCAAAGGACTCATTTCCGGGTTAGTCACTTTGATCTGAATCTCCTTAGCGATGTCACCCGACACTTCGTTCTGTAGCGCCAGTACATCCCGCAGATCGCGCTCATAGCTTTCCGCCCACAGGTGCCGGTCAGACCGACCGTCGATCAACTGCGCCGTGATCCGAACCCGGTCGCCGGAACGCGTGACCGTGCCTTCCACCACCGCGTCTACGCCCAGTTCTCGTGCGATTTCTGGCAGCGGCCGCTTCGTGTCCTTGTACCGTTCTACGGACGTATGTGAAGTTACCCGTAGTCCCCCGAACTTGGCGAGATCGGTAATCAACTCGTCAGTCATACCATCGCTGAAGTACTCCTGCTCGGGATCATGGGAGAGATTGTGGAGCGGCAGCACGGCCAGTGATTCGATCCGAGGGGCACTCATCGACTTGCTCGACAACCGCTCGCGGAGATGGCCCCAGTCCAATGCAAGTGGGAGAGCGAGCGCCACGGCAGCGATCGCCAGGAAGGCCAGACCGTAGCGCAGAAGCAGCCGCCGGGCTGGCAAGGGTGCGGGCCACGGTGCTGGTGTCTCGATTTGCGGAGGTGCCGCGCCGCTCACCGGAGCCGTGAAGCGGTAGCCCCGCTTGGGAAGGGTCTCCAGAAACCGAGGATGTTCCGCATCGTCTTCCAGGGCGGAGCGGATTTGACGGATAGCGTAGTTCAGACCCTGCTCGAAATCTACGAACGTCTCCGAGCCCCAGACCTCTTGAGCCAGGTCTTGCCTGGTGACGATTTCCCCTGGCCGGCTTACCAGCAACGCCAGAACTTTGGCAGGTTGAGGCTGAAGCTTTAAGGAAGTTCCATTGCGGCGCAGTTCTCCCGTACGCATGTCAAAGTCGAAGTCGGCGAAGCGTACAACTGGGGAGGAACCAGGCTGAGTGGCCACGCGGGTCTCCTAAGGCGAGCCCGAACAACTAGTTCTGGAATTATAGCCGACATCGCCAAGTCTTTGATTGTCTTTAAGTTGCTGCCCTCACAATAAACTCAGCCAAAACTCAGACCGGCCACATTGACCCCGGCCCCGCAAAGTTACATAAACGCGGACCTGATGGCGGATCTAGTCGCCACGTGAATCGACTTACACGGGGGAAATCATGGAGTTCACAAAAGCACGGAAAGCAGTCTCAATGCTGGCGATGCTGTCGTTCCTGGTCGCAGGCGCAGCCGCGCAGAGAAACAGCAAAAAGCCGACTTGCCAATCGGTTGGTGGAATGTTGATGACAAACCTGGGCGCAATCGATACCAGTACCACCATGGGGCCGGTGACCGGCGACTTGAAGGGGTCGGTTAGCGGAACGGTCGTGAGCACCGAGGTCGTCGGGAATAACCTGGTATTCCACATCCAGCATCACTGGGTCACCGAATCAGGAGACACGCTCGCTTTTGATCAGGCGACTGCCACCACGACAGCAGTGGCCCCCGGCCTGTACGCAATCATCACATACCCAGTCCACCTCGCGGGCGGCACCGGCAAGTTCGCCCAAGTGACTGGAGATTTCAACAACATCGGGGAAGTTGACCTGAACAGCGGTCAGATCGTGCTGCGCTACTCCGGACAGCTTTGTTCCCCGAAAAACAATTAGTCCACGGCCCGAGTCTCATGCGGGGTGGGAAGGCAAAAGTGTGTTTGTAGGATTCTTGGAGACAGGAGAGGAAGATGACAACCAATTTGAAGCGCGCCACTGCACTGCTACTCGTGATTGCCGGCCTGGCAGCTCTTACCGGCAGCAAGGCGTTCAAACTGCATGCGAATCCCCAAGCTTGCACGACTGCGATCTTGCAGGGCGGATACGGAGCCGGCACCACCGGCCTGATCAACAGTTCCAGCAATCCGAATGACATCAAGATCACGACCTTTGTGCCCTTCGCAGAAGCGGTCTATTTCCTTTTCGACGGTCACGGAAACCTCTCGGGCACTTCCACCGCGGATTTCGGAGGCTTCGTCTCTCCCGTTACCTTCACCGGCACCTATACGGTGAACGCCAATTGCACCGGCAATCTCACGGTGGACGCCGGTCAGAGCGGCATCATTCACCGCGACCTCGTGATTGTCGACGCTGGCCGAGAGGTGGAGTTTGTGAGCACCGACCAAGGTGTAGTGATTGGCGGCTACATGAAGAAACAGCGCGTCGGCGGGGAGTAGATCTGTCGTAGTGGCGAAGTCCTTACTTCAAACAAGGAGGCGAATGCCGGTTCTGACGGCTTGTCGGCCTAGTCTATGGAGGGCAACATCATGTCGAGCGTACTCGGGCCGTCATTCAGTCGCACCACTACCGCGTTTTTGGGATAAACATCCCCACCCAGGCAGAGCTTGGACCGGGCACTCTCCGGATTTAGGATGGACGCGCAGGCCGGGCTACCCACTCGAAATGCGGAGCATGCTGATGCGCAACCCATCGATTCTTTTTGCCTGCCTGTTATTCGCCTGTCCCTTGGCTGCGGCCCAGGATCAGGACTTCAGCAAAGTTCAACTGAAGGTCACGAAAGTGGCCGGCAACGCCTACATGCTGGAAGGCTCAGACGCCGGCAATATCGGCGCTCTGGTAGGCGACGACGGCATCGTTTTGATCGACGACCAGTACGCTCCACTGGCGGAAAAGATTCAGGCCGCCCTCAATAGCATCACCGACAAGCCGGTGCGGTTCGTCATCAACACGCACTACCACGACGATCACACCGGGAGTAATGCGTACTTCCAGAAGCAAGCACCCGTCATTGCGCATAACAATGTACGGAAGCGACTGGAGAGCGGCGGAATTGCCGGCAATGGCAGCTCAGTGCATTTTGACGAAAAGCCCCAGCCTAAAGAAGCGCTGCCCATCATCACATTCGACCATGATGTTACCATCCACTTGAATGGCGAGGACATCCGCGCGCTCTACTTTCCAGCCGGGCACACCGACGGCGACGCCATCATCTTTTTTCCCAAGTCGAATGTCGTACACATGGGAGACGACTTCGGAACGTATGGCTTCCCCTTCATCGACATAGACGCCGGGGGCAACATCAATGGCATGATTAGTGCGCTGGAAACGGTCATCGCCCAGCTTCCGCCGGATGTGAAGGTGATTCCAGGACACGGTCACATCAGCAGCGTGGACGACATGAGAGTCTTTCTGGAGATGTTGAAAGAAACTCGCGCGGTCGTGCAGAACGCCTTGAATCAGGGTCAGACGTTAGAGCAGATGAGGCAGGCGAAGATATTGGATCCGTGGAAGAAATATTCCGGGGATTTCATCAGCGAAGAAATCTACCTGGAGACGCTCTACAATTCGCTGACCGGACAGAAAAACGGTAAGTTCATCAAGCACAACTAAACTCCCAATTGAAGGGCCCCGTTTGAAGGCCTGTTAAGAAATATCGAATCGTGTATCGCATTCTTATACGAATCGGGTCGCGTCCGCAAGAAACGAGAAGAACTGGCGGCTATGCCGCTTCGGGCTGTTTGTCGGCTACTCTTCCATAACCGTTGTTTCCGGTTTGGACAGTCATCCTGCCGGACTGTGGCTACTGCGGTCGGAATTGCCCAAGGACCTGTGGCGGCGGAGAGTGGCGGAGTATCCGGCGGTGGCGGGGGTGCAGCCTGAGGAAACACGAGGTGCAGGTGCGCACCCGTAGGGAGATGAGACGACCAGCGCCGGCCCAGGAAAACTCACTGCACCAATTCTGGGCAATTGACCGGGAGTCCGGCGAGGCGTAGCGTGAATTCATACAAACAAATTGATCCGTCGCCGCGCCCACGGCGGTTCCTTTCACCTTCTAACCGACGAAAGGAGCGAACCAATGTTTACACGTCTAGTCGAACTCACCAGTAAGGCCGGAAAAGCGAAAGAACTCTCCAACACCATCAAGGAAAAAGGCGTACCCATCCTCAAAAAACAGAGTGGCTTCGTGGATGAGATCATTCTCAACTCCGATGCAGAGCCCGATAAAGTGGTCGCTCTCAGCTTCTGGAATACAAAGGAGGATGCTGAGCGTTATCACCGCGAGCAGTATAAGAACATCCACGAATCAGTACGGCACCTTCTGCAGGGCGAACCGGACATCCGTACGTTCGATGTTCACACTTCGACCGGGCAGAAGATGGCAGCAGAAAGAGCTGCCTGAGCTTCCGGCTGTAGGTATTAACACGAACCTTCCGACGGGTGAGCCTCACGGCTCGCCCGTTTTCCCTACGTTCTTCTTCACGCTTGGGGAACTATAGCAAGCGCAGACGATCTACTTGTTCGGACTGCGATTCGGGGCAAGTGCGCAATCCGGAAGTGATGCCTCCGGATTGTGGCGACGCGATGTCTGCCGGTCAATGAGAACCTTGTAATCTCGCCTTCACTATCCAGGATACTGGTCTCAGCTCGTGACTCATGTTGGTGCGGAGTTCCGCCGATCTGGGATGTATCGTGCATCATTCTTGGATTGAAGCTTGGCGCGAGACTGCGCTGGACTGCTCCCCGGTGGCCCGGGGGCTGATACTCCGGGCATTCCTCTGTGGCGTCCTAGCCGTGGGACCTTTGCGCCTCGCAGCCCAGACCACCTCCACCATCCAAGGGACGGTAACCGATGAGCAGCATCTGGCAGTCGTCGGCGCAGGAATCGTCCTGAGCGGCCCAATGGCCTTCACCGACATACAGACGACCGCCGATGCCATCGGATCGTATCGTATTACGGGATTGCCGGCAGGCATCTACGACTTGAGGGTCACCAAGCCTGGTTTCGCCGACAAGGTGTACCAGAAGGTGACGGTAACAGTGAATCGTTTGTTGATGATTGACGTCGTGTTGGGGATTAGCACAGTGAAAGAGGAAGTTACAGTTTCCGGCGACCCGCCGCTGCTTCAGACCACTATCTCTTCGTCGGGGACAACTATACTGCCGCGACAAATCGAGCAGATGCCGATTAACGGCCGGAACTATCTCGACTTATTGCAACTGGTGCCGGGCGTGACCGTCAACCGGCAAGTAGACGTCGGAACAGACGCTGCGGTGCCCGTTCTGGGAGAACGCGGCGGGAATACCACGTTCCTCATTGACGGCATGCCCAACAAGAACGCGCTCGATGGAGGATCTGCCGCGCCTTTTGACCAGGATTCAATTTTGGAGTTTCAAGCGTTCACAGCGGGCTATACCGCAGAGTTCGGACACGGCTCGGGCGGCGTGGTGAACGTTGTGAGTAAGAGCGGGACCAGCCAATGGCACGGACTCATCTCTGAGTTCCATCGTAACAACGCGTTCGATTCGTCCGACGTTGCGGGTAAGAACACTCCTTTCCTGTTGCGGTGGGACACCAGCGCAAATGCAGGCGGACCGATCATAAAGGACCGCGCCTTCTTTTTTGGGGCCTTGGAACGCATTCGGGAGACCCGGCAACTGAATTTCAACTTTCCGGCCAACGTTCCAGATTTTCTGCAGCTCCGGGAAGAGACCTTCGATCAACACAACCGAACCTTTGAGACTCGAAGCTTTCTCAAGCTCGACGAACTACTAGGGCGGCACCACATTACGCAACAGATGAATCTCACAAATGCTCACGTGACTGACTTCTTGCCGCTTGCCCAGGCGACGAGCTTGCCATCGACGAGGACCAATTCCGGCTCGCGATTTCTGATGTTGGGCTTCCACGACACTGCAACTCTTGGCGGCCTGGGGAACCCCTGGCTCTTGAACGCCTATTTCCAATATCGCGGGGAGCCGTTCAGTCAGAGAGCCGCCATCCTGAGGCCAGTCCCGCTACAACATTGTTTAATCTGTTCAGCAGCCTGACCACTGGCGGGCTGACGGGGGATTTGGGGCAAGTACGCTTGGGCGCAGGTTTTACGCCTTTGCTTCTCCAGCCGCACTACTTTTCTACGGGAGCTCATTTCGACAAAATATTCGGAAGACACGACCTCAAGTCTGGCTGGGACTTCCAACACGCCGCTGTGGACGGCGTGGAAGCCAGCAATCTTTTGAATCAGCTGTTCGCCACGACATCCGACTTTGGTGAGTTTGGACCGGTCAACTCTGGAGTTTATGTCTTGTCGGCGGTGGCAGGACCGACCCAGGCAGACAATTCAATTCGCCTGCGCGACAACTACGACGGGTTGTTCGCGCAGGACGATTGGAAAATCGCCAACACCTTGACGCTGAACCTGGGCATACGCTGGGATTATGATTCCCGCTTTCCTAATCGCGCCAACTTTTCTCCGCGCCTGGGTGTGGCTTGGTCTCCAACGCCGAAGACTGTGGTCACTGCAAGCTGGGGGATGTTCTACGACAACTTCCGTATTGGGCTGGCCCGCGACGTTCCGGGCTTCGGCGGCGCAAACCTCTTCACCAACCAAACGGTCTCCTTCCCGAGATTGTTCTACGGCGATCCGACAAGCCTTCCGCGGCTCTTCGGGCTGTGTGCTTCGCCATCTCTGACCGATGCCGAGATTGCAGCAAGCGGGGCCACCTGTCCGACTCCGGGCCTGCCCTTTTTTGGGATCGATCACCTGAATGCTGTTGTCGCTCCGGGCCATGCCTCGATTCCGATCAACACCGTGGTGAGCCAGAACACTGTCCAAACCGTGACCGGCCTCGATCCACAGCAGTTCGCGGATGCCGCCAGCGCCGCAGTCAGCCAGCACCCAGGGTTCTTCTTCTGGGGAGGTTTTGGCAACCTCACCATGAACTTCCCTGTTCCGCAAGTTTTCCAGATTCCGATTACGGTCGACCCGGGCTTCAAGACCCCTTACACACGAGGGTTTCATCTCGGCGTGCAAAGGGAGATCACCAACAATTGTGTGGTTCAGTCGGACTATTACCATCGCGACATACGCAACATGCTTGGGGTGAGAACTACGAATCTAGCTTTTGAAGCCCGCATGCCGGGCCACGCCGGCGAGCTCCAACCGGGTACCGGCACCCGGCCAATCCTCAGTTATGGTCCGTGGTACCAAGGGCGGTTTGATGCTATTAGCGTGGGCATGCGCAAGCGTATGAGCAAACGCTTCACCATGGAGGCCTTCTACACCTGGGCGGATGCCATCGATAATTCTCTCCGGTCGAGTTTTGTGAGTGACGTACAAACGGGTCTTGGCGCAGGCGTCCTGGGAGGGAGAGGGCCCACCGACAGCTTTGTTGGTGTTCCACCGCTGGTTACAGATCCTGCTACCGGACAAACCAACGCGAATGGCCGGTTCATCGCGAGCAATGGTAACCCAGTGCCACAAGCGGGGAAATTCTACAACGGAGCAAATCTCGACCGTGGCCCTTCCGACTTGTCTCTGAGCCACAGCGTGCTGGTCCACGGACTCGTTCAACTCCCATGGAAATTTGAGGTCAGCGGTATCTTTCGGGGACAGAGCGGATTCCGCTTTACAGACGCCGCTCTAGTGCCTGCCGATGTAGATGGTGATGGCCTTCGTAACGGCGTGGATTTCCTAGTTGGGCGCAACCACTATCAGGCGCCCAGCTATATCAACCTGGATACGCGCTTTTCGAGGCGATTCGTCATTCGGGAACGCGTCCGACTCCAGGCCATCTTTGAGTTGTTCAACCTGCTCAACCGAGCCAATCCGGCCGCGGTGGAACAGTTCCAGAATGTGCCTACGCCGCTCGGGGAGCCGCTGCAGTTCCTCCCAGGGCGCGAAGGACAAGTAGCGTTACGAATCGAGTTCTAGTCAGCCCATGTGGAGAAACAAACCCTCCGGCGGATTCAGGGTAATCGCAGTGCTGGCGGTGTTTTTCTGTACGGCTGTCTTGAGTTACAAGGCAGGGCTTCGGCAGATGAACCCGAGCGCCAGCGCATCCGAGAAGAAATACTCGCTCGTGCTTGGCCCCCTCAACCTTCACCTCACCGCCGGGGTGCTGGGCGTGGGCGTAATTTTTGCCCTTACCACTTTGCTTGCGATATCGCTCCTACTGACCCTCCTCGCGTATCGCCGGAAGCGGGAGGTAGAAAGGGCAAACCGGGAGCTAGAAAATCAAATCAGAGAGCGTGAACAGGCAGAGGAGGAAGTAAAGAAGCTCAACGCCGACCTGGAGCGCCGGGTCGTGGAACGTACCCGTCAGCTCGACGCCGCTAACAAGGAATTGGAAGCCTTTTCCTATTCCATCTCTCACGATCTACGAGCCCCACTGCGCGCGATTGACGGGTTTAGCAAGGCAGTTCTGGACGAGTACGCCGAGAAGTTGGACAAGCAGGCCTGCGGCTATCTGCAAAGGGTCCGGGGGGGGATTCAGAAGATGTCAGGGCTGATTGACGATCTGCTGAACCTTTCACGGATGACCCGTGGGGTGTTGCGGAAAGAGTCGATCAATCTGACAGCCGTGGCGCGTGACGTGGTCGCTGAACTCCAAGAGGGAGAACCTTCACGCAAGGTTGCTATCGACATCGCCGACGGCCTTACCGCACAAGGGGACGCGCGCCTCATTACGATTGTCCTCGCGAACCTGCTTGGAAACGCCTGGAAGTACACGGCAAAGCGGCCAGAGAGCCAGATCGCATTGGGTCAGGAAAACAATGGAAACGACACCGTCTTCTACGTTCGGGACAACGGCGCCGGGTTCGACATGGCATACGCCGACAAGCTCTTCGCCCCGTTTCAGAGACTGCACCAGGCTTCAGAGTTTGAGGGAAATGGGATCGGGCTGGCGACAGTACAGCGAATTATTGCGCGTCAAGGTGGACGTATCTGGGTCAAGGCGGCGGTTGGCGAAGGCGCCACTTTCTTTTTCACACTGGGAGAGATGTGATGATGATCGACGAGCAGACGATACTACTGGTAGAGGACAACGACGATGACGCCGACCTGACCGTGATGGCGTTTCATAGCGCGAAAATCACAAATCCTTTGATTCGTGCGCGTGATGGTGTCGAGGCTCTCGATTATCTGTTTGGCCGTGGCGAACATGCAGGAAGGGACGTCTGTGATCTCCCCGCCGTGACGCTACTTGATCTCAATCTCCCTAACATCGGCGGCCTGGAAGTTCTGAAAGCAATACGAGCAGACGAACGCACCAAGCATCTTCCTATCATCATTCTCACCTCTTCAAACGAGGACAAAGATCGACTGGGAGCATACGATCACTTCGCCAACAGCTACGTGGTCAAGCCTGTGGATTATGACCAGTTTGTAACCGCGGCTCGGCAGCTCAGCCTTTATTGGATGGTGTTAAGCGCGCCTCCGCCCCGGAAGGAAACATAACCAAGAGTCCCTCGCACACCTTCATCGCTTTGCGGATGCAGCAATCCGGAGCCGACGAACGGCGGTGGCTGCCGGGCGCGAATTGCGTCCGTGCCGGGACGTGGCAATACGAAAAATCATCGGCCCGCAACGACGCCGAACAGAAAGGCCTCTGGTCTCTGTATTTGTCTTAGTAGTCACAGTACGGTTGCGGACCGGTAGTCAAAAATTCTCGATCATCCAGACATTGCTGCCGCTGGTCATACCCTGGATGGCTAGTTCGCGTCCGTTGGGCGCAGCGATCGCCCAGGTTCGCCACGACCCACGTTGGTCCCAAAGAGGCGTGGCGCGGCCTTCCATGTCCACGCGCAGCAGGGTTGAGCCGGTGGGTGACTGACTGGAAACGAAGAGCGACTTGCCATCCGCCGCCCAGTCTACCGAATTGATTCCTGCCCATCCCTTGACGACGATGTCGCGCTCCGGCTGGCCCTTGAGGGAGAGCAGGCGGATACGGCCTTCCAGTGGGTTGTAATCGCTAAAAACGATGCGGGACCCGTCGGGCGAGGGCATCCAGTTGTAGACACCTCCGGAGTGGATGTCGATTGTGAGAACCTCGCGCGGATTCCCCTGCAGTGGGTCAAATGCGGTGAACACGGCATTCTTCCCATCCTGGCTGTATTGCGACAGGAAGCAAAGGTCCGAGGGTGGGCGTGGACAGGCATAGTTTCCGAGGCGCTGCGCCTCCATCACTAACTGCGGAGCATCCCCGCCGGACCGCACTCGCAGGATGCGCGTCACCTGATTCACAGAACGTGGCTGGCCAGAGAACGCGTTGAGACCCTGGGGGCTGGATAAGTAAAGGATAGACATTCCATCCGGGGTCACCCGAGGCATCCAGGCCTCGTCGGATCCAGCGACCAGGGCTTCGGCGGTCTGCTGATCGATGTTCTGTTTGAAGATCTTATTTGGACCGTTGCGGTCAGACCAAAAAAGTACGGCGCGGCTGTCGTTGGTCCATGCCGTGGGCCAGGCGTTGCGCTCGTCGAGGGTCAAGCGCTGCGGAGTCGTCAGCTTGGCGCCTGCGGCATCCAGCTTTGCAATGTACACGTTGGATTGAAAATTCGACTTCAGGAATGTCAGCCGCTTTCCATCGGCGGTACCCGTCAGAGAGGAGAAGGAAAACCCAACCCAGTTTGTGACGCGCGTCGGCTTGTCCTCGGGTTTTCCGGTTCGTGGATCAAGGTTGAGCTGCCAGAGATTGGAATCATTCGCATTCGGAGAAGGCTCGGCCAGCGAAAAAATCAGGCGGCCGTCGGGCGCCCACCAGAGACCTTGAGAATTCTGGCAGAGGGTAGACAAACCTGTCAGCACCACCACGCCGGGGCCTCCCAGCAGATCGCGATCTTCGATGCTGCACTCGAAAGACTCCAAAGCCTGATGAACTTTGAGATAGGCGATTCGACCGCCGTCAGGAGACCAGACCACTTGCATGAATCCCGTGCCGTCATCACCCCGAGCCAGCATTCTCGGAGCGTCTCCATTCGCCCCCACTAGCCAAATCGTCTGATCGCCAAATTCCCGGACGTGCTCGCCCTGACGCTCGCCTAATCCGGTGCGCGCAGCAGTAAAGACAATCCTCGTGCCGTCCGGCGAGATTGAGTGCGCGAAGCCATCGTCACGGAATTTGTGCGGCGCATCTCCGATCAGGGAGAGGATCCAGATGCTCGGAGGTTTGCCGGCGATCTCCAAGTTGGTCAACAACCGGGTTCCGTCGGGAAACCACGCCGCCGGCAGCCAGGTGGCGTGGGTCGCTGCTGCCTCGGCCGGCAACGGAAGCGTCCTCATTTCTCCAGTTTCCACGAGCTTGATGTGCAGTCCCATGTCGTCGGAGTAGGCCAGGTATTTGCCGTCGGGCGAGAGCGCCGCGCCGTTCACGCCGTGCCCGGCGGGACTTGCGGTAAGCTGCCGTTGGTTCATGGGCGGTTTGTCAATTGGAGCGTGGTGCGTCGCCAGGCGCCACGTGAATGCTCCAGCCAGGAGCAGGACCGCTGCGGCGGCGATCCATATGCTCTTCCGGCTGATCAAGGTCTTCGTAGCGGCTACATCGGTCCGCACCGTACCGGACCCTGTGGCTGGGGCGTTGTACGCGGAGCTCATCGCGTCCGAACGTCCCGAATCGGTATCGCGCCTCAAACGCTTCAGGTCGGAACGCATTTCCGCAGCAGCCTGATAACGCAGCTCGCAATCTTTCTCCAGAGCCTTGTTAACGATGTCCACCAGTTTTGGGGGCAGATCAGGATTCAGGCGAATAGCGGGAACCGGATCACGATCCAGAATCTCGCGGAAGATGACCGCAGAAGTCTCGCCGCGAAAAGGCAACTGGCCAGTGGCCATCTCGTAGAGCACAGCGCCAAAAGAGAACAAATCAGTGCGGGCGTCCAATTCTTTGCCTCGAGCCTGCTCGGGCGACATGTAGGCGATGGTGCCGAGGGTAGAGCCGGGACTGGTCAGATGCTGTTCATCGATGGCAGCCGTCATCGTGTTCACCGACGCGCTCTGGCTCGAAGTACTGGCAGGTGCGACCTTGGCCAAACCGAAATCCAGGACCTTGGCGTGCCCGCGCTTGGTGACAAAGATGTTGGCCGGCTTGATGTCGCGGTGGACGATGCCTTGGGCGTGCGCAGCGTCAAGGCCATCGGCAATCTCCGTCGCCAGCGAGAGTAGCCTTTCGTTATCCAACGGTTTTCCAGCAATCAGATGCTTCAGGGTTACGCCGTCCAAAAACTCCATGGCGATGAACGACTGCTCAGCGTGCTTGCCGATTTCGTAGATGGTGCAAATATTGGGATGATTGAGAGCGGAGGCGGCGCGTGCCTCACGGCGAAAGCGTTCCAGCGCTTGCGGGTCTCGCGACAGTTCATCGGGCAGGAACTTGAGGGCGACGAAGCGGCCAAGCTCGGTGTCTTCTGCCTTGAAGACCACACCCATGCCGCCTCCGCCCAGCTTTTCGATGATCCGGTAATGCGAGATGGTTTGGCCGATCATTCGGGAGACGGTGCTTTCGAGTTGCATCATCTTACGAACGCGACATCCCCTAGTCAACGAATGAGGGCTGTCACTCGAGGATGTAGAACGCCCCCAGGAACTCTTAGGGATAGTTAGGGGGTCGGAGTAGGGAACGATCGCGGCAAGAGTTAGGGCGACGCTGTATTGTTGGGGAGCCCGTTCCGTCCTAAAGTGCCACTGTAAGCGTTTCTCACCAATGATAAATAAGAATGCAGCATCCAAACCGCCTTCCTCCGTGGATCTTCGCCGGGTATTTGAGACGGCCGTGGAGGAGATTCAGCAGCCAGGCAAGTTGACGGCACGCGTAAGGTATGACGCGCCGATCGTAGCGCGCAGCTTCGCTGCATCCAGCCAGGCCGGTGGAGAGAAACGCGCCCTGTCCGATGCGGCGCGGGCGCTGGCTGTGCTGTGGAAGCTTCCCGCAACCTCGCGCTAGACGGGCTTTTCGAACCAAGTCGTTTCCCTAGTCCCCGAGCCTTCGTCCCTAAAAGAAAAAGGGTGAAGGATCGAAATCCCTCACCCGCTTTCTGTTCAACGCATAAAAATGAGCTAGCTGGCTTCGCGGCGTAGGCGCGCAGCTTCTTCCTCGTCAACCTCGGCCTTTTCCTCGTTGCGGCGGGCCTTGGCTTCGTCATCTTTCTTCGTTGCGTCTTTCACGGCGTCCTTGGCCTTACCCCAGGCGTTCTGGACTTTGCCCTCGGCCTGCTTCAAGGCACCCTGGGCCTGGGTTTCGGCGTCGCCAGTCCACTCGCCCGCCTGACGCTCCACGCGGCCGGCAATATCCTTTACCTTGCCTTCGGCTCGATCCTTATTCATGAATCCGCCTCTATGTCAGTTTGGATGGTACTCCGAAAAGCTCCGGAAGCCGTTCTACGCGGCGGTCTTTTATGAGGCGAATTCTTACGAGGCGATCTTGTGCTCGTCGCCGCGATCCCACTCACCCACCGGCTCCTTCTGGCCTTGCTTGTCTGTGGAATGCGAGTTCTTCTGGTGTTCCTGCAGGTCCCCTTCGGAGTTGAATGTTTGATTGCATACGTTGCAACGGTTCTCTGACATGGTCTCAGTCCTCCTTCAAGATTGGAGCGCCCGGAGGCACCTTTTTCTTTATCGGCCCGTGATCACGCTACCGGACTTCTGCCCTGAATCAGGCGAATCAGTACGGCAACGATGGCCAACACCAGCAGGATATGAATGAATCCGCCCATGGTGTAGGAGCTGACCAGTCCCAACAGCCAAAGAATGAGAAGCACTACAGCGATAGTCCAGAGCATGTGCGCACTCCTTTTGCGTTTTGTCGCGCGAGATTTTGAGAGTACCGAATCTGGAAAAACTCAACTATCCGGTAGATTGGGTAGCGAGCCGTACAGAGTGCAGCAATCAGTACCCCTGCGAAACTGCAATCTACGGTTCAGACCGTAGGTTACGAACGTCGTCAGTAGATCTGTACGATTCCGTTGCGCACAGCATAGAGCGTCAAATCAGCGACGGAATGCAGATCGAGCTTGCGCATCAGGTTGGTGCGATGCGTTTCGGCCGTTTTCACACTGAGGTTCAGAGCGACCGCGACTTCCTTGCTGGTCTTGCCTTCGGCCAGCAGCTGAATCACTTCCCGCTCACGCGGGGTCAAGACATGTTTTGCCGGATGTTCGGCTTCGGCACCGGGATGGAGGAATCCCTCCAGCACCATTTGCGCTACCTTGGTGGTGAAGAAGGTGCGGTGATGCTGCAAGGCTTCGACGGCGGCGACCAGATCGCGTCCGGCATCAGATTTGAGCAGGAAGCCTCGAGCTCCGGCGGAGAGCACTTCACGCACGACCTGTTCGGTGTCGTGCATGGTCAGAATCATGATCCTGGTATCAGGTGCAGTGGAGAGGATCTGGCGGGCCGCGTCGAGCCCGTTCAGATTGGGCATGCCGATGTCCATCAGAACAAGGTCGGGCTTCATCTTGTTCGCGAATTCGACGGCTTCGCGCCCATCCTTTGCCTCGGCGCAGACTTCCCAGCCGGGATGACCCTCAAGCAGGGCACGAATACCGCGCCGCGCCACTTCGTGGTCGTCCGCGATCAGGATGCGGAGAACGTTGGGGCTCCGGACAGCGTTGGCGCTCACGATTCACCTCCATAAGTTGGAGCATAGACCGAAATCGTGATTCCGCAGGGGCGGGAGTGGAACATCACAAATGCCAACCTTGAAACCTCATGCATGGCATAGACTTTGTTGCCGGAGTGCGCGTTGGCGTTGATGAAAGTTTTTGCGGCTAGTTGGTAATTGCTCGCCCACTATTGCAATAGGGTTTTCCCTTACACGCCATACAGCGTGTCTGGTATCCCTTCTCCAATTGTCGTCGGTGCATGTTCTCCGTTCGGGCTCGAAATGGCATCTAAAGGCGCTTGGAGGATCTACATGCGTTCTGCCAACGTTTCGTGGGTCGCGACGTCTTTTCTAATCCTTGCTTTAGGGTCGGCTCTGTGCGGACAGAATCCCACGGCCGCGCCCGCTGCTCCAGCCGCTCCGGCTTCCACGAGCGAGCAGCCTGCTGGCTCCGCAGGTGCTCCGGCAAAGCAGACTCCGCCAACGGGAAACGACCCTTCCGGACCTGCTTCTACACCCACAAACCAGGCTCCTGAGGGTTCTTCGACAGCGCCCGACACCGGCACAAGCGGGAACGGCGGGAACAATGACCCGTCCCTCGGATCGGGACAAGAGCCTCCCATTGCCCAGGAGCCGACTGCGAACGACCAGGCTGGCATGTTTGTATTCAAGAAGCAGGTGGAAGAGGTCGTGCTGCACGCCACGGTGATGGACGAGCAGCGCCGGCTGGTTCCGTATCTGGACCGTAGCGCGTTCACGGTGTATGAGGATGGAGTGCCCCAAACTATTACTTCATTCCGGCGCGAGGACGTTCCGGTTGCCATGGGAATTGTGATCGATAATTCCGGCTCGATGCGCGACAAGCGGGCGGAAGTGAATCGCGCGGTCATGAATCTGGTACGCGCCAGCAATCCGGAGGATGAGATCTTCGTGGTGAATTTCAGCCAGAATTACTATCTGGACCAGGACTTCACCTCCGATGCAAATCTGCTGCAAGCCTCCCTGCGGCAAGTTTCTACCCGGGGAAGCACTGCTCTCTACGACGCCATTGTGGCTTCGGCGGTGCATCTCAACAACAACGCGCATATGGACAAGAAGATTCTTATGGTGATTACCGATGGGCAGGACAACATGAGCCAGCAAACCCTGCAGGAGGCGACTCGGCGGCTGCAGCAGGTGAATGGACCCATGCTCTTCACCATCGGTCTGTCAGGGAATGGACTGCAGACTACTGGACGGCAGGCATTGCAGAGTCTGGCGGACGGAACCGGCGGGGTAGCGTATTTCCCGGATTCGCTGGCTCAGGTCAGCGACATTACGCGGACGGTCGCGCATGATATCCGAAGCCAGTACATTGTGGCGTATAAACCGCGGAAGCAGGGAGCGAGGCCTGCTTATCAGTCCATCAAGATGGAGGCGCGAGCCCCTGGATACGGGCGGCTTACGGTGCGCACGCGGACAGGGTTCTACCAGCCGGAAAATAACCGGTAGCCTCAGCGGCTAAAGCCGTGTTTCATTTTGCGGGATTTACGGCGCGGCTGGAAGCCGCGCCCTTTCAAAACAGAAGCGGCTTTTCAAAAGAGACCGCCCCTTCCAAAATAGACCGCCATCGCGTTTTTCAGCAAACTGTAAGGTTGCTGACCTTACGCGGCCCTCGAAGGGCGCTCTTCCACAGTCGCGTTGACGGTGAATCAGGGAGGCAGCTATGACACAAAGGCGCGGCTGGATGCCGCGCCGTTTCAAATCTCACTTGCAGGCCTAGAGCTTTGGCGGCCTGTTTAGACGGCCGGAGAGCCGGCTGGCGTCTTCAGTTGCGGTGGCACGTCGATCTGAATGATGTTGTTCTTGATGGCGTAGACCACCAGGTCACGAATCGAGTGGAAGCTGAGCTTCCGCATAATGTTGCTGCGATGCGTTTCCACGGTTTTTGTGCTCAGGTTGAGCAGAGAGGCTACTTCCTTCGAGCTCTTCCCCTCCGCCAGCAGTTGCGTGATTTCGCGTTCACGAGCGGTGAGCGTGGGCAGGCTCGGCGGTTCGCTGCGGGAGATCGCGTGGCCCTTGTCCAGGAATCCTGCGAGCACAAGATCGTTGACGCGCGGCGTAAAGAACATGCGTTTACGCTGGAGCGCTTCGACGGCCGAGACCAGATCGCGGGCGGCATCCGATTTCAAAACAAAGCCGCGCGCGCCTGCGTCCAGGGCCTCGCGAATGACCTGATCGGAGTCGGTGATGGTCAGCACGATGACCTTGAAATTGGGATCGTACTGCATCAGTTGACGAGTCGCATCGAGGCCGTTCAGGTTCGGCATGCCGACGTCGAGAATTACGACGTCGGGCCTTAGCTGTTTGGCCTTCTCGACGGCCTCGCGGCCATCGGTCGCTTCTCCGCAGACTTCCCACCCTTCGTGATTCTGTAGAAGAGCGCACAGTCCACGGCGCACAATCTCATGATCGTCAGCCAGCAGAATTCGCAATTTCATAGGTCACTCCTTCCAGAGTTCCTGGTCGAACATTCCTCGTCGAACTAAGGCATTCAGTACGAGTTCACCGAATCTCGACGGTTCAGAGCTGTAAACACTCGATGTTGGCTTACAGCTTCGACCGCTTCCAACAAATCACGGGCGGCATTGGACTTCACCACGTAACCCCGGGCTCCCGCTTCCAGCGCTTCCCGCATCATCTGGGGCGAGTCATGCTGCGTCACGAACAGAATCTCAAGGCCTGGCGCTTTTTGGCGGATCTGCCGACAGGCTTCCAAGCCGTTCATCTTGGGCATGGTGACATCAAGTACCATGACGTCGGGATGCAAGCGGTCCGCCTTATCTACGGCTTCAAGTCCGTCTGCCGCCTCCCCGATAACCTCCCAGCCCGGATGAGCTTCCAATAGGGTCTTAAGTCCCTGTCTCACAATGGGATGGTCATCAACCAGTAATATGCGAATTGTCATGATCGGTGCACGGTCTGTAGCGGGAGACTGTGAGCTCGCGCTTCGCCACAGTCTAACGTTTTTCACGGGTTTCCACAGGATCGGTCTTTCTACTGCTAGTGTGCCAACGACACCACATCCCTGTGCAAGCTAGCATCAGTGTGGCGGTCCGACGTATACAGCGAATCCTGTATTCATTCAGTAACAAGCACTCACGCGGTACTGATCGACGGAAAGTACGTTTGCTCATGCAAGAGAGCGTCGACGGCCTGGACGATGGAGCCTACATCGGACTTTGCGCACGCGCCGCGGACTCCCACCCGCTTGGCAGCCTCCGCCAGCTGCGACGAAAGGTGGATGGTAACCATGAGGATTGGGATGCGGGGAAACAACTCGGAAATCTGCTGGGCCACGTCCAATCCGTTCAGGTCGGGCATCTGGAAGTCCAATAGAATCAAGTCGGGCGGGGCTTTCTTGACGCGTTGCAAGGCCTCTCCCCCGGTGCGGGCCTCGTCGCAAACCTGCCAGGTGGTCTGCTGCTCGAGGATGGCACGAAGATAGTGCCGTACCGCCGGATTGTCATCAACAACCAAAATCCGCACCAATGGAATCTCCGCAAGTCTTGAGTAAGAGATTGAGTCCAACTACCGTTGCGTTCCTACAATAGGGTCGTTGCTCTAAGAGCAACAATCCGGTAAAGCACGTAGCTACTCAGTTACAACTACCAGATGCCTTTGTCGCTACCTGTCAGCTTTAACTCGATGGCGGCAGCCGCAGCCAATCCCGGAAGCAAACTCAAGCGCAGGGTGTTCGTGATTTCGCCATTGAGCAAGAGCCGGGTCAATTCCGTAGCGTAAAGATTGGCCGCCTGGGGCACGAGCGGGATGCGGATAAAATTCCGCTTGAAGAAAACCTGATCTCCTCCGAAGCGAGCGGCAGAGGTCACGAGCGGAGGCAGTGCCAGATCACTACCGCGATAAAGCCGTACGTAGTCGGAAATAATCGCCATGTAGGTTGCCAAGCCGTCCCAGAGACCGGCTGAGCGTGCGAGAGACCGGAGATAGGTGAAATCCACGACGCCATTCTCGATCAGCTGCGCATTGTCCACGATGTCGCACAGACGAATGTAAAAGTGACGGTACATGCGCTGTAGTGTGCTGATCACGAGGCGGTCTTCTGGAGCGGGTACCGGAAACGTATGTCCATCGAAGTCGACGGGACGGCTCCGGTGAATCAGAGAGTCGACGATTGCGAGTTGTTCGCCCGTCTGGCCGAGGCGTTGCACGTGGACTTCGACGAGTTCGGGAAGTCCGGGAACTTCGAAGTTCCATTTGTTTGCCAGACGGTCTCCCCAGCTGCGCTCCGCAACCTTTGCTTCGAAACGCTGCTTCATGATGGAGAGGACGTCAGAGGGTTCCGCGTTGGTGAAAAGATCGAGGTCGTTGCCCAGGTCTGGCCAGTGGTCGAGAGACTTGATCACGATCACTTGGC
>WNEZ01002784.1_pt1 | contig 24789 bp, 22 predicted proteins | sample 5400521 | NCBI WGS metagenome assembly WNEZ01 (sample SAMN13153339, study PRJNA577476) | soil metagenome | isolation source: 120 cm saprolite under Douglas fir tree site 2 hole 1 replicate 1 | place: USA:California | collected 2015-04-18
TTTCTGGTAGGGCAATTCCAAAGAGGACATCCAGGGAATAGCTTCCAGGTCCGATTAATCCGATTGCTACACCCATGGCCAACAGCGCCAGCGGGAACTCCAAGCCGCGCTTACTGTTCCAGAAGCCGTTTTTCCAATGGCTCTTGAAAATCGCCATCAGCATAACGGCGAAGATACCGGCTGCTCCCAGGGGAGTCAAAAAACCGAACGCCACAGAAAGGCCGCCGCCAAACTCCCCCAGAATTACCAGGCTCGTCCAGAACCATGCCGGATTGAACCCCTGCTTCTGCATCCCCTGAGCTGTCTTGGTGAAACCAGCCCCACCGAACCATCCAAAAAGCTTTTGCGCTCCGTGCGCGGCCATCGTCAATCCAGCCACAAGGCGTAGAATGAGTAAGCCCAGACCAAGTGAGATAGCCATTGATCGTCTTCCTTTCAAAACCGTGTAAATAGGAATAATCCGGTTACGGAAAGGCTCCAGATGACTGGAACTTTCTTGATTGCAATTTAGCCGATGACTGCAAAAAAGTCAAGTACAGTTTCGGGCAAATACGTCGCGGCAGCGTACCAGCTCTTCCAGGGCCACATTGATCAGATCGGCCAGGTTGTCTTTGGTTCGCGCGGCTTCGACCATCGCACGAAGAAATACTTTCTGAGCGGGTGGATCGCAGGGCGGAATCTCCAGCGCTTCCCGGATGAGGGGCAGGTGTCGCCTGCGCGTTCCGGAGTCGTCGTAGCCTACCAGGTCGTGAGGAGAGAGCAAGAGAGTGGCCCGGGCGGCAATGTGGTCGACAATCGAGGCAGGAATCTCGTTCTTCGCCACGGCATACCCCAGACGCTGGAAGAACTTGAGGTGGACGAGAAAGCCAAGCGTGGCGACTGGGCCTTTGGCGGTGCGGTGAGCCAAGAAGAGTTCAGCGGGTGTAGGAGTATAGATCTGGTCGAGTTCTTTGGGTGTGAGCGTGCGTTTCAAGCGAGGATAGGCAGTGTGCTCAATGGATGTCACGAGAAATAATCCCTTGCCGCATCATCTGTATACTTCCATGTACGGACGTGATATACTGCCACTAACATACCTTAGCAGCAGCAAACAGAGCAAGAAACCAGGACTTCTGTCTGCTAAGGCTGTGAGAAACTGCTGATTCTTTCATCTGCTAAGGTTTTATGTATGGAGACCATCACGAAACGAGCAAAGCAGCCTGCGCTCTCTGGCACTGGCCAGCAGAACCTCACGCAGTATGAGCGACGACTTCGTACAGAAGAGGACTTAACAGCCGTCACTGTTCGCAATTCAAAAGCCGCAATCCAGTCCAACTCCCCTGTTTCTCTCTGAGAGGAGACACATGCAACTCACGGAACGGGGATTAGGCTATCTGATTAAAAAGTATGCAGTAAGAGCCAGGGTCAGCGATGTGAGTCCTCATGATCTTCGACATCGCTTTGGCTATCGTATGGCCCAGTCAGTCCCTCTGCGTCGGCTCGCTCAACTGATGGGACACGATTCGCTCGATACGACCATGCGAAATGTGCAAGCGACGAAGTGGGATCTGCAACAGGATGTGGAACGGATTGCCTGGGAATAGATTCTTCCGTCTCGTCGCCGATCGCAGGTCTCTGCATACTTTAAAGGCAGTGAACAGCATGGAACTACCGATCAATACGCCCCTGGTCTGCCCAACGATCGTTGGTCGCGCGACCGAACTTGCCGCTTTGCACGCCATCGTTGGCGAGGTCGCGGGAGGGCATTCACGCGTCGTGCTGCTGAGTGGTGAAGCAGGCATTGGCAAGTCGCGCCTTGTTGCAAGCGTCCTGCAGGGGAACTGCTTTCAGCGGGACCTGACTTCCCCCTATGCTCCCTTGCTTGACCTGGTGCGGTCATCTGTTGCCAATCAACCGCTCGAAGTTCGGGAGGCTACATTCCAGCCATTTGCGCAGGAATTCTTTCCTGTGCTGCCCGACCTGGTGACTCCTCCAGCCACCCCGGCGGCGCTTTCCACTCCTGGACCTGAACAGGAGAAGCGCCGTCTCTTTGTCGCTCTGACAGCCTTTTTCATGAAGCTGGCCGCTGGACACCCTCTCTTGTTCGCTATCGAGGATATCCACTGGGGTGATGAGAGTAGCCTGGAGTTCCTGCAGTATTTTATGCGGCACAGCACCTCTTTCCCCGGGCTGGTCCTGTTGACCTACCGCAGTGACGAAATGCGCCCAACTTTGACCAACTGGTTAGCACAACAGGATCGGGAACGCCGCGCGCAGGAATGCTCCCTTGCGCGCCTCACGAACAGCGATATCGATGCGATGCTGACCGCCATCTTTGATCTGCACCCGACCACACGCAGCGAGTTACTGAACACCCTGTACCCTCTCACTGAAGGCAACCCTTTTTTCGTAGAAGAAATCTTAACCTCCTTACGAGCAGCCGGAGGAATCTTCTATGCCGAGGGAACCTGGAAAAGCAAGGCACTGGAGAACCTGCACATCCCACGCAGTATTCAGGCCGCAGTCCAGCAGCGCTCGGACCGCCTGAGTGAAGCCGCCAGAGCGCTGTTGACACTCGCGGCGGTCGCCGGACGCCGCTTTGATGTTGACCTGCTGTTGCAGATTACCCGGCAGACCGAAGAGCAGCTCCTGCTCCTCCTGAAAGAACTCATTGCTGCTCAGTTAGTTGTCGAAGAATCAGGAGAGCAGTTTGCCTTTCGCCATGCGCTCACACGCCATGCCATCTACGAGCAACTGCTCAAGCGAGAGCGCAAGGCATTGCATCGGACGCTTGCCGAAACCATGGAGCAGGTGTATCACGCAGCGCTCGATGCTCATCTGGAAGACCTGGCCTATCATTTCATGAGGGCCGAAGTGTGGGCAAAGGCCCTAACCTATGCTCAACGCGCTGGGGAAAAAGCGCAGGCGCTCTACGCTCCCCGCGCCGCAGCACAACATTTCACGAACGCTTTGGAAGCTGCCCGTCACATGGACCTCCCTCCTCCTGCCCATCTCCATCTTGCGCGGGGACAGGCAAATGAAATGCTCGGTGAACTGGAGGAGGCGCGCCTTGATTATGAGCGAGCGCAAGCAGAGGCGTCTAGTGACCATGACGGCTCGATGGAGTGGCTGAGTCTGATGGCGCTGGGTATGTTGTGGGCGGGACGCGATTATAGCCGGGCTGGTGAGTGGTTCCGGCAAGCCGCGGCGCTGGCCTCGGCGCTTACTGACCCACCCCTCCAAGCCCATAGCCTCAATCGCCTGGCGAACTGGTACGTGAACACCGGGCGAACCGCTGAAGGTATCCAAATCCACAAAGAGGCACTGAGTATTTTTGAAGCGCGGCAGGATCAGCCAGGGACGGCAGAGACGCTGGATTTGCTGGGCATGGCGCATGGACTGCATGGAGACGCAGTCAGCGCCGTGGACTACTTTGGGCGAGCCATCGCCCTGTTTCGCTCCCAGGGGAATACCCCGAGCCTGGTCTTTGTACTCGCTTCACGGGCTGTCTGGGCAGGGCCAGCGTGCATAGAAACCGCGTTCAGCGCATTAGGAACTTCCACTGAGTGTTTGCGCGATGCGACAGAAGCCCTGGAACTGGCTCAGAAGATCGACTCCTTTTCAGCGCAAGCCTATGCCAACGTCATGACGGCCTGGTGGCTCGCCGGTTTTGGTGATTTTGGCGCGGCGCTCTCTCATGCACAGAAGGCGCTCCGCATTGCTGTTGAGATGGAGCACCAGCAATGGATGGCTGCGACCTACTGCGTCCTGGGACGCCTCTTGACGCTGATGCTCAATCCAACGCAAGCAATCCAGACCCTGGAAGCAGGGCTGTCGCTGGCTCACACCCTCGGCTCGGCCTGGTGGATGGGCAGTATCAGGACGCACCTGGCACTCGCGTATCTCCTCAAGCACGAGAACGCGAAGGCTCGCTCCGTCCTCGAAGTAGCCATGCCGACTGACGCGCATCCCCGTAACCTGGCGGAGCGACGGATGCTCTGGGCCTGGGGTGAACTGACCCTTGCAGAGGGGGATTACCAGGAGACATTGCGCATTGCCGATCACCTGCTGGCCTCTCCCCCCGGAGCAGGCCGCACGCAGCCGATTCCCTGGCTGCTGAAACTGAAAGGGGAAGCGCTGGCTGCGCTGGCTCGGCTGGAAGAGGCTATACAGGCCTTAGAGGGTGCGAAAGATGGAGCGTTTCAGCAACAGGAGCGTCCGCTCCTCTGGCAGATTCATCGTTCGCTCGGGCGAGTCTATCATCGCATGAAGGACCAGGACCGGGCCGAGCATGCATTCGCCGAGACGCGCAGAGTCATTACGGAACTAGCAGCCAGCATCAATGAGCCCACCCTGCGCGAGCTTTTCTCCCAGGAAGCACTCAAATCGCTACCGAGGGAGAAGCCCATCCCGGAGCGTCGTGCCGCAGCGGAACGTTTTGGTGGGCTGACTGAGCGCGAGCGCGAAGTGGCCGTACTTATCGCCCAGGGCAAGACGAACCGGGAAATCGCCGCCACGCTGGTGGTGAGCCTGCGCACGGTCGAGACGCACGTGAGTACGATTCTCTCAAAGTTGGGCGTTCCCTCGCGTTCACGGATCGCGGTGTGGGCTGTTGAGATAGGACTGGTCAAAGACGGCCCATAAAATCCTTTCTTAGGATCATGGAGAAGTGAACGAGGAAGGACAAAACAGTATGTTCCCTATTTTTCTCCGTGTTCCTCGTGGTCTGCCCCTCTCAATCTCAGGGTCGGTTCTCTTCTCACCTCCGTGTTCTCACCGATGGAAATGGGCCGCACGTGGGGCATACTCGTTGTAGCGAAACAATCGCGGCAACCCTTATGACATGGACCTCTCCGGCAGGTTCATTAACACAAGAAAATGGAGGTATACCATGAAACTCAACCCCAAGTACAATGGGCGCTACGTCGAGGGCCCCGGTGGCACCAGGCTCTTTGTGGAAGAGAACGGAGACCCCACCAGGCCGACGATTCTCTGGATCCACGGCTATTGTCAGTGCCGCCTCTCCTGGGACAGGCAGTTTGAGAACGAGGAGCTGGCCTCGCGGTTCCATTTGGTACGACTGGACCTGCGCGGGCATGGCCTCTCGGACAAGCCGACCGATCCGGCAGCTTTCCAGGACGGCAAGATCTGGGCAGATGACATCCAGGCGGTGATCAGCGCGTTGCGGCTGAACAAGCCCGTTCTGGCCGGCTGGTCCTATGGCGGGTTCATCATCTGTGATTACATCCGCCACTATGGACAGGACAACCTGGGCGGCCTCATCTTTGTGGCTGCCGCCACCGAAATAGGCCGTGACGAAGCCAATGCCCTGCTCGGAGCCGAATTCCTGCAACTGGTTCCTGGTTTCTTCTCGACGGACTACGCCACAGGCAGCGCTGCCCTGCAGCAATTCATGGGGATGGCAACGTATGAAGAGCTGGACCCGCACACCTTCTACTCCCTCGTCGGCTTTAATTCCGTCACCCTGCCTGCCTCACGCCAGGGCATGTTTATGCGAGAGTTGGACAACGGAGCCATCCTGCAGACGATCACCGTCCCTTCGTTGATTGTGCAGGGGAGGGACGACCGCATTGTCTTGTCCTCCTCCTCGGACAATATCGCTCGTCATATTCCTCATGTCTCGCGTGTCGATTACGATCGCTGCGGGCACGTTCCCTTTGTCGAGGCTGCCGAGCAGTTCAACCGGGATGTGACTGCATTTCTGCAGCGTGTTCACGGCTAAGTATTGTCTCGCCTGTGGACTCTCCAAAGAACGTTCTCATCTGAGACCTCGCAGGCAGGACGCAGACGCGCATCCTACGTCGTGCGGATGCTCTGATTGGTCCCTTCGGACGGTATTTCTGAAGGGACCAATTATGAAGCGTGAGGAGGAAAACCAATGGAACAGATTGCAGGCATGCTTGCGACCAATGGCACCGACCTGTATTATGAGCGGGCTGGCTCCGGTCATCCGCTGGTCTTGATTCACGGCTTTACACTGGATACACGGATGTGGGATGACCAGTTCGCTGTCTTTGCTCGGCATTATCAGACGATCCGTAAGGCATTTCATATGGAAAATTAAATTTTCCACCAGCTCTTATGCCACCTCCTCGCAGCCAGCAGTGCTTCCTTTGTCTCCCGAGTAAAAATGGTCGTGCTGCGTTCAACCTCTGAACTGCCTTCATACAGATCAACAACACCCAGGTCGACGCCCAACAATGGCTCAACAGCAGCGACAGTACAATATGGCACATATGCCACGCTGTAGCCACCCTCTTGTAGCATTACCAGCCGTCCTTCGCAAACATCTTCAGCGAGGGCAAGCATAAGTTCGGACATCTTGCGAAAGCCAGCCATTGTGATCATCATCTGGGCAAGCGGATCGAGCCAATTTGCGTCTTGACCGGCCGAGATGATTAGCAGTTGTGGGCGATACTGCAATCCAATGGAGATAACCAGTTGTTCGAATGCTGCACGGTATCCCCTGTCTCCCGTTCCAGCCGGCAGGGGAACGTTTACAGTGTAGCCTGCGCCCTCGCCAGTCCCTACCTGTTCCAATTCTCCTGAGAGTTTGGGATACCAGTTATGTTGATGCAACGAGACAAAGAGCACACCAGGATCAGCATAGAAAGCGTCCTGGGTTCCATTACCATGATGTACATCCCAATCAACAATCATGACGCGTTCAAGACCATAGACATCACGTGCATAGTGAGCAGCAATTACGGCGTTGTTAAAGATACAGAATCCCATAGCTCGATTGCTCATCGCATGGTGACCGGGAGGACGCAAGAGCGCGTAGACATTCCGCACCTCGCCATTCATTACTGCTTGCACTGCATTCATTGCTCCACCTGCCGCATACAAAGCTGCATCAAATGAGCCCTGGCTAAGAGGAGTATCGCTCTCTATCTCACCCCATTCACCTTTCATTGGACCACCATCCACGTGCGCACGTACTCCTGCAATATAATCGCGAGTGTGATACACAGCAAGTTCATCTTCGGTTGCGGCTCGTGCAGGTATAGATTGCATGTATGCGGTTAGACCAGAACCATCGAGAAATTGTTTGATACGCTGAGTGATATACAGCGACGAGGGATGCGGCTCAGGCCCTAATTGGAATGAGCCATTACGCGTGGTAACAGTCGTTTGCACACCAGTATCATGACCCAAGTAACACTCATCGAAGACAAGACCAGTACGGTTTGTTTGCATAGAAGTCGTCCTTTCTGGAACTTTTTTGGGATCCTGTTGCCCACCAGGTGCGCTACTACATCTAAATGTAATCTGCCAATCCATCTAAATGTAGCAGCACCTCTTCGAAGGAGCCAGGGCTTATATCTTACGACATCAGAAAAAAGGTCAACAACTTATTGCATGTAAGGCCTCGAAATGATACTATAATTCAACTATGGAGCAAAACAATACTAAAGGTTCGATAGACGAGATTGATCAGCGCATCATTGAAGCCCTGCAATTGGACGGCCGACGGCCATTTACTAAATTGGCTGTAGAACTTGGTATCTCCGAAGCAAGCGTGCGCCAGCGAGTTGCCAACTTGATCAATACACACGTCATGCAGATAGTGGCAATCACGAACCCTGTAAAGTTAGGCTTCTCACTGGCATGTATGATCGGAATCCGTGTTTCAGGAGATCGACTCCTGGAAGTTGCAAAAGAAATTGCAGAATTTGAGGAAATTATTTACCTCATCATTTGTGCGGGCAGTTTCGATCTGTTAGCTGAAGTTGTATGCCGGGATAACGATCACCTCCTGAGTTTTTTGACCGAAAAGCTCTATAAAGTGCAGGGGGTGCAGCAAACGGAAACCTATATGTACCTGCGTGTCTGCAAGGATACACGTACACCTGTGGGATTATTTTCCGGCCGGACATTAAAGCGAGGAGAATAGCTGATGTCTATTCGTCCGCGAACAATCTCATCCGTATTGCGCTGCTTGAATCCTTTTTCCTGTAGCTTCAGAAGCTCATCCCGGTGAACCAACAGAAAAGGCTCCTCTTTGTACTGTGTGATGGTTCCATTCTTCTGATAGAACCGTATTGTCTTGGCGCGAACGCCAAGGAAATGTCCAGCTTCCTTCGCACTGAACCATTCCTGCCCGTCCCCTATATCCAAAGCATCTGAAGCTACGCCATAGGTGTCTGTCGGCTCATGCACCATCACCCGCACACCCAAGACTTCTAGGGCATTTCGCTTTTCCTGGAACGACGCATGTTCATAGCGTCCACGCATCACATTAAGGAACTCTAAAAAGTCCATAATTCTCTGCTGATAGGAGCCGGTTACCTTTTCTATATTGCTGGAGCCCAGTTCTTCTTTATAGCGTGCAAGCTGCTCTTCCTGGTTCGTGATATCTTGCGAGATAAGATTGTGCATGTAGCTTCCCGGCACGTATTTTTCTCTCTCGTTCTTCGCGTAGGCTATGGTCGCCTCTATTTTTTGAATCTGCTCCTGCCCTGTCGTATCCTCCAATAGCGCGCTAATGGCTGCTTCCATCTCACGATCCAGCGCTGACTGCAAGACCTCAATGCGTTTGAATAATACACAGCATTCCTGCCAGACGATGTCATCGAGCGGTGCTGTCCGAATCGTGGTTAAAGACGGACAGGCTTTATATTTATTATGCGTATTGGCACAGGCATAGAACGGATAAGATTTGTCGGTTCCTTTTTGTGTCAGCCGCCCTCTTTTCTGCGTCCGTGGCTTCATCGCGAGCGTACAGGTCGCGCAATGGATATGCCCCCTGAGTAAAAAGTCTTCTTTATTCAATGGCAGATGGCTTTTATCCGCTTTATCCGTCATGAGTTTTTCCTGCGCCCGTTCATAGAGGGCAGGATCGATAATAGCGGGTATGCCGCCCGGTACTTCTCGCCGGTTCGGATGCACCTCAACCTTGCGCCTTCCGTCCTGCCCTATCCTCTGCTTTGCTTTGCATACTACCAGAATACCGATGTTTTCCAAATCCTTCAGTAGCTCTCTGACGGTGGTATACCGCCATAGGCAATGCTCTATACTCACCTCCAAATCTTGTGGCGGAGTACCCTGGAATTTCTTGGAATAGGTAGGCGTCAATATCCTGTCTTCCGTGAGTTTGTGCATTATTGCCCGCAGGCTCATGTCCAGCTCCACGAACATATGGAATATGGACACCCTTACGGCGGCTTCTTCCTGGTTAACCACATAAGCGGTTTTTTCTTTATCTCGCCAGTTCCACCCGTAGGGGCTGCGTCCGGTTCCTACCGGCAAACCTACCTCTACGCGTGTCTGCCACCGCCGGTTCGCGTACTCTACAATCTTATGGCGCTCAGATTCGGCGCTCCAAGCCAGAATAGAGCGAATAAGCTTACCAGTCAGGCTATTGTCAATGTTCTCACTAACGCTAACGATCTCAGCGCCGTTGCTCTCAATCTCCTCGAAGATCATGGCGGAATGGACAAAGTTGCGGGAAAAGCGGCGCAGGTCAAAGACGATAATCATATCAGCCAGACGATCACGGACAAGCTGTCGGGCAAGCGTCAGCTTTTCGCGGAGCGAATAGTGAATAAACCCGCTTTTTGCTTCTTTGAGAACGGCGACGACATCCAGGTCATGCAGCTCGGCGTAGCGGCGCCACTTGTCTTCCTGGTATTCCAGGCTCTCGCCGTCCTGCTCTTGCTTATCCGTGCTGACGCGGCAGTAAATGACCGCCCGTTTGCGTTGCGTGTTCAATCATATGCTCCTTTCTGGTGACTAACGAACAAACCTTCTACAGTAGAAACGAACAACCTAGCGGTGAGCAACAGCTTGGCCTAATGGGCCTTTCAGTAGTTTTTTCTCCATAGGATATAACAAGTACTCTGGATGCGCTCTGCGGGCCGTGTGAGCAAGCGAGAGGAAAAGGCACTCCCCTTCTCCATACGGTTCGTCCTCATCCCGCTCTCCAAGGCATGTGAGTGCCGGCTGAGACGAGGCGGGACATCATAGAGGTGTGCGATCTCCTCACCGATCCACTCGTCCAATGACTGAGCGAGAAGCTGCTCATACCTCATACGTAAGCGCCGCAACATGTGGATTCGGTTCTGCTCAGAGCGGGAACGCACAGGTGTAGCCTGCTTGTCGCGACTGCCCAGCCAAGAAAGCAGCGTGAGCATGGCCAGGAGGCCCAAGCTGGACCAAATCGGGAAAAGGTAGGTCTGCGCAAGATGGACTATATAAAGTTTAGTGAGCGGGATGTCCGTTGTGGTCGTGTTGAGGTTGGCGATAGTGCCGATGACGATGCCAACGATGAGTGTGCCCCAGACAAAACACAGCCCACGCCACAGCCAGCGGCAGGCTCGCACTCGCCAATGGAGAGGTGCCGAGGGAGCCCTGGGAGATGCCTCATGCTCTGACACAACGTGTCCTCCATGCTTTTAGATATGCTACGTGTAGTATAGAATGAAACTGATCTTATGGCAACATTAGAGGCGAGCACGGGCCTAGGAAAACGCTTTCTGCTTATGCCATTTGTCAAAAAGATTGGCCGCTCACATTCATTGCATGTAAAATGCCTTGTGTGCAAGTGGAAGATAAGATTGGCCGCTGCGGCAAACCTTATCTTCCACTTGCAGCGGCGCATGACGTTTCAAATCTGACGGAGAGCCAAACTTATCTTCAATCCGCAGTTGCGTAAAAGCCAAGCTTTTGGGTAATCCGCAACACTCACGTTGAATTCGCACCTTCCCCAATGCACCATCCGCATCACCAAACCAGTCCGAGAACCCGAACTGACGTCAAACAACACTGACCGTATCGTGCATTGTGGGCCTTGATGCGCGATACACGATCGACCCCACATCGGGATGATAGTGGTATCACATCGGGCGACACTCGACAGCAAAGCGGCCAGACGCTAGCCGCCCAGCGGCCTGAACCTTGAGCCCAGCCTCGTGTGCCAGTTCTCGGAACTCCGTGAGCGTTCGGTCCTTGCTTCCCAGCAATACCATCATCAGCAACTGAGGGTCAGCTGTGTCATCTGACGACACTCCGCCCAGGATCACAATGCGACCGTTGGGACGCGCTGCCTCGGCACAGCGGCTCAAGATTGCTCTTGCGGACGCGTCTGGCCAGTCGTTGAGCACGCTCTTCAGGATATAGAGATCCGCACCGACTGGCAGCGGGTCGAAGAAGCTCTGCCCGACTGTTCTGACACGTTCAGCCACTCCGGCAGCCTCGAAGATCTCGCTGGAACGGGCCACCGTCCTCGGCAGATCGACCAGCGTGCCATGGATCTCGGGTCGGGCACGCAGGATCCCCGCGAGCAATGCTCCCGTCCCGCCGCCGACATCAACCACCGTCCGTACTGACTCCCAGCCTCCAGTGACGAGCACCTCTGGGTCTGGAGTTCCGTGACCTGGCGGCCCCATAAGCGCATCAAAGCTCGCCGCGATGTCCGGATGGGCATCCAGGTCTTCCCAGAAAGGCAGGCTGAACATCTCGTGATAGGCGGGAGCGCCTGTTCGGACGGCGGTGAGGAGACTGCCCCATGCAGAGGCCATGCGACCACCGATGCTATTGAGGTCAAGGCCGAGACGCAGCGATGAGTCAAGCAACCCCAGGGCTGCTTCATTCAGCGCGAACCGACCGGGCGTTGGCTCCTGAAAGACGCCTTTGCCCACCAGATGCCGGAGCACCCTCTGCAGGGAGTCGACGTCGCACCCTGCCTCCTGGGCAAGGCTCTTGATGTCAGTGGTGCCGGCGGCGATCAGGTCGGCGATCCGCAAGGTTGCCACCACGTGGACGCACCAGGGCGTGCAGAGATCGCTCAGCGCTCTGAGATCGGCGCTTTCCCCTGTTATTTTGTCACGTGTCATCTCTTTTCCTCCTCATCGGTTTCCTGCTTGCTCTCGTACAAGGACGCGACTACAGCGCCTGTGGGGAGATCGTCTTGGGTCCCTCTCTGGCTTTATGAGAAACATCCAAGTGTGGCATGACTCCTATTCTAGCACATCTCGGGCCACATCCCTGTGCGGCGGTTGTGACGAGAAAATTCGGTCAATGTCTCTCAACAATTCGGCGCAAAAACGAAGATTTTTGGCGCGGTTATCAGGTACATTTGTTCAAGGATCGTGCGATGATCCTACGGTGACAGAAGTTTCACCGTTGGAGTTATGCGAGTATAGTGAGTACAAGGGGTATCTTTCATGCGTGCTCTGCAAGCCTTTGTTCTTTGAGGTACCCGGTAGGAGTGACGCTCTTATGGTCTTTCTGAGGCAAACTGGCATGCAGACAGCTGTAGATGCACCGGTCAGCGATCTGCTTGCGCACTGGATAGCAGAACAGCAACAACGCGACGGTCTTTGCCTGCGCGAGCGGCCACGCATTGGCATCCTGGCTGCACGTGGCTACGTGCGAGATGGTGGGTGGCCCTCCTACGGAGGTGATGCACCCACTGTGCAAGCTGTTCTGGAGGCCGGAGGCTTGCCCAGCCTCATTCCGACGCTGCCCTTGATCGAGGGCTATGATCCGTTGCTGCTACTGAGCGATGACCACGCCTTTGCACTGCTCTTTGGGGTGATCTGGCCGGTGGTGCGAGAGCTGGATGGACTGATCTTGACTGGTGGCGGTGACCTGACTTCCTGTTTGTACAACCAGCAGCTTCATCCCCAGACCGAGACATCCGATGCCTGGCGCGATGGGTGGGAGCGCTACGTCGCCCTGCTTGTCTGGTTGCTCTGCATCCCCACCCTGGGCATCTGCCGGGGGATGCAACTCATGAATGTGGCACTCGGGGGAACACTCTACCAGGATCTGCGAGCGCAATGGCCGAAGGAGCGGCCACCACTGCTGCGCCATCGCGCGAGAGGAAGAGTCCCCTCCTCGAACTGGGTCAGCCACCCCATCCAACTTGCGCGACCAGACAGCCGACTGGCGGTGGCGGTGCGCGGAAAGGGTACACTCGATCGGCCTTTTATCGATGCGGTGCTGTCCATGCATCACCAGGCGGTAGAGGAACTGGCACCAGGCCTGGAAGTTGCTGCCACGTCCCCTGATGGGGTGATTGAGGCCTTTGAGGAGACGGCTGCTGCTCGCTGGTGGGTGGGAACGCAGTTTCATCCCGAGTGGATGACGCATCTGAACTGGGCGCTGGGGCTCTTCACGGCGTTGATCGATGCCAGTCGTGGTTATACCGCAATTCCACGCGATGAGATCGAAACGTTGCTCGATGAGATCCAGGCATGGCTGCGCAAGCACGATCAAGCCTTGAACGCAGATTCGGTACCTTTCGCATTGATGGCTGAAACGCAGAGCGGCGAGCATCATCCTGCTTTGATGCTCCAGAGGAATGTCGTGTAGTAGCCACATGCGATCAGACAGAAAGGAACAGATGCACCATGCAGCTATATCGAGGTGGAGTATCACCACATGCACCCACACAACGAGGAGAAAATAGTATGAGTACACACGTCACTGAACAGATGATTGACCCAATCATTGGTAGACGCATCTTCACTCTGTGCTGGTTTTGCGCAGGCCTGGGAGTCTCGATCCTCCAGATGCAGTTGCTCGCGCAAGCCTGGTCTGTGAGTCGACAAGCACTCGTGCCAGCATGTATCGTGAGTGCCTGGGTGATTGGCTCATTCGTTGGATCGCGTAGACGCGCCACGATCCGCCTGTGGGGAGGCTATCTCATCGCATGCACCCTGCTCTGGTTTGTTGGCGCGCGGTTGGTGTCGTGGCGCGTTGACCTTGTATCGACAACATGGCTGAGCGACTGTGCGCTGATAGCCATGGCTTTGCTCCTGGGTGCCATCAGCACGGCATGGCTCTTGCAACAACGACCCTGGCCAGCCGCTGGAGAGCGTGCTGCGCTGGCACGAGGGTTAGTGGGGACGACAGCGGGTCTCTTTACCGTATGGGTGCTTCCCGCCTGGACCGGTCTCATGGCACTGGCCTGCTTGATCCCACTCCTGGCGCTCGACGGTCGACCTGCCGGGCGCAGTCCTTTGCCCGCGATTGGGAGTGTGGTCGAGAGTTGGGTCGGGAGATACTGGAATCCTGACCGCTGGCAAGTGCAACTGGAGGTGCGATCCCTGCCACGGGACTGGTGGTGGTCGTATCTTGTAGGACATTCGCAGGATTCCAGAGGGTACATACCACTCACCCTGATTGCGAGCGGCAGCGCTGTGATCCTGGGAGCTATCTGGGGAGCCGTGCCAACACCTTTTGCGGCAGAGCTTGCTGGAATACATGAACTCAGCAAACTGGGCTGGCTGCTCGGTGGGCAAATCGTTGCACTCGCTATCGGTGCCTTTTGCGTACTCTTTGCCCGGAACGTGGTGGGCTTTCCCGATCGATTGCTACCGCCATCGTGGCAGGCTCGTGCGTTCGGGTTTGCACTCTCCATGCTGGTCATTCTGGGAGGCAGTCTGGTGACGCTTGGTCTACCGTTCTTGCAGGCTCCCTGGTGGCTGGCGCTCAGCCTGGCGAGTTACACGCTTGCTGGAGCGATGTGGGGTTTCCTGCTGCCGCGACTCAGACCGAGCCTGGGTACACTGGTTTGTGCGCAACGCCACCGCTTGCTTGGGCAAGGCATAGGACGGCTGGACACGTATCACCTGGCACATGAGCGTGCGCAAGAAGAGCGTGTCATGAGGCTCTTTGCGACAACTGAAGTCTTGCTGATCGCCTTTATTACGCCAGTGCTCGGTGTGCTGATTGACCTCTATGGCAGTGTCGATCGTGTGCTGGTCCTCGTCGGCCTGTATTTTCTCCTGGGGCTGACACTGCTGGCACTGATCTCGGTCGTGAGGTCCTTGAAGCAACCTCAGCGTTCGCACTTTCCTCGAAGTGCATTCCGAGGGAGCACCGCACTCTCATGGCGCGTGAGCAATAGCCCTATTAGGCCAGGGCTGGCGTGGTGAAATGCAAGGAGAAGGGTGTACACACGAAATGACGCTGATGCACGCTCTGACAATGACAAAAGAACGAGGACTGATCATTCCCATTCCGCAAGTGGAACCGCGTACTGCGATACCTCTCCAGAATCTGCGCATCCCCGGCCCAACGCCTGTACCTCCTGCGATGTTAGCCGAACTGGCACGGCCGGTGATCAATCATCGCGGGCCAGAGTTCGCCGCTATCCTGCGACGTGTCACAGCACGCCTGCAGTTCGTGTTCCAGACGAATGCTCCGATGCTGACGTTTCCCGCATCTGGGACAGGTGGACAGGAATGCACGCTGGTCAATCTGTTTTCGCCGGGTGAGCACGTCGTGGCGATCACCATCGGTCACTTTGGCAACCGCTTCGCACAGATCGCCGAACGGTATGGACTGCAGGTCACACGCATCGCCTTTCCCTGGGGAGAGGCGGCCGATCCGGCCATCGTCGAGACACGCCTGCACAAGCTTGCACCCTATCGTGGGGTGCTGCTCACCCACAACGAGACCTCGACGGGCGTGACCAATGACCTGCAGACGCTCTCAGTACTGATCCGCCGACAGAACCCTGATGCACTGATTGTCGTGGATGCGGTGAGTTCGTTGGGCTGCATCCCCCTGGAGATGGATGCCTGGGAGATCGATGTGGCTTTTACCGCGTCGCAGAAAGGGCTGCTGTGCTCGCCTGGCCTGATGATGCTGGCTGCCGGACCACGCGCCTGGGAAGCAAAAGCACAGGCAAGATTGCCCCGTTTCTACTTCGACTGGGCCAGGGCACGCGCCTCCCTGGAGCGCGGGCAGCACCCGGTGACGCCACCAGTCTCCCTCTTTTACGCGCTCGATCTGGCGCTGGAGATGATGCTGGCCGAAGGACTGGAAGCGATCTTCACGCGTCACCGACACCTGGGCGAGTATGTGCGCAAGCATGTGCGAGCGATAGGGTTGCACCTGCTCGCCGATCCTGTCTCTGCGTCCAATACGGTGACCGCAGTGCGTGTACCAGAGGGTATCGATGCCAAAGCGCTCTTGAACATGCTGCGTGAGCGCGATCAGGTGGTGTTGGCCGGTGGACAGGAACATCTCTCTGGCAAGATCTTCCGCATTGGGCACATGGGCTCCTGCGAGGTGCGAGACCTCTTCACCGCGCTGAACTGTCTCCAGGTGCGCCTCAAGGAGTGCGGATTCGCTGCGGGCACACACAGGGAGGAAAGGTTAGCTCAATGGTAGCATTACAAGCGAGGGCAGCGAACGCGCCACGCATCCTGATTACCGAACCCATCGCACAGGAGGGCATTGATCTCTTACGCTACGAACTGCCGGAGGCACAGATTGATATACGGCTCGACCTTAGGCCGGAGCAACTTCTCGCGCTGATCGGCAGCTACACGGCGCTGATTGTCCGCAGTCGGACACCAGTCACCGGCGAGTTGCTGGCGGCAGCGCCTCACCTGCAGGTCATCGGACGGGCCGGGTCGGGCCTGGATACCATTGATCTGGATGCAGCGATCCGTCACGGGGTGCTGGTGGTCAATGCACCCAGAGGGAGTGCGATTGCAGTCGCCGAACAGACCTTTGCAATGCTGCTGGCACTGGCGAGACACATCCCTGCTGCCAATAGCAGCATCAAGGCAGGCAGGTGGAACAAGAGCCGCTTGCTGGGTATCGAACTTCACGGCAAGGTGCTCGGCATCATTGGTCTGGGACGGGTTGGCAAGGAGGTGGCCCGAATAGCGCAAGCATTCGGGATGCGTGTAATCGCCTGTGATCCTTTTGTCTCTGCCAAACAGGGGCAGCAAGTCGGTGTTGCGCTGCACTGCAAAGAAGAGGTACTGCAACGGGCAGATTTCGTGACGCTGCATGCCACACTCACCAATGACAAGAGCGGCACACGCAGGCTCCTTGGCGCCCGTGAACTGCGTCTGTTCAAGCCGGGTGCCTACCTGGTGAACTGCGCACGAGGCAGCCTGATCGACGAGGAGGCGCTGCTGGTTGCGCTCACTGAAGGCCGTCTGGCAGGAGTGGCGCTTGATGTCTTTAGCCAGGAGCCCATCGGCGATGATACAGTCTTGAGGCAATTGCTCTCGCAGGAACGGGTCATTGCCACTCCGCATCTGGGAGCATCCACCGTCGAGGCCCAGGTGCGAGTCGCCACCGAGGTTGCCAGGCACGTCATCTCGGCCTTGCGTGGCGACACCTTGTATGGTGTATCGACGCTCCCATTCCCACCGGCAAAACCTGCCTAGTCGAAGAACAGAACAGAAAGACACAACCGTCTACTACCCTTTGATTGATAGGAGCATACGAAAGGAATCCTACGATGGGTACGACCGATACAACAAAACACCCTTCTCTGTCACTAGCAACGTCTTCCACCCATGACCCATCGCCACTGGAGATGGACGCCGAGACCTTTTACCATCTGGGCATGTTAGCGGTGGAGATAGCGACCGAGTACTTGGAGGGCATTCCTGGGAAGCCAGTCTTTCGCCCGATGACGCCATCAGAGCGCCAACTTTTGCTCTATCAACAACTCCCTGAGTACGGCAGGTCACCCGAAGCGCTCTTTGACTTCTTCGAGCAGCATATTCTGCCACATGCCATGGGCAACCAGCATCCGCGCTTCGCCGCCTGGGTCAACCCAGCTGGCGCACCCATTGGCATGCTGGCCGAGTTTCTCGCCACCGTGATGAATCCGAGCGCGGCTGGCGGGGATCACGCGGCGATTTACCTGGAGCATTGCGCGGTGCGGTGGCTGATGGAACTGATCGCCTTTCCGGTCGAGGGTAGTGCTGGTATTCTGGTCGGAGGTGGTTCCGTTGCCTCGTTGTATTGCCTGGCAGTGGCTCGCCAGTGGGCTGCGGCCGAGGATGGCTGGAACATGCGCACGGACGGTTTGCAAGGCAATCATCCACCACTCGTGCTGTATATCTCGGAGGAGGGGCATAGCTGTCTCAGAAAGTCATCACATTTGCTGGGACTGGGAGAGCCACATCTCATCCCGGTCGATGAGCGGTACAAAATGGATCTGCCTGCCTTGCGCGAAGCGGTCACTGCCGACCGCAAAGCGGGTCTGCGACCGTTCTGTGTGGTGGCCAGTGCCGGAACGGTTAATACCGGCGCCGTTGACCCTCTCGATGAACTGGCCAACTTCTGTGCTGAGCACGGTCTCTGGCTGCATGTGGATGGCGCGTACGGTGCGTTCGGCATCCTCGACCCCAACGTCTCGCACCTCTACACAGGTCTCGAGCGGGCCGATTCGGTGGCGCTGGATCCACACAAATGGCTGGCTACGCCTATCGAGTGCAGTTGTGCGATCGTGGCCAGGGGACTCTCTTGCGCGAGACGTTCAGCCTGGTGCCTCCCTACTTGCGCACCGAGCCGGATAAGGGTTTTGGCGGTATGCCCTGGTTTGCAGAGTACGGCTTTCAACAGACGCGCCGCTTCAATGCGCTCAAGCTGATGTGGGTGATCCAGCAGGCGGGTCGCACCGGCCTGGTAGCCCATGTGGCACGGCACAATACCCTGGCGCAGTATATGGCATCCCTGGTCGACGATGTACCAGCCCTGGAGCTGATGGCGCCGGTAGAACTGTCCATCGTGTGTTTTCGCTTTGTCCCCGACTCGCTACGAGGGGATGAGGAACGGCTTGATGCCTTGAACAAGAGGATCATGGAGGAGGTACAGGCGGGTGGCAAAGCATTTGTGAATGGGACGATCTTACGTGGTCGTTTTGTCCTGCGTTCCTGTGCCTTGCATTATGCGTTGACAGAAGACGATGTGGTGGCGATCATCGAGGAAGTGTGCCAGGTCGGTGCGCAATGCTCCGGATAAACAAGAAACAGGCTGTTCTTACTCGTTGTATCAGGAATATTACTCAGTTTTGTTAGCTGGAACAAGTCTTTTTGCAATGGGTACTATCAATATGTGTCAAGCATCCTCTAGGTCGGTTTCGATCGGTAGAACGCAATGCATCTCTCTTTGCTGATGAGCTTGGTGAGGACTTTTTCAACAAGCTGCGGCCGGTTTTGAGACGAACTTTTCAATTGAGGTCACCAATGGAGCTGTTCGCGCGCGAAGGGTGACCAGACAGCATTCCCGACGCAGACCGCTACGGCTTGAGTGTGAGCGCCAAACTCAACAGCACAAAGCCAATGAGCAGAAGCCATGAGCGAACCCCTTGAAAGAACTCCCAGCGGGTTCGCGTCTCTTTCCAGTCACTGGGAAGATTCTTGGGGTCCCAACGGCCCGTTGCCAGGTTCACCGGGACATTGAAGATGATCGTCGAGATCAAGGCAAGGGTGAAGGCGGCAGCCGCAGCCCAACGCACACTGCCCGCCAGACCCTGTTGCGCGTTCATCTGGATTGCGTAGGACACGGCTACAACCACACATAGAGTCATGAAGACGGGCATGATGCGCCCGAACGTCTTGAGAAGTCCTTGCTCCACCTGGACATGCTGCTCTGGGGGCAGCGCTCGAATCACTGGATGTACGAAGGCATAGGAGCCGAATTCAGCACAAGCGGTAAATCCGGTAATCACCAGGGAAACAAAACCAAGTATATCCATAGCGCTCGCCTCGCTTTCCCGTTCAAGAGAGCCTCATAGCCTGCTCTCTGTGATCTTAATAGCTCAGTTCTAGATACGTGTGTCGAAAGGTTGAGTCGGTGAGTTGTCTGAGCATACCGTCCGCGACATCTGCACGTGAGATGCTCGATCGCCAGGAAAACTCCAGGCCCGCTTTCATCCGGTAGCGACCTGTGCGCGGTCCATTGGTGAGCCTGGCTGGACGAACAATGGTCCAGTCGAGGGTGCTTTGCGAAATTTGCTGCTCCTGGGCCTCTTTATCCGCATATTCCTCTTTCATCAGCAGAGGGAAGATGACGTTCCTGAAGATGACCGGTACCCGTCCTTTGCTCTCACCAATCCCCCAGGCGGAGAGGCAGATCAGGCGGGAGACCCCACACGTCTTCATCGCATCAAGGATATTGCTGGTGCCGATCGTACAGAGTCCTGGCGCACGCGGGTGTCCCGACAAAGCCACTCGCAGCCGATCATGACCGCCGATGGTACAGAGCACCGCATCCTGATTGGCAACCGCTTCCTGGACGGAAGCTTTCTGGAACACATCCCCTCTGACAATAGAGAGGCGGACATGCGAAGTTGGCACAGAGGCCGGGTTGCGCGCGAAGGCTGTGACGTCGTGTCCCTGAACCAGAGCCTGTTCCACCAGGCATCGACCAGTGGCCCCGGTGGCTCCAAAGATCACGATATGCATGACTTTCTTCCTCCCTGTTCCCCGTCGGATGTTGCTCCTCAAGCAGAGATGTGAGATTCCCTGGAACGAAGCGCACGTTGCTGCTCGCACCACGCTCGAAAGGTCGTGGTTGGCGCTCCGAGTAGACGATTGGCTTCGGATGGGTCGCCCAACTCTCCAGAGCGTTGGAGGACCTGCATGATTTGTAAGATGCGACGCATCTTTTTTCCCAGAAACAGCGTATCAACCATGGACATCATCCAGAGCGGGATCGTCGTCACCCGCGTCTTCGGCTCCAGCATGGTACAGTACAGACGCAATGCTTCTTCCATGGTCAGTGCCTCCGGCCCCTGGATGTAGAAGATTTTGTTGGCTGCCTCAGGAACCTGGAATGCCCGCGAGACCATGCGACCAAAGTCACTTGCAGCCACCAGGTGCAAGGGATGAGGCTGCTTTCCGAGTATCATGGCTCGCTTCCCTTGCAACTGCCTGGGGAGGGTGTCCATAAAGTAGGTGGGTTTGAAGATGGTTGAAGGAATGCCACTCTGTTGCAGAGCCTGTTCGACACTCCTTTTGGCGTGATCATCCAGCACGGCAGAGCCAACATCCGCTCCGACGAACATCCCGGAAACATACGTCAGGTGAGCAACATGAGCGTTCGCGGCCAGTTCGATCACACTGAGGGTGCCAAGATGCTCCACCCGCTCGATGTCTGCGGGATTGGAACCTGCTTGGAGGCTGATGTGCACTCCTGTGCACCCGCTAAGCGCCTGCTTCACCGTTTCACACTCCTCGACACTCCCCTGGATGTACTGGAAGCCGGAGCCAAATTGGGCTGCTGCGCGTTTCGGATCACGCACCAGAAGTCGGACATGATAACCATCTTCACGCAGTTGGCGGGCAACCGGAGCCCCAACGGTGCCAGTGGCTCCAAGAACCAATATGGTTTGCTGGCTCATGATTTTCCTTCTTTGCTCTCCCGGTTCAGCCTACGATCATGAGATACCGTCTCTGGCACTTCTCTCGGATCGTCCTGTTGGAGGCGATGACGATAACGGTACGAGTCGCCGACGAACTACTGCACGCATGCTGACTCCACAAAGAAATGGGCGCGGTTGATGCTATGGTTGGGCTTCACCACCTGGGACAAACAGCGCCTTGACATAGTCACGCACTGTCTCAGTCGCGCCAAATGGACCCCAGAAGCCAATATAGCCATCGGGACGGATCAGGACCAATCCTCCTTGCTCGGCCTCATAGCGCTGGTGCAGTTCACCGGTTTCGTCATGCAGGATCTGGCGCGCCTCTTGTTCCAATCCAGAGGTCGCTTTCTCGGTCACCAGGTAGGCCTCAATCATCTCCTGATACCCACCAGAGAGCAGGGCCACGATCTCACCCCATTGTCGCTCGACCGCTGCGGCTTCCTGCTGGGCTGTCAACACGAGCAGGATCGAGCGTTCGCTGTTGAAGATCTCGAAGAGGGACTGTGGTTCTGCTCCCTCGCCTGTTCGCACCAGAGCGTTGGGGGCGCGATCTCCAGCGCGCAGCGTTCCCTTCTTGTCGCGCTGATCGACGGTGATGGGACTGTGAGGATAGGCGATGCTGATCTCAGAGAGGGTTTCCGCTAGGCGATGCGCGGAAGCCGGAAGCGACGAAAAGAGGATTGGGGCCAGCGCATTGCGCAGCGCCAACAGCAGCGGATTGCGCGTCAAGGCCACCTGCATGGCGAGTTCGGTTCCGCGCAATAAGGCTTCCCCCACCTGCTCGCGCTCCGCCTCATAGCTCTCCAACAGGCGTGCAGATGCCTGTCCGCGCACCATCAGCGCGAGCTTCCAGCCCAGATTCAAGGCATCCTGCATGCCGGTGTTCATCCCCTGGGCTCCAATCGGGGAATGAATGTGAGCCGCATCCCCTGCCAGAAAGATCCGTCCTCGCACATAGTGTTCGGCCCGGCGCTGATTCACATGAAAGCGGGTGAGTTCCGTCGGCTCAGACGCACGCGCTCCCGCCGGGCCGCAGGTCTCGATGACCTGCTGAATTTCTTCCAGGGTGACCTCCCCTGTGGGGGCCTTGTCCGGCTCATAGGCAATCACGACGCGGTGGCGTCCATCAGCCATGGGGAAGTAGCCAATGAAATTGCCCTGATGGAGAAAGGCGAAAAGCTCATCGGAGGACAAGTCCCAGGTCAAGCGCACATTGCCCACCGCAAGACTCAGTTCAGAGGTCGTCCCGGCGAAGTTGAGTCCGAGCAGATGGCGTACCGAACTGTGTGCCCCGTCACAGCCGACCAGCCAGCCCACCCGGACGCGTTCGACCTTTCCATCAGGATGGCGTAGCCCTGCCTCCACCCCCTGTTCGTCCTGCGTGATACTGATCAATTCCGTCTGCCATTCAATGGCACCACCCTGGCTCTGGAAGTGTTCCGTCAACACCTGCTCCGTCTCATGTTGTGGCAGCATCAACACATAGAGATAGGGGCTCTCGCGCAGGTGCTCCCGAAAGTCGATTCTGATGAGGCGCTTGCCATCACTATAAATGCTAAAGAGAGAGGTCGTGAGTCCGCGCTCGATGGCGGTGTGGGCCACTCCCATCTTCGCCAGCAGTTCCAGCGTTTTCGCCTGGATGCCCACGGCTTTGGTCGCGGCACCGGCCTGCGGCGCGCTATCGATCATGCGGCAACGGATGCCACGACGCTGCAGGTCGTTAGCCAGCGTCAGACCAACAGGCCCCGCTCCAACGATCAAAACGTCAGGTGTGACAGCGGTCAGGGACAAATCACTCATCTTCTTGCATCCTTTCATGTGGGAACAGTGATCTTCACCCGAATGTGATCGCGATGGGAAATGCTTCGATGTTCATGTGTCCATTGCTGCCTTTCAGATCAGTGTGGTGAGAGGAGATCAGCCCTAGCTGCTGGAACCCCTTTACTGACTCTCCGCACCTTTTGGCAGTTCGACCGTTTCCTGGTCATACTTCTCAAAGATCTCCTGGAACTTCTCCGGATCTGGAGGACCTGGAGGAAGGTGAGCCAGTTCTTCAAAGAACTGTTCATAGCCACCAGGCGTCAGCATTCCCAAGATCCTGCCTGGCTGGTTTCCGACATTCTCGAACGCATGAGGCACATCACGAGGCACAAACACAAACGTTCCGGCAGTCGCTATCACCGTCTGCGTGCCCAGGTGAAAGAGGAACTCCCCTTCCAGGACGTAAAACGTCTCTTCGTGCTGGTGGTGCACATGTGCCGGGGCACCCGACCTGGGTCGGAACTCCCCTTCCATCACCGCAATGGGTCCCCCAGTGTCCTCTCTCCCGGCCTTGATGGTCCAGGGGTTCCCCAGGACATGGATGACCTTCCCTCCTCCAGGAGGAAGGACGATCCCGTCTACAGATGAGTTCTTTTCTTCTTGCATGGATCTCTTTCTCCCTTGTACTTGTACGTGACTCTCAAAACACGCCCTCTTGCTTTCTTCCACGAGATGCAGATGCATATCTTACTCTGTCTTCCGGGTGGAAATCATCTCCATCATATGATCAACAAAAGTATCAAGGGCGCCTGGGTCAGGTATCTGGGGGGCTTGCGTATTCCGCATGAGCCCATCCAGAAGGGCGTAGGTGAGTACAGTACCCAAAAACATACGTGCGACTGTTGGCGGATCTATGTGTTCTCGGACCACTCCATTGCGCTGTCCAGAGCGCAACAGCGTCAGGAAGTAGTTGAACCCCTGCTCTGGGACAGTTTGGCGAAACAAGATCCCAAGCTCAGGAAAGCGCGGCAATTCAGCCATGATGAGACGAAGGATGGCCAGATACTCTGGTTGCATCATCGTCTCTAAGAGACCCTGGGCAGTAGTCCGTAAGAGCACGCGAAGCTCTTGTGTGTTCTTGGGCTCCGTAGATCGCTCCATCAACTGCACCCAGAAAAAGCGCTCGATCGTGAGTGAACGCAGCACATCCACGAACAGATCCTCTTTTTTCGCGTAATAGCGATAAAGCGTCTCCTTGGAAGTAGAGGCTGCAGCCGCAATCGCATCGGTACTCGTGGCTTGAAACCCATGCTGGAGGAACAGTTGTTTGGCGGCAGCTCGTATCTGCGCTCGTTTCTTCTCTGTACGAGTCTGGGTCACGGATGGCTCGTTCATGCTTTCTCCTCTGCCTCATCAACGTACCAGGATTAGTACGGTACTGTACGGTACAACCATAACGTAGAAACAGGAGATTGTCAAGGTCTTTCTTTTGCATAGGATGCCTGTAGTGTATCCTGCCGCGTGCGCCGCGTCACGCACGCCTGTATCCCTCGCGCAGCGAGGATAGACTCGGAAGGAGGTCTATGGGTCAACGGCTTACCTGAAATCGAAAGACGGAAGGGACAAGAGCATGCCGGTAACGTGGCGACAAAGCGCTGCAAGACCCGCGCGATACGGTTAAGCCTAAACTGGTTAAACCCTAATTCCTGAATGGAGTAGGGTGCCTCCCATCGTGATGAACGATGCCGTGCTGTCATATGGGCGGCGGATGATGGCAACTTCCGCAGCATGGATGACTGTCAACGGGACAGGTACAAGGGGATGAGTAGGGGACCTACGTCGCGCTCGATACGTACAGGGGTGACGGAACGCGGGATCGCCTTCCT
>WNEZ01000860.1_pt1 | contig 24763 bp, 23 predicted proteins | sample 5400521 | NCBI WGS metagenome assembly WNEZ01 (sample SAMN13153339, study PRJNA577476) | soil metagenome | isolation source: 120 cm saprolite under Douglas fir tree site 2 hole 1 replicate 1 | place: USA:California | collected 2015-04-18
GCTCGCCCCCGGTGACGTGTTGCGTCTGGAGACGCCGGGCGGCGGTGGCTGGGGGGCGGGGGCAAACCCGAACGCGGAGACCAAGGATGACGTGGGTGCTCGTGGCTGTCATTGGCCTGGTGGGAGGTGTGGTGTCGGGCCTGTTCGGTGTCGGGGGAGCGATCGTGATTGTGCCCGCCTTGGTGCTCCTCGTGAGGTTGCCGACGCACACGGCGAGCGGCACGTCGCTGGCGGCGCTGCTGCTGCCGGTCGGCCTGTTGGGGGCGATGGAGTACTATCGGCGCGGACAGGTCAATGTCCCCTATGCCATCATCCTCGCCGCGGGGCTCTTGGTGGGGGCGTTCATCGGGGCGCATCTCGCGGGCGGCGTCTCGGACGTGGCGCTGAAGCGCGCGTTCGGGGGGCTCCTGCTGCTGGTCGCCGGCAAGCTGCTGCTCGGCTAGGCCGTCGCCTCGAACACCTTCCCATCGACGAACAGCCGGAACAGCTCCTGATCGAGCTGCCCGGCTCGCACCTCGTCCGCCATGATGTCGAGTGCGCGCGCGGGCGCGACCGCCGCCTTGTACGGACGGTCGGCCGCGCTCAGCGCGTCGTAGATGTCGCTGATCGTCATCATGCGCGTCTGAATCGGGATCGCTTCGCCGGTCACCCGCCGCGGGTATCCCTTGCCGTCGAGCTTCTCGTGGTGTCCGTAGGCGATCATGGGGATGTCCTGGAGCTCACGCGTCCAGGGGATCTGCTGGAGGAACCGGTAGGTGTGGGTGACGTGGCTCTCGATCTCCAGGCGCTCCGTCTCGTCGAGTGAGCCCTTGGGGATCGTGAGATAGCGCATCTCCTCTTCGGTGAGGTAGGGGTGCGGGCGACCGGTGGGATCTTCGTAGGTGCGACGCGCCACCTGGAGCAACGCTTCGAAGCGGCCGGCCGGCAGCACCGTCGGCTCGTTCGCACTGAGCACGGCGTCGAGGAAGCCGTCCAGCGCCGTCATTTCCCGGGCGTGCTCCTGTTCGAGCGCTCGGAGGAACGGCGCGTAGTCTTTCTGGTCGTGTGACTCCAGGAACTCGGCCCGCTTCCTCCAGAATTCCCGCTCGGCGGTGCGCTTCACGAAATGGAGGCGTTGCCGGATGAGGTCGAGCTGCAGGGGATAGAGCTTCTTGGCCTTGATCAGCACCTCCTCCCGCACGCCGACCTTTCCGAAATCGTGGAGCAGCCCCGCGTAGCGGATCTCTTTGATCTGTTCGCGGGTGAACGTGACGGCGCGATACGCCCCGTCCTCGGCGCGGTCGACCACGCTGGCCAGTCCCACGGTCATGTTCGCGACCCGTCCCGAGTGGCCGAACGTGGTCGGGTCCCGCTGCTCGATCGCGTGCACCGCGGCCTTCACGAACCCCTCGAACAGCCGCTCGATTTCTTCGTACAGCCGGCTGTTCTCGATCGCGACCGCCGCCTGTCCGGCGAGCGCGGTCACGAGCTCCACGGTGCGGCGCGAGTAGGGCACCACCTGGTGCTCCACGTCCGCCGGCGCGGCGAGTACGGCTTCGGGGTCGCGCTTGCGGTTGATGAGCTGGAGGACGCCGATCACTTCTTCCTTGTGATCCTTCATGGGGAGGACGAGCATCGACTTCGTGCGGTAGCCGTGCCGCTCGTCGAACGAGCGGTTGATGCTGTATTCCACATCCGGCGGCAGGAAGTAGGCATCGTCGATCACGAGCGGCTCGCCGGTCACCGCCGTGTAACCCGCGAGACTCGAGCGGTCCACCGGGATCGTGAACTCGACGAACGGCGCGTCGGGCTTGGAGTACGTTTGCGTGATCCGGAAGCGCAGCCGCTTCTGGCCCTGGTCGCCCGTCTCGACGAGGTAGAGACTGCCCGCGTCTGAGGTGGTGATCCGGCGCGCCTGCGTGAGGATGAGCTCGAGCAACGTTTTCAGGTCCCGCTCGGTGCCGAGGGCGACGCCGATCCGCGTCAACTCGCCGATCTCGCGGCTGCGGTTCGCGGCCTCGGATCGGGCGCGGGCGGTCTCCATGCGAGCGGCGGCTTCCCGATACCCCGCCCGCACCGCCACCAGCAGCTGCCGCGGCCCGACCGGCTGCCGCACGAAGCCGGAGAGCAGCTCGGACGGCATCTCCGCGGGCAGATCGGGCTCGCCGTCTCGGCCCAGGGCCACGATCGCGCCCCCGGCGTCCACGAAGGCCCGCAGGACGTCGACCGGGAAGATCGCGCGGCTCTCCGAGTCGAGCACGAAGACCGTCGGGCGCTCGTCCACGACCAGCTCCCGCGGCACGCGCGCCTCGCGCGCTTCGATCTGCGCGCTCTCGAGCGCAGGTCGAACGCCTGTGGGACTCCAGGCGGGCGTGTACAGCAGGAGATATCTCACGGCGAAGGGCTCGGCAGCCGGGTCGCCCCGGACGTCACGTCACGAGTTCTTCACGCGCAGGAGGCCTTGCTGCGCCTCGGTGTACTCCGGGAACACGGCCAGCGCCCGCTGGTACATCTCCGCGGCCTTGTCCTTCTGCCCGCGATCCTGGAACAGGAGCGCCTTCGAATAGAACGTCAGCGCCTCCGTCGGGATCTGACGGTTGGTCCGCTGGTCCGAGGCTTGTCGCGGAAGCGGCGGCAGGTTGGTGTCCTTCATCAGCCGAGCGGCCACCGTCCGAATGATGTCGAACAGGTGGTCCCGCTGCATGCGATCCGACTCCACTTTGACGATCTCGCTCGTCTCCACGTTCACCAGCCGCGCGTCCAGCCGGAAGTCACCGTAGAAATCGATGAACGTTCCCGCGATGACATAGCGCGCGCCGACGAGCTTCCCGATCTTCGCCGCGGTTTCGGGCGTCACCTTGCCCGATGCACCGAGGCTCTGCTCGGCGAGCAGTTTCTCGATCTCCTCGCGCTCGACCACGCGGGCCGCCGGATTGGCGGCGAGCTCCGAGATGAGCATGCCGGCGATGCCCTTCTGTAGCGCGTCGAAGTTCTCCTTGTCCTGCCCGTACGAGCCGCTGTTGTCGAACGGCAGCACGGCAATGCCCGGTCGGGTGTCCTGGCCGCGGCCCTGCGCGCCCAGGTGGCGTCCGATGGAGCCGAGCAGCGCGAGTGAAGCCATTGCGAGGAGACGAGCACGCATAGAATCGGTCCCTCGATCAGAGAGTCAGTGTCATGCCTTCCTGCGCCGCCACGACCTCGGCGGGCAGGCCCTTCGCTCGTGCCTGGCGGCGGGCGGCCGCGACCAGCGCGTCGATGGCCTCGTCGCCGTGCTCGGGCTCATGATGGAACAGCACCAGGCGCTTCACGCCCGCATCCCCCGCCAACGCCACCGCTTCCTCGAACGTCGAGTGGCCCCATCCCCGGTGCTCTTCCAGCTCCTCGGGCGTGTACATCGCGTCGTGGATGAGCAGCTCCACACCTCCCAGGAACGCCACGAAGTCCTTGCGCCACGACGCGGCGGTCTCGTAGTGCCCGCCCGGCCCGAGCTCGTTGTCGGTCACGTAGGCCATGCTCGGGCCGCCCGCGGCGGGCGTGAGCCGGTAGCCGAGGGTGGTGCCGGGGTGGCGCAGGCGCATCGCCCGCACTCGGAATGTCCCCACGGTGAATTCGCCGGGCTCCACCTGCTGGACGGTGAGCTTCGCCGACAATGCGTCCAGCGGGACCGGAAACACGGCCGGGTCCATTTGCTGGCGCAGGATCGCCTCGAGCGACGTCGTCCCCTGGCGTGAGCCCCAGATGCGCACCGCGTTGCCGGGGGCGAAGAACGGCTTGAAGTGGGGCAGCCCCTGGATATGGTCCCAGTGCGCGTGCGACAGCAGGATCTCCGCCAATACCGCGCCGTTTTGGCGCTCTACAAGCTCGCGTCCCAGGGCCCGGATTCCGGTGCCGGCGTCGAGGATGACCAACTGGCCCCCTCCCTTGCCCCCGCCGCTGCCCTCCACCGCGACGCACGGCGTATTGCCGCCGTACCGTGCGGTGTGGGCTCCGGGGGTGGGGATGGAGCCTCGCGTCCCCCAAAAGGTCACCGTGTAGGCCATCGGTCCCGGCAACGCCGTACCCTTTGGGCTAAGTTATGGAAAATTCGAGAGGTAGGACAAGCCGCCGCCTCACCCGACCTGAGTGACCCACCTCACGACCGTCCGGCGGACGCTTCCAGCGCGGCGCGGTCGCGGATCAGGATCTCGCGGCGGCTGATTTCGATGTAGCCCTTGTCCACCAGCTCGCGCATGGTGCGGCTCACCGTCTCGCGGGACGACCCGATCATCTGGGCAATCGTGTGGTGCGTGAGGCGGCGCGTGATCTTGTCCGACCCCGCCTCGTCGGCGAGGTCGAGCAGCAGCTGCGCCACGCGGCCGTTCACGTCCAGCAGCACCAGGCTGCCGACCTTCTCGTCCACGCGCCGCAGGCGGCGGGACAGCTCCCGCAAGAGCCCCATGGCGATGCCCGGCGACTGCTGCAGGATGGCCTGGAAGTCCTCCCGCCGGATCACGAGCAGGTTCGAGTCTTCCATCGCGATCACGTGCGCCGAGCGTGGCTCCTCGTCGATGAGCGACATCTCACCGAAGAAATCCCCTTCGCCGAGCACCGAAAGGATCACCTCGCGGCCGTCCTCGCCGATGAGCACGACCTTGACCTGTCCGGTAGCGACGACGTACAGGGCGTCGCCCGGGTCGTCCTCGAACAGGATCACCGAGTTGCGGGGATAGCTCCGCTCGCGGGTGATTTCGGCCACCCGTTCGAGCTCGACGGGTGCTAGCTGGCTGAACAGCGGGACCTTTTGGAGGATCGCCGTGACCGACACGATAGGCTTCCCCTGGGGCGTTGGTGGGGTCGATGGTCGCGCAAGCTTACGTCCAAGGGGCGCTTGTGTCAATTCGGCGGAGGCTTCGCTGCTTGCCGCCAACTTGTGGCGCCAGTTATATTTCCACACTTCGTGCTGTTCGACTTCTAGTCAAGGATCGAGTGCAGTGAAACCCGGGATTCACCCTGCCTATCGGCGGGCCAGCGTGCAATGCGCGTGCGGCAACAGCTTCGTGACGCGCTCCACCATGCCCGTGATTCATGTCGAGGTTTGCGCCAAGTGCCACCCGTACTACACCGGCAAGCAAAAGCTCATGGACACGGCCGGACGGGTGGAGCGTTTCCGCCAGAAATACGGGACCGAGAAGGCCGCAGGCTGACGCGTGGAGGCCCGACTCCGCCAGGCGCTCGCGCGGGCGGAGGAGGTCGCCCAAGAGCTGGCCGACCCCGAGACCGCGCGGAATCCGGCCAAGCTGAAGCAGCTGGGCCGGGAGCACGCACGGCTCGACCAGATCCGCCAGACGCACGAGCGGCTGGACCGGCTCGAGCGGGAGCTCGCCCAGGCGCGTGAGGTGCTCCAGGACCGGGATCCCGAACTGTCGCAGCTGGCGCGGGCGGACGTCGAGCGTCTGCGCCCCGAGATCGAGCGGCTGGAGCGGCGGCTCGCCGACCTGCTCACCCCCGCCGACCCCCTCGATGACCGCGACGCGATCGTGGAGATCCGTGCCGGCACGGGCGGCGACGAGGCGGCCTTGTTCGCCGCCGGGCTGTTTCGCATGTACACGCGGTTCGCGGAGCGCCGGGGGTGGAAGGTCGAGGTGGTGTCGCACTCAGGAGGGAGTCTCGGCGGCCTCAAGGAGGCGATCTTTGCCGCCCGGGGCCCGGGGGTTTACGGGACGCTACGGTACGAGTCGGGCGTCCACCGGGTGCAGCGCGTGCCCGTCACGGAGGCGCAGGGTCGCATCCACACGTCCGCCGCGACCGTGGCGGTGCTCCCAGAAGCGGAGGAGGTCGACGTGAAGATCGAAGACAAGGACCTCCGGATCGACGTGTTCCGCTCCCAGGGGCCGGGCGGCCAGAGCGTCAACACGACCGACAGCGCCGTGCGCATCACCCACCTGCCCACGAACCTCGTGGTCCAATGCCAGGACCAGAAGAGTCAGCTCCAAAACAAGATCAAGGCGATGGAGGTACTGCGCTCGCGGCTGCTCGACAAGATGATCGCCGAGCAGGAAGCGGCCCGCGCCCGCGAGCGCCGGTCCCAGGTGGGCACCGGGGACCGGTCCCAGAAGATCCGCACCTACAACTTTCCCCAGAATCGCGTCACCGATCATCGCATTCATTACACCGTGCACAACCTCTCCGAGGTGCTGGACGGTAACCTCGACGACCTGATCAACGCCTTGCGGGTCGCGGGTGAGAAGGAGCGGCTCAGTGCCTGAGCCTGCCGCGCACCCAGCCTCGATCGGCGCGGCCCTGAATGACGCTGCCGACCGCCTCGCCGCGTCAGGCCTGCCGCGATCGCGTCGCGAGGCGACGATGCTGTGGGCGGCCGTGGCCGGTGCGGGCACCAAGCCGGGCGACGTGTGGCTGCAACGCGACCGGGAGCCCGGGGCGGAGCTCTTGGAGCAGTTCTGGCACGTGGTGGAGCAGCGCTCGAGCGGCGTCCCCTTCGCGTATGCCGTCGGGCGGGCGGGTTTCCGCACGCTCGAGCTGAAGCTCGACGCGCGGGCTCTGATTCCCCGACCGGAGACCGAGGGGCTCGTGGATCTGGTCCTGCGGGAGACCGGGATGCGGGATGCGGGATGCGGGATGCGTGGTGTGGTGGCTGACATCGGGACCGGGTGTGGCTGCATCGCCTTGGCGCTGGCCGTCGAAGGCGGCTTCGAGCGGGTGATCGCGGTCGAGCGCTCTCGGGACGCGGCCGCGCTGGCGCGGGAGAACGTGGCGCTGGTGCAGCCACCGGTGCCCGTAGAGGTGCGCGAGGGCGACTTGCTCGCCCCACTGGCCGGTGAACGCTACCGGGCCATCGTCTCGAACCCCCCCTATCTCACGGACGCGGAGTATGCCGCCCTCGATCCGGCGGTGCGGTTGTTCGAGCCGCGCGAGGCGCTGGTGAGCGGCGCCGACGGGCTCACGGCGACACACGCGCTGCTTGAGGGCGCCGCCGCGTTGCTCGAGCCGGACGGGTGCGTGGTGCTCGAGATCGATGAGCGGCGCGCCGATGCGGCGCGCGCGCTCGCCCTGCGGCATGGCTGGTCACGCGTGGCAGTGCACGATGATCTGTTCGGCCGACCGCGGTTCCTGCTGGTCGGCCTCGACGAGGAGGGGGGCACGTGATCGACCAGAAGGCGAGCGAGCTGGGGCGGCTCTTGGGACAGAGCGAGGAGTACAAGGTGCTGCTCCGGGCCAGTGAGCGGATGAAGGAGGACGCAACCTGCCGACAGCTGCTCGCCGAGGTCGAGCGCATCGCCCAGGACATCGAGCGTGCGGCACAAGAGGGGCGCGAGCCTGCGAAGGATCAGGTGGAGAAATACGACCGGGCCCTCCAGAGCGTCCAGGCGAATACGGTGTATCAGCAGGTCGTGGCGGCGCAGGCGAATTTCGAGAAGCTCATGGCCAAGGTGAACGCGCGGATCTACGAGGGTATGAAACAGGGAGCGGCGAGCCCCATCATCACCCTGGGCTGATGGGCGTCTTCATCGTCGTGGAGGGCCCGGAAGGGGCGGGGAAGTCCACGTTGGTGCGCTGGCTCGCGGCGCGGCTCGTCGCCGATGGACTCCGGGTGACTGCCGTGCGGCAGCCGGGTGGCACGCCTGTGGCGGAGGCGGCGCGCAAGGTGGCGCTCAAGTTTCCGCACGAGATGTCGCCGGTCGCGGAGCTGTTCCTGTTTCTCGCGGCCCGAGCCGACCTGGTCCAGCGGGTCATCCGGCCGGCGCTCGAGGCCGGGCAGGTGGTCGTGGCCGACCGATTCGACCTCTCGACCATCGCGTACCAGGTGGCGGGAGGCGGATTGCCGGCGGAGGACGTGGCACATGCCATCCGGCTCGCCACCGGTGGTCTCGTTCCGGACGTCACGCTCGTGCTCGACGTGCCGGTCGAGGTGGGGCGGGCCCGGCAACGGGCCGCGCGCAAGGTGCAGGATCGGTTCGAGCGCCAGGACGACGCGTTTCACCGCCGCGTGCTCGAAGCGTACCGCCGCGCCGCGGGGCCGGGCGTGGTGCACGTGGATGCGACGCAGTCCAAGAAAGCCGTGCAGGATGCCGCCTGGCGCGAGGTCATGGCGGTGACCGCACTCTCAACGCGAGGCGCCTCATGAAGCTCCGCAACGTCGTGATCGTCACCGCAGCGGCCGGATTGGCGCTGGCCACCGGGGGTTGGCTCTTGCAGCGCGAGACCGCTCCCACCGGATCCGTTTACCAGCAGGCGCGTCTGTTCGAGGACGTGCTCGCGCACGTCGCCGACTTCTACGTCGATTCGCTCGACGAGCGCCGGCTGTATCAGATGGCGATCGACGGCATGCTCGACCAGCTGCACGATCCGTATTCGGTCTTCCTGAAGCGGGACGACTTCCGGGCGCTCAACGAGGCGACGACCGGCAACTATGGCGGCCTGGGCATCCAGATCGACGTGCGGGACGGCTGGATAACCGTGGTGGCGCCGCTCCCCGACACGCCCGCGGAGCGGGCGGGGATCCAGTCGGGCGATCAGATCATCGCCCTGGACGGTCGCTCGACCGAAGGGTGGAAGAACGATCAGGCTGTGAAGCAGCTGCGCGGCGAGCCCGGCAGCGCGGTGGAGCTCAAGGTCCGCCGGGTCGGGGTCGAGGGACCGCTCGCCTTCAAGCTCACCCGCGCCACGATCCACATCCGCTCGGTCCAGGTCTCGATGATGCTCGACGACAAGGTGGGTTACGTCCTGCTCACGCCGGTGAGCGAGACGTCCGCCCAGGAGCTCACGGACGCCGTAAACGGCTTGGTCCAGAAGGGGATGAAGTCGTTGCTGCTCGATCTGCGGGGCAACCCCGGAGGCTTGCTCGACCAGGGCGTCGCAGTGAGCGAGCTGTTCCTCGACCCGGGACAGGAGGTCGTGGAGACGCGGGGCCGTGCGCCCACCACGTCCAAAACGTACCGCGACGCGAAGCCACAGCCGTGGCCGAACCTTCCGGTGGTGGTGCTCACCAACGGGGGCACGGCGAGCGCAGCCGAGATCATCACCGGCGCGCTGCAGGATCACGACCGCGCCGTGGTCGTCGGAACGCCGACCTTCGGCAAGGGGCTGGTGCAGTCCTTGTGGCAGCTCACGCCCGAAACGGCGCTGAAGCTCACGACGGCGCGCTGGTTCACGCCGAGCGGCCGGACCATCCAGCGCAAGAGCAAGAACGAAGAGGACCAGCTCGCGCAGGCCGAGGCCGCGGAGCTGGGGCACGACAGCACGAAGGTCGATTCCTCGCTGGTGTTCCACACCGACCATGGCCGGGTCGTCATGGGCGGCGGTGGTATCCGGCCGGACCTGTTCGTCGTGCCCGACACGTTCACAACGGTGGAGCGCGGCTTCATCAAGGGGTTGGGCAACAAGATCCCGACCTATTGGGACGTGCGCACCGCCTACGCGCTTGAGGTGAAGACGTCCGGTCGGGTGAAGACTCCGGACTTCACCGTCACACCGGACATGGCGGACGAGATCATCCGGCGGCTGCGGGCGCGCGGAGTCGCCGTGCCGGACAGCGTCGTCGCGGGCGCCCGCAACGTGATCACCCAGGATCTGGGCTACGAGATCGCCCGCTACGTCTTCGGGCGTCCGGCGGAGGTGCGCCGCCAGCGGGAGGAAGACCGCCAGGTGCGGGCCGCCCTGGCGTTGGCGCGCCGCGCCAAGTCTCCCCAGGATCTCTTGGCCCTGGCCGCGGCACAGACGCCGGCGCTGTTGCGGAACTAAGTTGGCGCCCCACGTCGTGGGGATCATCGGGCCCGGCCGCGCCGGGGTCGGATTGGCGCTCGCGCTGGCGCGCGCGGGGGACGGGAGGCGCTACGACGTCCGCCTCCACGGCCGCAGGAAGAAACCGGTCCCGAAGCCCCTCAAGCTCACCGTTGGTCCTGAAAACGAGCCGCCCGCCTGGATCGCCCAGGCGGGCGTCGTCATTCTCGCGGTGCGGGACGACGCGATTCGACCCCTGGCGGAGGCGCTGGCCCGCGCCGGAGCAATCCGCGGCGATCAGGTAGTGCTGCATCTGTCAGGCGCGCAGGGCCAGGAGGCGCTCGGCCCCCTGGTGGCATCCCGCGCGGCCCTCGGATCGCTCCACCCGCTTCAGACCATCTCCAGTCCGGAGCACGCGGCGGAGCGCCTGAAGGGAGCCTGGGCAGCGGTCGAAGGAATGCCCCGCGCGGTGCAGGCGGCCGAAGCGCTGGCGCAGGAGCTCGGCTTGCGGCCGTTCCACATCCCGTCCAAGGCCAAGCCGATCTATCACGCGAGCGCGGTATTCGCTTCCAATTACTTCGTGGTCGTCGAGGCCGTAGCCCAACGCCTGCTACGGCATGCCGGGTTGTCAGACGCGGAGGCGTGGCAGGCGCTACGCCCGCTGGTGGAGGGGACGTTCGAGAACCTGAGCCGCCAGGAGCCGATCGCGGCGCTCACCGGTCCCGTGGAACGAGGCGACGTCGCGACGATCCGCCGCCATCTCGAGGCGCTGACACATGACGACGCGGTGCTGTACCGCGCGCTGGGGCGGGCGGCGCTCGAGCTCGCGCAGAAACGGGGAATGGATGAAGCGACGGCGGCCCAGGTGGCGGCGGCGCTCGCTACTGATCTACCACCCGTACTCCGGCCGGTGGCGAAAACGTGAGCTCGCGACCGGGTACGCCCCGGTTCACCCTGATGTTCCGCAGGATCACCGTGCGCTCCTGGCCTGAGCTCTCCAGGATGTCCACACGGTGCACCAACTCGTCCTCTCGACCAACCCAGATCTTCGCTTCGCTGTAGGGTTGCTCGTGCCCCTTGGGCACGAGCCTGATCACGTCGACCGGGCCCGCGTCCGGGAGCGAGTCGGCCCGTACGTGCTGCGCCGTGTAGCGCTCGCGCGGCTGCTCCACGAACTGCCCGATCAGATTCGGACCGGTGGTGCCGTAGTCGGGGATGCGGGACCGGATCACCTGGCCGGGCGTGGTGCTCGGCGTGTAGAGCCAGAGGAAGCGGCCGTCCGCGACGATGCGATCGCCCTTGGGAGCTGTGAACCGCATGGCAAAGCGACTGGGGCGCATCTGGTACAGCCGGCCACGCGTCGTGTCGGGGGTACCGATCATCGGGTTGGCGATGATCTGCACGAAGTCGGCGGAGAGGCTGGTGATCGTCTGGTAGGTCGCGCTGGCGCGGTCGAGGATCGGCCAGGGGTCGAGAGACTGGGAGGCGGCCAGCACCGTGACCGCACAAAACGCGGAAGTGCGAACGCGGAACGCGGAACATATACGGCGGAGACGGATTGCTGTTCCGCGTTCCGACTTCCGCGTTCCCCGTTGCTTCACGCCCCCACCGGCGCCGGCTCCGCCACGCGCCGCCCGATGACCTCGGCGATCACGCGGATCTCCCGCATCAGCTGAGCGAACTGGTCGGGGAACAGGGTCTGCGCTCCGTCCGACAGGGCCTGCTCGGGGTTGGGGTGCACCTCGACAATGATGCCGTCCGCCCCCGCGGCGACCGCCGCGCGGGCCATGGGGATCACCTTGTCGCGCAACCCCGTGCCGTGCGATGGGTCCGCGATGATGGGCAAGTGTGACAGCTTGTGCACCACCGGAATCGCGGTGAGGTCGAACACGTTGCGCGTGGCGGTGTCGAACCCGCGAATGCCGCGCTCGCACAGGATGACGTCGTGGTTCCCCTCGGCGAGCACGTATTCCGCGGAGAGGAGCAGCTCCTCGATGGTCGCGGCCATCCCGCGCTTCAGGAGCACGGCCTTCTTCGCCCGCCCCGCCGCTTTGAGCAGCGAGGAGTTCTGCATGTTGCGGGCGCCGATCTGGATGATGTCCGCGACCTCGGCCACATATCCAACGCCTTCGGGATCCATGGCCTCGGTGCAGATGAGAAGACCGGTCTCCTCGCGTGCCTTGGCGAGCAGCTTGAGCGCCGGGCGGCCCAGGCCTTGGAATGCGTACGGGGAGGTGCGGGGCTTCCAGGCGCCGCCGCGCAGAATCACCGCCCCCGCCTCCTTCACCAGCCGTGCCGCATCGATGATCTGCCGTTCGCTTTCCACCGAGCACGGACCCGCGATGGCGACCACGTCGGTGCCGCCCACGGCCACGCCGCCGGGAAGGCGGACGACGGTGTTCTCCGCTTTCCACTCCCGGCTCACCTGCTTGTACGGCTTGGTGACGTGGATGACGTCCTGAACGCCGGGAAGCCCTTCCAGCCGCGAGGCGTCGACCCGTCCGTCGTTTCCGACCAGGCCGACCGCGGTGCGCTGCGCCCCGGGCATGGACCGGGCCTTGTACCCCATCTCCTCGATCACCGCGATGACGCGCCGGACCTCCGCCTCCGTCGCGCCGTGACGCATCACGATCAGCACCGCTACTTCCCTCCGATGGTGAACCGGTCGCCGTCGCGGGCCGCCGTCACCCGTCCGGTGAACCGCGTCCCGGCCGCACGCGCCGGGTCCGAAGTTTCAACCGGCGGATAGAAGTGCGTCAAGACGAGCTCCCGGGCCTTGGCATCCCGGGCCAGCTCGCCCGCCTGCTCCGGGGTGAGATGGATGTCCATGGCCATCTCCTTGGGCAGGGAGCACTCCGCGAGCAGCAGGTCGGCGCCGGAGGCCCAGCGGGCCAGCTCGCTCGAGGGCCCCGTGTCGCCGGTGTAGACCAGCCGGCCCTCGGGCGCGGTCAGAGACAGGGCCACGCTCTCGGAGGTGTGGGGCACCGGGAACGTCTCGAGGCTGACCTCGGCGTCGAGCGGGAACGGCTCGCCGTTCTGCACGTCCAGGATGCCGATCGGGAAGCCCGGGTCGAGCAGCCACGACCCGTATCCTTCAGCCAGCTGCTTCACGAGCCGTACCACGCCCCTCGGGCCCAGGATCACGAGGGACTCCTGGCGCGGCGGCACTGTCGTGTACTTTAGGGCGTACACGAGCATCGGTAGCTCGCCCCAATGGTCCGGGTGGAAGTGCGACAGGACCACGTGGGTAACCTGATGCCACGGCAGGTCGAATTGCGCGAGGCGATGCAGCGCCCCCGCGCCGCAGTCGAGCAGGATCTTCAGGTTCCCCCGAGCCACCCAATGGCATGCCGACGTCCGCGTGGCCGACGGCGCGACCGTCCCGGTGCCGACGGTGACCAGGTCCACTCAGGCTGGCTCCATCTGGCCGAGTCGCACCCCGACGATGGTCGAAACGCCGGGCTCCTGCATGGTGACCCCGTACACGGCGTCGGCGGCCTGCATGGTGCGCGGGTTGTGCGTGATGACGATGAACTGCGTGAGGTCCTTGAACTCCGCGAGCAGACGCACGTAGCGGCCCACGTTGGCGTCGTCCAGAGGCGCGTCCACCTCGTCGAGCAGGCAGAAGGGACTCGGCTTGGTGAGGAAGATCGCGAACAAGAGCGACACGGCGACGAGCGTGCGCTCGCCGGACGAGAGCAGGTGGATCCGTTGGGTGCGCTTCCCGCGCGGCGCTGCGTGGATCTCGATCTCGCTCTCGAGCGGCTCGTCCTCGTTCGCGAGCCGCACGTCGCATTCACCCCCGCCGAACAACGTCTGGAACACCGTGCGGAAGTGCTCCCGCACCTTCCCGAACGACTCGAGGAACATCGCCTTGGCGGTCTGATCGATCTCACGCGCCGCCTGTTGGAGCGACTGACGCGCGGCCACGAGGTCATCCCGCTGCGTCATCAGGAACTCCAAGCGTTTGACCTCCTCGCCGTGTTCGTCCACCGCGAGGGCGTTGACGGGTCCGACCGCGTCGATCGCCGCCCGCAAACGCTCGTCCTCCTGACGCAGCCACTCGAGGTCGCCCGCGACCTCGGGCGCTTCGGCGAGCAGCTGATCGAGGGGCTTCCGCCATTCGGCCTCGACCCGCGCGACGAGCCCGCGCCGGCGGCCCAGGACCTCGGTACGCTCGAGCTCGAGTTTGTGCTCCTCCGCGCCACGCGCGTCCAGGGCCTTGCGAGTGTCCTCGAGCGCCGCTTCCGTCTGGGCGACGCGCGCGTCCGCCGCCTCGACCTGAACCCCGGCTTCGCGGGTGGCGCTCTCCAGGGCCACGAGCGCGAGGCGGCGCTCCTTGAGCTGGTCTTCCCACTGGGTCCGCTGCGCCGTGAGGGTCGCGGTATCGTGCTCCAGCGCGCCCATCTCCTCGGCGAGCGCCGCGGACTGACGGCGCGCTTCCTCGACCTCCGCCGCGGCGCGCCCGGCCCGTTCGCGTGCGGCGCCGAGCCGCGCTTCGACCTGCGCCGCATCCACCTGCCACCGCACTCGCTGCTCGCGCGCCGCCTCCTGCTGCGCCTCGAGGTCGACCAGCTGCGCGCGCTCCCGGCCCAGCCGCTCGTCGAGGCGGACGCGCTCGACCTCATGCCGCTCGAGGTCCGCATGCAGCGCCTCGAGCCTCGCTTCCACCTCGGACAGGCGGGTTGACAGGCGCTCCACCTGGGCCGTGGCGTCGGCCGCCTCGCGCTGGGCGTGGACCGCGGCGCGCGCGGCGTCGTCCTTCAACGCGCCCGCTTCGAGCTCCTGCTGGCGGGCCCGCTCCGCCACAGTGCCCGCCGCCGCGAACGCGGCCTCGGCCGCGGCGAGCTCGGCGAGCGTGCGCTCCAGCGTCGTCGCGGCGCCGCCCCGGCGCGCCTCCGCCTCTCGCACCTCCTGCGCGAGTGCTTCCAGCTCGGCGCGGCGCTCGAGCGGCCCCCCGCCCGCCGCCGTGGGTCCCGCCAGGAACACCGCACCGTTGGCCCGTCGCAGCGCGCGCCCCCCTTTCTCCCCGCCTTCGAGGACCTCGTGCCCGGCGAGGAGCGCGCGTACCCACGCGGCCGCGGGGCCGTCCACACGCAGGTCGTCCTTCAGGGGATGGCCGTCCGCGGCGAGCCGCGGTCCGGGCACGCTCGGCAAGAGCACCAGCGGCCCGGGCTGTGCCTGTTCGTGCCAGCGGCGGATCGCGTCGACGGCGGCGGCATCGCGCACCAGCACCGCGTGCAGCCACTCGCCGAGCAGCTGCTCCGCGAGCACCGCGTCGCGCCGGGTGGTGCGGACGAAGTCGGACAAGGGCCCGATCACCGCGTCGCCGAACTGCCCCCGCGCCTTGAGCAGCGCCTGGGCCGCGGGGGCGAGCCCCACGCGCTCGCGCTCCAGCTCCGCGAGGGCGTCGTGCCGCGCCGTCACCTGCGCGAGGGCCCCCTCGGCCTGGCGCCGTGCGGCGCGACCATGGGTCTCTTGCTCCTTGAGGTCTGCCACGCGCCGCCGCGCCTGCTCCAGGCCGGCCGCCGCCTGCGCCGCGGCGCGGGCGAGCGCCGCCGCCTGCTCCGCCCGCGTGCCCACCTGCGCCGTCGCCGCCCACTCGGTCTCCGCGCGCCGGGCCCGCTCCTGGGAGGCGTCTGCGAGCTGTTGCCCTAGCTCCGCCCGCTCCCGCTCCAGCGCCGCCCGCTCGCCTTCGAGCGCTCGGGAGCCCTCCGCCCGCCGCTGCAGATCCTCCTCGAGCTCGCGCACGGCCGCGCGCTGTGCCAAGAGTCGGTCGCGCCCCTCTTGCTCGAAGGCCGTACGACCCGCCAGCTCCTGCCCGACTGACGCGAGGTCGCGCTCCGCCGCCTCGCACTCGGCCGCGGCCGCAGTGCGCTCCCGCTCCGCCTGCAGGGCGCGTGCTTCTTCCTGCTCCCGCCGCTGCGCCGCAGTGGCACGCCGCTGGCCGGCATTGCGCAACCGCTCGGCGGCGAGCGCCAGGTCACCCTCCAACCGCCCCGACTCGAGCTTCGCATCGGCCAGGCGGCGCTCCACCTCCGTGCGACGCGCCTCGGCCGTGTGCCGCGCCTGGACCCCGCCCTCCCGCTCCCGCTCCGCTTGCTCCAGTCGGGTCCGCTCGCCAGGCAGGGTTGCCGCCAGCTGCTCGGCCCGCTGCCCCAGTCCGCCCAGCGTCAGATCGAAGTCTTCGAGCTCGCGCCGCACCAGCGTCAACGCGATACCAAAGCGCTCCTCGATCATCTTGCCGTAGCGCTCCGCCTTGCCGCGCTGCCGCGCCAGGCTCCGCACCTGCGTCTGCACCTCGCTGACCAGGTCTTCCAGCCGGGCGAGATCGGCCGCCGTCTCTTCGAGCCGGCGCTCGGTGCTGGTCTTGCGATCGCGGTACAGCCCGATCCCGGCTGCCTCTTCGAACAGGGCGCGCCGCTCTTCCGCCTTTTCGGAGAGCAGCGCCTCGATCATCCTCGCTTCCATCACTACGGCGGCGTCGGCGCCCAGGCCCGTGCCGCGCAGCAGGTCCTGAATGTCACGCAGCCGCACCGCGGAACGATTGAGCAGGTACTCGCTTTGTCCCGAGCGGGACAGCCGGCGCGTGACGACGACTTCCTTATAGGCGATCGGCAGCGTCCCGTCCGAGTTGTCGAACACCAGGGAGACCTCGGCCACGTTCACCGGCCGCCGCCCCGTCGAGCCCTGGAAAATGACGTCTTCCATTTTGCCGCCGCGCAGCAAGCGCGGAGACTGCTCGCCCAGGACCCAGCGGACGGCATCGGAGATGTTGGACTTGCCGCAGCCGTTCGGACCCACGATCGCTGTCACGCCTGCTTCGAACGGCAGCTCGACCGCGCCCGCGAACGACTTGAAGCCCGACAGCTCGAGCCGGGTCAATCTCATGGAGTGGTGCCCCCTCCCATCCTGGTGACGAGCCTGGCCTGAACGCCCGCCCGTTTGAGCCGTGCTTCGAGGATGCTGGCCTGCTCCGGCGTCTCGAACGCGCCCGCCAGCAAACGCGCACCCGTGCCCCAAGGCACGGCCGGAATACCGCGCTCTCGCAGCCTGCTGGCGGCGGGCGCGCGGTCGCTCAACGAAAAGGAATACGGCGCGCGCAGCACATCACCCTGACCACGCGCGGCGAGACCGCGCTTCCACATTCCGGCGCGGGCGCCGACGGCGGAGTCGCGCGTGGGGAACGCGCCGGCCAGCACGCGATACCACACCGCGCTCCCCCGGCGATCGTCCAGCGCGACCGGAGTCACAAAGGGCGTGACGCCGTCCGCCGTGAGGCGATCCGCAAGGGCGAGCGCCTTGTCGAGTCTCGCGTACGCCGCGAGCTGCACGGTCCAGGCGAGCGAATCGACGCGGGGCGGGGCCGGGGCGGCGGCGACCGGTCGTGCACGCACGGGTGCGGCGGCCGCGGGAGGGGGTACCCGGCGCTGCTCAGCCCCGCGGGCGAGCAGGGCCCAGCCGCCGGCCGCGCCCGCGGCCAACGTCGCGGCCACCACCACCGGCCGGGCGAGCCGATGCGGCGGGCGCCGTACCGAGGCGGAGATCCGTCCCGGGGGGGGCGCAACCGATCGCGGGTCGGGCGCCGACGCCACCGCCGGCGTCCAGCGGTCGCGTACCACGCCCAGCAGCGGCATGCCGCGCTCCATCGCCGCCGTGATGCCCTGACCGATCGACGACTCGGGCTCGTAGCCGTCGGGCGACAAGACGATCAATCCGTCCGGGACGGCCGACAGGCGCGCCAGCGCGCCCGCGGAGAGATACAAGAGCAGCAGCGCGTCCTCCACCCGGAAGCCGCCGTGCAGCTTCTTCCAGCGGGGGTTCGCGAACAGGTCACCCGCGTGCGCCGTCACCGTACCCGCGGGGATGAAGAACACGCGGTCGACCTCGTGCGCCGCCTTGGTGAGCGACACGTCGTATTCGAACGCGTCCACGATCCCTTCGGTGGGCGTGAGACCGACCGTCTCATGCAGCGTCGGGTGCTCGAGCCACAGGTCGACCAGCGCGATCCGCCGATCGGTGAGCGCCGCGGCGCGAGCCACGTCCCACGCGGCTCCCGCCGCCCACTTCAGGTCCCCCGTCGCCGGCACCAGCGCGACGAGCGCCTGCCCGGTGACCAGCGACGGCACCAGCGCGTCGAGACGCGAGCGTGGCAGGGGGCGGACGGTCACGGCGTCGGTTGGTAGATCCAGAAGGGGCGGCCGAGCTTGCGGCCGATGCCCTCGGCCTGTGCCCGCGTGGGGTATGGCCCGAGCACGACGCGGTAACCGTCGTCGGGATTCTTGGGCTGGAGCACCCGCGCCGCGAGTCCCGCGCGGGTGAGCTGTTGCGCCATCTCCGACGACCAGGCCTCGTTCTGCGATGTCGACACCTGCACGTACATCGGTCCCTCGGGTCCCGCCGTATCGGACGCCACGCCCTGGTCGGCCTGCGTGCCCGCGTCGCCGAACGCGCCGCGATACGCGCCGCGGGGCCGCCACTCGGTAAGCATCCACAGGTCGGCGCCGCCTCCCTTCACGCGTCCCGTCGCCGCGAGCGAGTCGGGCCGGTACGCCACCACGTCGTCTCCCTGGCGCACCAACAAGGCGCCGTCCGGGGCGACGGCCGGCAGGTCGGTCCGCCACGCACTCGCGAGCGTCCCGACGAGCCGCTTCACCGGAAGGTCCACGACGAATACGGAGTCGCCGGCGGCCGGTTTGGCCAACAACCAGCGTCCCAGCGGGTCCAGTCGGATGGTTGCCGCGGGCAACGGGAGCGCGATACCGTCGATCTCCTCGCGGTCATAGCGGTCGATCGCTGCCAGGCCCGGCTCTGTGCGTCTGGCGACATAGATGCGATGGCCCGACGGCGAGAACACCAGCGCGCGCGGATGATCGGCGAGCGGGACGAACGCGGCCTCGCGGCGACCGAGCGGGTCCATCAGGACTACACCGGAGTCGGCGGCGACGGCCACCAGGTCGCCCCAGCGGGTCGCGGCCACGTCACTCCCAGCCGGCAGGGGTCGACTGGTGGGCGGTTGATCGGCGGCGGCGGTGACGAGCGCCGGCGGGTCGGCCACCACCAGGCGCTGGTCGGCGGCGCCGAACATCTGCAGCGGCACGCCCGGCAGAGGCTGCGGCCAGGCGACCCGCACGCGCCGTGCGAGCGTCACCACCCGGCGCTTGGCGTCAACTGTATACAGCGTGCCATCCGGACCGAGCGTCGCCTGCTCTATCCCTGAGGCCACGGTGTCCACTCGGGCACTACCGAGATCGAGCGCCAAGACGTCGCTCTTCGGGGTCGTGGCGGTGGTGTCTTTCTTGGCGCGCGCATCCTTTTTTTTCTTGGCGGTCGTGTCCTTCGTGGCAGTCGTGACGTAGAGGAACTCTGCTTCGGTGTCGAGCCCGATCACGCGGGTGACGGGAGGGAGCTTGCCACGAATTGCGGTGGGGACCTCGACCATGGAGGGGAGCCGGTACACCCGGGGGGCTCCCCCCTTAGTCGGGATGCGGATGGCGACCCCGGCGGTGCGGGCGGCGCCTCCGACTGCCTTACTAACCGCTTGCTTGGCAGGTGGTTGCGACGGTGGTGCGGCGGGCGCCCGGGACCGACAGCCCCAGAGCGCCAGGCTGGCTAGGAGGAGGTACGATCCGCAGGTGCGCAAATGGCCTCGCCGGACAAGATAGGCAACCGGCGAGGCCAGGACAAGTGGTTTAGCGATGCGGAGTTAGAACGTTGGGCCGAGGCTCACCGTCCAGTACGACGTCCTATACGACCGGCTCAAGGGCTTGGTGTACTCAAACCGGAGGATCACGAAGCCCAGCAGGTTCATCCGGATCGAGCCGCCCCAGCTGCGGAGCGGGACGCGGTAGATCTCGGGGTCCTGGGTACTGCGGTGCAGGATGATTTTGGAATTCGAGTTCCATGCGAGCCCCGCGTCGTAAAAGACCGCGCCCTCAATGGGGGGGAGCCCCACGGGAAGGAAGCCGAGCACCAGGCTGCGGGTCAGGGGGAAGCGCAACTCGGCGTTTACCACGGCCAGACTCGAGCCGATGAGCTGGTCGAGCTCCGGGCAGCTGGTCTGGGTGCTGGATTGCAGACACTCGTGGTTGATGATTGACCCGGCCGTATAGCCACGGATGAGTTCGGTGCTCCCGAGGAACTGTTGGAACAGATCGGCGTCCCGCCCGTAGCGGCCGAAGAACAGCCCCCGCAGGGCGAGGGTGAACGGCCGCGCGAAGAAGTAGCGCCGCCAGTCGACCAGGCCCGAGGTGAATTGCCAGGCGCCGAAGCTGGGTGACGCCTCGAGCCGCCAGCGGGACCCAGCGAACGGTCCCACCCACCCAAACAGCGAGTTGTCGTGGACCAGCGCGAGCTGGGGACCGTAATAGCTGACGGACGCACCGCTGATGGTCACGGGGTCCGCGATCGGCTGGGAATTCCCGAACCGGTCCGCGAGGAAGTCCTGCTGGAGGATGGCCTGATCGATGCTCGAGAAATGTACGCCCATCTCCACGCGCGTGAAGCGACTGAACGGATAGAAGCTCTGTGCGAACACGTCCCGAATCACGAAGCGCTCGATCCGGGGAGTGAGGATGAAGGTGTTGCCGGTCGGGTCGGCCGGGTTGGCGGCGACGTTCGCCGGCAGATAGTAGTACAGCGGTTGCTGCGAGCCGCCGAACACCCAGTTGAGGCGGTGCGCTTGGTTGATATAGGCCGCGAGGACCTGGGCTTCGCTCAGGCGGCCGTTCACCGCGCCCGAGAACACCATCGTGTGGTTGCCGAGGATATCCGACAGCGAGACCGCGGTGCCGCCGAAGAAGCCGCGGCCGAAGTTATCCCGCTCATACCCGATGGTCGGCCGCGCCACGTAGTCCGGGCTGTACCGGGTGCGATAGGGCTTGAAGGTAAACTCGCTCGTGTCCGGTAGCGCGGGCGATGAGTCGATGAGGCTCTTCACCGAGACCGGCGTCGGCGCCCCACCGCTATCGGACGTCTGCGGCGTGGTGCCGGATGCCCGGAACCCCTTGGGCGAGCGGTACACGGACGTGCCGGCGCGGGGCCCCGTGTCCGCGGTCGCGGCGGCGGCCACGACCGCCGTCGGCCCGGCGAGCGCGCGGCGCTCGGCGGCGAGGAGCGACGTCACCAGCGGCGTGGCCGGTGCCTGGTACGGCTGCCGCTTCAGGGACCGGGGATTGTCGACCGCGTACACGTTGTATTCGCCGTCTTCATAGTAGGCGAACGCGAGGCGATCCGCTTCGTGCGCCCAGGAGAGGCACGGCGAGAGCGCGGTGATTCCGGATACTCCCGTGAACACGTCGGTGAGCTGATAGATATTCCGGTCGGACAAGTCGTACAGGAAGATGTTGCTGATGCCGTTGCGGTCGGACACGAAGGCCAGCGACCGGCCGTCCGGGGCCCAGGTGGGATTGATGTTCTTCCCCTGGTCCATGTGCCGGAGGATGTCGATCGAGCCGTTGTCGAGGTGGAGCAGGGCGATCCGCAGGCTGCCGAACTTGAGTGTCTCGAAGTCGGTGGCGGGGCTGCGATCGGTGGTGAACGCGATGGTCTTCCCGTCGGGCGACCAGGATGGCTCGAGATCCGCGTACTTGTCGTTCGTCAGGCGGTGGAGGTTCGAGCCGTCGGCGTTCACGACGAACAGGTCCGACAGACCGCCGTCGTACCCGGTGAACACCAGCTGTTTCCCGTCGGGAGACCACGACGGCGTCGTGAGCCCATTGAGCGGGACGCGGATGCGGCGGACCTCCTTGTCCTTCTTCACATCGAGAATCACGAGATCGTCGCGGTCCCTGCGCTTCGCGGCGATCGCGAAATACCGCCCGTCGGGCGAGAACGAACCAGCGGAGTTGATGAAGCGGAGGCTCTCGTAATTCGAGTTCAGTGTGGACTTGACGAGCCGCCGCTTGACCCGACCGGTCTCTGCGTCGGCGAGGTAGAGGTCCACGAAGAACGAATTCTTCTCGCTGAAGTAGGCGATGTCGCGTCCGTCGGGCGACAGGGCGGGGGCGAGATGCAGCGTGCCCTCGGAGCGTTTCTGGGTCAGCAGCGGCTGGGCGATGCGGCGTGCCCGGTAGTGGTCGGCGAGCTGGGGCAGGTAGGTCGTCTGCACCGCGTCGCGCCACTCGCTCGACAGGTCGTCGAGCGTGATGCCGAGCGACCGCTTGAAGCCGCCCTCGACGCCGCTCGCGATGGACGCCTGGAGAATCTGTCCGATGGCTTCATCGCCCCACTTCTCCCCGACGTACGCCAGCAGCGCGTGGCCGAACCGGTACGGGAAAATCCGCGGGTCGTACGTCATCTCCTCGACGGTCGGCAGGTGGCCTTCCAGCGAGGCGTCCCGCAGCCACATGGAGGTCAGCGGGTCGATCGGCCCGATCGAGAGGTATTCCGCCATCCCCTCCATGAACCAGCCGGGGAGGTTGGCGTTGACCAGCGTCTGGACGCCGCTGCCGATGTGGCCGCGGCTGATCTCGTCGTATTGGAACTGGTGCACCATCTCGTGGCCCAGCACGTGCTCCAGGTCCGCGTAGGAGCCGGTGAAGGGCAGCACCATCCGGTGCTTGAAGAACTCCGTGAAGCCGCCCGTTCCCTCGCTCAGGTCTTCAGTAGTCGTGTTGGTCTGCTGGAAGTCGGACTGCGACGCGTACAGGATGATCGGCTTCCGGCCCTGGAACTGGTGGTGCAGGATGCGGGACAGCCGGGCGTACCACCGCTCGGCCATGCGCGCGGCGTCCAAGGCCGCCGTCCGCTCGGCGGGATAGTAGTAGATCTCGAAGTGCTCGGTCTGGATGATCTTGAAATCGAAGGCCTGGTACTGGACCTTGTTCTGTCCGAAGTACTGCGCTGCCAGCGGCGCCGCGCCGAACAGCGCGAGCGCCGCCGCGATCCCGCCCATGCGTCGCATGACCGTCATCCTTTCGACCCGCTGTCCGGGGCGCCCGCCGCCAGCACCGGTGCATCGCCCCACAGACGCTCGAGCTGGTAGAACTCCCGCAATTCCGGATGAAAGACGTGGACCACGAAATCCACGTAATCCAGCAGCACCCACCGACCCTGTGTGAGCCCCTCGACATGATGCGGCACGACGCCACGCGGCGCCAGCGCTTCCATGAGGTGCTCCGCCATGCCGCGCACGTGGGCGTCCGACGTGCCCGAAACGATGACGAAGTAGTCGGCCGCAGCGGTCAGGCCCCGCAGATCGAGCACCATCGGGTCCAGGGCCTTGCGGTCGGCGAGCGCGGCCGTCACCAGTCGGAGAGCGGCCAGCGCGTCTCCCCCCGCACGCTCCGGCGGGCGCCCGCTCCATCTGCTAGTCATAGCGCGACTGTCACCCGTTTGTTCCGTCGTCCCCGGGCCCCTTATTCCTTCACCACGCTCACCTGGATCTCGGGGCGCACGTCGGGATGGAGCTTGATCCCGACCCGGAACTCGCCCAGCTCCCGGATCGGCTCCGGGAGGTCCACCCGGCGCTTGTCGACGCGGATCCCGAGCTCCTCGAGCTTGCGCTGCACGTCGCTCGCGGTCACGGAACCGTACAGCTTGTCCTCCTCACCCACCTTCACCGTGAAGGTGAGGCGGACCTCCGCGATGCGGGTCGCCTCGGTTTCCGCGGCGCCCTTCTCCGCCGCGCGTTGCTTCGCGATGCGTTGCGCCTCGTAGGCGATCTTCTTCTTGTTCGCGTCGGTCGCCGGGTAGGCAAGGCCCTTCGGCAGCAGGTAGTTGCGTGCGTAGCCGTCCTTGACCTTGACCACGTCGCCGGCGGCGCCAAGGTGCTGCACGTCTTCTCGCAGGATGACTTCCATGGTCCGTCGTTCCTCTCAATGGTTGATACCGGCCGCCGAGAGCGGCGTGCGCGCGATGACGGCGTGGCTGCGCCAGGCCAGCGCGAGCCCTACCAGGCTCTCGAGCACGAGCCAAAGCGGCCACGCCGCGAGCAGGCGCACGGCGGGCTCGAAGGCGGGATAGAGACCGGGCGCGACTTCGACCACGTACCGCATGGCCCGGCTCGCGTCGCGCGTCGCCTCCCACTGTACTTCCGTCCAGAGCGCGGGCCCCGCGTGGCTCCGAGCCACCAGGACCGTGACGCCCGCGGCGGCGTAGAGGCAGGCTCGCAGGGCCAGCGGCCAGAAGCCCTTGCGCGAGAGCCCCGCGCCCGCGGCGAACGCCACAGTCACAAGCACGATCCAGGTGCGAGTCAGGGCGTCGAACACGCCATTCTCCGGAACGGCCAGAAGCGCCACTCCGGCGCCCCCGGCGAGCGCCACCGCCACCCACTCACCGCGCGTCGCCGGCCGCGCGGCGACCAGGAGCGCGGCCAACGGCAGCGCCACGAGACTCAACGGCGCCAGGGCGGCGAACAGCAACACGCCGACCGCCAGGCGCCAGCGACTCAGCCGACGTACCCCTTGATATAGGGCAGCAGGGCGAGCTGGCGCGCCCGCTTGATCGCCGTGGCGAGCTGGCGCTGGTGTCGCGCGCACATCCCCGACAACCGACTCGGAAGAATCTTGCCGCGCTCGGTCAGAAACCGCCCGAGCGTGCGATCGTCCTTGTAGTCGAGCACGCGGACCCCGGACTCGCACACGGGGCACGTCTTCGCGGGCCGTCTCACGCTTCATCCTCCTCGATCTCGTCCACCACGACCTCGGCCGCGATCACCGCGGGCGCGGGCTCGGGCTTCGCGGGTAGGCCCTCGGACACGACGACCAGGAACCGCACCACCCCTTCCTCGAGCTTCACGGCGCGCTCGTACTCCGGCAGGAGTTCCGCGGCGGTCTCGAATTGCGCGACCACGTAGTAGCCCGTGTCCTTCTTCTTGATCGGGTAGGAGAGGGTGCGCTTACCCCAGTGAGCGACGTTCGTGATCGAGCCCTTGGCGTCCTTGGTCAGGAGCACATGAAACCGCTCCAGGCGTTCGTTGATCGCAGGCTCTTCCAGCGCAGGATCGAAGATGTAGACGGTCTCGTAGCGACGAGCCATGCCACCTCCCTTTGGTCATAGGCGACCCGACGCAGGTGCGGCGCCGAGTAGGGGAATTGTGAGGCGCGAAAGATAGACGAACCGCGGG
>WNEZ01001219.1_pt1 | contig 24757 bp, 19 predicted proteins | sample 5400521 | NCBI WGS metagenome assembly WNEZ01 (sample SAMN13153339, study PRJNA577476) | soil metagenome | isolation source: 120 cm saprolite under Douglas fir tree site 2 hole 1 replicate 1 | place: USA:California | collected 2015-04-18
GACCTGGGATTTGTCGGCGAGATTTGTTTTGTCGATCCTTCCTGGTTGGAAGCGATCTGGCAGAAGAGAGGTATTCCCGTCCTCAGTTCTTTGGCGCTCGGCGCCGACGGCGAATACTACAACGTCAACGCCGACGAGATGGCTGCCGCCTGCGCCGCTGCCTGCCACGCGAATGCACTCATCTTTCTGACTGACGTCGCTGGGGTGAAGGACCAGCAAGGAACCGTGATTCCGTGGCTGAGCACCAAGCAGGCCGCTGACCTGGCCGCTGGTTCGGTCATCAGCGGCGGCATGTTGCCCAAGTTGCAAGCCTGTGGACAGGCCCTGAAACAGGGCGTGGGGCGCGTGCGAATTTTGCCTGCTGCCGAGGCAGACGTGCTGCCTCAGTTCTATCTGACGAAGTTGTCGTGCGGCACGGAGGTCACGTGCGCGTAAGGCGGGTGAACTTGTTTTCAAGAGTTTCAGAAACAGGTTTTGAAAGGGCACGGCTTCCAGCCGTGCCGCAAAGGATTTAGAAAACATGGGGCTTTAGCCCCTGAGGTCGGCAAACGCACCGTCGACATGATATTTGGAACGCCTGTGGCAAGGAGTGAACGTTGAATAGTCAATTGCAGAACAGAACACCAGTCGGTCCGCAGACATTTCCCGGAGCCTTCTGGTGTCCCGATCTTATCTCCACTCGCGATCTCGGACCGCAAGGAGTGGAGGCGGTGCTCCATCTCGCCGAACTGATGAAGTCCCGTCCGTCGGTCTTCCAAAGAGCCCTCGCGGGAAAACAGATGGTGATGTTTTTTGAGAAGCCCTCCCTGCGAACGCGGCTCACCTTCGAAGCAGGAATGACGAGCCTCGGCGGATCGGCTATGTTCGTCGATCAGACTAACGGCCGCCTCGATGCCCGCGAAAAGCTTAGCGACATCGCCCACAACCTCGAGCGCTGGGTTGACGTCATTGTGGTTCGCACCTTCGCCCAGGAAACCATCGACGGCATGGCGCAGTTCGCCTCAATTCCAGTCATCAACGCATTGAGTGACTTGGAGCATCCCTGCCAGGCACTCGCTGACTATTTCACGTTGCAGGAGCGGTTTGGCGACCTGCGCAGCATCCGTCTGGCTTACGTTGGAGACGGCAACAACGTGGCTCACTCGTTGCTGCTGACCTGCGCCTGTCTCGGATCGTCGATCCGGATTGCCACGCCCGAGGGCTATGCGCCCAAGGATGACATCGTTGCCGACGCGCTCGAAATCGCGAAGCAGACAGGCGCTCACATCGAATTGCTCACCGACCCGCGCGCCGCGGTCGCCGGAGCCGATGCGATTTACACCGACGCCTGGGCGAGCATGGGTCAGGAGCACGAAGCGCCTCAGCGCTCTTCGATCTTCGCACCCTATCAAGTAAATCGGAAGCTCATGGCGAAAGCCGCGCCACACGCGGTGTTCATGCACTGTCTCCCCGCGCATCGCGGAGAAGAAGTCACCGACGAAGTCATGGATTCCGATTCTTCGCTGATCTTCGAGCAGGCTGAGAATCGCCTGCATGTTCAAAAAGCCATTCTGTATCTGTTGCTGGGCGGCGCGGTTCGCCTGCCCGTGAGGAGCGCTCATGCCTGAGAAAGTAGTGCTGGCCTATTCCGGCGGGCTCGACACGTCAATCATCATTCCGTGGCTGAAAGAAAACTACTCCTACGACGTCATCGCTATGGTTGGTGACGTTGGCCAGGGTGACGATCTCGAAGCCGTGGTCGGAAAAGCTTATGCGACAGGCGCGGCGAAAGTAGTCGTCGAAGACCTGCGCGAAGAATTTCTCACCGGATACGTCTTTCCTGCTCTGAAAGCCGGTGCCGTCTACGAGCACAAGTACTTGCTCGGCACTTCCCTCGCTCGTCCCGTGATAGCGAAGCATCAGGTCGAAGTCGCCCTGCGGGAAGGAGCAACCGCTGTTGCGCACGGATGCACCGGAAAAGGCAACGATCAGGTGCGATTTGAATTGACCTACCAGGCGCTCGCTCCTGAGTTGAAAATCATCGCGCCCTGGCGCGAGTGGTCGCTGAAATCCCGCGAGGACTGCCTCGACTACGCCGAGCAACACGGAATCCCCGTCGCCGCAAGCCGCGAGAAGATTCACAGCCGTGACCGCAATCTGTGGCACATCAGCCATGAGGGCGGTGAGTTGGAAGATGCCGCCAACGCTCCCCTGCCGACCACCTGGCAAATCACCCGCTCCCCGCAGGAAGCGCCTGACCAGGAAGAACAGGTCACGATCGGATTCAATCGCGGGATTCCCGTGTCGGTGAACGGTATGGAAATGGATCCCGTGTCACTGGTCGAACTGCTCAACGAAATCGGCGCGCGTAATGCGATCGGCCGTGTCGACCTGGTCGAGAATCGTTTCGTCGGCATCAAGTCCCGCGGGTGCTACGAAACCCCTGGGGGCACTCTGCTCATCACAGCCCACCGTGAACTCGAAGCTCTTTGCCTCGAGCGTGATGTCGCCCATTTCAAGCAGCACATCGGACTGAAGTACGCTGAGCTGGTTTACTTCGGCTTGTGGTTTACTCCGCTGCGCGAAGCCCTGGATGCTTTCGTCGAGAGCACGCAGAAGGAGATGACCGGCAGCATCACGCTGTCGCTCTACAAGGGCAACGTCTCGATCGTGAGCCGCGAGTCCGAGCACTCGCTCTATCGCACTGACCTTTCGTCGTTCACCATGGGCGATAGCTACGACCAGAAAGACGCCGCCGGTTTCATCCGCATCCTCGGCCTGCCCTCCCGCTCTCGTGCGCGCTCCCGCGTGGAGGTCGCGCGATGAAAAAGATGTGGTCAGGACGCTTTCGCCAGCCGCTCGATCCTGACTTCGAGCACTGGCAGCGTTCGTTCAGCTTCGACAAGCGTCTGCTGAAATATGAGATCGCGGCCAGCAGTGCGCACGCCCGCGCCCTGAAGAATACCGGCATCCTTTCTGCGGATGAATTGATCGGTATCCTGGAAGGCCTGCAGCAGATCGGGGAAAATGCTGCCACGTCTCTCGCCTTGCTCAAAGACGACGAAGCCGAGGATGTGCACCACTTTGTCGAGAAGCAACTAGCCGCATTGATCGGCGATACCGGCTATAAGCTGCACAGCGGCCGCAGCCGCAATGAACAAATCGCGACTGACCTCCGCATGTTCGTGCGCGCATCCATCGATGAACTACGCGAGGATCTAGCCGTGTTCTGCGGGGCGCTCACCGATCGTGCCGAGCAGGCCGCCGACGCTGCCATGCCTGCCTACACGCATTTGCAGCGGGCTGAACCCGTACTCGTGGCTCACTGGGTGTTGGCTTACGTTGAAATGTTTCTTCGCGATGCCGACCGTCTCGCGGACTGCCACAAGCGCCTGAACGTTTGTCCTCTGGGCTCGGGCGCCGTGGCGGGCGCCACCCTCCCGCTCGATCGCGAATTCATGGCCGAGACTCTCGCTTTCGAGGCTCCAACCACGAACAGCATCGATGCCACCAGCGACCGCGATTTTGTGCTGGAATTCGTCCAGGCACTTTCACTCCTCTCACTGCATCTGAGCCGCTGGGCCGACGAAATGATCCTATTCTCCTCTCAGGAGTACGGCTTCATCGGCCTGCCCGAAAGCTACTCCACCGGCAGCAGCGCGATGCCGCAGAAAAAGAATCCTGACCTGCTCGAACTGGTTCGCGGCAAAACAGGCCGCGTTATTGGAAACGCTACCGCGCTCCTAATTACTCTGAAAGGCCTGCCTCTCGCCTACAACAAGGATTTGCAGGAAACGCAGGAACCACTCTTCGACTCCTCCGACACAGTTTTGCAGCTGTTGCCACTCGTCACTGGATGGATGAAAGCCGCAGAATTCCGTCACGAGCGAATGCAGCAGGCCGCGCAGTCGGGATTCATGAACGCATGGGCCGCTGCCACCTACCTTGTCAGGCGCGGCGTTCCTTCGCGTGTCTCCCACGAGCAGGTCGGCAAGGCAGTCCAGACTGCTCTTGAAAAGGGCTGCGAACTCCAGGACCTTTCGCTCGAAGAGTTGCGCTCCATCAATCCTATCTTTGGTCCGGATTTCTACGAAGCCATGACTCTCGCCTCCGTGCTCGCGATCCACGACGTTCCCGGCGGGACCGCTCCCACCCGTGTCCAACAGGCGCTCAGCGCCGCCAGAAAGAAAGTCGACTCCCTGCGTGAGGAGATCCATGCGCACGCGTAAAGCCATCCTGCCCGACGCTCAGCAGATTCACGATCTGATCTCCGGCTACTCCGGCGACGGCACGCTCTTGCCGCGCAGCCTGGCGGAGATATGCGAGAACGTACGCGACTTCGTGGTCCTCGAAGACGGTGGGCGCATCATCGGCTGCGGCGCGCTCCATCTTTACGGCACTCACCTCGCTGAGGTCCGTTCCATCACGGTCGCGTCCTGGGCCCAGGGCCGAGGTGGTGGAGGCCTCCTGGTAAAAAAGCTGCTGGCCGAAGCGAAGAAGCATCGCGTCACCTGTATCTGCCTGTTCACGCGCAGCCCGCAGTTCTTTGCGCGCCTCGGCTTTCAGGTCGCACAACGGGCCGACCTCCCCGACAAGATCTACAAGGATTGTCACGTATGTCCGCGCTTTCACTGCTGCGACGAGGTCGCGATGGTGCGCGGCGAACTACCTAAATTCGCGATCCTGCCCGAGCCAGCGACCTTGCTGGTCAAGCTCCAAGGCATGAATGTGTAGATTCAGAGCGGGACGAACTAATTAAGAGCTTGGGCCCCATCTTCGGCAGAGCAGATATAGACGTTGGGCTGGATCCCGGTCGCGTCGTGATAACGCCTGGCAATCCGCTCGGAAAAATCGTCGGCATTTGCTGAGTGCACCAGATTCACCGTGCACCCGCCAAATCCGCCCCCCGTCATGCGTCCTCCGCAGTAACCGGGCAGACCCTCCGCGGCCTCGACCATGATATCCAATTCGCGGCAACTCACCTCATACAAGTCGCGCAGGCTGCTATGCGAATCGCGCATCAACTCACCCACACGCGTCAGGTTCCCTTCGGTCAGAGACGCGACCGCATCCAATACGCGCTGGTCTTCCCGTACAACATGCGAGCATCGTTTGTAAACGTTCACAGGAAGGTCATTCTCATGGTGCTCCAACAACTCGCCTGTCACATCCCTGAGCGCGCGAATCGTTGGATCCCAACGCGCAAGAATTCTCACCCCTTCTTCGCACTCCGCGCGGCGAGTGTTGTAGCTGCCGCTGGCGAGCGCATGTTTTACCATCGTATTGCAAACGACCAGGCGGATATCCGGTGGCAACGGCACCAATTTGAATGCCAACGAACGGCAGTCCAGAAAAAATGCATGTCCAGCCTTTCCCATGCAGGAGACAAACTGGTCCATGATCCCTACTCTTGCGCCGACAAAAGTGTTCTCCGCCCGTTGACAAAGTTTGGCGACTTCAGCCAGGGCCAGTCGCTCGCCATTCAAGTCCAAAAGCGCAAGGGCGCTCGCAACTTCAACGGCTGCCGAGGAACTTAGTCCTGCGCCAATCGGCACGTTCCCCCGCACCAGCAGGTTCGCACCTCTGAGCGCGTGGCCATCCTGCTGAAGCAGAGAAGCCACACCCAAGACGTAGTCGCACCACGCGCCTACGCGGCTCGTGGGCAAGTGATCGACATCAAATTCAAAGTCTCCGTCGAATTCTTTCGAGCGGACAACCAGCTTCCTGTCCGGCCGTGGCGCAATCGCCACCTGCGTGAAGAATCCGATCGCCGCGGGCATCACATAGCCATCGTTGTAGTCCGTGTGTTCCCCGATAAGATTCACACGGCCAGGAGCACGAAAAGTTTTCGGTTGGTTGCCAAAGATCTTTTCGAAGTGACCTGCCAGTTCAGAGGCTTTCATTTGTGAGGAAGCGACGGACGCATGGTCCATGCTTGTTGAGTATAAAACGAAGATTGGTGGGAGCTTGAAAAAGCTGACGGACCGGCGGAAGCGCACCTCATGATTCAGCGCGAATCGATGCCCCCGACCAGACACCCGCCTGGGTTCAGGGCGAACACCAGCATCGTCCGATGGGACGGGCACCCTCTCAGGGATTTCGAGCCTATGGCTGCTGCCGTGCCTCAGCCGTGAGATCACGCTCCCTGGCTGTCGGACGCCGCGGAGGCAACTGTTCCGAACTGATCGCCGGCCGCCGTTCGACGGTGCCGATCACCGGTGCCTCGTCCATACCGTCCGAATAAGCTCTGGACACAAAGCGTTGCTCACCGCACAGGCGGTCAATCAACCGCTGTTGCCGGCGGCTCAGCACGGCGTGAGGAAGAATCGGGAAGTTGCGAAACATCCACAGCAGGTAAATGCGCTGACGGAACGAAGGCATTACATAGCGAGGACCAATGGGGGTTTGCACTCGCACAACTCCATCGGCCAGTTTTTCGATCCACATACCTGGGCCCACCTGTACCTGAAATTGGCCAGAGCAATTCTAGGGCCGCCATTATTGCACTTAGGGGTGTGCAATGGGAAGCTGTTTTTCACAGATTTCTTCGGTCTATTGTGATGGATGGACTCTCTACGCTGGAAATGGGGCACTTTCGGGAATCTTTACCGCCTCCGCCAGACCCAAAAAACGCCCTACCCTGCCCAAACGGCGGCAGATTGGCGCCAGATTAAAGAATTCAAATCGCCACTTCCGGCAATAAGTCCATACGCCGGATCTGCGCCGCCACGCCGAACTCCTGCCCGGATTCCTCGACTCGAACAATCGTCGCCTGGCAGCACACCCAGCACTTCTCCCCCGAGGTCAGCTCCGGCGGAAGGATCAGCACCAACTCGACGTCGGTACCGGCCTCGATGCGGGACTTGGTGTAGAGGAAAACGCCGTTACTGCTGACGTCGCGGGTCTGGGCGGAATGCTCGGCTCCAAGGGCGGTGCGCACGCGCGTCGGTACCCGGGTTGCGATTCTTCTTCCCGAGCGTCGCTCGCCATTGGCCTTCATGAGAGTGGCAATAACTCTACACCAAGGGCCGCCGATTACACGAGCATTTCCATGGACGGGATCACTACGGACGATCACGAACAAACTAGATAATCGGCCTCTTCAAGCGCACTGCCGGGACAACCAGGGCCTGTTCCAGTGTCGGTACATTCGTGCTGCGCAGCTTGGCTTCGATCTCGTGGAGCTTGTCCACCTGGCCGGTCTGGTAGTAGGCCTGCACCAGCAACTCCATGGTGAACGGATTGTCGCGATCTTCTTCCAGGTGCGCGATGGCGTCTTCGTACTTCTTCTGGTCCATCAACAGCGTACCGGCCGCTCCGTGATACGAACTCTGAATCACCCGGTTACGGCTGGCCGTCGCCATCGCTTCGAGCTCCTTCAGAGCCTTGTCGGCCACCGGATGATTCCCCGCCCGATCTGCCCGCACAGCAACATTGCGCAGAATGCGCGACAATTCCTCATCGTGGTCTGACTTCGAGATCGTGCTGTTGTGGCCGAGTGCGTCTTCCGCTGACTTCAGATATCTCAGCGCAACGTTGTCGTCCGCCTGATACTCGCCCATATGACGGAACGCCTGCGCTTCCTGCAAGTCCTGCCCCTTCGCATGGCCGGTTGCGGCCAGCTCCGCGAAGTCCTTGTCGGCGTCTGCATGCTTCCCGTCGCGAACCCAGGTCATCGCCCGTTGCATGCCATAAGTCAGCCGGTCCGCCTCATTGTGCGCGAAGCGGATTGCCTTGTCGTACTCGGTCCGCGCCTGTGCTTCATCTCCCATCAGCGCGTAGGTATCTCCCAGCCCGAGTTGCGAAGTAACGAAATCGGGATCAATCTTCAACGCCGCGCGATAGTGTTTCAGAGATCCTTCGTAGTCCCCTGCCATCCTCAGCAGTTCCCCATAGGAATCCTGCGGGTTCGGCTCTTTCGGCAACATGGACACATACCGTTCCATCGCGGCCAGGGCTTTGGCAAATTGTTGGTGGCGGGCGTCCACATAGGCCAGATCGTTCAACGCGGCGGGAAAATTCTTGTCGATTCGCAGGGCCTTCTCAAGCAACCTCTGCGCCTGATCGTCGCCGTTTTCTGCCATGAGCCAGTTCGCAGCCAGATAGAGTAGGTGCTTGTCCCTGGGATACATCTCCAGCAGATCGTTCATCGCCGAAATGCCACCGATAAAGTCGCCTTCCTGCACCTTCGCGATCCAAGCCACCATCAATTGCTCCCCGGGAGTCAACTTGGGAGCCAGTTCTTTGGCCTTGGCGCGAGCCGCGCTAACCTCCTGCGGATTGCCGCTGTTGAAAGCAATCCAGGCCCATGCGACCGCCAGGTTCGGATCCTCCTGAACCGCGGCCCGCCACTCCTCATTGCAACGCTCCAGATACAGGTTCTCGTAGTCCGCCATCCCCTTTTCGTAGAGTTCGCGAGCCTTGGCCGAAGAAGTCGTGATCGGCATGGTCGTGGAATTGGATTTCGTCACATGGTGTGCATGAACCGAAACAACACCACTCAGACCAAGAATGAGAACGGCGCAAATCGACGTAGCCAGGGCACAATTCAAGCGACGCATCGGAGTCTCCGGAACAGAGCTGATAGATATTTCTGGGGAGGATACAGACGGAAGGTTAGCACCCGTCTAACGTCGGCCTATAGTGACGAAAGGCCCAGGACGAGCGGGAGGACAGGGCCGCCGTGGCTGCGATGGGCCGGGTTGGCGTCCGGGACCGATTGTGAAGGAATGTTCCGACAGAAACATTCTGTGCAAAACGAAAACGGTCGTACGCCTATTTGGCTAGTGCCTGGAATAGCTTGAAGGGAAAGATCAAGAGCATGCACAAATCATGGAGCATAGAGTTGTGGAGAAGGTCCTTAATCCGCCACGCTCCTGACAAACAAAAGCCCCTGCCACGGCGCGGCAGGGGCGTTAATGCACTCAAGCAACTAGAAAGTAAACTTGGCTGAAAGCACTGTGCTATACGCTTCGCCGGGGCCGAGTCCAGGCGCACCGTTCCAATCGCCGATCGTATCAGTGATCTGGCCAGAGCTGTAGCTGAAGGGTCCATAACCAGAGGCGTAGTTGATCGTGTTAAACAGGTTGAACATCTCCGCCTTGATCTGCAACTTCATCCGTTCGGCAATGTTGAAGCTCTTGCTCACGCCCAAGTCGACGTCCTTGAAGCCTGGTCCGTGGACCTGGTTGCGGCGCAGAGTACCGTAGCACCTGCCATCCGAGGTGATTTGGCCACAGCTGGGCGCGGTGAAAGCGCTCGGGTTGACCCATTGCACGTAAGCAGTCGATGCGGTCTTCACAAATTTATGGGACACGCCGGCAAACGGGTCGCCAATGATATCCAATCCCTGGCGGATCTGGTCGCCCGGGGGGCCGCCGTGGAAGCTCAACATGCTGGTAACCACCCATCCGTGGGTGAGCGCCTTTGGTCCATGAGAAGAGCCGGGCACTTCCCAGGCGAGACTCCCTGTAAAGGTGTGACGTACGTCAAAATCGCTGTTACCGTAGTCTGCCTTGAGGTTGTAGCTGTCAAACGGAATGATGCCGCGGTAAGCGGTAATCTCGTCTAAATTGTGAGCCCAGGTATACGCCAACTCCGAACTCACCCCGTGCCACGACCGCAAGCGCAGCGTGCTCTGAAGCGCGTTGTAGTTTGAGGTCCCGATGCTGTTGAGCTGATTGATAGCCCCGAAGTTCGGATACTGGCCTGCAAAAGGCAGCGTCCCGGCCGAATCGATAGGCTGGTTGATATTGAGCAAGACTGACAGTTTGCGCCCTTCGCTGCCCACATAACCAACCTGCCACACCGCGGCTCCGTTCCCAAAACTCTTCTGCACATTCAGGTTGTAGTTATAGAAGTATGCAGTGTGGAAGTTCGAGTTGACGGAATAAACGTCAAAAATCGAACTTCCACAGGTTGGGTCGATAGCAACGTTGCCACTCGGGCAGAGCTGGACAGGGTTGAAAATATACTGGCCAGGCTGCCAAGTGTAGGAGGTTTGCCCCGCCGTGTTTTGCGTATAAATCGACACCGGGGTTGGGCCCGCTGGGTTGTCCTGCACACCGTCAGCATTGTTTGGGGGACGAACATCCATAAAGGGATTCACGTTGATTTGGTCAAAGTAGATCCCAAATCCTCCGCGGACGACCAAGTCTTCGCGACTGGTCGGCTGGTAAGCAAACCCAACACGAGGGGAGAAATTCTTCAGGTTCTTGTGGAAGATTCCGTCGAGTCCGGCGCCCTGAATTTGAATGCCGCGACCGGGAACAAAGATCGCGATATCTTTGCTGCCGTTATGCAAGGGGCCGAAGTAGTCCCAACGCAGGCCGAGATTCAGGTTCAGTCTCCGCGTTACCTGCCATGAGTCGGAACCAAAAAAATCGAGAGCGTTTACCACAATCTTGCGTTCCGCATTACCCACGTTGATCGCCGAGTTGTCTACAAATCCGGCAAGAAAGTCAGCCAGGGCACAAACATTGGCATCAGACACGACACAGCCCGTCGGGGTGTTCCACGGCCCTTGTGCTCCAGAGAAAATAAACTTTCCTAGAGAGTGAAAGAAATAAAACTCGTTGAGATGAGCCTGACGATATTCACCGCCGAAACGGAACTGGTGTTTGCCGGTGTTGTAGGAAATAACGTCGGCGAGCATCCCGGTGATGTCGTTGCGACCCTCGGGCGGCGTGACACCAACCTGCTCAAAGCCCGAGATCCGAATATTGGGCGCGCCAAAGAATTTGGGAGTCACAGGCGTATCCGGACTCAAGAACAGCTGCCCGCTATTGTGGGTGTCATAGCTGGCAACCGCGTCGCGGAAAACCTGATTGAAGTAGTTGACACCGACCAGCACCTGATTCGTCATACGCGGGTTAAGCGCTGAGTTCAACGTGACGGCGTAATTGAATACATGGATTGGCGCCTTCTCAAAGTAGTTCGGGAGGTTGGAACTGGCGGTTGCCAGCGCGGCGCTGCCACCGGTGGGAGCAGTCTGACTACCCTGCCCACCAAACCAGCGTGCGGATAGGTGGTGCTTCTCGCTGAAGTTATAATCGAGCTTTACAACCCCGTTGTAACTATATCCGGTGGAAGGGTTGGTGGCAAAATAGTTCGACGGCTGGGCTGGCAGGGTACCGATCAAGCTGGGCCAGAGATTGGCCATCAGGTTTTTCGAGATCGGACTCTCTGGAACGCTATTCGCGGTCAGCAGCGCCAAGGCATCGTTCTGATACGCCGTGGAAGGTTCGGTGTTCAGGCCGGAAAGCGCAATCGTATATTTTTGTTTCTCAAAGGCGACAAACCAGAAGGCCTTGTCTTTCACAATCGGCCCTCCGACAGAGAAGCCGTAGTTCTCGTTGCGAAGGGGCGGTTTCTTGCTGGGCAAGCCTAATGAAGCCAGGAATGCCGGGTTGAAAAATGGGGTGGACGCGCCCAAAGAAGTATTGCGATTGAAGTAGTACGCGGAACCGTGAATCTGGTTGCCGCCGGACTTGAGGACAACGTTAATAACTCCCCCGGCGTTGCGGCCGGCCTCGGCATTGGATTGAGTCTGGGCAGCGAATTCATCAATCGCGTCGAGTGGCATCAGCGTGCCCGCTATGCCCGACACGCCGCCTTGGTTAACGGCTGCAAGATTATGCCAAAAGTCATTGTTGTCCACGCCGTCAATCTGCCAGTTCATCTGGTTAGCGCGTGTGCCGTTTAACGAACCGAAAGCCTGTGCTCCCGAGTACCCGGCGTAGCCCGGAGCCGTGGCAGCAAATTGCGTGAAGTCGCGGCCGTTCATCGGCACACTCTGCACTTGCTCGGTGGGAATGACGTTGTTCTGCATGACCGTGGTCGTATCGAGCGTAAGCGCTTCCGCTGAGACTTCAACGACCGTGGTTCCCGCTGATCCCGCAGTGAGTTTAACTGGCAGCGTGTATATGCTTCCTGCCGTAACGGCAACTTTGTCGAAAGCCACAGGTCGGAAGCCCGAAGAGGAGACTTCAACCTTATACGTTCCGAGCGGCAAATCCTGGAAGGAAAACTGGCCTTCGCTTGTGGTGGTAGTGGTCAGAACAACCGCAGTAGCGGTATTCGTGGCCTTGACACTGGCCCCGGCAACCACAGCGCCCGACGGGTCGGTTACCGTGCCGTTGATAGCGCCGCGAAATGTTTGCGCGTATCCGACCATTCCAAGCAGTAGTAGCACGGCAACAATACCCAATGTACGTCTCATATGCTCTCCACCCTCATCTCTCTTTTCGGCAGTCTCCCCCCAGCGCGGTTGACTTTTTTGCACCTGAAGGGGGATTGGTTTGCTTTTTATGTGCAGGTTACGAACCAAATCACAATAACCTTGCAAGTCTCTATATTTCAACGATTTAGCAAGTAGCGAAGGTAGGCAGAATTCCATTAGATGTACATTGCGATCCCCGCCAATATGAAAAGCTGAAGAATGGAATTGCCGGAGGAGGAATCCCGATCTACCCGCAGCCATGCAATTAATGGCTCTGTCTCTAATCCAAAGCAATTGCAGGACGTTAGCGAGAAAATTCGGGAGGGCTTAAGGTAAACCATAGAAGCCCCGCAAAGGGACGGGAGTTGTGATCCAAAAATTAGGGACTGCTCTGGCAACCGCCAATAACTAGAAGGTAAACGACACCCCGCCCCGCACCGAACGCGCAGCCTGCACCAGATACACAGTCTGACCGTCCTGCCCCAGCACCGGCACATACCCTTGCGCGAGCAAGTTCCGCACGTCGACGATGGCCTCCATGTGTCCCGGCAGGAAGCCTATGGTCGGAATGGGCTGGCGGATGAACAGACTCAGGAAAGGATCGCTCTGCCCCGCCGACGCGTTAAACATATCCACCGGGGTAAGCGCGGAGCCGCTCACCCAGCGGTAGGAGGTAATCCAGCGGGTATGGCTGTGAGGCACCGTCCCGCTGAACTTGGCGGTAACTGCCTGCCGGCGTTGCGTCCGAATCCACTGCTGCGCTTCCTCGAGAGGCACGTCAGGCTTCGAGAGATCGAGAACGCCGCCGAACCCGTAGTCCAGCGTAGCCGTCAAATCGGATGAGAACTTACGCTGCAGTACGATTCTCAGGCCATTTGAATCCAGCGTCTTTCCGGCGTAGCTGAACGTGCCTGAGTAGGCGTCCGGCAGCAGGAATCCACCCGCGGCCGTCACTTGTCCCGTGCCGGTGAGCACAGTATTTCTCACGCGGTCCGAGAACACGGCAACTTGAACAGAGTTCTTACCGATTCGGCGGGAAAGGTTCAACTCCTGATGGTGAGCACGCTCAATCCTGGGCTCGAACCCGACCATGCTGACACGCGGATTGGCTTCACTCAAATCCGCCGGTGCCGTGTCGAATCCCTTTTCGCCGCGATTGTCCGGAAGCGAAGTCGCGTAGTCGTACTCCAGCACTGTATTCGGCGAGAGGTGCAAGTCTGCCGTACCGTAAGGCCGAAATGCCGTTACATGCCCGAGGAACTGAATGGTTTGCAGTTCACTGCCAAATTTCAGTTCGAGCACATCGCCCACCGAGAAATCATCTCCCGCAGAAAGCGCGAATGCCTGCAGCGCCGCGTTGTGCAGATTCGGATCCGACGGAGCAAAGCGGCGCACGGTCAGTGCCAGCGACGGCTCAGAGCCGTCCAGCAGCTTGTGCGAATAGGTGGTCCGCAGCACCGCCGCCGGCAGGCCCTCGCCATATCCGACATTGCCGCTGAACCCCACGCGTCCCGCGGAGAAGATCGAGCGCTCCAGCGTAAAACCTGTGCTCATGTCCGATCCGCTGCCATAGCCTCCGGCCGCCGATCCGGCCAGAAACGACAGACTTCCGCGCATTTCGTGGTCCTGCTTCTCGCCAATCAAAGCCGGATCATTCACCACCCGCAGAATAGGACGATTCGCCACCGATCGCAGCGTCCACTTCCAATCGTCATCGTCGGGCGTGGTGCGAATCGGCCCCAACTGGATCGCACCCAGCAGCGTATTGAGCGTGATATTGACGTTAATTTTGGCGCCGGGCCGCAAACCAACGCGCTCGCGCAAAGCAGGAAGGAACGACGGGGCAGAAACCTTGACGCTATACAAACCCGGCAACAGGCCCGCCGCCGAGTAAAATCCCGCGCCATTGGTAAAGACGGTAAAGCTGTGCACTGACGATCCCAGGATCTCGACTACGGCGCCCATCTGCGGGACGCCCGAGGCACTCCGCACGTATCCTGAGATCACGCCGGGTTGTTCCGCCGCCCACACGGGGAGCGCCAGCCCGAGTACGACCGCCCAGGTTCCGAGCTTATGCAGCAGCATCACTCCACCCACCCCCCGGGGGAACAAGCAGCCCACTACTCAACGGAAAACACCGCCGAGGGACCGATGGTCTGCTTGGAGATGTTGTCGTTCACCTTGATTTCAATCCTATAGAGTCCAGGTTGCAGGCTGGACGAAGCAATCGTCTTTTGCAGTGTCACCTGCTCGCCAACATTGCCCATCTGGTCCGTGGACTCCACTTTCTGGACCACCTGCTTGTTCGTCGCCATATTCACAATATCGTACTCGAACGTAGCGGAAGGCTTGTGCGTCTTCTCGTCAACGCCCAGATTATAGACCTGCATCCAGAAATTCAGCTTCTGGTCGCGGTCCTTCTTAAACACGGCGGGCTTGCCGCTGGCAGAGGCCACGCGCGGGCGGACCTTCATCGCGCCAATCACAAAGCTGCCTGTGCCAATCGACTTGGTCGGTACCGGCTCCATCTGGTCGGCAACAATCAGCGTCGATGTCGCTAGCTTGTCGTCGGAGAAGTCGGGAACGATAACCCCACGGCTCCAACGTCCCTTGCGGTCCCCATTCACATCCTTCACCGCAATATCGAGCTTGTAACGTCCGGGACGCAACGGAAGCGCCTTCCAGTAGACGGATGAATTCTCTGCCGTGCGCGGCAGCAATTCAGCCGGAACATCCACCTGGACCGTGTCTTCGAACGTCTGTACCACCTTGCCGGTTAGCGTGGTGAGCCGGGCGAAAATATTGACGGTGCCGCGCTGCACCCCATCCTTGTTCACGAACGTGATGTCCCGGTTCTTCATCTGAATCGTCACCGGCACCAGCACGGTGTCGCTGGTCACCTTGACGAAGTCAGACCGCACATCAAACGGCATCGGGTTGAGAATCACCTTCGAGGTGACGATTTCCTCTTCCAGATCCTTAAACTTCACTGGCGGCGGCGCTTGCAACTTCGCAAACTGTTCCAGCCGATCGAACTGCTTGGTCTGCTGGTTTGCGCTCATCGGTCCCAGCCCTAATCGCTCAATGCCGCCACCATTGAATCGCGAGGCCTTACTTCCCATTCCCATCTGCTCGTACATCGTCAGTCCGGCGTTGGGCGTATAAAGAAGAGCGTCTTTCTCCGACCGGTCCATGGTCATGTGATAGTCGCCGCACATGCAGGTGTCGACGAATTCAATGATGACTTCCTGTCCGATTCCTTCCAGGTAGCGATAGCGCCAGGTTTCGAATGGGAACGTGGACGTCGAGCCCCCGCCTTCTTCCATGGGTCGCTCGTAAGTTCCGCCCGAGGGATGCGACTCAACCTCGTCCGCCTTACCGAACATGATGTAAATCCGCCCGCGATCCGACTTCCATCCCGGAATGCCCGCAGCGAAATGCTCGTTCGCGTAAGCGATGCGCGCGTAGTGATCTTCCTTGTACTCGTTCTCTTCCGTATCCGGAGTGGGATCGCGCCGCTGCCAGAAGGCCTCGATAAACTGGTCGCGTTCCTCATCGTTGCTCAGTTGCTTGAACGCCGACCTCTCTTCGTCCGTAATGATCCAAGCCACATCCTCATCGAGCCACTTCTTATAAGGACCCTTGATTTCCTTGGTGTAGTCCTTCATCTGCTGCTTTTTCTTTTTGCCCTCGAGCGGCCGCTTCAGAGGATCGACATCCTGCCCCGCAGGATCTTGGGAAGCGCTGGCGGGTTTATCCGTGGACTTTTCGGCCGGCTTCGGATCCTGGGCAACCGCGGAAGATCCGGCCAATCCAGCGACCAGCAGCAAAACGAACAAATATTTATGCGAATGAACCCGGGACATGAGAGGGACTCCTGCCAGACTACAGTGTCTGTTCATTTTAGGCCCTTAAGTCGGGTGAAATCAAGGACAAGTCACATCAGGGAACCAATTCATACTCGCCAAACTGGTTGATTAGAAGGGGCGGATGGGCGCCGAGTTGCCCGCCGGAATCCCCGGAATCACCCAACTTACGATTGTCCGTCTCGGGCAATGCCCCAGCACTCCTTTTGCAATCCTGGCCTTAACCAGGAGTCTCCTCGCGCTTCTCGAGGCGAGCTTTCTTGGCGTCCAGCAGGTCGTTGATTTCGCGTACGAGAACCAGCAGATTATGCGAGTCCTGCTCTTTCGCAGCCTGCTCGCACAGCCGCAGTAAACGTTCGCGTTCCTCTCCGGTCAAGAGACGCCCCCGTGCGTATTATGTGCGGATCAGACTATTCCAACGCGAACGGTTTAACACAACCGCTATACCGCTTTCAAGCACGGATCAACCAACGCTACCAAGCACTGCTGGATTCCCATCCTGGCGCCTTTCGAACGCTGCTCGACTCTTTCTCCCCGCCGAGACGATAATTGTCCTGCTATGGTTTGGAGACGTCGTCATGCCCGCCGTTCGCCCCGTCCTCTTCTCTGCCTGACGCTTCTGGCGGTCTGCATCGGAACCCTGTCGCTCGCCTCTCCGTTCTCTACGTCTGCCCAGGATCTGGCAAGACGCCTGATCCTCAAAGACGGCTCCTACCAACTGGTCAAGAGTTACGAGATCCAGGGCGAGCGGGTTCACTACCTGAGCGCCGAGCGCAACGAGTGGGAGGACTTGCCCGAGTCGCTAATCGACTGGCCCGCCACCGAGAAATACGAGAAAGATCGCACTGCGGGCGCACTGCCCGACGCTGTCCTGCTCGACAAGGATCTCGACGCGGAACGCGAACTCGAAGAAGCCTCGCTGCCACAGGTCGCCCCCGGGTTGCGGCTGCCCGAGGACTCCGGGATGTTCCTGCTTGATAACTACAAGGGCGAGCCCCAACTGGTCGAGGTACAGCAGACCGCGGGGGATCTGAACCGGAACATGAAGGGCAACATCCTTCGCGGCGCCATCAATCCCGTAGCCAGCGCCAAACAAACGATCGAACTCGAGGGACAACACGCCGCGGTGCAGTCGCACGTCGGAGTGCCCTCGATCTACCTCAAAGCCGATGAAGGCACGCCGGACGACCACACTGCGAAAACAAAAGAATCAAACCAACAGTCCCCCAGTGATTCCGCTCATGAAGCGACCTCTCGCTCGCAACAGCCCCAACAACCTCAGCAGCCCATTGTGCCCTTCGATCGGTTCCGCATCGTCCGTGCCGATGTAAAGGGAGGCAAACGCATCCTCGGCGATGTCAAACGCGCGGTCACCGGCAAGGTTACGCAGGAGCAGCATTTCGCCAAGAGCACCATCAACCGCGTCCACGGAGGCTGGCTGAAGATCACGCCCACCGAGAGTCTAGCCCCGGGAGAATATGCAGTCGTAGAAATGCTCGGCAAGGAAGGTATGAATCTCTATGTCTGGGACTTCGGTGTCAACCCCAATGCTCCGCCCAACGCCAATCCCTGGAAACCAGACACAAAGGTTGCCAAGCCGCTTGATTCTCGCCCATAGGTCTCAGCGGAACGGCTTCGGATCCTGGTGAGTATCCATATTTGAAGGGCATCACCCTGAATGTTCTTCAGGCGGAGTGAAGAGCCTGCCCTGAGCGAAGCCGAAGGGATCTCGCGCGCATCACTACGGAATTTGCACGCGAGGTGCGCTCAGTAGCCAGCAGGTGGCCACACAGATTGATCTGAACGCCGCCACAAGATTCAAAGCGCACGCAAACACACGCCTGCGTTAGGCGCTCGTTCCGTGGCACAGCCGCTGGAGCTCTTGAATCTTCCGATCCAAAACTACTTGCAGCTCCGCCCATCCATCCTCTCCACTTATCATTCGCAGATTGTCAAGATGTGTGCGGCTGTTCATGAGCGCATGCAACAAATCTTGCATGACTGCCGTTCTTGCCGTCTCCATGAACGAATGATGGCAGGCGGTTACCGTTCTTGAAACAGAAATCCCCGCATGGCGCTTATTGGCGTGTTTGTACTTCCGGAATCCGATTTTTCCCGGTGGAAAGACCGCTATTTCATCAGCCCGCGCTGCGCAATCCCGATATTATCCCGCGTGGAGTTCTTGACCATATACATCATGGCGTCGGCCTGGCGAATGATGTCATGCGCCTCGCGCGCATCGTTGGGATAAGTCGCCAGCCCGATCGACGCCCGCACGTTGAGATTCAATCCTTCCTCCCGGCAGAAACTGCTGGCGCGGAACCCGTCCTGCAACCTCTTGGCAACCACCAGCGCCTGATCTTTCCCGGTTTGCGGCAGCAAAACGACGAACTCATCCCCGCCATAGCGGAACGCAAAATCGATGAGTCGCAGCTGGGCTTTGATAAGGTATCCAATCTCGGCCAGCAGCTTGCTTCCAATCAAATGCCCATGCGTATCGTTCACGGATTTGAAGTGATCCAGATCGATGAACAGCACGCTGAACTCGTAGCCGAATCGTGACGAGCGGTAAACTTCGGTCTCCAGCGTCTTATAAAGATGACGCGCGTTGTAGAGCCCGGTGCAGTCGTCCGTGATTGTGAGTTCCTGAATGCGCTCCACCCAGCGCGCATTCTCGATAGCGATGGCAGCGTAGTCGCAAAGCGACTGCAGGAAAAAGACCTCCTGCTCCCCAAACCGTGACATGTCGACATTGACCAACTGAATCACGCCCAGCACCCGCAGCTTTGACCGCAGCGGCACGCAGATAATCGAGCGCGTCTCCCATTTGGTGGCGTCGTCGACACGGCTGGCAAAAAACGGATCGTTGCGCACATCGGGTACGATCCGAGCCTCCCCGTGCTTCGCCACCCAGCCCGCAATTCCCTCCCCAACCTTCAATCGGACGTCCTTCAGCACGTCGGCTTTGTCTCCCACCGCGATCGCGAAGTAAAGTTCGTCGTGCGATTCGTCAACCATCAACAGCGACCACGTATCCGGACGGAAATATTCCGCCATCTTTTCCATGATCGTCTGCAGGATGGAGTCGAGATCCAGCGACGACGTCAGCGCTTTCGCGACGTCGTGGAAGATGGTGAGTTCCTGGCTGTGGCGCGTCAATTGAGTGCCGGTGGCCTCGGGCATGCCGGAAATTCTTCCTATCCTCTATTTAGACGGGTGGTGTTCAAAAATTATATTCGTGACGTTCGAGGAGGGGCAATGAACGTTGGTAACAGGAACCCCTAAAGCCAACGGGATGAAGCAATTCCGAGGACGGTTCAATTAACGCAAACTCATCTGCATCAATATTCACCCGGTTTGACTCAGCTCGTCACCAGCTTCCCAAAAACAAGTAAATTGCATGTGATTTTTGCCCTCGACTTCACTTCAAGTCCACGCGTATCCCTATGCAGAAACCTTCACATTGACGAGACGACTGGGAGCGGTGAAAATCCTCCGGCCTGCCTACTGGCGAAATTCTTTTTCGTGAGGAGCAAATCAGGTGAGAGCTACGTGTCTTCGCGGCAATCAAAAACTCTTGCAGATCCTGAACCTCTTCTCGGTCTTAGCAGTGACATTCGGCCTGATGGGCGCGGCGCAAGCCCAAACCGTAAAGGAGATTTTAACTTTCCCCGGCTACACCTTTGCTTTTGGTGGCCTGGCCTTCGACTCTGCCGGCAATCTCTACGGAACCACCAATATCGGTGGCACCGGGACGGGTTGCGGTCAAAACGGTTGCGGAACCGTCTTCGCATTGTCGCCAACCTCCAGCGGCGGCTGGACCGAAACCGTGCTCTACAACTTCACCGGCGGGAGCGACGGTGCGAACCCCCTCACGGGAGTCGTCATCGACGCTGCCGGCAATCTTTACGGCACGACCCGGCACGGCGGATCGGCGACCTGCGTGTGCGGAAACGTCTACCGGTTGTCTCCCGTTTCCGGAGGTGGCTGGAAGGAAACCGTGCTCTACAGCTTCACCGGGGGATCCGATGGAAGCTCGCCGGAAGGCACCGTGGTGCTCGACTCCAAGGGGAACATCTATGGCACCACCTACTCCGGAGGCAACTCCGGTTGCTTTGGTTCCGGTTGTGGCGTAGTTTTCAAGCTTTCCCCGACCTCGAATGGAGCTTGGAGCGAAACCGTCCTGCACACCTTCACTGGCGGAATCGACGGCTCCCATCCCCTCGGCTCCCTGGCCCTCCAGGGCAATACTCTCTACGGCGCGGCAGCCGCGGGTGGCATTCTGAATACCTGTAATAACTATGGGTGCGGGGTAGTTTTCAAGATCGCTCGCTCTTCGACCGGCTGGAAAGAAACTGTTCTCTACCGCTTTACCGGGGGCCAGGACGGCTCGGATCCGGTCGGTGGCATCACTCTTGATTCTTCCGGCAACCTGGTGGGCACGACCAACCAAGGCGGCAGCAAGACTTCTCAATGCTCAAACGGCTGCGGCTTGGCCTTCAAGCTGACGCCTTCCTCCACTGGCTGGAGAGAGATTGTTCTTTACCGATTCACTCACGGGAATGACGGCGCCTTTCCCGTTGGACCAGTAACCCTGGATGCGGCCGGCAATGTCTTTGGCGAGACAATCAGTCCAAGCTGGTGCAACAGCTTCATCAGCATTTGCGGCGTCGTCTACAAGCTCTCCTGGTCGAGCGCCGGCTGGCAGCCGAGCGCTCTCTACCAAATCCCCGGTGATTGGAACGCAGTTGGCAGTGTCGTACTCGATGCTGCCGGCAACATCTTCGGCATGGGAAACGGACCCACCGAAACCGGCATCTCCGGAGTGTTCGAGATCACACCATAAGCCTCTGAGGTCTTCCAGTGTACGGAGGGACAACCGCTCTCCGGCTGTCCCTTCCGGTTTGCGCAATAGCCATGCTGCGATTGCCAGGGTGCCCTACATCTCGCCGCTTTTGCGAGATGTGGGCTTCGCATTTGACCGCTAGCATTATGCTTATACCCATGGACCGCTCGCGAATTCGCCTTGTTGTATTTTTCTTGAGCATCTCTCTCGGGGCGCTATTCCTCATCGCAGCTCCCCAAACCAAAACCGCTCCCGCCGACCCTAAAACCGTTCCCATGATCGACGGCGCCTTGGGCTCTTGTTCCGCTGACTTCACCGTGACTGACGCAGCCGGAGCCCCCGTCTACAACGCCAAGATTCGCGTTCACATCGCCTACGGCTTCATGAACGCACGCAAGCTAGATCTGGAAGTAGGCACCAACACAGACGGCAAGGCGCGCTTCGAAGGCCTGCCCAACAAACTCAGGCACGGCGGCCTCACCTTTTACGCCAGCCACGACGACCAGGAGGGCTCCGCCTTCGTCGACCCAGCGACCACCTGCAAGGCTCAGCTCACCATCACCCTTCAAAAGCCGACAAAGAAACCGGAATAGATCGCTCGATTCCCGAGTTCATCCCTCCAGTTGACGCAGGGTTTCAACTCTCCTAACCGCGGCGAACGGGACGAGATTGATCCCAGCATCTTTCGCTATAAGCCCGAAGAGGTCGTGGACGGCGACCTGGCGGAATGGATTGGGGCCGTATACGCGCTGTTGGGAGACCGGCAGCCAGCCCTTGCCTGGTTACGACGTACCGTCCAACTCGGAAACCATAACTATCCGTGGTTTCAGCGGGATAAGAATTGGGACAAGCTGAGGTCTGACCCGGAATTCCAGCGCATCATGCACGAGGTCGAAGGCTACTGGAAGCATTACCAGGAACTGTTCGCCCACACTTAGAACCGCGCAATGATTGCCTAGCACGAACACCCTCCCCAGCCGCGACAGTAGCGACCACGGATCGGAGTAGAAAAGTCTGTTTCGTACCAGAGGAAAGCACCATCTGCGCGCCCCCTTTTAAACTTCATAATCCGAGACTTTCGACCATAGTGATCCTTCGTTACCGATGGGTATGGCGCGAGGATACTTGTTGTCCTATGATTATCGCGTCGTGTTTTGTGGGCGTGATGCTGCCGCCCCGGGATCGGTTAGTGGGAACCTTCGGAGAAAAGTTTCGCAAAGAGCGCGAGCGGCGTGGCTTCTCGCTCGATGACGTTTCCAACGTCACCAAGATTGGCGCGCGCATGCTCAAGGCCATCGAAGATGAGCACTTCGATCAGCTTCCCGGCGGCGTCTTTAATAAAGGATTCATTCGCGCCTACGCCCGGCATCTTGGACTCAACGACGAAGAGGCCATAACCGAATATCTCTCCGCGTTGCGCGAGGCGCAAGTCGAGGCGCAGAACTCTTCCACGCCCACCCCGCCACTTCCTGCGCGCAAGCTTGCTGATGCCGGCCCAGTAAAGGCCAATGCCGCCCAGTTTCCCCGCCCCGCAGTGAAGCCGCCAGCCACCCAGTCCAAAGTCCAGCATAAAGCCGAGATCGCAGGAAGTGAGCGAGAGGAACTCCCCGAATTGCAACTGCCTAAGGCGGAACACATTCGGACCAGGCCGCCCTCAGTGAGGGGGACGATTCCGTGGACAGTACCAGCGTTAGTGGTGCTGCTGCTTCTGACGGGAATCCTTCTATGGAGCCGTCATTCGCGCAGCGCTCGTGCAGCGGCAGAGAACGCAATTCACGCCACCACTTCCAATTCGGTATCGACACCTTCGGCCGCAGGAAGCGATTCTTCCAGTCCGCGTCCAACGGAAAAGGCAGCTACCGCGACCGGCCCTGCTGTGCCGGCTCAGCAGCCCGCGCCCGCACCGCCGGTATCGCGCGCGTCGAGTTCCGAATCGGATCCTGGGGTTGCTAACGACGTGACGATTCGAAATCCGAAACCGCGCCACTCCGCCACAACCCCGGAACCTGAACCTGGCCTCAAACTGGTGATCCGCGCCGCCGAAAATTCCTGGATCTCCGTAATCGCCGATGGACAACAGGTCACTCAGGAGACCCTGATCGCTCCCGCCCACACTTCCACCCGCGCCAGCCGTGAGATCATCGTCAAGGTCGGCAACGCCGCAGGAGTAAGTTTCCTGTTGAACGGCAAGGAATTCTCCGCGCAAGGCAACGAAGCCGAGGTCAAGACTTTTGTCTTCGACAACACCGGCATGAAGACCGTTGCATCCGGGCCAGGCCAAGCACCCGTGGGCGACACCAGCAACCAGTAACACAAGCGACTTGCATCTTGCCTGGCGTTTAATGCCGTCCGGCCTCGCAATTGCGCTATTGAACTCATCCTTCGTCACTTAGGCCTAAAGTCATTGCGCCGCTACGGGCTGTCTGTTAGCCTTTTTAGGATCACTTCTCGATGCGATCGCTCGTGTTTGATCGATCTGCGGCCGCGCGGACTTCCGCTAGTCCCGGCAGCATCAGGGCCCAAAGTTCGTCCGACTTCGATATGGAATGACCTGGAATAAGGAGACACATCAATTGGCATCAAAGAACCGCATTTTATTTACTTCCGAATCTGTGACCGAAGGCCATCCCGATAAGATCGCCGACCAGATTTCCGACGCCATCCTCGACGCCTGCCTTGCCGAAGACTCCACCAGTCGCGTCGCCTGCGAAACGCTGACCGCCACCGGCCTGGTAGTCATCGCCGGAGAAATCACCACCAAAGCCTACGTCGATTTTCAAAATGTGGTGCGCGGCACCGTGCAGGCCATCGGCTACGACAACGCACTCCACGGCTTCGACTGCAACACCTGCGCCGTGATCTCCACCATCAATAAGCAGTCCGGCGATATCGCCATGGGCGTAGACATCGGCGGCGCCGGTGACCAAGGCATGATGTTCGGCTACGCCTGCAATGAGACCGCGGAATTGATGCCGACCCCGATCTCGTTGGCACACAAGCTGACCATGCGACTCGCGCAGGTCCGCAAGAATGGAACTCTTCCCTTCCTCCGTCCCGATGGCAAATCCCAGGTCACAGTCGAATATGACGCAAATGGCAAAGTCGCCCGCGTGGACGCGGTCGTCATTTCGACCCAGCACGCCGAGACCGTGACCAACGATGAACTCCGCGCAGGCATTCTGAAGCACGTGATTCAGGCAGTCATCCCCGCGCACCTGCTCGACGAATACACGCACTACCACATCAATCCCACGGGACGCTTCGTAATCGGCGGTCCCATGGGCGACACCGGCCTGACCGGCCGCAAGATCATCGTCGACACCTACGGCGGCATGGGACGTCACGGCGGCGGCGCCTTCAGCGGCAAAGATCCGACCAAGGTCGACCGCTCGGCCGCCTACATGGCGCGCCACATCGCGAAGAACATCGTGGCCGGTGGCCTGGCCGATCGCTGCGAAGTGCAACTGGCTTACGCCATCGGAGTGGCCGATCCCGTAAGCGTTCGAGTGGATACATTCGGAACCGCGAAAGTCGACGAGTCGATGATTCCCGACCTGATCCGTTCGCACTTCAAGCTAACGCCCCGTGGCATCATCGAATCGCTAGACTTGCGTCGGCCGATTTACAAGAAGACAGCCGCCTACGGCCACTTCGGCCGCAGCGATCCCGACTTCACCTGGGAGGCAACCGACAAAGCGGCCAAACTGGCCAGCGATGCCGGCTTGCGGGACACCGTAGCGCAAACGGTTCGCAGGTAACATTCGGATTTGTCATCCCGAGCGAAGCGAGGGATCTCGGTTTCCCCGCGCTGACCAAAGTTCCATTCCGGGCGTGGGCCAAAAGCTC
>WNEZ01003888.1_pt1 | contig 24751 bp, 24 predicted proteins | sample 5400521 | NCBI WGS metagenome assembly WNEZ01 (sample SAMN13153339, study PRJNA577476) | soil metagenome | isolation source: 120 cm saprolite under Douglas fir tree site 2 hole 1 replicate 1 | place: USA:California | collected 2015-04-18
CGACGAAATGCCCCCAATAGGAGCCGCGGCGGAACTCGCCGTCGGTGGCGACGCGCAAACCCGCCGCGCGCTGGAGCGCAACGACCTCGCGGATCGCCGCATCCTGCAGCGCGCGGTAATCCGCGGGCGCGATCTCGCCGGCGGCAAGCTGGCGGAAGCCATGGGTCAGCGCGCGCGGGCGCAGCAGGCTGCCGACATGGTCGGCGCGGAAGGGCGGCACGCTGGACAGGGCTGGCATGGCGATCTCGCCACTCGGCAACGGGATCAGGGCTTGGCGCGCAGGTCCTTGACCCGCTTCGCCTTGAACTCGGTCTTGGGCAGCGTGCCCGGCGCCAGCACCTCGACGCCGACGCGCACCTCGCAGCGCGTGCGCAGCTCCTCCGCGAGCGCCGCGGACAGCGCCTCCGGCGCGGCATGGTCGGCATGCTCGATGCGCACGGTCATCACGTCGAGCTCGCTGGCATCGGTGGCGATGACGATCTCGAACTCGTCGCCGATTCCGGGCAGCGAGCGCACGGCCTCCTCGATCTGCACCGGGAACATCTTGCACCGGGAACATCTTGATGCCGCGCAGATTGATGAGATCGTCGGCGCGGCCGGCGAAGGCGCCGACCGCGCGCACATGGCTGCGCCCGCAGGCGCAGCGCGTGCGGTCGAGCACGGTGTAGTCGCCGACCAGGAAGCGCAGCTGCGGCGAGCTCTCGGAATTGAGCGAGGTGCAGACGGTGAGGCCGCGCTGCCCGTCGGGCAGCCTCTGCCGCGTCTCCGCGTCGATCACCTCCCACACCTGCACATCCTCGAGCAGATGGGTGGTGACGCGTCCGTCCTTGCCTTGCGACGCCGCGCAGGAGAAGCCGCCGACATGCGGCGCCGCCTCGGTGCAGCCATAGAACTCGACGATGCGCGCGCCCCACAGATCCTGGATGCGCGCGCGGGTATGGGGGATGCCCATCGCCGGCTCGCCGCCGAGGAAGAGCGTGCGCACGCCGAGCTTGGCCGGGTCGTGGCCCTGCTCCTCCAGCACGCGGCCGAGGCGGAGCGCATAGGAGGGCGTGGCGAGCAGCACGGTCGGGCGGAAGCGCAGCACGATGCCGGCGCGCGCCTTGGCATCCATGCCGCCGCCGGGGATCGCGGGCACGCCCATCTTGGCGAGCGCGAACTGCACGCCCCAGGCCCAGACATGCGGGCCGAAGCCGGTGATCATGAACACCGTGTCGCCCTTGCCGATGCCCATGGCGGTCATGGCGCGGGCGTTGGCCCAGGCCCAGAGGTCGCGGTCGATCTGCGAGTAGCGGAAGACGCGCGGCACGCCGGTCGAGCCCGAGGACGCGAACATCATCCAGCCGCGCTCGGCCCACACCGCGTCGCTCATGGTCGAATAGGTGCCGTAAGGCGGATGCGCCTGCGCGTCCTCCATCATCTCCAGCTTGTCGACGACCGGCCATTTCGGCAAATCATCGAGGCTGCGGATGTCGGTCGGCGCGAGACCCAGCCGGTCGAAGCGCCGCCGGTAGAACGCGCTGTTCTCGTAGAGGAAGGGCGCAAGCACGGCGAGCTTGGCGTTCTGGATGGCGGTGATCTCGTCGCGCGACGCGCCGTCGAGCCGCGGCGACCACATCGCCGTGGCGCCGGGCCGGTCGGGATCGAGCTTGTATTTGTCGAGCACGGCGAGCCAGGCGGCGCGGGCCTGCTCCGCACGCGATGACGCCATGATCCCTCCCGCTGTCGCGACCGGCGGCAGGATACAGGGCGGCGGGTTCAGAGCGAAAGGCCGAACACCTCGGCGAGGCCGCGCCCGCCGGCCGGCGTGATGACGAGCGCGCGGCTGTCGCGCATGCGCTCGAACCAGCGCAGGTCGAAGCAGCGCGCGGCGAGCGCGGCGCCCACCGCGCCGGCGAGATGCGGCCGCCGCTCGGTCCAGTCGAGGCACGGCCGGCAGAAGGCGCGGCGGCGCTGCTGCGCCGCGGCGAGGTCGAGGCCGAACTCGGCGAGGAAATCGACGCCGCTCTCGGTGACCTCGCCGCCCTCGTCGGCGAGCACGACATGGCCGCGCTCGACCAAGGCGTCGGCGAGGCCGACGCCGAGGCGGCCGGCGAAATGATCGTAGCAGGTGCGGGCATTGCGCAGCGCCGCGTCGAACTTGCCGGGCGGGCTGTGGCGCGGCGGACCGTCGGCGGCGACCGCCATGATGCCCTCGATCATGCGGCCGACCGAAGGTGTCGCCAGGCGGTAGTAGCGGTGGCGCCCCTGCTTCTGCGGCACCAGGAGGCGCGCCTCGGTCAGCTTGGCGAGGTGCCCGCTGGTGGTCTGCGGCGAGACGCCGGCGGCATAGGCGAGCTCGCCGGCGGTGAGCGCGCGCCCATCCATCAACGCGCTGAGCATGTTGGCGCGGGCGGGATCGCCGACCAGCGCGGCGATCTCGGCGATCTGCACGCTCTCGTTCATGGCCCTCATTTTAGCGCCGTGCGCCCGCCACGGCCAAGGCCGACGCTTCGGCCGCGGCCGAAGCGTTTCAAGGAGACGCCGGCGCGCGCCGGCATTCGCTGCAGGGCCGTGCCGTGGCCGACTGGGCCTACCAGTGGCGGATGCGGCCGGTGTCGATATGGACGAAATCGGAGTGCGGGTAGTAGCCGACGCCGCCGCCGCGCAGCGCCATCGCGGCCGCCCGGACATGGCGCAATCCGCGCCCGGGGACGCGGATGTCGACCGCCTTGCCGTCGAGATGCAGACTGTTCTGCGCCACGCCGTCGGAGAGGCTGGCCAGCATGGCATTGGTCTGCGGCGAGCGGTAGCCGGAGAGGATTTCGAACGGCGCGTACGTGTGGAGCCGCGCCCGGAGGTCGACCAGCAGGTCGAGGAGCCGCGGGTCGACGACATGCACTTCGTCGGTACGGTGGTCGCGCAACAGCCATTCGATGCGCTGCGCGGCGTCCGGCAGGTAGCGGCCATCCGCCCAGTAGACCGTGTTGAGCGCCTCGCCGGTATGGAGATTGTGCAGCGAAACTGCCCGCGGACGCAGCAGCCGCCGGGCTGCCAGGGACGGCACCGCCGCGGTGGCGACCGCCGTCGCGGCGACGAAGCCGAGGAATCGACGCCGCCCTACGCCCGCCACTTCATCCATATGTGCCCCCCAGCAAGATGGACGCCACTACAGCTAGTTACTTAGCAGTTTACCCTCCGAATGGTTAACGATTTAATCAGAGCGAGCGTTCAATCGCTGTGACAACAATCGGACGCGGTCTGGTCGGGGGCGGAGGCCGGGTTGCCGCGCTCGTCGGCATCCCGCGTGGCGAGGGCCGTGGCGAGGCGCAGGTCACGGGCATAGACATCGTCGCGGAACTCGACCGCGCCGTCGACGTCGACGAAGGCCGTCCAGTAGAGCAGATAGACCGGCAGGCTGCGCGGCAGCGGCACCCGCTCGGTCTGGCCGGCGGCGATGACGCGGTCGATATCCCCCTCGGCCCAGCCCGACCGGCCCGACAGCAGGTAGAGGGCCAGCTCGCGCGGGTTCTCCAGCCGGACGCAGCCATGGCTCAGGCTGCGGCTGACGCGCCGGAACAGCGGCCGGCTCGGCGTGTCGTGCAGATAGACGTCGTAGATGTTGGGCATCTCGAACTTGACGCGGCCGAGCGCGTTGCCGGCGCCGGGCAGCTGCTGCAGCGACGCGCCGCGATAGACGTAGTGGTTCCGCTCCAGATATTTCGGGTCGCGCCTGGCCTTGGGCAGGATCTCGTTCTTGGCGATCGAGGCCGGGATCGTCCACGCCGGATTGAACAGCACCGCGCTCATATGCGCGCGCATCACCGGGGTCGGGTGGTCCTCGGCGCCGACGATGGCGCGCATGACGAGCCGCGGCTCGCCGCCCTCGATCACCGTGAGCGTCGCCGCGGGCACGTTGACCTCGATGCGCGTCTTCGGCCAGCTGCGCGGCAGCTCGCGCCAGCGCTCGAGATTGGCGCGGATCTGCTCCACCCGCGCCGCCGCCGGCACGTTGAGCGCGCCGAAGGTGTCGGGCCCGACGGCGCCGTCGGCGGCGATGCCGTACCGCGCCTGGAAGCGCCGCACCGCCGCCTCTACCGCCGCGTCGAAGCCGCCGGCGAGCGCATCGGCGGGCAGGAAGCCCTCGGCCGCCAGCCGGCGGCGCAGCGCCGTCACCGCCGCGCCGCGGTCGTCGCGCTTGAGCCTCGCTGTGTCGGGCACCTGCCCCCAGCCGCCGCCCGCGGCGATGCGGCGATAGCCCGCCAAGGCGTCCTGGAGCCGGCGGTAGCCGGGCTCGGCCGGGGCGAGGTCGGCGAGCACGGCGCCGACCTCGCCGGCGACGGCGCGGTCGAGCGCGGCGTCGGCGTCGAAGGCAGGCGCGGCGAAGGCCCAGTCGGCCTCGACCTCGCTCGCCCGCACCCGGCCGCGCGCCAGCGCCGTCGCGTAGCGCAGGAAAGCGTCGGTGAGCAGCAGCTCGCGCTGCTCGGGGCGAGTCGCGGACACGACGAAGGCGGCGGGGTCGAGCCCGTGCTCGGCGGCGCCGCCGAGCGCCTGCAACAGCGCCGCCTCGCGCCTGGGCTCGGTCACCCAGAGCGGCGCGAAATCGTGGGCTTGGTAAAGATGCAGCAGCGCCGCCCGGTCAAGCGGCCGGCCGTCGAGGCGCAACCCGCCCTCGCCGGCGAGCAGCGCCCGCAGATCGGGCGTCGTCTCCTCCGCAGCGACGGGCCGAGTCGATGCCGCCAGGCCGAGCGAGATCAGGGTGGCGGCGACAAGGAGCGGGATAAACCGGCGGGCGAACATCGCGCATCGGTTATACAGCCTTTTACGCGAATTTTCGCCAATCGTATTTGACTAAAATGCACAATTTCGCGCGGCGCGCATGCGACTCGCGCGTGTCAGCCCCACACCTCGCGCGCGGTGTCGACGACGAGGCGCAGCTTGGCGATCTGCTCGTCCGCGGTCAGCGCGTTGCCCTCGAGCGTCGAGGAGAAGCCGCATTGCGGGCTGAGGCAGAGCTGGTCGAGCGGGACATATTTCGCGGCCTGCTCGATGCGGCGCTTGAGCTCGTCCTTCTTCTCGAGCGCGCCCTTCTTGGTGGTGACCAGGCCGAGCACGACGGTCTTGCCCTTGGGCACGAAGCGCAGCGGCTCGAACCCGCCCGAGCGCGCGTCGTCATATTCGAGGAAGAAGCCGTCGACCTTGAGCTCGCCGAACAGCGCCTCGGCGACGTGGTCGTAGCCGCCCGAGGCGACCCAGGAGGAGCGGAAATTGCCGCGGCACATATGCGTGCACACGGTCATGCCGGCGGGCTTCTTGCTGAGCGCGGCATTGATCAGGCGGATGTAGGTGAGGTGCTGGCTCTCGCCGCTGCCGCCGAGCTTGGTGATGTAGTCGCGCTGCGTCGGGTCGTTGAGGTAGGCAAGGCTGGTGTCGTCGAGCTGGAGGTAGCTGCAGCCGAGCTTGCCGAGCGCCGCGATCTCGTGGGCGTAGACGCGGCCGAGATCGTCCCAGAACGGCTCGAGCTCGGGATAGACCTTGGCGTCGATGGCGGCGCGGCCGCCGCGGTAATGCATCATGCTCGGCGAGGGAATGGTGAGCTTCGGCGTCGCCTTGGCGACCGATTTCAGGAAGGTGAAGGCCTCGGCGAAGATCGGCCGCTCGAGCTTGAGCTTGCCGGTGATGCGCAGCGCCGCCGGGGTGAATTCGATGTCGCCCTTCTCGTTGTGGAACCTGACCGTGAGATTGTCCTGCACCTTGGTGACGCCGCCGACCTGGTAGAGGAAATCCATGTGCCAGGAGGCGCGGCGGTACTCGCCGTCGGTGACGCCTTGGAGGCCGATCTCCTCCTGCATCCTGACCGCCTTGGCGATGGCGTCGTCCTCGATCCGGCGCAGCGAAGCGGCCGAAAGGCGGCCCGCCTTGTGCTCCTCGCGCGCCTGCAGCAATTCCTGGGGCCGCAGCAGGCTGCCGACATGGTCGGCGCGGAAGGGCGGCGTGGTGCGCGGCGCCATGGTCACGCCGCCTTCTTGCGCCGGGCTTCCTGGACCTGGAGGTTGGCGAGCGCCGTGCGCAGCACCGGCACGGCGACGCCGCGGCGCTCGCCGCGGCGCACGAGGTCGCCGATGATGTGGTCGTGCTCGGTGGCGCCGCCGGCGACGAGGTCGCGCATCATCGACGCCGAGAAGGCCGAGCCGCGCGTGGTCAGCATCTTGCGCGTGCGCTCCAGCGCCTCCCTGGTCGGCGGATGGCCGTCGGCGGCGGCCACGCGCTCGCATTCGCCGAGCGCCTCGAGCATCAGCCACTCGCCGGAGGGCGCCGCCAGGATCTCGCCGATATTGGCGCGCGTCAGCGTCGTCGCCGTGGCCAGCGAGGCCAGCATGACGAACTTGTCCCACATCGCCTGGACGATGTTGTCGCTCAAGCTGGCGTTGATCTTGGTCTTGGCGAAGATCTTGGCGATGGCGTCGCAGCGCGCCGAGCGCTCGCCCGACACCTCGCCGAAAGCGAGCCATTCGAGCGACCCGTTGTGGCGCACCTCGCCCGAGGGTTCGAGCACCACCCCGATGCCGCAGGCGCCGCCGAGCACGCGCGCGGCGCCGAAGCGCCCGCTCAGCACCGCCATGTGGTTGATGCCATTGAGCAGCGGCAGCACGGCGCTGTGCGGCCCGAGCGCCGGCGCGATCGCATCGACGGCGCTGTCGAGGTCATAGGCCTTGGCCGAGAGCAGCACGAGATCGAACGGCTCGCGCACCTCGCCGGCGAGCAGCGTCTTGACCGGGCGCTCGATGTCGCCGAGCGGGCTGCGCACGACGAGGCCGCGCTCGGCCAGCGCCTGCGCCCGGCCCGGCCGCACGAGAAAGCTCACATCGGCGCCGCTCTCGGCCAGCCGGCCGCCGTAATAGCCGCCGATGGCGCCGGCGCCGAGCACCAGGATCCGCATGACCAGCCTCCGTGGCATTTTCCTTTGCCGCATGCTAGCGGTGCTGCGGCAGGAAGCCAGCGCGAAAACGCCGGGACCGGGCGGCATTTCCGCCGTCCGCCCGGAGAGGAGGGTCATGCAATACCGGGAGATCAAGGGCGCGCGCGTGCCGGCGCTGGGCCTCGGCACTTGGCAGCTCAGCGGACGCAGCTGCTTCGAGACGGTGCGGCAGGCGCTCGACCTCGGCTACCGCCACATCGACACGGCGCAGATGTACGGCAACGAGACCGAGGTGGGCTGGGCGATGCGCGAATCCGGGCTCGCCCGCGACGCGATCTTTCTCACCACCAAGCTGGCGCCGGGCAACCTCGCCGCCGCCGCCGTGCGGCGCACCACCGAGGAGAGCCTGCGCCGCCTCGCCACCGACCATGTCGACCTGCTGCTGATCCATTGGCCGACCGGCGAGGCGCCGCTGGGCGAGACGCTGGGCGCGCTCGCCGCTTTGCGCGATGCCGGCAAGGCGCGCCACATCGGCGTCAGCAATTTCAACGTCGCGCTGCTCGAGGAGGCGATCGCGACGCACGGCGCCGACCTCTTCTGCAACCAGGTGGAATATCACCCCTATCTGTCGCAGCGCGCCGTGCTCGCTTCGGTGCGGCGCCACGGCATGATGCTCACCGCCTATTCGCCGCTGGCGCGCGGCCGCGTCCAGCGCGACCCGGCGCTCGCCGCCATCGCCCGCAACTACGGCAAATCGGCGGCGCAGGTGGCGCTGCGCTGGCTGCTCGACCAGGACGGCGTCGCCGCGATCCCCAAATCGGCGAGTCGCGCGCATCTCGCCGCCAATCTCGACATCTTCGATTTCACGCTGAGCGCCGACGACCGCGCCGCGATCGACGCCCTCGGCGGCATCCACCGCGTCGTCGATCCTGTCGGCTGGGCGCCCGACTGGGACCCGCCGTGAGGCCGTGGTGATTTACGTCTCCATCCCGCTGCATGTGTCGCACTTCAAAAAGAGGAGGTCGCAATGATCCGCAAGTTGTTCTGGTCGATTGCCATGATTCTCTTTGCCTGCTCCACCGCTCGGGCCGACGATATTCGCCGGGTGGTGACCGGGCTCGACGACAACAACAAGGCGATCGTGCTGTTCGACAGCCGCTTGGCGCTCGATCCGGCGCCGGGGCCATACCCCTTCACCTCGACCAACCTGTGGATCACGGATGCGTATCCGCCGGGGCTCTCGTCCAAGGACACTGCCAAGCGACCGATCGGCGTGTCACCGCCGCAGAACGGCACCAAATTCCGCGTCGTCGAGTTTCCGCCGCTCGATCCGGCGACGGAAGCGAAACTGGACCCGAATCTGGTGATGAAAGGCGTCAATCCCGCACCGGCCCGGGGCCTTCCCGTCAAGCATCCGATGATGCACCGCACGCGGAGCCTCGACTATGCGGTAGTGTTGTCCGGCGAGATCGACATGATGCTCGACGACACCGTGGTGCACGTCAAGGCGGGCGATGTCGTGGTCCAGCAGGCGACCAATCACGGCTGGGTCAATCACGGCACGCAACCCTGCCGCATGTTGTTCGTGCTCATGGATTCGAAGGAGCCGTAATTCCGCGGCTTGCGCCCGGGCCGCTTTAGAACGGAGGAAGGGTTGAGCTGCTGCAATGAATCGACGGCGTGCTGGGACGGCAAGGGGCTGCACCGGCGCAGCGTGCTGCAGGGCGCGGCGGTGCTGGCGGGCGTGCTCGCCGGGTCCGCCGGCGCGGCACGCGCCGATGCGAAGCGCGTCAAGCTCGCCTTCTGCAGCCAGCTGCTCTGCATCATCCCCTATGAGGTCGCGCGCGCCCAAGGCCATTTCCAACGGGAGGGGCTCGCGGTCGAGCTCGTCTACACCCGCGGCGGCAATGCGGCGATGCAGGCGCTGGTCGGCGGCGCCGTCGATTACGCCGCGACCTCGCTCGACGTGGCACTCCAGGCCTATGCCCATGGCGCGGCGATCCGGCGCTTCGCCGCCACCGGCCGCCTGCCGCTCTTCGCCGTGGCGACGGCACCGAAGCACGCCGCCGACATCACCGGGCTCAAGAACCTCGAGGGCCGCACAATCGGCATCTCCGCGCTCGGCAACGCCGACCACGCGCTGGCGCTCTATCTGCTGAAGAAGGCCGGCGCCGACCCGGGCAAGGTGAGGTTTGCCACGCTCGGCACCAACCTGCTCGAGGCGCTGCGCCAGGGCCAGGTCGATGCCGGGCTGGTGCAGGAGCCGGCGCTGACGCTGGTGAGCCGGGCCGGCGGCCGCGTGCTGGCGAACCTGATGGACCAGGCCGACGCGCAGCGCTTTCTCGGCGGGCCTTACGAGTTCATGGGTGTCGCGGTACGCGGGTCTGAGCGCGATCAGCGCCGCGATGAGATGACCGCGCTCGCCCGCGCGCTGCAGAGCGCGCTGGTCGCGACCCAGGCGGTGACGCCCGACGACCTCGTGAAGGCGCTGCCGCGAGAGACGCTGATCGGCGCCGATCTCGGCGAGCTGCGCGACATTCTGGCGCGCTACCGCGGCTCGCTCTACCCGACCGCCATCGCCATGGACCGCGCCGCCGAGGATCGCGTGGCGGAGTCGCTGAAGGAAGCGGGGCTGCTCCAGCCCGATTTTGACGCGAGCGGGCTCTACGACACCGCGATCGCCGGAGGCTGAGTGCTCCGCGTCGCCGGGCTCTCGCTCGCTTACGACGAGACCACGCCCGTCCTCGAGGACGCGAGCCTCGCCATTGATGCCGGCAGCTTCGTCAGCCTGGTCGGCCCGTCCGGCTCGGGCAAGAGCAGCCTGCTGCGCGCCATCATGGGCTTGCAGCGCCCCTCGGCCGGGCGCATCGAAACCGAGCTCGCGCCGCGCGAGATCGGCATCCTCTTCCAGGACGACGCGCTGCTCCCCTGGCGCAGCGCCGCCGAGAACGTGGCGCTGGGCCTGCGGCTCGGTGGCGAGAGCCGCGCCCGCGCCGTCGCGGAGGCGGAAATCTGGCTGGGGCGGCTTGGCCTCGGCGGCCTCGGCGACCGCTATCCGCGCGCGCTCTCGGGCGGGCAAAGGAAGCGCGTGGCGCTGGCGCAGGTGCTGGCGCTGAAGCCGCGACTGCTGCTGATGGACGAGCCCTTCGCCTCGCTCGACGCCATCACCCGCGCGCGCGTGACGCAGGATCTGCTGGCGCTGGTCGAATCCGAGCGCATGACCGTGCTGCTGGTGACGCACGACCTCGAGGAGGCGCTGGCGCTGTCCGATGTCGTCTATCTGCTTTCGCACGGGCCGCGCGCGCGCATCTCGCGGCGCTATGACGTGCCGATCCCGCGGCCGCGCGACGCGGTGACGGCGCGCACCGATCCCGCCTTCGCGCCGCTGCTCGCGGCACTGTGGCGCGACCTGTCGCGCGAAGTGGCGGGCGAGGCGGTCGCGGCATGAGGCGCGCGCTCGACCGCGTCTGGCTGCGCCAGCTCGCGGCGCTCGTCGTTTTCCTCGCGCTGTGGGAGCTGGCAGGCCGCGCCGGGCTGCTGAACCCGCTTTATGTCCCGCGGCCCTCGGCGGTGGCGGCCGTGCTCCTCGAGCTGTTCGGCAGCGGCACGATCTGGCCGCATCTCGTCGCGACCTTCAGCGCGGCGATGGCGGGCCTCCTGCTCGCGAGCCCTTCATGATATTGCTCAACGCGGTGCCGCGCGTGGTGCTGGCGCCGCTTTTCGTCATCTGGTTCGGCATCGATCTCGGCTCCAAGATCGCGCTCGCCTTCATCCTCGTCGCCGTGCTGATCTTCTTCACCGTGTACACGGGCATCCGGCAGGTCGACCGGCGGCTGGTCGAGCGCGTCGTCACGCTGGGCGGCGGCCGCGGCGCCTTGCTGCGCGAGGTCTACCTCCCGTCGCTGGTCGCTTGGATCCTGGGCCAGCTCAAGGTCGCCGTGGGCTTCGCCTTCACCGGCGCGGTGGTCGGCGAGTTCGTCGCCGCCAGCCGCGGCTTGGGCTATCTGCTGTCCTTCGCGCAGAGCACCTACAACGCCGCGCTCATGCTGGCGCTGGTGCTGCTCATCGTCGCCTTCGTGCTGCTGATCTTCGCGCTGGCCGGGCGGCTCGAGCGGCGCCTGCTGCGCTGGCGCGGCTGAGCCGGCGGCTATTTCTCGACCTTCTCCGCCTCGAGCTTCTCGATCAGGCTGGGCAGCACGCGCAGATCGTAGCCCTTGACCGCGGCTTCCGCGACGAGCTTGAGGGCGCTCTCGTCGTTGAACAGCACACGGGTCGCCGCCCACATGAGATAGCAGCGCGTGCCGCTGCGGCAATGCGCGAGCACCGGCTGCGGGCTGCGCAGCAGCATCCGCTCGAACTCCGCCACCTGCGCGCGGGTGATGGTGCCGGTGGTCACCGGCTGATAGCGGTACTCGAGGCCGGCCTTCTTCGCCTCCGCCTCCGCCGCGTCGTGATCGAGCTGCCCCGGCTCCTCATTGTCGGGCCGGTGGTTGATGATGGTGCCGAAGCCCGCCTTGGCGATCTCGGCGATGTCCGCCTTGCTGATCTGGCCGGCGACGCTCAGGGACTCGTTGATCTGCGTCGACTGCATGTCGCGCCTCCTTGTGCATGATCATCAATAGCACGGCCAGTCGCCGAGCGCACTGTCGCGCGGGGCTAGCCGCTGATCGCCGCGCTCGTCACCCGCTCGACGCCCGCCGCCTGCATCTGGCGCATCGCCTCGGCGAGCGAGCCGTCGCGGTCGATGGCGCGGCAGCCATCCTCGACCAGCACGGCGGCGAATCCCTCGCGCCGCGCGTCGAGCGCCGAGTAGTGGACGCAGAAATCGGTGGCGAGGCCGACCAGGCAGACGCGCTCGAAGCCGCGCTCGCGCAAATATCCGGCGAGCCCCGTCGTGGTGCGGCGGTCGTTCTCGCAGAAGGCCGAATAGGAATCGATCGCACGGCGGAACCCCTTGCGCACCACCATCTCGGCGCGCGGCAGATGGAGGCGCGGATGAAAACCGGCGCCGGGCGTCTCCTGCACGCAATGGTCGGGCCACAGCGTCTGCGCGCCGTAGGCAAGCTCGATCGTCTCGAAGGGCTGGCGCCCGGGATGCGCGCTGGCGAAGGAGGCGTGGCCGGGCGGGTGCCAGTCCTGCGTCATCACCACATGCTGGAAGCGCTCGCCGAGCCGGTTCACCACCGGCACGATCTCGTCGCCGCCGGGCACGGCGAGCGCGCCGCCGGGACAGAAATCGTTCTGCACATCGACGACGAGCAGGACGTCTTTCTCGCCCGGACGCATCATCTGCTCCTCTCGGCCGTTACCCCAAGCGCCCGCATCCATCGTGGAGCACGGGTCGCGCAGCTGCAATACCAGCTTGCGTCCTTCGACTGCTCGCTGCGCTCGCGCTCAGGATGAGGCGCTTTTCTTGGTTGCATCTGATGTTAATGGCAGACCCATTGAGTCCTCATCCTGAGCCCGTCGAAGGACGCGACGCGTCGATCCAGGATTGCGGGGCTTGCCTTGCGCATGAAGGGATTGCAGCCTATGAGCATATCTCGGCGCGGCGGGAGGAACATATGCCGGCATGGCCGTATCGCAAGGGCGTGCACGATCTCGGCAACGGCTGCTACGCCTATCTGCAGCCCGACGGGACCTGGGGCTGGAGCAATGCCGGGCTCGTCGCCGACCAGGGCGAGACCCTGCTGGTCGACACGCTGTTCGACCTCAAATGCACGCGCGAGATGCTCGCGGCGTTGCGCGGCGCGGTGCCGGCGGCGGCGCGCATCGGCACGCTCGTCAACACCCATTCCAACGGCGACCACACCTTCGGCAACCAGCTCGTCCCGGGCGCGCAGATCATCGCGTCCCGCGCCTGCGCCGAGGAGATGCGGGAGCGCACGCCGGCGGAGCTCGCGGGCATGATGCGCAACTGGCGCTCGCTCGGCCCCGGCGCCGCCTTCTTCTACGAGGTGATGGGCACGCGTTTCGATTTCGAGGGCATCACGTTGACGCTGCCGACGCGCACCTTCGAGCGCGAGCTGGCTTTGCGCGTCGGCGGCAAGGAAGTCCGCCTCGTCGAGGTCGGGCCGGCGCATACCGGCGGCGACACCGTCGTCTACGTGCCCGCCGACAAGACCGTCTTCACCGGCGACATCCTCTTCGTCAACGGCCATCCGGTGATCTGGGCCGGGCCGATCGGCAACTGGACCAAGGCGTGCCGGCGCATCCTCGATTGGGACGTCGAGACGGTGGTGCCCGGGCACGGGCCGATCACCGACAAGGCCGGCGTGCGCGCCATGCTGCGCTATCTCGAATATCTGCGCGACGAGGCGAAGCAGCGCTTCGATGCCGGCATGGGCTACGAGGCGGCGGCGCGCGACATCTCGCTGGCGCCGGTCGCCGACTGGACCGATCCCGAGCGCATCGTGGTCAACGTCCATGCGCTCTATCGCGAGTTCGCCGCCGACAAGGCGCCGCCCGACGCCATGGCCCTCTTCGCGGCGATGGGGCGCTATCACGACGAGCGCAAGCGGCGCGCCGTCTGAACCCTTGCCGCTTCAATTTGATGCTTTTCGATTTGTCTCCGCGGCGCGGCCGACTTACCTTGCGCGCGCGCAACAGCCGCGAGGAGCACGCTTGATGATTGCCGCCCGACGCAAACGAACCGTGTCGCGACGCACCGTATTGGGATTCGGCGCCGCCGCGGGGCTGCTGCCCGCCGCGGCCTGGGCGGAGAGCGAGCCGCTCAAGCTGGGCTTCCTCACCGTCAGCACCGGCCCGCTCGCCGCCGGCGGCAAGCAGATGGAAGAGGGCCTCCTGCAGTTCCTCAAGGAGCGCAACGGCACGCTCGCCGGGCGCAAGATCGAGCTCGTCACCGCCGACACCGGCGGCCTGCCCGCGCAGGCCAAGACCAAGACGCAGGAGCTGGTCGAGCGCAGCAACGTGCAGGTCATCATCGGCCCGCTCGCGACCTACGAGGCGCTGGCGATCGACGATTACCTGCGCCAGGGGCAGGTGCCGCTGATCACGCCGACCTCGGCGGCGTCGCTCGACCTGCGCGGCGGGCGCGAGGTCAATCCCTGGCTCATCCACGCCGTCGGCACCGCGCCGCAAGTGACGCATCCGCTCGGCGAATACGCGGCCAAGACGCTGGGATACAAGCGCGTCGCGACGGTCGCCGACGATTTCACCTATGGCCACGAGGGCGTCAGCGGCTTTCAGCGCAGCTTCGAGGACAATGGCGGCAAGATCGTGCAGAAGCTGTGGCCGCCGCTCAGCGTCACCGATTACGGCACCTTCATCGCGCAGATCAAGCGGGACGTCGACGCGGTCTATATCGGCTTCGCCGGCGTCAACGGCTTGCGCTTCCTGAAGCAGTACGCCGAGTACGGGCTGCACGACAAGATCCCCGTCCTCGGCAACACCACGAGCACCGACGAGGGCATCCTGCGCGTCATGGGCGACGAGGCGCTCGGCGTCGTCACCGCCGGCTGGTACGCCGCCAGCCTGCAGAGCCCCGACAATTACCGCTTCGTCGAGGCCATCCGCGTCACCTATGGCCACGACCCCGGCTTCTACACCGCCGGCACCTACAGCGCCGGGCTGTTCCTCGAGGCGGCGCTCACCGCGCTCAAGGGCGACACCTCGAACCCGGAGGCGCTGCGCGGCACGCTGCGCAAGACGTGGATCGTCAACGGCCCGATCGGCTCGATCAAGCTCGACGCCTACGGCACGCCCATCCTCGACGTCCACATCCGCAAGGTGGAGCGCCGCAACGGAAGGCTGGTCAACGCCATCGTCACCACCTACCACGACGTCGGCCAGTTCTGGAAATACGAGCCGCGGCAATTCCTCACCGAGCCGCCCTATTCGCGCGACTACCCGCCGGCGAAGCACCTCGAATAGCGGCGGGCTTTGCTCAAAAGCAAAAATCCGATTGGATCGACTCAGTACGGCCTTCGAGACGCGCCCTTCGGGCGCTCCTCGGGCTGAGGACTTTTCATAATGCCATCAACAACCTACCTCGTGCTGAGGAGCGGCGCGAAGCGCCGCATCTCGAAGCACGCGCGGCGTTCATGCAACCGGCATTTGCCCTAGTGCTTTGAAGGCTGCGGGTTCTCGGCCGCCTGGGTCGCCCGCGACGCCGGCGGGCAGTGGAGCGCCGCGCGCGTCTCCGCCGTCTTGCCGCGCTCGGCGTAGGACAGGCCCTTGGCCATGAGATTGTCGAGCCGCGCGCACAGGGCCTGGCTGTGCAAGCGCGCATCGGCCGTCGGCGCCGCGGCTTCCTCCTCCTCGGAGGCGAAGCCCTCGGCCGAAGGCCTGTCGTCGGTCGAGTCAGTCTCGGTCGCCCCGGCCTCGGGCTGCTCCGCCTCCTCGGCGTGGGCGGCCACCGGCCAGGCGGCGGCGAGCGCCAGGGCGAGCAGGAGGGCGAGAAGGGCCCGGGCCGGCAGGTTCGGGTTGCTCATGACTGCCTCTAGTGACGCCGGAGACATAAACACCGGAACCGGCCACGGGTGCAATGCGTCCTGCCGCCGCTGCTCTAAGGCCGCATCGCCGTCGCCACCGCGCCCGGCTCGCGCAGGCCGGCGGTGAGGTTGGCGAATTCGCACAGCAGCGCGCGGGTGTCGCGCGGGTCGACGATCTCCTCGACGCCGAACGCCTCGGCGACGCGGAAGGGCGAGCGCACGCGGTTCAAGCGCTCCTCGATCTCGCCGCGCAACTGGTCGCGGTCGGGCGCGGCGTCGAGCTCGGCGCGATAGGCCGCCTCGATGCCGCCCTCGACCGGCAGCGAGCCCCAATCGCCCGACGGCCAGGCATAGCGGTAATGCAGGCGCGCGTGGTTGGTGTGCGCCGCGCCGGCGACGCCGAAGGCCTTGCGCACCAGGATCGAGCACCAGGGCACGCGCGCCTGGTAGATGGCGGCGAGCGCGCGGGCGCCGTGGCGGATGGTGCCGGCCTTCTCGGCCTCGAGCCCGATGACGAAGCCGGGGATGTCGACCAGATGCACCACCGGCAGGTGGAAGGTGTTGGCGAGGTCGACGAAGCGGGTGATCTTCTGCGACGCCTGCGCCGTCCAGCCGCCGCCATAGATGTAGGGGTCGCTGGCGAGCACCGCGACCGACCAGCCGTCGAGCCGCGCCAGGCCGGTGATCGCCGATCCGCCGAACTTGCGGCCGATCTCGAAGAAGCTGTCGCGGTCGACCACGGCGCGCACGATTTTGCGCATGTCGTAGACCTTGCGGCGGTCGCGCGGCACCGCCTCGATCAGCCAGTCCTCGCGCCGGGCGGGATCGTCGGTCGCGGGCCCGCGCGCCGGCAGCTCGTAGACCGAGGACGGCAGGTAGGAGAGAAAGCGGCGCGCACGCTGGAACGCCTCGGCCTCGCTCGCCACGACGTCGTCGACCGCGCCGGCGCGGGCGTGGATGTCGCTGCCGCCGAGCTCCTCCTTGGTCAGGATCTGGCCGAGGCGGGCCACCACCGGCGGGCCGGCGATGAACATCTGCGAGGTGCCCTCGACCATGACCGCGTAATGGCTGGTGACGAGCCGCGCCGCGCCGAGGCCGGCCACCGAGCCCAGCCCCAGCGCCACCACCGGCACGGTGCCCATATTGGCGACGACGAGGTCCCAGGCCGGGTTGGCCGGGACGTATGTCCGCCCTTCCGTCTCCAGCGTCCGCACCGAGCCGCCGCCGCCGGTGCCGTCGACCAGGCGGATGAGCGGCAGGCGCAGCTCGTTCGCCATCTGCTCGGCCATGATCTGCTTGCCGCGGATCGCGGCATCGGCGGCGCCGCCGCGCACGGTGAAATCGTCGCCGCCGACCACCACCGGGCGGCCGTCGATGCGGCCGCGGCCGAAGACGAAATTGGCCGGCATGAAATCCTCGAGCGCGTCGGCATTGTCGTAGCGCGCCTTGCCGGCAATGGCGCCGGTCTCGTGGAAACTGCCGCGATCGAGCAGCTGGTCGATGCGCTCGCGCACCGTGAGCTTGCCGCCCTCGCGCTGCCGCTTGACCTTGTCGGCGCCGCCCATCTGCCGCGCCAGCGCCTCGCGGCGGCGCAGCTCGTCGATTTCCGCTTCCCAGCTCATGCGCGCGTCTCTCGGGCGTTCACCGTGGCGGCGGCAATGGTAGCAGGTCGGGCGCGGCGCGGAACCCACCTCCCGTCGGGCATACCCCATCGGCCGGATGGACGTGCGCCGCGGCGCCGTTTATAAAAAGCACTCTTGCTGTATGGTCGATGCGGGGCGGTGTAGGATCGCCTTGCGCCCGGATCGGCGCCGCAAGGAAATTACGTGGCATTTTATCAATGCTGCCAACAATTGTGATGGCCCGATGAACCCCGCTTCTCACCTTTGCCGCTCCGCCGCGGCGGCTGCTTTCCTGTCCCTCATCGGCTGCAACGCGACGCTGCCGACCGCCGGGGATCCCGACCTGGCGCTCTACCGCCGGGTGATGGACCGCGTCCATTCGAGCTATGTCGAGCCGGTCAATGACGACCGCCTGATGAAGGACAGCCTCAAGGGCATGCTCACCGGCCTCGATCCGCATTCCGACTATATGGACGAGGACGAGTACCGCGAGATGCTCGCCGACAGCCATGGCGAGTTCGCGGGCATCGGCACCGAGCTCACCCGCGACGAGAGCCACCCCAAGATCATCTCGCCGATCGACGACACGCCCGCGGCGCGCGCCGGCCTCAAGCCGGGCGACGTCATCCTGCGCATCGACGGCCATCCGACCGAGGGCATGACCCTCAAGGACGCGGTCGACCAGCTGCGCGGACCGCCCGGCACCAAGGTGCGCGTGCTGATCCTGCGCCTGGGCCAGCGCCCCTTCGAGGTGGCGCTGACCCGCGCGCTCATCAAGGTCGCCTCGGTCAAGGCGCATCTCGAGCCCGGGCGCGTCGGCTATATCCGCGTCACCACCTTCGCCGAGAAGACGCAGAGCGAGTTCATCGACGCGCTCGACCAGCTGAAGCGCGAGGCGGGCGGCCGGCTCGACGGCATCGTCCTCGACCTGCGCAACGACCCGGGCGGGCTGCTCGACACCGCCGTGCGCGTCGCCGGCGACTTCCTCGACAGCGGCGTCATCGTCTCGACCCATGGCCGCAATCCCGGCGAGGACGAGACCTACACCGCCCAGGCCGAGGGCGACCGCCTGCGCGGCGTGCCGGTGATCGTGCTGGTCAACGGCGCCTCGGCCTCGGCTTCCGAGATCGTCGCCGGCGCGCTGCAGGACCGCCATCGCGCCACCATCCTGGGCACGCGCAGCTTCGGCAAGGGCTCGGTGCAGACCATCATCCCGCTCGACGGGCATGGCGCGCTGCGGCTGACCACGGCGCGCTACTACACGCCGGCGGGCCGCTCGATCCAGGGCGAGGGCATCACGCCCGACGTCCTCGTGCTGCCGCCGCGCGAGCAACAGATCGCCCAGGCGACGGTGCTGCACGAGACCGATCTGCGCGGCGCGCTCAAGAACACCGGGCCGCAGCAAGGCGGTCAGGGCGGCGTCGACAGCCTGGTGGCGGCGACGCCGACGGCGGACCAGGACAGCGAGGCCGCCGCCATCGACCCGGCGATCATCGGCACGGCCAAGGACCATCAGCTCGCCGTCGCCTTGAAGCGCATCAAGGAGATGGTGGCGCGCAGCGCCACCGGCGGACACAGCTGAGCGCGTGAACCGGCCGGACAGGCCGGCTCACGCGAAAGGCCGCTCCGGCCACCACGGGAAGAAGTCGGGCATGTCCCGGCTCGGCCGCAGGGCGAAGCGCGGCGGGCGCTTCTCTAGGAACGAGGCGACGCCCTCATAGGCGTCGGGCGAACGCCCCATCACCTGGATGCCGCGCGAATCCACCTTGTGCGCCTCCATCGGGTGGTCGGCGCCGAGCATGCGCCACAGCATCTGCCGCGCCAGCGCCACCGACACCGCCGAGGTGTTGTCGGCGATCTCGCGCGCCAGCGCACGTGCCGCGGGGAGCAGGTCGGCCGCCGGCAGCACCCGCTTCACCAGCCCGCCCGCCAGTGCCTCCGGCGCATCGAAGACGCGGCCGGTCAGCACCCAGTCGAGCGCCTGCTGGATGCCGACCAGGCGCGGCAGGAACCAGCTGCTGCACGCCTCGGGCACGACGCCGCGCCGGGTGAAGACGAAGCCGAAGCGCGCGCCCTCGGCGGCGAGGCGGATATCCATCGGCAGCTGCATGGTGGCGCCGACGCCGACCGCCGGCCCGTTCACCGCGGCGATGACCGGCTTCTTGCATTCGAAGATGCGCAGGCTCACCGTGCCGCCGCCGTCGCGGCGCTGCTGCTCGGGCGCGATGGCGCCGCGCGCCGCGTAGTCGAAGGTCTTGCCGCCGGCCGAGAGATCGGCGCCGGCGCAGAAGGCGCGGCCGGCGCCGGTAACGATGACCGCGCGGACGTCGTCATCGGCGTCGACGCGGTCGAAGGCGGCGATGAGCTCGCGCCGCATCGTCTCGGTGAAGGCGTTGAGCTTCTCCGGACGGTTCAAGGTGATGGTGGCGATCCCGTCCGCGGCGGCGTAGAGAATCTGCTCGAACATGGCGGCCCCTCCCGTGCTGTGCGCCCGCGCTTCATAGCATGCGCAGCCGCGCCGGGCAGCGCCCGGGAGCGCTCAGGAAGGGGCGATCTGGTCGGGCGTCGCCTCCTTGAGCTTGGCGGCGAAGTCGCGCAGCTCGGCCGGGTTGAGGTCGGAGACGACCCAGAAATTCATGCCGCCGCGCGCGAAGCGGAGCACGTTGTAGCCGTGCTGCGCCAGCGCCGCCGGCGCCGCGCCGCCGCCCTTGTCCTCGGGCGAGACCAGCACATTGATGACGTGCTGCTGGCGGCGGTAGACGAGCGCCGCCACCGGGTGCCGGTCGATATAGTCAAGCCGGCCGCCCACCAGCGGAAAGCCCGAAGCGGCGAGGTCCACCACCGGCGGCGAGAGATCGAGCTTGCCGTTGAACCACGGCTTCACCGTGTGCTGGTCGGTCGACTTCACGTCGGTGAGGTGATCGGCCATGAGCGAGCGGATATGGCTCGCCACCACTTCCTGCGCCACCCCGTCCTCCTCGGCGCCGCTCATGACCGAGCTGGTCACCGCCGAGCTCGCGACCATCGCCAGCACCAGCGAGGCGGCGATCGCCGCCGGGTTCCAGCCGACGCCGAGCAGGCGCAGCTCGCGCCAGCGGCCGCCGCCGGCCTCGCGCCGCGCCAGCTCGCGGCCGATGCGCGCGCGCAGCAGATCGGGCGCCTTGAGGCGCGGCACCTCGAGCTTGATCGCCGCGCTGAGCTCGCGTTCGCCGCGGAACAGCGCGGCGCATTCGGCGCAGCCGCGGAGATGCGCCTCGAGGGCTGGCGTCTCGCCCGGACCGATCTCGCCGTCGAGATAGGCATGGCGGAGCTGCTGTGCCTCTTTGCAATCCATGGCTTGCTACTCCTGCTGTTCGCGCTGCCACTGTCGCAGCAGCAGCGCGCGCGCACGCGCCAGCCGCGACATGACCGTGCCGATCGGGATGCCCACGACCTCGGCGATCTCGCGATAGGCAAGCTCCTCCAGCTCGCGCAGCACGATGATCTCGCGGTACTCGAGCGGAAGCGCGGCGATGAGCTGGTGCAATCGCTCGCTCTGACGCGCCTCGACCAGCAGCGCCTCGGGATCCCGCGCCAAGCCGTGGCTGCCCATCAGCAGCGCCGGGTCTTCGCTCTCCGCCGCGGCGGCATCGTCTTCGAGGCCGACCGATTCCTCCGGCCGGCGGTTGCGCTTCATCCAAGTGTAACAGGCGCGGCGCACGATGCTGAGCAGCCAGGCGGAGGGATTGTCGCCGGCGAAGGTGTCGAAATACTTGAACGCCCTGAGGCAGGCGTCCTGCACCACATCCTGCGCGTCGGCGCGGCTGCGCGTCATCCAATAGGCAAGGTTGTAGGCGGCATCCAAATGCGGCATGACGACCTGCTCGAAATCATGAGCTTTCACCGGACGATCCCCTCGCCGAGCTGATCTCGGCGCTCCACAGGCCAAGACTCCGACGAGTCTCGCTTTATTCGCGCGCCGAGGCAAAAAATTTCGGCGCCGCCGGAAATTCCCGCCGGCAAGCGGGAATAAAGCCGCGGCACGGCCGGTCTACCCGACGGCGCGACACAGGCGCAGCCGAGCCAGAGGGAGATCACATCATGGGCCGAACAATGAGCCGGCGGCACTTCGCCGGGCTTGCCGGGTTGGGAGGGGCGGTGTTCGCCTCGGGGCTGTTCAAGCTGGGCGGCGCCGCCGCCACGGCCGCCATGGCCGACGACTTCATGTTCGTGCAGCTGTCGGACTCGCATTGGGGCTTCTCCGGCGACGCGGTGAACCCGGAAGCGAAGAACACGCTCAAGAAGGCGGTGGCGGCGGTCAACAGCCTGCCGGCGCAGCCCGATTTCATCGTCTTCACCGGCGACCTCACGCACACCACCGACGACGCGCAGGAGCGGCGCCGGCGCATGGGTGAGTTCCGTGACATCGTCGGGGGGCTCAAGGTCAAGACCCTGCGCTTCATGCCCGGCGAGCACGACGCCGCGCTCGACAACGGCGCGGCCTTCAAGGAGTTCTTCGGCGACACCCACTATGCCTTCGATCACAAGGGCGTGCATTTCATCGCCCTCGACAACGTCTCGGACCCCGGCGCCAAGGTCGGCGAGGCGCAGCTCGCCTGGCTGAAGCAGGACCTCGCCAAGCTCGACCACGCGCAGCCCATCGTCGTCTTCACGCATCGCCCGCTGTTCGACCTCTATCCCGATTGGGATTGGGCGACGCGCGACGGCCAGGCGGTGATCGACACGCTGATGCCCTATCAGCGGGTCGCGGTGTTCTACGGCCATATCCACCAGGCGAACGAGCACATGACCGGGCACATCGCGCATCACGCGGCGCAGTCGCTGATCTTCCCGCTGCCGGCGCCCGGCTCGCAGCCCAAGCGCGCCCCGATCGCGTGGGACGCGTCGGCGCCGTTCAAGGGCATGGGCTGGCGCTCGGTGGCCGCCGAGCCGAAGCAGGCCGAGTACAAGCTGCAAGAACATCCCGCCGACAAGGTGTGACGCCCGTGCCGACAATGCGATTCAAGACCACGGCCGCCGCCGCGCTGCTGGTGACGGGCGTGGCCGCCGCCGCGCTCGCGGCGCATGAGGAGGAATCCGGCGTGCAGCATGTCAGCATGCTCGCGATGAAGTTCGACTATCTGCCCGACACCGTCACCGTGAAGCAGGGCAAGCCGGTCGAGCTCGAGCTCAGCAGCCTCGACCGCATCCACGGCTTCGACGCGCCGGGTCTCGGCCTGCGCACGGACATAGCGCCGGGCGCGCCGACCATCCTGCGCTTCACGCCGCAAAAGCCCGGAATCTACAACCTGCATTGCGACAATTTCTGCGGCGACGGCCATGAAGGCATGACCGGCCGCATCATCGTCACCGAATAGCGCGAGGCGGAGCAGCCCCCCAATCTCCGCGTCTGCGCGCGCGCCCTGCCGCAACGGCAGGGCGCTTTTTTTCGCCCCGGCTGGACCCAAGGCGCCGTCCCGCCTACCATTGCCGGAGCGGACTTGCGTTCGGAAGACCTTCCTCAACGCCAAAGCATCGTCATGATCGAAACCCGCATGGTCGAAACCCGCATCGATTCGTCGGCGCCCACGACGTCGTTTCCGGTGCGGGCGCTGCTGCTGGGCGAGCGCCTCGACACGCGCGGGCTCGAGCGCGACGACACGATCGCCACCAACCCGCTCACCTTGCGCATCGGGCAGGACGGCTTCGCCTTCCTGTTCCGCTACGGCGTCGCCGTCTTCGCCGGCCTCTCCGTGATCGAGGAGGACCAGGTGGTGCGCTCGCTCAGGCCGCGCATCGTCGATCCGGCGGCGACGCCGGAGACCGACCAGGTGCAGATCCTGGTCAAGCCCGGCGGCGAGGATCAGGTCGATCCCTCGGGCGGCATTGCGTTGCGCGAAGCCTCGCCCGAGCGACTGCAGATCGTCGCCAACGTGCTGTCGAAGAGCCTGATCCTCTCGCATTACGAGAGCCGCATCGCCGAAGCCTTCGACCGGATCGAGCCGTTGGCCGACCGGCTGCAGCGCACCGGCCGCACCGGCTCGCAGGCGCATCGCCTGCTGCAGCAGATCGGCGGCGTGCTGCTGACGCAGCACCGCATGGTCGGGCGCGTCGAGGTCGAGGAGAAGCCCGACGTGCTGTGGGACCATCCCGAGCTCGAGCGACTCTATGCGCGGCTCGAGGACGAGTACGAACTCGCCGAGCGCAGCCGCGGCATGGAGCGCAAGCTCGCGCTCATCAACGAGACCGTCGGCACCATCCTCGACATGGTGCAGACACAGCGCAGCGTGCGGCTCGAATGGTACATCATCGGCCTCATCGCCATCGAGATCATGCTGAGCCTTCGACCCGGCGCTGTAAGAAATCGACAACATTTCTGACAAATAGCGGTCATCGCCCGCCGGTAGCCTTCCCCCGTTCGCGTTCAACCACGGAGGGGAGCATGACCCGCATCGGACAGACAAGACGACATTGCCGCACCGCGCTGGCCGCTTCGGCCGCGGCGATCATGGGCATGGCGACCGCATCGGTCGGCTATGCCGCGGATCCCGACAAGAGCGTCGACGCCATCAAGACGGCGAGCCCGATCAAGCACGTCGTCATCATCGTCGGCGAGAACCGCAGCTTCGACCACGTCTTCGCCACCTACCAGCCCAAGGCCAAGGGCGAGACGGTCCTGAACCTGCTGTCCGAGGGCATCGTCAATGCCGACGGCACGCCCGGCCCGCATTTCGCCCGCGGCCATCAGTTCCAGATCGTCGCGCCGCCCAACAGCGGCCGCTATTTCATCAGCGCCGACGCGGCGCAGAAGCAGCTTTATCCGACCTTGCCGCCGCCCGACATCGGCGGCGTGCCGGCGGTCTCCGCCCTCTCCTTCATCCTCTCGATCCCCGGCGGCGATCCCGGCCTGCCGCCGCAAGACCAGTTCCTCTTCGGCACCGGCGGCAGCGGGCTCGCGGTGACCCTCGGCCCGGACACGCGCATCGCCAACGTCAATAGCCTGCCGCCCGGCCCGTCCCAGATGACGGGACCGACGATGCCCTATGACGCCTTCACCGGCGACACCATCCATCAGCTGTTCCAGATGTGGCAGCAGGTGGATTGCGCCGTCGACAAGGAGCATGTCTCGCACGGCAACCCGACCGGCTGCCTGCACGATCTGCAATCGGCGGTGACGACGACCTACGCCACGGCGCCCGGCGGGACGCCGCACGACACCGGCCAGACCATGGCCGTCTTCAATGTGCAGCAAGGCGACGCGCCGGTCTTCAAGCGGCTCGCCGACCAATTCACCATGAGCGACAACTATCACCAGCCGGTGATGGGCGGCACCGGGCCCGACAGCATCCCGCTCGGCTTCGCCGACCAGGTGTTCTTCAGCGACGGCAACGGCAACCCGGCGATCCCCGCGGCGAGCCGCATCTACAATCCCGATCCGAAGCCGGGCACGCTCAACCTCTACCAGCAGCGGGCGCAGTGGTTCAATTGCTCCGACACGACCGCGCCGGGCGTGGCCGCCATCGTCGATTATCTGAACGCACTGCCCTACGAAGTGTCGGCCAATTGCGATGCAGCCCACTACTACCCGGCCGTCAACGTCAACCCGGCCTTCAATCCGAACGGCACGCCGACCAATCCCGCCAACAACATCCCGGCCACGACCATGCGCAGCATCGGCGATGCGCTGAACGACAAGCACATTTCGTGGAAATACTATGGCGGCGGCTACAACGCCTCGGTCGCCGGCAATCCCGTCAACGGCTACTGCACCATCTGCAATCCGTTCGAGCACCAGGCGA
>WNEZ01001038.1_pt1 | contig 24685 bp, 22 predicted proteins | sample 5400521 | NCBI WGS metagenome assembly WNEZ01 (sample SAMN13153339, study PRJNA577476) | soil metagenome | isolation source: 120 cm saprolite under Douglas fir tree site 2 hole 1 replicate 1 | place: USA:California | collected 2015-04-18
TGATCGTCAGCAAGACTATGGAATCGCTGGAAGTGCCGCCAACGGTCACGTCGGTAGATCAGTTCGCCAATTTAGCCTGGGCTGGCTTGACCTAAAAACAAGCGCAGCGACTCGTCCACTCGGTACTGTCTGCTCAAACGTAGAGGTGTCATCTCGAGCGGAGTGAATCATTCGCTTGCGAATGATTCACGTAGTCGAGGGACCTCGGTGTTAGGCCGATTGACCTGACATGGTAAGAACGCTCCGATCCCCGCGGGCGAGTCGCCCGCGACCACACGCACACACTCATTTCAGAAGAATGCCGACGATCGACGCTGACATCAGGTTGGCCATGGTGCCCGCGATCATGGCGCGGAAACCTAGCTTCGCCAGTTCACCGCGTTTGTTGGGGGCCAACGCGCTGATGCCGCCGATCTGAATGCCGATGGAGCTGAAGTTGGCGAAGCCGCACAGGGCGAAGGTTGCGATCGCAAAAGAGCGGGGATCGAGCGTGGCTTTCTGCGCGCCCAGCATTCCGTAGGCGACCAGTTCGTTGATCACCATGCGCGTGCCCAGAAGATTGCCAACCGCTCCGCAGTCTCTCCACGGAATGCCGATCACGAAGGCGATGGGGGCAAAGATCACTCCGAATATCTGCTCCAGGCTGGAGGGAAACCAGTGAAACACGTGGTTGTGGATGCCGCCGAAAATTCCATTCACCAGGGCGATCAGAGCGAGGAACGAAATCAGCATGGCGGCGACGTTCAGGGCGAGGTGAAGGCCGTCGGCGGTGCCGCGGGCGATGGCCCCGAGGATGTTTTCGTCCTTCGGCATGGCCTCGGCGTCGATATCGGTCACGGGCGGTGGAGTCTGGCCCTCAATTGCTTTTCGCTGAGGGCTGGTAGCCGGCTCTTCTGTCTCCGGCACGAACATCTTCGCCATCAGGATGGTGCCGGGAGCAGTCATGATGACCGCGCTCAGCAGATGCTTGGCCTCGACGCCATAGAGAATATAGGCCCCCATAATTCCGCCGGAGACGTGAGCCATGCCCGCAGTCATGACGGTCATCAGTTCGGAGCGGGTCAGGGACGGAAGGTAAGGCCGGATGGTGAGCGGCGCTTCGGTCTGACCCATGAAGATGCTGGCGGCTACGTCAAGGGACTCGGCCCCACTGGCGCCCATGCGGATCATGATCTTGGCCGCCTGGCGGATGATGAACTGCATGACGCCGTAGTGATAGAGCACGGCGAAGAACGCGGAGATAAAAATTACCGTGGGCAGAACCTGAAACGCAAAGATAAGACCGAATTGGCCGCCCTTCCTGCCCAGTTCACCGAATACGAATTGCGAGCCGGCGAATGAATACTCCAAAAACTTTTCGAAGCCGTGGCCGGCAAGCTCCAGAAGATTGCGACCGAAGCTGAAGCGCAACACGAAGATGGCAAACAGGACCTGCAGGACGAGCCCCATGGCCACGGTCTTGATGCGGATCGCGCGGCGATTGCTGGAGAACAAGTATGCCAGGCCGAGCATGGTGGCCAAGCCTAAAAGCCCCGTCAGACGGCCCATTCGTGCCTCCCGATTATGCCGTTGGTGAATTGATCTCTGGCCAAAAGTTGGGCCCGGGCAATGCAGTTGAGTAGAGCCTCAATCTTCATGCCCGTGCTCCCTTGCCAGAAATAACGCGGTGGATGAGAGGCCGCCTGGTTGCTGGAGGTCTCTCCGCGATGTAATAGGCCTGCTGCAACAGGCCGCGCGCGTCGTTGAGCCGAGCGTCGGAGTTGTAATGGATGGTGCAGAGAGGCTCTCCCTCGCGAACCGGGTCGCCAACTTTTTTGTGCAGCACCAGACCGACAGCGGGATCGATGACGTCTTCTTTCTTCTCGCGGCCGCCGCCCAGTACCAGGCTGGCCACGCCCACCTGCTCACATTGGATGGCGCCAACGAATCCGCTTGATGGACTGAGAAAAGGCGATGTGTGCCGCGCCTGTGGCAAGCGCTTGGGATCGTCAATCACACCGGCGTCGCCGCCCTGTTCTGACGGCCCTGGTCAACGCTTGGGGAGCGATGGGCGAGGAAGAACATCCATGCGGAAAGTTCAATCGAAACTTCAAGCAAATCGCCGGGGCCTCCGCCCTTCATCGCTTCGATACACTCCTCGACTTCGAGCGCGTTTCCGACCTTGAGACCGAGGGGTTGGTCCATATCGGTGATCAGCGCGACCATCTTTTTGCCCATGCGCTCGCCGGTTTCAACCATCAGTTCGGCGAGGTGAACCGAATCCTTCTCGCTCTTCATGAACGCGCCGCTACCGGTTTTCACGTCGAGCACCAGGCCGTCAATGCCCTCGGCCAGTTTCTTGCTCATGATGGAGGCGCAGATCAGATTGGGGCTTTCGACGGTCGCGGTCACGTCACGAAGAGCGTAGAGCTTCTTGTCGGCAGGCGCGATTTCGGCGGTCTGGCCGATCAGGCCACAACCGCAGGCCTTGAGAACGCGGCGAAATTCGCTCAACGACAAATTGATGTTGAAGCCGGGAATGGATTGCAGCTTGTCCAGCGTGCCCCCGGTGTGGCCAAGGCCGCGGCCGCTGATCATGGGAACCGCAACGCCCGCCGCGGCGACCACCGGGGCAATGATGAGCGAAGTCTTGTCGCCCACGCCGCCGGTGGAATGCTTGTCGATCTTGGCGCCGGGAATATCGGAGAGATCGAGCACTTCGCCGGAATGCAGCATGGCGCCGGTGAGCGCACTCAGTTCGGGACCCGTCATTCCTCTGATGAGCACCGCCATCAGCCAGGCCGCCATTTGATAGTCCGGAATCTCGTCGTTTGTATAGGCACGAACCAGAAACTGGATTTCGTCGGAAGAGAGTTCGCCGCCGTCGCGCTTTCTGCGGATGAGGTCGAGCGGGCGCATGGTCATTGTCGGCGGGGGAGTGGTCACTGAGGCTGAGGGATTCGACATCTGTCTCCGTCGTTCAGGAACAGGGAAGCTTACATTGCGGGGCGGGTTGGGGGGAAGAGGTTCCTGGAGGACTGCGGCGACGCTCCGATGGATAGCCGAGGGTGGCTGTCCCCCCGTGGTTATAGTCGAAAGCCTTCGGGCAGCAGATTCGTGATCGCCATCTGCTCCGTACCGGAGTGCCCGCGGAACAGGACGATGGCATCTGGCCCGAATTCGTATATAACCTGGCGGCAGGCGCCGCACGGGGCGCAGGGGACGTCGCGCTCAGTGGCGACGGCGACGGCTTGGATCCTCATGCCTGTTCCTTCAGCGGCGACGGCGGCGAAGATGGCGTTGCGTTCGGCACAGATGGTGAGTCCGTATGAGGCGTTTTCTACGTTGCAGCCAGAATAGTGTTTGCCACTTTCAGTGAGGATGGACGCGCCGACCTTGAAATTCGAATATGGGGCGTGCGCATTTTTGAAGGCGGCGCGGGCTGCGGAGAGCATTTGTTCTTGTTGGTCGGGGGAGAGGGCTATGGGCATTTCTTTGATCCCTTTCTCGAGTGTTGGAAGTGCTGGAACGGTGATTCTGAACAGCGAAACAGCAAACCTCGGCGGCTAAAGCCGGATCGTTTTTAGCGACATGTGGCACGACTGAAGTCGTGCCCTCCCCACATCTGTCCGGATCCAACCTCAGCCGGCTCAGACCGCCGGGCAGGCGCCTCTCTTGATAAACTCGCCCTGTCCGGGACGGCCGAAGAACTTATCGCCTTCAACCAGCACCCGCCCGCGAGATAGGACGACGTCCGGCATCCCCGTTACCTTGATGCCTTCGAACATCGAATAGTCCACGCGCATGTGGTGGGTTTTAGCGCTGATGGTGTGCTCCCGCTCGGGGTCGAAGATCACCAGGTCGGCGTCGCTTCCGACAGCGATGGTGCCTTTGCGGGGATAGAGGCCGAAAAGTTTGGCCGGCGTAGTGGCGACCAGTTCGACGAAGCGGTTTACATTGAACCGTCCCTGCGCCACTCCGCCCGAGTAAACCAGGCTCATGCGATGTTCAATGCCCGGGCCGCCGTTGGGGATCTTGGTGAAATCGCCAATGCCCATTTCTTTTTGTTCCTTGTAGCAGAAGGGACAGTGATCGGTCGAAACAACCTGCAGCTGATCGTGCTTCAGCCCCTGCCACAATTTTTCCTGATGCCATTTTTCGCGCAGCGGAGGGGTGAAAACATACTTGGCTCCCTCGAAGCCGGGCGCATCCATGTTTTCGAGCGAAAGATATAAGTATTGCGGGCAGGTTTCCGCGTAGACGGGCAGGCCGCGATCGCGGGCCTCGCGGACTTTTTCCAGCGCCTCGTTGCAGCTCAGGTGCACGATGTAGACGGGGGCATCGGCCATTTCGGCCAGCGCGATGGCGCGGGAAGTGGCTTCGGCTTCGGCCGTTGTGGGACGGGTGAGCGCGTGATACTTGGGCGCGGTCTTGCCTTCGGCCAGGGCCTGCTTGACGATCACGTCAATAGCGCCGCCATTTTCCGCGTGCATGCAGACCATGGCCCCGGCTTTAGCCGAGGTGCGCATGGCTTTGAAGATGCTGGCATCGTCGAGCATGAAAACGCCCGGGTAAGCCATGAACAGTTTGAAACTTGTGATGCCCTCGCGCACCAGTTGCGGCATTTCGGCGAGTTGCGCATCGGGAAGGTCGGTAATGATGCAGTGGAATCCGTAATCGGACACTGCCTTGGAGGATGCCTTCTGCATCCAGGCGTCGAAGGCGGTGCGCAGGGATTGACCCTTGTACTGGATTGCAAAATCGATCAGCGTGGTTGTGCCACCAAATGCGGCGGCGCGGGTGCCGGTTTCAAAATCGTCGGCGCTGGTGGTTCCGCCGAAAGGCATATCGAGGTGAGTGTGGACGTCAATCCCGCCGGGGAATACGTATTTGCCGGTGGCGTCAATAAGGCGTGTGGCGTTTTCGCGCGGCAGGCTGGCGCCGAGCGCAACCACGCGCCCACCTTCAATCGCAACGTCGGCCTTGTAGGTGTCAGTCGCGGTAACCACGGTGCCGTTCGTGATGACGGTGTCGAACCCCATTCGCTAATCCCCTGTGCTGTGAGAGTCCCGCCGGTCCGGGCGGAAGCGTGATGTATTCTATTCCATTCACCTGCAGCTTTGTCTTGTACTCGGAGCTGCGAAAGGGAAATGCATGAAGTTTGGGATCACCATCAAACCGGATCTCTCGGTCGAACGGATCGTCGCACTTACCCGGCAGGCGGAAGAAAGTGGATTCGAGTACGGCTGGATTTTCGACTCTCACGTGCTGTGGAAGGAACCGTATCCCCTGCTGACGCTGATGGCGGGCGCGACCCGCAAGATGCGCCTGGGCCCCTGCGTTACCAATCCGGCGGTCCGCGATCTCACAGTCACCGCCAGCCTCTTCGCGACCCTGGATCTGATCTCCGGCGGGCGCATGGATTTAGGCATCGGGCGCGGCGACAGCTCGCGGCGCGTTCTGGGGAAAAAACCAGTGACTCCCGCGGAGCTGGAGCGTGCGGTCGTTACCTTTCGTGAGCTGACTGCAGGACGCGAGGTCCAATATGAGGGACAGCCCACGCGCATCCCCTGGGCGACGGGCTCGCCGCCGGTGTGGATTGCGGGTTATGGACCGAAGGTGCTGAACCTGGCTGGGCGGATTGCCGATGGCGTGATCTTGCAGTTCGCCGATCCCGATCTGATTGCGTGGTGCCTGGGATTTGTCTGGCAAGGGGCGAAGGACGCGGGGCGCGATCCCAAATCAGTCGAGATCATGGCAGCCGCACCGGTCTGGGTGTCGGATGACCTTGCGGTCGCGCGGCAGCGGGTGCGATGGTTTCCCGCGCTGGTCTCCAATCACGTGGTTGACCTGATATCGCGGTATAAGCCTGAGGACCTTCCCGCGTCGCTTACTTCGTACGTGCAGGACCGCAGCGGATACGACTACCAGCATCACGCTGAAGTGGGCAGCGACAACGCCAGCTTCGTTTCCGACGAAGTAGTGGACCGGTTCTGCCTGGTGGGTCCGGTGGAGGCGCATCGCGCGAAGCTGAAGCATCTGGCCGAGGTGGGCGTGACCCAGTTCAATATCTACCTCATGTGCGGCGAGGAAGAGCAGACGCTGGAGATTTATAAGAGGGAAGTGCTGCCTGGGTTTGGCGCGACGGTTTCACGCAGGCTTTGATTTCGGGACTTCAGATGAATATCTGCAGTTGTCAGTTGGCTGTTCACAGTTCTCGGTTCCGGAGAAACGTTGGCGCTATCGAAACCCCGTTCCGATGAGAACCAAGTCGCGGAACCGCCGGCTTGGTTTCGTTTGCTTACTCCCTCTGCGACCGATCTGATTTTCATCATCCTGCTTGTGACCATGACGGGAGGAGTGCTGGCGCCGCGACTGCTGGGTGATGCCAGCATTGGGTGGCACATCCGCAACGGCGATCTGATGCTTCAGTCGCACGCGATCACACGGACCGATCCGTTCTCCGTCACCATGGGTGGTCAGCCCTGGTATGCCTGGGAATGGCTGTATGACCTGGTGATCGCGGGACTCCATCACTGGGCCGGGCTGAACGGCGTTGTCTTTTTCTCGGCGGTGATTATTGCCGCGACCTTCGCTCTTACCCTTCGCCTGGCCCTCAAGCGGGGTGCGGACCTGCCTCTCGCGGTGGTGCTGCTGGCGTTGGCTCTGGGCGCCTCCACGATTCACCTGTTGGCGCGACCCCATGTCTTGAGCTGGTTGTTGACCGTGATCTGGTTCGAATTGCTGGACAGCTCGGCGGATTCCCCCGAGGGCAACCAAAGGTTGTGGTGGCTGCCCGTCTTGATGCTGCTCTGGGTGAATCTCCACGGAGGATTTGTCGTGGGCCTAGTGCTTCTCGGCCTGTATGTGGTGGGCGACGCGATCCAGTACTTCCGCTGTGGGGGTGGCGAGGAGCGGCGAGGGCTGGCAATGCGGCTCCGGCAGCTGGGAGCGGTGACCGCGGCGGCGGTGATGGCGAGCCTGGTAAATCCGTACGGGTACAAACTGCACGTGCATGTTTACCGATACCTCTCCAACCGCTGGCTCATGAATCATATTGACGAGTTCCTCTCGCCCAATTTTCACGGTGTGGCCCAGCAATGCTTTGTGGCCATCCTGCTGATCACGATTGTGGCTTTGGCGGTGGTGCGGAACAAGCCGCCACTCTCCCGGTTGCTGGTGATTCTTTTCGCTGCCTACAGCGGGCTGTATGCCTCGCGCAGTCTTCCGGTTTCGTCGCTGTTGCTCACCCTGCTGGTTGCGCCGGCCCTCACCCAGGCGGTTGCCGAAGCCCGCACCGCTCCGGGCTTGTCTTCGCGACTGCGAACCTGGTTTGCGCGGTGGGGAAGGTTTGCGTCGCGCATGGGGAAAATGGAGATGCGTTTTCGGGGACACCTGTGGCCGCTCGCGGCGGTGGGCTTTGGACTATTGGTTTGCGTGCACCAGGGTCGGCTCGGCGAACGCCGCTGGATGGATGCGCACTTCGACGCCAAACATTTTCCAGTGCAGGCCAGTGAAGTAATCCTTCAGCGCGAAATTCACGAGCCAATATTCGCTCCCGACGTCTGGGGCGGGTACTTGATCTACCGTCTTTATCCCCAAACCAAGGTTTTTGTGGACGACCGGCACGATCTCTACGGTGCGGATTTCCTGAAGGATTACTTGAAGGCAATCCGGCTGACCCCTGACTGGGATAAGTTCTTGAACGAGAGGCGGGTAAATTGGGTGCTGGTGCCGGCAGAATCCGCACTGGCAAACATGCTGGAAGAGACGTCACAGTGGAGTGTGGCTTGTCGCGATGGCACTGCGGTGTTGTTCAAGAGAAAGCAGCCGGTCTAGAACACGTCGTTGGTATCGATGTTAAATCCGAGGATGACATTGACCTCGATGGGTTGGTCGCCGCGCAATGCGGGGCGGAACTTCCAGCCATTGAGCGCGGCCAGGACTTTACTGGTCATGACCGCCGAGGCGGGTTCGAGGACCTTTGGCCGGCGCACTAGTCCGGAGCTGTCGAGCACGCAGCCGATCACCAGCCGCGCCTTGGGCAGTCCTGCAGGTAAGTCGGCGCGCATGGCTTGCGGCGCGGTCAGGTCTTCTGCGTAACCTTGGGTTGCCGAGGCGGGGTCGGCGAACTGCATCACCGCCGTGCCCAGAGTGGTCTCGATGTAAATGGTGTAAACCTTGTCGCCTTTTTGGGCGCCATAGAAGTTGAACGCGCCCCCGGAACGCGAAGTGGCGACGATCGTGATGTCTGGGCCTTTGTTGACCGGGTTGGTGTTCGAGCGTCCGGCGGCGGATGACTGGTTGGCTCCCGAACCGAAGCTGGGCAGGGTGACGACGTTGCTGCTGCCGCCTTTTACCGAGACCCCGGGCATGGCGGGCCTTCCGCTGGTTCCTGTGCCGGCGCCGCCGGGGCCGGGATAGGGCGAAATTCCGCCGCGGGCCATGGGGTCGGAGCCCGGGCCGGTGCCTTCCTTACCGGCTCCCGGACCTGGGCCCGAGAACCCGCTGCCCGGTCCGTCGCCACGTCCGATTCCCGATCCGCCGCCGGAACCACCGAGTCCGGGCTTGTCGCCTCCGGAGGGGGACATCGCCAAGGCTCCGCTACCGCCACTTCCGGGCATGCCTACTTTCGACCCGGGTTGGCTGGAAAGGACCACGCCGGAGGCGCTTCCGCCCCCATTGCTGCTGGGAGGCGCAGCGGCGAGACCCGCGTCCATGGCTCCGCCGAATCCTGTGCCGCGGTTTCCCCGGCCTTGGCCGGTGAGCGACCCTCCACCTGAAACCGACGGAGGCGGCGGTACCACGGCCGTGCCCGTGCCGAGCCCACCTACCGCTGAGCGCTGCGCCGATCCCGCACCGAGTTGGACGGCAGGAGGCACCACAGAAGCGCCGCCAATCCCGCTGATGGCACGGCGTTGCCCCGAAGCGTCGCCCACCTGGACGGTAGGTGGGATAATTTGCTTTTGCAAGTCGCCGGCGCCAAAGCCGGGGCCCATAGTCGGCGCTTCACGCGTAATGACGGGCGGCGGCGCCACCACTGTAGGCGCCGGTAAAGTAAGACGCGGATTCAGGTTGGTCATCTGCTCGGGCGCGGACACCGGCGGCGCAACCACTTCCATCACCTGCGATCCGGGCAGATGAAGCTGCGCCACTTCGCGCTGCGGAGCAGCAGCGCTCGGTGGAACCACGCCGACATTCAGTTGAGGCACCTTCTGTAACTGGTTTGGGTCGACCTGCGGGGCCGGCGCGACCGCGGTTTGTGGCAAGGTCGGCGCACGCGACGACGAGCGCATTCCTTCCGCGGGCGCCGGACCCGGAAGCGCCTTCAGGGCGAGCAGGTTGGCGACTGCGGAGTTCGATTTCGGCAAGTCCAGCTTGGGCGCGTCCACCACGGTTTCGCGTAACGCGCTCCCGCGAGCCACGCGGATGGTCTGAGTGGGATGATGGGCTTCGCGTCCGCCCGATCGACCGGAACGGCCGGCTTCCGCGCCACCTACGTCTTCGGTCTTCGGCAGCTCGTTACCGGAATAGTAGATGATGTCGTACTTGGGTTTGGGAGGAGGCTCATAGGGCTGCATGCTGGCCAGCTTGGCCGGCAGCACGATGACGGCAATCAACAACGCAATCTCCAGAACCCACGAAATCAAAATCCCACGATAGGGGAAAAGGCCGACCTGAGCTTCGCCGGCGAGCGGCTGCGGCGACTTTCCCAGCGCAGGCCGGATCGCGGTGAGGAACTCGCCCCACGGCGAGGACCACTCCACCAGAAGTTTAGGAGCGTCGTTCACGCGCCGCCTTCCTCCCCGGCTTTGCCCAGAGAAATCTCAATCCTGTCCCCGATAGCGGTTTGGGTGGAACTCAGGGTTCGGTCCGGTAGTTCAAGCACAGAGGCAGCGCGCAGACGAACCGGGGCGAGACGCCACGGCTTCAGATTTTCTTCCAGGTGGATCACAACTTTGTCGCCGTCCAGATAAACTACGTCGATCGGAAAACGCATGGCGAAGGTATGGACTCCGCGACAGGGAACAATCCACAGACCTTGTCCCGCGGGGAAACTGCCGGCGCCGGAGCACATCAGACCGCGGAAGCGGGACCAGTGAGTTTCGGCGACCCGCAAACGCGTTGCCAGGTAGGCCTGGCGCGTTCGATTGAGGGCGTATCCCGCGGGACCCGGTACCGGCATCACAACTCCTGAGTTTGACCCTGCAGCAAAGGCGCTCTCAATGTCCTGCCTCAGGCATCAGGATACGAAACAGCTGGATGATCGCCGGGCCCAGGGTCACGAAAATGATGGAGGGAAGAACGAACAACACCAGGGGAACGATCATCTTGATCGTGGTTTTGGCGGCCTGTTCCTCGGCTCGCTGTCGCCGTTCGGTGCGCAGCGAGTCGGAATGAACCCGGAGCGCCTGGCTGACGCTGGTGCCAAAGCGATCGGTCTGTACCAGGGTGGCAACCAGGGCGCGCACATCATCTACGCCGGTCCGTTCCACCAGGTTGCGCAGGGCCTCGGCGCGGGGCTTGCCAGCCCGCATTTCCAGGTTCACCAGATAGAACTCATCGCTCAAGTCAGGATGGGCATGACGCAGATCTTCGCCGACCCGCATCAGCGCCTGGTCGAGCGCCAGTCCCACTTCCACGCAGATGACGGTGAGGTCGAGAGCATCCGGCAACGCCAGGGTGATGCGCCGCTGCCGGTCGCGGATCTTGCGTTTGAGCAAAAATCGAGGGATGAAGAAGCCAATTCCTCCCACCCCCACGATCCACAGCAGATCGAAATCGCCCTTGATCGCGACCACCATTACGATTCCCACCAGAGCCAGCAGGACGCGGGCTCCCACATAAATCGTCACATGGCGTTGCTCGCGATAGCCCGCCTGAATCAGCCACTTGCGCGCCCGGGAAACTTCGCTGGGTGAAAGCGGAAGGGCTTTGCTGAGAGGATCCAGGGCCTGTTCCAGGCGCTCCTTGAAGGCCGGCTTTTCCTTGGTTTCAGTACGCTGCCAGCCCAGGGCGCGCAAGCGCGAGCCCAGCACCGAAAACGGAGCGTAGGCCGCGGCCCCAAAGGAAAACACCACCAGGACCACGGTCAGAAACAATACGATAGCCAGGGTTAAAGCCATGTTTTCAAACCTGAATCTGAATGACCTTTCGAATCACGAAGTAGCCAATTGTCTGCAGCGTGATGCCCACCACGATCAGGGCGTGTCCGATGGGATCCTGGAACAACGGCCGGATAAAGCTGGGATTCATCGCCTGCATGGTGACGATAATGATGGGCGGCAGCCCCATCAGCAACATCATGGTCATGCGTCCTTGCGCCGTGTGGACCCGCACCTGGCGCATGATCTTGAAGCGCTCCCGGATCACATAAGACAGGTTGTCAAGAATTTCCGCAAGATTACCGCCGGTTTCGCGCTGCAGCATGACTGCGGTGACGAAAAACTTGACGTCCACCAGGGGCACGCGTTCGGTAAGATTCACCAGCGCGTCCCTCACCGGCAAGCCGAATTTCTGCTCTTCAAACAGCTTGCGGAATTCGGAGGCAACCGGATCGGCAATCTCGGCGGCGATCAACTCCAGCGCAGTGGTGAAGGCGTGACCGGCGCGCACCGCCCGGGCCAGCGTATCGATGGCTTCGGGAAAAATTTCTTCGAACTTCTGGAAACGCTTGGTCCGTTTGTAGCTGGCGTAAGAGTAGGGCAGGAACGAACCGAGAAGGGCGCCCAGCCAGGCAAATTGCGGGAATCCGCTGAACAGCAGAACCAGCAGCCCCACCCCGGCTCCGCTGAGCACGCATAAAAGCACGACATTGCCGGCCCGGCTCTTCACGTCCCCCTGCTCCAGCATGGTCTGGAGCTGGGCAATTCGAGGCCAGCGGCGCAGCAGGTTGTCGAAGGCGGGAATCTTGCTCAACACCTCATCCCGCAAGAGCGCCATTTCTTCGCCCGGATCACGCTCCGGAGCCTTGTCTACGGTGGAAAGGCGTTCACGCAGAAGGCGCGCCTTGGAGCTGCGCTCGTCCAGGAGGGAGAAGACGACAAACGCCGCCAGCGCGACGACAACAAATACCGAGATGGCAATCAGGATGAACATACGATTGAAAGCTGTTTACTGCAGGGCCAAGGCCCTGCTCCACCCAAAATTACTAGACCTCCATCTTCGACTCAAACAGGGCAGGACGCAGACGGCAGCCGGCGGTGGCCAGGCGGTCGGCAAATTTCGGGCGAATCCCACTGGCGCGAAAGGTGCCGCGCACTTTCCCATTCTCGTCGATTCCCTGCCGCTCGAAGGAGAAGATGTCCTGCATGCAAATGACATCCCCTTCCATGCCGGTCACCTCGGCGATGGTCATCACTTTGCGGGTGCCGTCGGAGAGCCGGGCGATCTGGACCACGGCATGAATCGCGGAAGAGATCTGATGCCGCATGGCCCGCTCGGGAATATTGAGATTGGCCATGGAGCACATATTCTCGATGCGGCCCAGTGCGTCCCGCGGCGTGTTGGCGTGCACCGTGGTCAGCGAGCCCTCGTGACCGGTGTTCATGGCCTGCAGCATGTCAAAAGCTTCTTCGCCGCGCACCTCGCCCACCACGATGCGGTCGGGGCGCATTCGGAGGCTGTTAATGACCAGTTGCCGTTGCCGCACCGCGCCTTTGCCTTCAATGTTGGGCGGACGCGTCTCCAGCCGCACCACGTGCTCCTGCTTCATCTGTAATTCGGCTGCGTCTTCGATGGTGACAATGCGGTCCGAATTGGGGATGTATCCGGAAAGAACGTTCAACAGCGTGGTCTTGCCGGCGCCGGTTCCACCCGAGATCAGAAAGTTCAGACGGCCCTTCACCATGGCCGATAGCAGCTCCAGCATGGGCTCGGTCAGGGTCTTGTTCTCCAGCATATTGCGGGCGGTGACCGGGTCGCGGCCGAAACGGCGAATGGAAAGACAGGGCCCATCAATCGCGAGCGGAGGAATGATGGCGTTCACGCGTGAGCCATCCGCCAATCGGGCATCCACCATCGGCGAAGATTCGTCCACGCGCCGTCCGATGCGGGAGACGATGCGATCAATGATTTGCATCAGGTGGGCGTCATCCTTGAAGCTCAGGCCGGTGGGCTCGAGTTTGCCCGCCCGTTCCACATAAACCTTGTTGTAACGGTTGACCAGGATGTCGGATACGGTGGGATCCTTGAGCAGAGGCTCCAGCGGACCCAGACCGAAGATCTCATCCAGAATCTCGCGGGCCAGGCGCTCGCGCTCGGCGAAGCTGAGCGGAACGGCCTCGCTGTTCACCGTGTTCCGGATCAGCAGCAGGACTTCTTCGCGGGCTGCGTCGCTGGGGGTACGCCCCAGTTTCTCCAGGTCGAGGCGATCAAGAATCTTGCGGTGAAGATCAGCTTTGACCTGCTGGTACTCGGTTCTCTCGAAAGCCTGCAAATTCGGCATAGTCCTAGCCTAGCGCAAGCTGCCTCGGTTTGCTAACTGCCAGTGGTAACAGAAGTACCTGAGGGGCTATGCCCCTAGACCGTCTTGAACAGTGACCAGGCCTTGCGCTTCACTTCGATATCGTTCTCGGTCAGGCTGGATGCCAGCCCGGCAAACGATCTGGCCATCTCGCTATAGCTCTGTTGCATGAGCGGAACCCCGCGATCAATGGCAGCCGACACGGCGAAATATTGATTGGGAATCTTCCACAGCAGCTTGACTCCGGCCGCGGCTTCCGCATCCGCCTCACTGAAACCGGCGATCTTGCGGAAACGGTTCAGCACCAGCCGTACCCGTTCGCGCCCTCCCGTCTCACCCAGATATTGTTGTATCCGGGTCGCGCTCCACAGCGAGGCCACGTCGGCATGGGCCACCAGCAGCACGGTCTCGGAAAGATTGCACAGCAGCCGGGTGGTCGCATCCACGCGTGATGAGGCGTCGACCACGACGTAGCGGAAGTGGCCAACCAACAAGTCGAACAAGCGCGCGAATTCTGCGCTTGCCGGCTCCACGATGACCGGCGTGCCCGCGCCAGCCAGCAGTTGCAGGCCGCCGCTATGCCGGGTCATGAAGCTTTCGAGCAAAGAGCTGTCGAGCCGATGCAGGTTGCGGATCGCGTCCGCCACCGTGAACATCGGCTTCAGGTTCATGTGCAGGGCGGCGTGCCCCAGGGGCGCAATGTCCACCAGCGCGACATTGCCATGGGCGGAGTGCAGCGCCAGCGCCAGATTCACCGCCGTGGTCGTGGCCCCGCTGCCGCCTTTGGCATTGACCACGGTAAAGACTTTTCCTCGCGGTCCGCCCCGATCCAGTTTTCGTTGGGATGTGGTCAGCCGGACGAAAGCTTCGAGGAGATCGGTGGTGGTGGTGGGACGCTCGATGAATTCGCGCGCGCCGGAGCGCATGGCGCTCACGATGACCTGCGGCTGGGCCATGCTGCCCACCGCAAATATGACCGCGTCGCGCACTTCCTGATGAATCAATTCAACCGCGCGCAGTGCCAGGGTGTGGTTATCCGTGGGCACATCCACCAGCACCACCTGGGGGTTCGCGCTCTGCACACGGCGCAGGACCGGGTCCGTGACTACCACCGGATAACTGGTGCAGGTGTGTACCGTACGGGCCACGCTGGTACCATCGACCAGCACCTGCAGCACCGCACGCTGTTCGCTATCCTGCGCAACAATTACGACTGAAAGTTCGGGCATCGTCCTTCTGGCCCCCTGCTGTCTCCCAAATTAATTTCTGCGTGCCTGAACTGTGCCTTGCCGGGAAGCAATCCCCGCTTCACTTCTTACTGTCCGACGGCTTCTTGTTATCAAACTTGTCTCTATCCATAAACGGCTTTGGATCGACTGGTAGTGTTTGTGGCTGCGTGCTGGGCGAGATGCGCCGCGCGGTGCACAGGACCATCAATTCGGAATTGGTCTTTTGCGCACTCTTGCTTTTGAAAAAATTGCCCAGAATCGGGATGTCGCCCAGCCCGGGTATCTTGTTGTACAGGTCGGTCACCCGGTTATCCATCAGTCCCGCAATCACAAAACTCTGGCCGTCCTGCAGTTCGAACTCGGTTTCCGCCTTGCGCGTACTCAGCGCGGGCACGGTGAATCCGGAAATGGTCAGAGCATTGGCGAAATCCAGAGCGCTCACCTGCGGCGCCACTTTCAGATGAATGTTCCCGTTGGGCATGATCACGGGGGTGAATTTCAGCTGTACCCCGAATTCCTTGAACGAAATGGTGACCGCAGTAAAGCCCTGTCCGGGCTGGACGATGGGGAAGGGAAACTCTCCACCGGCCAGAAAGCTGGCTTCTTTCCCGTTGACCGCGATCAGATTGGGTTCCGCCAGAATCTGCAACAGGTTCTTCTGCTGCAGGGCCTTGATGACCGCACCAATATTGAGGTCGGTGCGAGTCACAAAAAAGTTCAGAAAATCGGAGACATTCACGGTAGGCGGGGTTGCCGTGGTCGTGGTGGTGGAGGTGCCGCCGTTGGTGGTGGTGGTCTCGGCGGTGTTTTTAATCTGGACCGAACCGAATTGTCCGGTTTGGCTGGTCGCGATGGTGTTCCCCAGTCCCGGGGCAAACAGGTTGATCCCCAGTTGAGTAATGGCCGACCGATCCACTTCCGCGAACTTCACTTCCAGGAGCACTTCCTGTGCCCCCACTGGGCCGAAGGTGAGGACGTTGACGACATTTTTTGAGTAGGCCTCGGCAATCATCCCGGCGCGCTTGGAAACATCTTCGGTGGAAACGTGGCCGGAAAGAACGATGGCGGAGCGCGACGGCGAGACTGCGATCTGTTCGTCGGGGAACACGCGCCGCTCTTCTTCGGCCGCGGCGCGAACGTCAACGTCAACCCGCAAATCGAAGCTGCGGGACCGCTCCAGTTCGTCCCAAATCAGCAACGACACTTCGCCGGCGGCGCGTCCATGCACCAGAATCTGAGTGGGCGTGACTACCAGGGCATCCGCGATGGCGTCATCGGTGACGGAAATTCTCTTGAGCCGTTCGGTGGTATTGATGAGCAGCGATTTGCCCACCAGGACGCGCAGCGGCGCGGCCCCTTGAGCTTCGGCCTGGGGCGCTTGTGAGCTGGCCTCCGGGCCCGGAGCCGGAGGCGGGGTTTGCTCCGGAGGCGGTTGGGTAGCCGGTTGCTCCTGAGTTTGAGCCGTGGCCAAGGCGCCCGTTGCCATCAGGGATGCAGTGAGCAGCAGAACCCACAAAATCTGTGACAGCGCCGGGCTTGTCTTCAGTTCGCGTTTCTCCCAAATGCGGGAGCAGATCGGCATGTGGTCTTCCTTGGTATGCTGACTTGTCCTAGAACTTTTGAATGTCTTTTTTGTTTCCCTTGATCACTTCGATCGTATAGGCCGACGGCAGCGGGGTGGCCTGGACCACGGGCGCGTGCTTGGTCACTTTTGGCCGCGAGGTGGAGACAGGCGGCGGAGGGGCGGCACCTCTGCCATATAGCGCGCTGGTCGCCACCGAGGCCAGTTCCTGCTGCTTAGTATCCAGCGGATTGCGCAACGCCAACTGAATCTTGCCCTGGGTGGTGGCCAGGGTGAGCTTCTGGGCATCCCCGGGAGAAACCAGCAAAGTGATCACCGGAGTCAGTTGCGGTTCGCCCGCCGTGTTCCGCTCCAGCTTCTGACCGGTGGCGATTACGGCGACGTTCTCCAGCACTGTAGTGGTCTGCTGGTCGGGCGCGTTGGAAGGGTTGCCGGTGAGGAGAACATCGACCCGGGTCCCGGGCACGACGAAACCTGCGACTCCTATGACTTCATTGACCCGCACCGAGACGGCGCGCATTCCAGGAGGAATCAGGGACGGCATTCCGGATCCGGCATTTTCTCCGGCCAGCTTGTTGGGCAGAAAAAATTCTCCCTTGGCGATGGGGAGGATTGCGCCCCGGCCCACGACCGAGGTTTTCAGGTGAAAGCAATTGGGGGGCAGGTCGGCCGCGGGAAACCGCACCACCTTCACATCTTTCTCTTCTACTTTGGCACCCACCGGCACGTCATTGGCCGCGACCACGACGTCCACTCCGGGAGGCGCGTCTCCGGCGGCACGGGTCTGCAGGGTTCGATATACCGTGTAGCTCACGACGGCGCCCAGTGCAAGGGCCACAAATCCGATCAACAAAAGCCGGGTGCGATTCATGACTACTCCTCAAAGTCGAAATCGGCGCGCCCGCGCGCAACATCATCCGAGGCCGCGATCAGTGACCGCAGCGCGCCGAACTCCGACTCTCCAGATAGGGGCTGATACGAATTCATACGCGGGCGCAGATTCTGCCACGGAACAATCATCCTTCGCTCATCGGTCGGGACTAACACTTGGGCAACAGATTCCCGGCACATGACAGCCCTGTCGTCCGAGAGCGATCCCCACCTGAGCATCGCCCGCGTGCTGCATCGGCGAAAGGTTCGCTATTGGACCGAACTGGCGACCGACGAGAAAACATTGTTGGCGTTGGAACCGATCAAACGAATTGTTCCCACCACGATCACCAAGATGACTGCGAGCATCACGGCGTATTCCGCGATGTCCTGGCCTTGTTCGTCTCGCCATAAACTTACAACTCTTTTTCTCATTGACATTGTGTGTCCTCCATCGAATCAGGCGGATGGGCACAAACCCCATCCTTTCCATAAATTCGTTAAGCACTCTTCTTGCTGCAGCGCGATTTTATTGTGGGTTCCGAATCAACAGCTTACGCGCCGCCCTATTGATCTGGCGCTTAATCCCACGCACATAATACCCTGCTGCCATCCTGCGAAGCGATAATTTCTTGCATTCTTTTGGCATTTTACGCCCACCTGTTAACCATCTAGTACATCGAAACGGAGGGTCCGAAAGAAGGCGAAGGAGCGAATGGGAGCGGCCCGGTCGGGCGGCGGCGGGTGCCCGCCTCTAAGAATGAGGCGTAGAAAAATGAAGTGCCTGGGCCGGCCTGGTTTGGCGTCGGCTGCCAGGATACTTTCGGTCTTTTGAGGAAGATACTGAACTTAGCGGACTTACTGAATGGCGCTGCCAACTGCGGAAAAGACGTTGTTGGCATTCGACCCGATCAGCCGGATTGTGCCTACGACTACTGCCAGGATTACGGCCAGCATGACCGCGTATTCCGCAATGTCCTGTCCCGCTTCCTCCCGCAAGCTACGCAAAACACTCATCATGTTGACCTCGCTGACATCAGAAACTGAAATCAACCCCATGACGACAGACCGGGAACTACATAAGGATTCTAGGTTCAGATATGCAATGTTTTGCAGCTTAATGTTGATGCAGGGCATTACCTAACTTGATTACCCCGCCGGGGCGGGCGAGGGCGGGCGCGCCCAAACAAACGCTACTGGCCTCTGGTCAGTACGACGGCCTCAGAATCGCCGTAGATCTGCCTCCACTCGGAATCGTTTCGGAGGGCAATTACGAGTGGAGCATCCGGCGGCAGCACCAGGGTGCGGATTCCCCAGGCTTTTAAGGATTTTCTCCAATCGCCGGTGAGGTAGTAACAGGAGCCAAAGTCTTCCATGAAGGAGTCGCCGTATATATCGGCTCGGCCGTCGATAAAGACCAGGTATTGGGGATACAACTTCCAGATTAAATATCCTCCCCAGTTGTAGTGATTCAAAATCGGCCCTGGGGGCCGCTCCCGTTCGAGGAAGGCAACGGCGGCAGTAGGAAAGTGTTTGGCCTCGGTCGTCGATTGTGAGCCCACCACCTGGCGGACCCGGACCACGGTGAAGACGGCGAAGGTGATCAGCACGATAATATTTACCAGCAAGGTACGCGAGGAAGGTTCCCGGAAGCCTCTCCGAAGTAACCGTCGGTCGCCGCGCCGCCGTATCCAGGCTGTGGCCAGCTCCGCGAGAACCGGGACCAGGATCAGCACCAGGATGGGAATGTGACGCATCGAGCGCAGCCCGGCGGGGATCGTGGCCAGCAACAGCACCAGGGTGCGAAGGCGCGGGCGTGGCGGAGAGAGTGCCAGACCAGCGATGAGAGCCAGCAACATCAGCAGCAACGGCACGTACATGGGATCGTGGAAATTCGGCGAGAACCACTCCTGGATAAACTTGTGCATGGACGAGGAGCGCAGGGTTTCCAACGGGTAGATGTAGATGCGCGCACCGTTGGGATTCAACACCACCAGCGCGAGGCAGACTACGAACGCCAGGGCAAGCCGCTTGAGTCGGGGCGCGGAGAGCTGCCATGGCTCCGGGCCAGCCGCCGCTTCCAACCCTTCGCCGAGGAGGAAGAATGCCAGAAAGGCCAGACCAATGGGATATCCGGCGTGCAGGTTGACCCACAGCAGCATCAACGGCGCTGTCCACCACAAAAGATTGGGGAGCTTTTCGGAGGCTTCGAGGAGCACGAGGAAGACGCTCGCCAGCAGCAAAGAAAATATCTGCGGCCGCACTCCCCACATGGGCGCCGACGCCACGGCGCCCCAAAGCGTCATCAAGGCGGCGAGGTAGGGGCGGCCCGGACAGCGTCTGAACACCAGCAACAGCGTAGCCGCGATAATGGCGGCGAACACCACGATCAGCCCCCCGGCTCCCGCCACGCGATACAGGACGAACATGATGACTTCCGAGAGCCACTCGTGGTCCACCCAAGGCTGGCCGGAACGGGTAAATGAGTAAGGGTCGCGATGAAAGAGGGCGTGATCGTGAAGAATCAGTTGCCCGGTGCGCAGGTGCCACCACACATCCGGGTCGGCCATGCCGCGAGTGGCCATGGCGAACAGACCGAGAGCGAGAACGACCACAAAGAGCCGCCGGGTCGAAAACAGATCAACTGATTTGTGAAGAGTTGGAGGCATTTGGCCGGATGTGGATTTGCCTTGTCCTGTAGTCTATTCGCGCACGCGGACGACGATCAGCCCATGCCAAAAGAAAAATATCGAGCCTTCGTGCTCCTGTTTCTGGCGGGCATGGTGGCCGTGCACTTGCTGCTGTTCTGGAATTCCCTGGATTTGATTCGCAAAGGTTATCCCGACTTCACGATCTTTTACTCCGGCGCCAGCATTCTGCGCCAGGGGCTGGGCCACCACTTATACGACGAAGCGACGCAATACCGGGTGCAGCAGCAGTTTGCGGCCGGAGTCAGCATCCGGCAAGGACCGTTGCCCTATAACCATCCGCCGTTTGAAGCTGTGGCATTTATTCCGTTTACCTGGATGCGTTATCCCATTGCCTACTTGATCTGGGACCTGTGCAACCTCATCTTCCTTTCACTGGCGCTTCTTGTCCTGCGACCGGCGTTGCCCGAGTTGAAGTCGGTTTCCATTGCGGCCTGGCTCTTGGCCTGGGTGGCGTTCTTTCCCGTGTTCTTCGCCCTGTTACAAGGCCAGGATGTTCTGTTCCTCGTGCTGCTCTTTGCGGCGGTCTACGTTCTCCTGCAGCGCCACAGTGATATTGGGGCGGGTTGCTGCCTGGGCCTCGGCCTCTTCCGGTTTCACCTGGTGCTGCCCCTGGTCCTGATACTGCTTTGGCAGAAACGTGGCAAGACAATATTCGGATTCGTGATAACCGGAGCCGGCCTGGCCGCGATTTCGGTCGCCATTATCGGCTGGCAGGGAGCCTTGGCCTATCCCGGCCACGTCTGGCAACTGGAGCAGGACATGCAGCGGCATCAAACTGTCTTTCCTCTGCGCATGGCCAATGTCCGGGGATTGCTGGAAAATCTGCTGCCCCTCATTTCGAAGCCAGTGATTGCCGTCGCGGTCGCGGTCATTTCGCTGGCCCTGATTCTGTTCGCCGCCCGCAGATGCAAATGGAGGACGGCCAGCCGGACGGAATTCGATCTGAGTTTTTCACTCTGCATCGTGGTCACGCTGCTGGTGAGCTATCACACTTTACCCTACGACTTGAGCTTGCTGCTGTTACCCGTCGTTTTGACGATGCTCTATCTTTTCAGGAACCGGCACATGGGCCGGCCCAACATGGACCGGCGCAGCCGGCTCATGTTGATCATTCCTCCGGCTCTGTTGTTTTTCAGTCCGCTTCATATGTTCCTGGAAATGCGCACCAGCCGCTACAACCTGTTCGCGCTGGTGTTGTTGTTCTGGTGCTGGGCGCTGTTCAGAGAAATTGGCCGGCTCAAGCAGACGGAAGCTTCAGCCTCGTAGATGGTCCGGCCTTTCTTTGCGAACTTGACGGGGTTTCTTCGCGGCCTTTGCGGCTAAAGATTTTGACCGCAAAGTTCGCAAAGGCCGCAAAGAAAACCTCAACCCGCATAAGTTGTAACATGTACCGATTTTTGTTCCACCCGCGCGATTGCTCAAGGATTCCAGACTCGGGTTGCCTGTGGCGTTGCTGTTCGCCGGAAGCATGTGGTTCTACGTGCAGCAAGTGCTCATTCCCTACCAACAAACGGATGCCGCATACCACGGGCGGCCGCGGGGGAATCTCTCTGATCTTTATCCGCGCTGGCTGGGAGCGCGTGAATTGCTGTTGCATCATCGCGATCCCTACAGCCCGGAAATCACGCGGCAGATTCAAAGCGGATACTACGGGCGCGCCCTCGACCCTGATCGCGCGGAGGACCCCAAAGATCAGCAGGGCTTCGCGTATCCCGTCTATGTGGTTTTTCTCCTGGCGCCAACCATCAGCTTGCCATTTCCCGTAGTACAGGCCGGCTTTCGCTGGCTGCTCGTGATCCTGACCCTGGCCAGCGTGCCGCTGTGGTTACGGGTCTTGCGCTGGCGTCCTCCCAACACTGTCATCGCCGTGCTGGTGATACTGACGTTTGGCAGCTTTGCCGTGGTGCAGGGAATCAAGCTGCAGCAGTTGAGCCTGGTGGTAAGCGCGCTCATGGCGGCCGCCGCCGCCGCGCTGGTGGCCGGGCATTTGGCGCTCGCCGGGTTTCTGCTGGCTCTAGCCACCATCAAGCCGCAACTCGCTCTGCCCATGGCGGCGTGGTTGGTACTGTGGGCGATCAGCGACTGGCGTGAGCGCGGACGCTTTGTCTGGAGCCTGGGTTTGACCACCGCAGTCCTTCTCGCCGCGTCTGAGTTTCTCTTGCCAGGATGGATCGGCCGGTTTCGCGAAGCCGTCGCAGCTTATCGCCAGTACACGGGAGGTGCGGGTTCGCTGCTCGAAGTGTTGGTCACGCCGATACTGGGGAAAATAATTGCCTACCTGATCATGTTGACGGTCGCGATCACCGGCTGGCACGTCCGCCGCGCTCCCCGGGATTCTGCCGCCTTCAGCACCATGCTTGCTTTGCTCCTGGCCGTAACCCTCGTGATCGTGCCCACGTTCGCACCCTACAATCAGGTTCTTTTGCTGCCCGCGGTGTTTCTCATTGCCGCTTCATGGAGAAATCTCTGGGCCCGAAGCCGGCTCACTCGGGCCGCCTGCGCAGTCGGCATGCTGTTCGTGTTCTGGCCGTGGCTGGCATCCTGTGGCTTGATGCTGGGATCCCTGTTCCTGCCTGCGGCCTCGGTGCAACGCGTCTGGGCTGCTCCGCTGTATACGAGCCTGGCTATTCCGCTGGCGGTTTTGGGCCTGTTCACGATGCGTGCCAGCGACGCGCTGAAGGCCTCGCCTGCCGACCTTTCATCTTCGCTGAGACCATGACCGGGCGTTCGGCGTCGGCCTTGCATTGGGCCGCGATCATGTTAATCTTCTCGCAAGCTTCGCCCCACGGACGTTTCGGAGGCACAGCATGAACCTCAAAATCGAGAAACGCCTGGTCGACGGGGTGACGATAGTGTCGTGTCACGGTCGCATTATGTTCGGAGAAGAAGCCACTACTCTGCGCGACAACCTCAAGGAAGCCCTGAGCAAGACCCCCAAAATGGTGCTCAATCTAGCCGGCGTGACCTATATCGATAGCGGCGGCCTGGGGACGCTGGTAGGGGTCTTCTCGTCCGGTCGCGCGACAGGCGCCGATATCAAGCTCACGGGACTGGGCCAACGCTTGCGCGACGTGCTGCAGATTACGAAGTTGGCGACGGTTTTTGAAGTCTTTGACACGGAGGAGGAGGCGCTCGCTGCCCTGAGTCGCGGGGTGGCTTGAGCTTGTAGTTCGCACTCCTGCCTGCCGGAGTACATTTCTGTCGTTGTTATACGTTTAGGAGAGCAGGCAAGCGCCACATGGCTTTGCAACCCATCACGGGTCCGACCTCGTCACCGGGATCAGGGATTTTCCCCACTCTGGTTTTCGTGCAGGGGAACGACCAGCGCACCATCAATCTCGACCATACTCCGTTTACGGTCGGGCGCAAGGTCGATAAGGACCTGGTCATCGCCGATCCTCGCGTCTCCCGCGACCATGCCCTGATCACTTCGGAAGATGGACAGTTCTGCGTGGTGGACCAGGGCAGCAAGCATGGAACCTTCGTAAACGGCGAACGGGTGCAGCGCAAGACGCTGGAACGCAATGACCGCGTTGAGTTCGGTGTCCGCGACGTAGCTTACGTTATCTTCCATCCTCATCACGCCAGCTCCAATACCGCTCGGGAATTCCTGAGCCAGATTTCGGGGATCCAGATTTCCACCGACACCACCGATCTGGAGAAACTCACGCTCTTTCTGGAAGCGGCCCGCAAGCTGAACACTACCGGCGTGCTTGACGAAATCCTGGTGACCTTGCTGGATGCCACCTTGAAACTGACGCGCGCCGAGCGCGGCTACGTCTTCATGCGGGATGAAGAGGGAAACCTGCGCCTGGCCGCCGGACGTAATTCAAAGGGCGAACCTCTGCTGGATGACACCACGATCTCGCACTCCATTCTGGACGAAGGGGTCAAATCAAATTCCGAGTTTGTGATCACCGATACCAGCCAGTCGCTGGACCTCGCGGGGCGGCACAGCATTGTGGCCTACGACCTGCGCACCGTGATCTGCATTCCCTTGCGCAAGCCCCAGGTGCAGACCACGCGTGACGCGCAGGCGGCAGTACCCGCGGAAGGCTCGGCCGAGGTGATGGGCGCGCTGTATGTGGACTCGCGGTTCGCTTCGCGCGACATCTCAAGCGTAAGCAATGACATTTTGCGGGCCATCGCGACGGAAGCGGCCTCGCTGATCGAGAACGCTCGACTGGTGCAAGCCGAGGAGGCCTCCCGCCGCTATCAGCAGGAACTTGCCATCGCCGCATCCATTCAGCAGGGGCTGATGGCGGTCTCGATTCCTGAGGTTCCCTTTGCCCGCATGAAGGGCAAGAATCTGTCTTGCAAGGAAATCGGGGGCGACTTCTTCGATGCCGTCAATACCGAAGAAGGCCTCGCCGTGGTGCTGGCGGATGTCAGCGGGAAGGGAGTTTCGGCGGCGCTTCTGGCCAATACTCTGCAGGGAATGATCTATTCCCAGCTCACCGCTGGCATGCCGCTGATCGAGATCGTGGTGGCTGCGAACCGGTTTTTTACCCACAAGCACATCGGAGAAAAATACGCCACCATGATCATTGCCCGTCTCCGACGCGACGGAGAACTCGAGTACGTGAATTGCGGCCACGTGCCGCCCTTGCTGGTGTGTAACAAAGAGGTGATCCGGCCGCCGCATGGCAACTTGCCCGTCGGGTTGCTCGCCGACGCGACTTACGAAAGCGATCACGTCAGCTTGCATCCCGGCGATCGTCTGATTCTGGTCACCGACGGCGTGACCGAAGCGGAAAACGCCCGCGGCGACTTCTTCGAGGATTCCCGCCTGGAAGCAGTAGCGGGCAAGAGTAATTCGCTCGAAGATATTTTTGCCGCGGTGGCAAAC
>WNEZ01000863.1_pt1 | contig 24679 bp, 22 predicted proteins | sample 5400521 | NCBI WGS metagenome assembly WNEZ01 (sample SAMN13153339, study PRJNA577476) | soil metagenome | isolation source: 120 cm saprolite under Douglas fir tree site 2 hole 1 replicate 1 | place: USA:California | collected 2015-04-18
GCACGTTGAGATCGCCCGCCTGCCCTCCCTGCCCGCCCGGCCCGCCCTTCCCGCGAATGCGGATGGTCTGCCCGTCCGCGATGCCCTCCGGGATTTTCACTTTGATGCGACCGCCGTTCACGGTCAGGTCCATGGTCGCGCCGGTCACCGCTTCGCGAAATCCGATGGTGAGCTCGGCGTTGATATCGGAGCCACGCATCGGGATCTCCTCGAATTCGATACTGCCGGGACCGCCGCCGAAGAGATCGGAAAAAATGTCCGTGAAGCCGGCCGGTCCGGATGCGCGCCGACCCGGGCGGGTGCGACGTCCCCCGCCGGTGAATTGCGAAAAATCGAAGCCGGCGAAAGGATTTTGTCCGCCCCCGCCGAAGGCGAACGCTTCGCGGCCGAGGCGATCGTACTGTTCGCGCTTCTCTTTGTCGCTGAGCACCGCGTAGGCCTCGGAAATCTCTTTGAACTTGTTCTCGGCTTCCTTGTTGCCCTTGTTGCGATCGGGGTGGTGCTTCTTCGCCAGATTCCGATACGCCTTCTTGATCTCCTCTTCCGTCGCCGTTTTCTTGACGCCGAGGATCTCGTAATAGTCCTTTTCGGCCATGGCCGTGGAAAGTATAGGGTTCGGGCAACCGAATTGCTTCCGCGCTTCGGCGTAAAATCGACCGCCCATGTACGGCTCACTTGCCCGCCGAAACGTCCTGACAATGATCCTGGCCGGCGGCATGGGCGAGCGGCTCTATCCCCTCACGCGCGATCGCGCCAAGCCGGCTGTTCCGTTCGGGGGGCGCTATCGCATCATCGATTTCGTCATCAACAACTTCATCAACTCCGGTTTCCAGAAGCTGAAAGTGCTCACGCAGTTCAAATCGAACTCGCTGATCGAGCACATCACGCGGACGTGGCGCCTGGTTCCGGAGATCGGACAGTACGTCGATGTCGTTCCGGCGCAGATGCGCAAGGGCCCGTTCTGGTTTCGCGGAACTGCCGATGCCGTTTTTCAAAACCTCGAGCTGATCTTCGACGAGCAACCGGAGTACATCTGCGTCTTCGGCGGCGATCACATCTACAAGATGGATGTCAATCACATGTTGCAGGAGCATCTGGCCAACGATGCCGACCTGACCATCGCGACCATCCCCGTTTCGCTGGGCGAGGCGCATCACTTCGGGATCGTGGAGATCGACAGCGACTGGCGGGTCACCGGATTCGTCGAGAAGCCGAAAGAAGGAGCAAAGACCATCCCCGATCGGCCCGACATGGTCCTGGCGTCGATGGGCAATTACATCTTCAAAGCGAATGTCATGATCGACGTTTTGCAGCGCAACGCGCTGCGCGACGCGGCCCATGATTTTGGCAAAGAAATCATCCCGGCCATGTATCCGCGGATGAAGGTTTACGCGTACGACTTCGCCAAGAATTTCATTCCGGGTGAGGCGGAATACAACCGCGGCTATTGGCGCGATGTCGGAACGATCGAGTCGTACTACGCGGCCTGCCTCGATCTGGTATCGGTCACGCCGCTCTTCAATTTGTACAACATGCAATGGCCGATCGTGTCGGCGCCGATGAATCTGCCGCCCGCCAAGTTCGTGTTCGCGGACGCGCAGACGCAGCGGGTCGGCATTGCCACCGACTCGATGGTCTCCGACGGCGTGATCATCTCGGGCGGCACGATCAATCGCTGCGTGTTGCACCCTCGCGTGCGCGTGCATTCGTACACCGACATCGACGAATCGATCCTGATGGACGGCGTCGACGTCGGCCGTCACTCGAAAATCCGCCGAGCGATCATCGATAAAGGTGTCAAGATTCCGCCAAGCACGACCATCGGATACGACCCGGAATTCGATCGGCAGCACTTCACAGTCACCGAAACGGGAATCGTTGTTGTGCCCAAGGGCGCCGTGATCGAGGAAAAGGTGATGGCATGACGCCGGCCAAGGTGCGGCCCGATGGACGCGCGCCCGATCAGATGCGCCCGGTCATCATCACGCCCAACTTCACCAAGCACGCCGAAGGTTCGGTGCTGATCGACGTCGGCGACACGCGCGTGATCTGCACGGCCTCGGTGCAGGAAAAAGTTCCGCCATTTCTTTACAAAACGGGGCGCGGCTGGGTGACCGCGGAGTACGGAATGCTTCCGCGCGCGACCACCGAGCGCACGGAACGCGAGGCCGCGAGAGGAAAACAGGGCGGCCGCACCATGGAGATTCAGCGCCTCATCGGCCGCTCGCTCCGCGCCGCGATCAATCCGGAATTTCTGGGGGAGCGCACGGTGTGGATCGACTGCGATGTCATCCAGGCCGACGGCGGCACGCGCACCGCCTCGATCACCGGCGCGTTCGTCGCGCTGACGCTGGCGTTAGGCCGCCTCTACATCGATGGCAACCTGGTGAGCTGGCCCGTCAGCTCCTTCGTCGCCGCTGTCTCGGTCGGTATCCTCGGCGGCATTCCGACGCTCGATCTGAATTACGAAGAGGATTCGAAAGCCGGCGTTGACATGAACGTCGTCGCCACCGATAAAGCACGCCTGGTGGAGCTGCAGGGAACCGGCGAGACAGCCACCTTCACGGAAGAAGAGATGAACGCCATGCTCGCTCTCGCCAGGAGCGGCATCGCGCAGTTGATCGAAAAACAGCGCGAGGCTCTCGCCCCGGTCCTCGCCCGCGTCGATACCATGGCGCGCGAACGCCTCAACCGGAAATTTCGTTGACGTAAATCAAGCCGCCGCGAATTCCGAACGGATAACGCGCGATCACGCGATATCCCTTCAGCGGCTCGAACGCGATGACGAATCGGCGCGGCCCGAGACCGAATTGACGGATGCGCCGCCAGCGCTGATCTTTATTCGCCATCTCGTAGTAGCTCCACACCTCCGCGCCGCCGTCGATCTGCTCGAGCGGAATCCTCCGCGCCCGCAAATCCTCGAAGGCTCTCCATCTGGCGCGATTCCAGGCGTGGTACTCCGCGACGAAGAACGTGCTGAAAATAGCGACGATCATTAGTGATGTCATGGCGACGATCTTCGCGCGTTCCCACGGAATGACGAGAGCCAGAAAGATGACCAGCGACCACGCCGAATCGAGCGCATAGCGGTCGACATAGAGACCCGATCCGAGCAGCGCCACAGTTCCGGCGAGTGCGGTGCCGATCGAGAGCTGGGTAGCGACGCCCCTCACCCCGTCCCTCTCCCCGCAAGCGGGGAGAGGGTGCTCGGCGGGAGGGCCCTCGCCCCGCGCAGCGGCGAGAGGGTGGTCGGCGGGAGGGCCCTCGCCCCGCGCAGCGGCGAGAGGGTGGTCGGCGGGAGGGCCCTCGCCCCGCGCAGCGGGGAGAGGGTGGTCCCGCGGAGCGGGACCGGGTGAGGGGCACACCAGCAACGCCGCAAGGACAACACTGGCGTACGTCAGCACCAGACGCGCCGCGTACGGCAACACGAACGGAAATGTCCCAGCCAGCGTCTGCGAGCCGAGGCCGAAGTTGACCAGGATGTTGCCGGCAAAGATGTCGCAGCAAAACGGGTTCGCGAAATACGGCATCGGATGACCCACGCCGATCAGCGCCTGAACGCGGGCAAAGATCAGCAACGCGACCGCGGCGAGAATCACCAGACGCGCGCGGGTGCGTCGCATGAAGGCCAGCGGCGCGACCAGCGGCAGAAAAAAGAGCGCGCTGTTCTGGGCATTGAAGACGAACCAGTGATACGCGACTTCGAGAAATTGAGGCAATCGGAACGACGACTCGCCCCACATCCGATAGTGCACCGCGAATTCCTCCGGAGATCCCGAAAGCCAGTCGCGTTTGAAAAAGAAAAGCGCCGCGAAAACCGCGAAGGTTGCGCCGATGGCCGCCGCATCTTTGAATCGACGGCGCCACAGCGCAATGGCGAACGGCGCAACGAGATTGATGACGCCGGTCTGGCGCACGAACCACGAAACGATGGCCGCCATGCAGCCTGCGACGACCCAGCTACGGCGATCTTCATCGATTCCGCGAAGAAAACAGTACATCGCCACCGCCGACGCGCACACAAAGGGCACCTCGGTCATGTACGTGCACGACGCCCACAGGAAGATGGGATGGAACGCGAAGGCCAGCGTGGCGATGACGCGCGGCGTCCGCGCCACGCCGGCGCGCGACAACAGGCGATGGATCACGATGATCGTCACCGCCGCCAGCGCGAGCGTCGAGAAGCGAAGAACGCGAAACGATTCGCCGAAAACCCACGTCCACAGCGCGCCCCAGACGACCTGGGCGCGAAGGCTCACGGCCGTGAAGTGCGTGAATGTGAAATGACCGGTGCGCGCGAAATTCCAGGTCGCGATCGCGAAGTCCCAGTCATCGCCGAGAGGAAAGTTGCCGCGCGGATCGATGAGAATGATCGCCACGGCCCAGACCGCGAGGATGCCCGCCAGCTCGATGATGTCGCGACGGCGCATCACTGCCTTTTCACGATCAAAACATTCCCACGATGCAGTCCGAACCAACCTTGAAATGGAAAGCGCGCCATCACAACATGACCAGGAAGTGGCCCGAACGTGATCCCATACGTTCGCGGCGGGCGGAACATCGTCCGCTTTCGGGCCTGGTCGCGGTTCATGTGCGAGACTTCGTACAAGTTCGTCGGCTCGCTTCCGCCATCGATGTCAGTGACCGGAACGCCGCGGGCGCGAAGCGAGTTGTAGGCGTCCCATCGTGCACGATTCCATGCAAAATATTCACGCACAGATAACGTACCAAATATTGCCACGCCCAGCAGCACGATCACGGCAATCGTTCGCGCCGCCCGCTTCTCCCACGGCACGATGAGCGGCAGCGCGATCCCGAGACTCCACGCCGAGTCGAGTGAATATCGATCGCTGTAAAAACCCGATCCGATCAGCGCCGCCGTTCCGACCAGCGCGAGCGTGACCGCCATCAGCGAGAGCAGACTGCTTCGCTTGAACACATGCGCCACCAGCAGCGCGCCCGCGATCACGCTCAGGTACGTGACGATCAGATTGCCGGCATGGGTCAGATGAAATGGATACGCGCGCTGCAGCGTCCAGACGTCGATCAGCGTGGGCGGGCCGAGTCCGAGGTCGATGAACAGATTTCCCTGGAGGATGTCCTCTTGCGATCTGAACGCGAAGTACGGCATGGCGATGCCGAGGTTCAGGAGATACTGGACGCGGAAGAGGAGGAAGATCCCGATCGCGAGCTCCTGCCATTTGCGTCGCAACAAAATCAGTGGCGCCACCAGCGGGAGAAAAAAGAGTCCGGCATTCTGAATGTTGAAGACGCCGTAGTGATCGGCCAGCGTGATCATGTCCGGCACTCGGAAAGACGTCTCGTGCCAGACTTTGTAATGTGACGCGAATTCCGCCGGCGAGCCGGACAGCCACTCCGGCCGGACCAGGAAGACGAGCGCGATCACCGCGCCGGCGGCGACGAAAATCGGCGCGAAGCGCCTCCGCACAAAAAGCACGACCATCAGCGGCGCGACGATATTGATCACGCCAGTCTGCCGGATGAAGCACGACACCATGGCCGCGCAACATCCGAGCGCGATCAGAGCGGCGTTCTCGTTCGCGACTCCGCGCCAGATCAACAGGAACGCGACCGCCGAGGCGCAAACGAACGGCACCTCGGTCATGTAGGTGCACGATGACCACAGAAAGAGCGGATGAAACGCAAAGGCCAGCGTTCCGACGATCCGTGCGATTCGCGGGATTTCTGCGCGGCGAAAAATCTCGTGGATGACAACGATGGTGATCGCCGCCAGAGCGAGCGTCGACGCGCGCAGCACCTCGAATGACTCGCCGAACAGCCGTGTCCAGGCCGCGCCCCACAACACCATCGCGCGCAGGCTGACGGCCGTGAAGGGCGTGAAGTGAAAATGTCCCGTGCGCGCGAAGTTCCAGGTCGCGATCGCGAAGTCCCAATCGTCGAGCAGCGGAAAATCGCCGCGCGGATGGATCAGCGCGACCGCCGCCGCCCACACGCCCAGCACGATGGCAAGGTCCGCCCACCGCCCACCCGGTTGGGATGTTGGAATGTTGGGATGAGCGTCCCCCGGGTCTAACATCGCGGGGTGCGAACCTCCCAACATCCTCACATCCTAACCGGGTGGGTGGTGGGTGCGTGAGCGTCGCCGACCGCCAGCTGGCCTTCTGGCTCTTTCTGCTGACGTTCGTCACCTACGCCTATTTCCAGGCCGGCGGCGGGTGGAATCAGAACTCGCAATTCGATCTGACCCGCGCCATGGTCGAGCGTCACACCTTCGCGATCGACGCGTACGCCTCAAACACCGGCGACGTTTCGCGCGCCGGCGGTCACGTCTACTCGAACAAATCGCCGGCGCTTTCGTGGATGGCCGCCATTCCGTACTCGATTCTGTACGCGGCCAATCCCGGCGACTCGATCGAAGCGATCATCCTCAACACGTACATCCTGACGGTGTTGTGCGTCGCTCTTCCCGGCGCGCTCATTCCGTGGATGCTTTATCGCCTGGCGCGACGCAAAGGATTCAGCGCACCTTGGTCCGCGACAGTTGCGGTGACGGCAGCGCTGGCGACACAGCTCCTCCCCTACTCCACGATTTTCATGTTGCACGTGCCGAGCGGCGCGTTGCTTTTGTTCGCGCTGACATCCGAGCGGCGCACACTCGCCGGATTCGCGGCCGGCCTGGCCACGGCGATGAACTATCTATGCGCACCTGCGCTGATCATCCTGGCCATCACGCGCAGAGTCAGATTCGTCGCCGGCGCGATCGCGCCGCTGCTGTTTCTGGCGATCTATCAGAAAATCTGCTTCGGAAGCTTTCTAACCCTGAGCCTCGCGCACGAGGACCAACGGTTCCTCACCAAGGGGGCCGCATTCGGCATCTTTGGTATCCCCAGCCTCGACGCCATCCTCGGCATCAGCGTATCGGCGTATCGCGGGCTTTTCTATTTCGCGCCCGTTCTGGTCATGGCCATCGGCGGCGCGATCCTCTGGTTTCGCGATCGCGATGATCGTGGCGATGTGATCTCAATCGTCTTGATCTTCGCAATCTTCTTCGCGATCAATGCATCTTTCAATGGATGGGAAGGCGGATTCGGCATCGGCGGGCGGTATCTCGTGCCGGCGATTCCGTTGCTGGCGCTGTTGATGCTTCGGTGTCGCGGATGGTTGCGTCCCATGCTGGTCGGCCTGGCGGCGATTTCGTTCGCGATCAACTTCGCGGCGGTGGCCGTCGATCCACAGCCGTCGGGATCCATTCCGCGCCCGCTGACGCAATACATCGTCCCGCTGCTGATCCACGGAGGGTTCTCGCCGAGCGTGCCCATCACGCCGCCGTGGAGTGCGGCGACCTTCACGGGACACACATCCGTGAACCGCATGACCTTCGACGAAGCGATCGTTTTTCAACGCCACCCGCCCGGCTCCAACGCCTCGGAGTGGGCCAGCTTCAACCTGGGCGAGCCGCTGTTCGGAGCGGGCGACGCGCGCTCGCTCATTCCGATCGCGCTGGTGATTCTCGTCGGAATCAGCGCGGTAGTATGGAAGGCACGATCAATAGAGCGAACATGACAGGAGTGCACCGGTCGAGTCTGGCCACGATCGCCGCGGTCACTGTCACGGCGTACGCGCTGTGCGATCTCGTCCACGAAGTCCTGGGACATGCGCTCGCAGCGCTGCTGGTTCCCGGCGTGCGGATCGTGTCACTCAGCACGGTCGCGCTCCAGACGACCGGCAGCAGCAGAACCGTCGCCGCGGCTGGAACGATCGCCAATCTTGTTGCGGGAGCTGTCGCGCTGGCAGCCTTCCATGGTCGCACTCGCCTTTCGCCATCTGCATATTTTCTTTGGCTCTTCGGAGCGCTGAACTTGCTCAATGGCTCGGGTTATCCGCTCTATTCGGCGATACTCGGATCCGGCGATTGGGCCGCGGTTGTTCGAGGACTGCAGCCCGCGGTTATGTGGCGCGTGGCATTAGCGATCATTGGAGTCGGAACCTATGCCGCGGTGGTCGTGCTGTCTGCGAACGCGCTCGCGCGAGCGGTCGAAAAAGAACTCGTTGCGCTACCCGATGTTCCGCGCCTGGCATTTCCTGCCTATATCATCGGTGGGGCATTTCTTCTTCTGGCGTCCGCGTTCAATCCAATCAGCCCAACTTTGATTTTGACATCAGGACTGGCCAGCGGTTTCGGAGCGATGGCGGGCCTTACGGCAATTCCGGCCATCGTTGAGCGAAGAGTCAGTGGAGATCAAAAGGGCGGAGCCGTGATTTCGCCGAGCACTGGTTGGGTCGCGACCGGACTCGTCGTCGGAGTGATGTTCGTCGGCGTGGTCGGGCCCGGGATTCGCTTCTGAGCCGCCCGCGTTCGTCGTAATCGGATGAAAAGCGGGATCAATATCTGCCGCAGAGGAGAGCCTGTGAAAAGCGCTTTGATCGTCATGGTCCTCGCAGATGCACTCACGGGAACGTGGATCCTCAATCGCGGAAGGACGCACTACGGCGGCGGTGCCGATGTGAGACAGCGTGAAACGATGACGTGTGAATCGGAGCGACATCACGTGCGATGCACCATCAACAGCAAACGATCGGATGGCCGAACGCTTGTGGGACGTTTCGCAGCCGGATACGACGGAAAGCCGGGCGTGGCAACCGGGATTCCTGATGTCGACAGCGTCAGCCTTCGTGGTGTGGACGATCATCTAGCCGACGCCACGTTCAACTTTAAAGGCAAGCCTGTCTTCGGGTATCGAATGATCAAGACGGATGACGAACATTCGCTGATCATCGTCGCGGTCGATCCAATGACTCGGAAGGTCTTGAACAGCGTCGTCGTCTACGACCGCAAGTGACCGCGCCGCCGAACCGAGATCACGATCAACGCGGCGATCGTGAGCAGCGACGCCGTCAGGCCGACGTAGAACGAAGCCGGAAAATAGAAAACGCGAATGTCCCAATCGCCGGGCGGAAGTGTGAAGCCGAGGAATGCGCCGTTGACCGGCAGCGGATCGACGGAGCGGCCGTTCCGACGAATCTGCCATCCCGGCCAGATGGGCTGACTGCTCACGATGAGGGTGTATCTCGGAGCGTGCACGCGCATTCGAAAATCTGTTGCCGACGAATCGATGATGGTCAGCTTCGCTTCGGGCGCATTCAAGGGCCGCGGCGCGAGCAGATCCTGCCGCATGCGATCGCTTTCCACCGGCAGTGTCTTCACGACGCCGGTGTGCGCCCAATCGTTTTCGGTGACCAGGCGCCGCGCGAAGTAGTCACCTTTGAACTCGAGCAAAACGTTGCGGGCGGGATAGAACCGCGGCAAGACGTCGCGATTCTCGAAGATGCGGCCGTCGTTCGCGTCGTAAATCGCGGTGTAGCGCTGGCTGTCGTTCAGCTCCACACCGCGGCTGGTGACGATGTACTTCACATTGAGAAAATCGAGAAGGCGTGTGTCGGTGTTTTCCCACTTCGCGAAGTAATCGGCGGTGTTGTATCCCGTCACCACCCGAAGGACGCCCAGGTAGCGGCCGTTGGCCATGGGGTCATGGGCGCGGACGTCTTCGAATCCGTAGATCGCCTGCGCGTTCGGAAAAAGTGCGGGACCCAAGCCGACCACCCGGAATGGCGCGCTGCGCGGCGTTCTTTTGACGATGTCCTTCAATCGGTCGATCAGCGGAGTGTTCGGATAACTGCGCTCTTCCGGCAGCACCGGATTCCATCCGCTCGATGCTTCCCAAAGCTCCGAGACCACCGCCACCAGCACCATCATTGCGACCAAGGGCCGAGCGCGCGCCGGCAGGAGAAATAGAATCGAGACCGCGATCACCACCAGGCTGGGAAGGATCGCGAGCATGGCGGTGTCTTTTCGGGCGGCGTTGGGAAACGGCATCCGCATCATCAGATAGAGGAGCATGGAGGCCGTGATGGCCATCCCGGCGAACAGATAGGCAGGCCGTTCGCGCAACGTCACGTCGATGATGGCGGCGGTCATGGCCGCGAGCAGCCAGCACAACAACAGCCGCAGCCGTGCGTTGGCTGCCAGCGCGAAGGCGAAGTGAAAAACCTGACTGACCACCGGCCAGCCCAGGATGATGCCGAGGATGATGGGCGTGGCGACCACGAAGAAAAACTCGGGATCGCGCCAGCGGCGCCGCACGATCGCGCGAATCAGCAATCCGAACCATGCCGCCACGCCCAGGACACCGGCGAATCCGGTGATCGACTCGGCAACCTCCGGTCCCCACGCTTTCTCGAACGGGACGTGGCCGAAGAAATGCGGCTGAAAGAGGATGACCATGGAGGGAAAGTCGGAGTAGTAGCCGATGACGTTGGGATGGACTTGCAGCTCCTGATACCTCTTCGATTTGCGCAGGGCCTCGGCAAACGGCGCCAGGAATGGCGATGCGATGACCGCGGCCAGCGCGACCGCGGCAATGAAGATTCCGATCTGGCGCAGAGAAATCAAACGTTGAATCAAGACAAAGATCAAATACAGCACGACCAGAAAAAAGATATGCGCGACGGTCTCCGGATGTCCGCCTAACAACATCACCGACCACACCGCGATGGTCGCGACGAAGCGCGTCCACGTCACGCGCTCGATGAGCAGATCGAGCGTCAGAAAGGCGGCCGGAAGAAACGCGCCGACCGTGACCAGCGGAAAGTGCAGCCAGGTCTGCACGAAGGTGCAGTAGCCGAAGCAGATCGCGCCGAAGGCGCTCGCCAATTCGCTCCACCGGCGCCGGCAGAAGGCGTACATGAACGACATCGCGATCAGGATCTTCATGGCCGCTTCGGCGGTGAAGGATTGGCCTAACGGAAGCGGAAGCGCGAGGAATCGGAGCGGTGAAAGACCGGAGCTCTGTCCGTTCGCCAGCAGCGGATATCCCGCTCCCGACAGCGCGTTCCACAGCGGAAAGTGCATCGATTTCCACGCCTCGCGCACCTGATGCGCCCACGGCACAATCTGCATCACGATGTCGTTGAGCTCGAAGTTTTCGGCGCGATGACTTCGAATGGCGGCCGACCACGGTGGCAGTTGCTGGACGATGTCGACCGGAATGTTGACGTATGGTCCGGTCAGCGGACGCCACAGAAAAATGAGGACCAGGGCGTAGAAAAGGCCGGCCATGCGCCAGGGAAAGTTGCTTCCCCATCGGCGCGCCAGCCACACCGCGAGCGCGTACTGCACGGCGACGTGGAACCAGGTCGAATTCATCGCGGCGCGGATGATAGCAACCGCCTCCAGAGCCGTTGTGCGCGCTCGAAGGCGTTGGCGTCTCCCGCCAGAATTTCCTTCGCGATCTTCGCGACCGCATCGGCGTGCGGCCCGACGCGATCGCTGTTTGCTTTCAGAACCGGCATCCACACCGACGCGTCGCTTCCCGCCAGTCGAAGAAAGGTACGCAGTCCGCTTCCGACGAAGCGTTCTTCCACCCCATGCTGCTCCAGGTAGGCCGCCAGCGCCGTCGAGAGCAGCTGTGGAAGATGACTCGTTAGCGCCACGGCGGCGTCGTGTTCGTCGGCGGTGACGATCTCCGCTCGCGCGCTACACTCCCCGATCATCCGGGTGACCAGCGCATCTTCGCGATCGACGAACCACGAGCATCCGCGAAACAGATCGCCGCGTGCGGACGCCAGACCGCGCTGGTGCGAGCCGGCCAGCGGATGGCCCGCGATGAAGTTCTGGCCGCCGACCTCGCGAAGTGGAGACATCACGCTGCAGGCGCTGGTAGTCCTGAGTCCTGGGTCCTGAGTCCTGAGTAGCTTCACGGCCGCATCGACGGGCGTCGCCAGAATGATGAGATCCGCATCGCCTAACACATCCAGTTTTTCGTCGGCGGCCTTGGCGCGGCGCGCAGCGTCGAGGGTGACATTCGGGTCGAGGAACGCCACTCGCCAGCCGCGCGCTCGTAAGGCGATGCCGATCGAACCGCCGATCAACCCGAGTCCGGCGATGAGCGCGCGCGGCGCAGACTGCATCAGGGAGCCATCAGGATGATCGTGCGATCGACCACCTGCGAGTTGATGACGTCGAAATACGGACGCTGGATGGTGACGCGCGGGCGGTTCATCTTCGATTCGATTTCCACCGCGCGATATTTTCCCTGCGCCTTCGTGACATCGACGTTGACGTTGAGCTTCTTCAGAAGCGGCTCGATGGCTTTCAGATCCGCTGCCAGGTCGCCATTCCGATAGTAGGCCGCCGGCTTGGCGGCGCTGAGATTGTTGGTGGCATCCACAGCGACCCTCGAATATCCATAGGCGTTGGCGTAGAAGTTCGCGACCGCGTCCAGCGGCGCTTCGGTGTCGTAGATCGCGATCGGCGGCGGGGTTTCATTGGGCTTGGTGGCCGCGGCCGCGCGCTTGTCAAGCTCGGTGAGCTGCGCCAGGTATCGCGAGCCGGGATAGACCGTGAACGTGAATGTGGCCGGCTCGTCGGCCTCGCCTGATTTTTCCTTTCTGCATCCAGGGAGCGCCGCCGCCAACATCATGACCATGGCTGCCGCGCGTGAAAATTTCGACATCTTCCCTCCGACCGGTCAATTTATCATGACGACCGATGCGCGCTCGATCGCTTGCCGCAATCCTGGCGCTGGTGATCGTCGCGATCGCGGTGCACCTCACCGCTCTGGGCGGATGGTGGCTTTACGACGATCCGCAACTTCTGATCGAGTCCATCCAGCAGCCGCTGCGCGGCGTCTTTTTCGATCCCTCCGAATACACCCACCTGGCGGCGCACACGTTCTCGCCGATGCAGCTGGCGTCGTTCAAGGTCGATCTCTTTCTGCACGGCCTCGATCCGAAGTTGTTCTACTTCCATCAACTCCTCGCCTTGACCCTCGCGGCGATACTCCTCTACCTGCTGCTGCGCCACTACGTGCCCGGCTTATACGCAGCACTCGGCTCGGCCGTCTTCCTCACCACGTGGGCCGCGGTCTACGCAGCGCGAACATTGATGATCCGGCATTACGTCGAGGGACTCGTCTTCGCGCTGGCGGCCATGCTGGCCTGGCGCCGCGGCGGGCGGTGGACGATGGCGGCATCCGCGCTTTATTTGCTGGCCATGCTTTCGAAGGAGGTCTACGCGACCATCCCCCTCCTTTTCTTCTGTCAATCGCGATACGAAAGAAGGCCGTGGCGGGAGCTCATCGGACCTGTGATGGCAGGCATCGTCTTTCTCGGGTGGCGCTGGTACATGACCGGCCTGATCGGCGGGTACGCCTCCGAAATCCGCAACCAGGAGGTTACGCATTTGCCGTACGCGCTGTGGATTCACATCGCCGGTCCGGCGCCGGTGTGGGCGTTCGTGGTGTGGGCCGCTTGCATCGTCACCGCGCTTACCATGTTCATGTGGAGGCACCGCGGACGCGCTGTCGCTTTGGTGGTGGTCGCGCTGATCGCGATGATCCTGCCGATTCTGCCGGTGGCATCGAACTTCGAATGGCGTTACAGCTTTGCGTTCGTCGCGTTCCTGGTCGCGCTTTTGACGATCGCTCTCGGCACGTCACGACAGCGATGGACGATTGCAGTGTTAAGCGCTCTTTTCATCACCACCGCCTTCTCGTCGATTCGTCAGCGGGCGTACTACGAAGCGCTGACGCGCAAAGGCATCGAGCAGGAAGGCCGTTACATCTGGACGCAGCCGATACACGCCCCCTCCCTCGCCGCCCGCGCGCCCGCCTGGTACCTCGGCGGCCTGGCCTGGTTGCGAAAACAGCAGGGCCACGGCGACGGTCCGCAAGCGCTCTACTCGCAATACGCCATCACGGTCGGCATGCACGACCCGTCCCGCATCGTCACGATCGAGAATGGTCGCGTGGTACCGCTCGCGAGCACGGGGCTGTACGGAACGCCTGCCCAATGGCAGGCAGCGCGCACGCGTCTCGATCCGACTGCGCCGCTGACCATCGAGTTCGCGCTCCGCGATCACGACGCGCAATGGCGACTCGGGCCGCCGGCCGCGCGCTTCGTCTTTCTGACCACGCCCGGCTACAGCGCGATCCCGCTTCCGCCGGCGGGTAAGCAACGCGTGCCCGCCGCGCGCGAGCAGCAGTTCTTCAGAATCGTTCGCGAAGAAGCGGGCGGTCGCTGGACTGTTTCGCCGGTGTTGCCCGTGCCGGCCGAGGGGAAGGTGACGGTGTGGAGGAGCTATTGAATGTGCAGGTACTGCTGAATGGTCATTCCGACCACTTCCTCGAATCGCTGCCCGTACGACTTGATCGCGCCGGAGGGCTCGTCGAGGAAAACGCGCTCGACCCGAAAGAGCGGAACGAACATTGTGATCAGGTCGAGGCTCGGCTCGTCCGCGCGCGCGAGCTGGCGCATCCAGTCCTCGAACGCATCGAGGTTGATCGCGCGCATGGTGATCCCTGCCGGCGTGATCGAGAGCAGGATGCCGAAGAATTTCTCCTTCGGATTCACGAGATTGATGATCACCGACGCCGAGGGTTCGAAGCCGTCGATCATTGCACCACTTCGCTCAGCTCGATCAGGACGCCGTTCCCCGCCGATGGATGGAGGAACGCCACGCGGCATCCGTCCGCGCCCGGCACCGGGGCGTCGTGGATCAGGCGATATCCCTCGCTTTGCAGTTTTTCGAGATGCCATTCCAGATTCGTGACACGAAAGCAGATGTGGTGGATTCCCTCGCCCCGCTTCTCGATGAATCTTCCGACGGGCGAATCCTCCGACAGCGGCTCGAGCAATTCCAGATTCGCCTCGCCAACGCGGATGAAGGCAGTCTTCACTCCCTGCGATTCGACGGTTTCGACGCGATCGATGGATAGGCCCAGCGCAGAGTAGATGCGCGCGGTTTCGATGGAGCGAACCGCGATGCCGATGTGATCGAGTACCGGTTTGATCATCAGACGCCGCGCGCCTCCGCGCCCCAGATGTGCTTGTGCAATTGCGTCTGCAGGCGGGCCGGAAGGCGATCGGCCAGCATCCATTCTGCCAGTGTTTTCAAATCCAGCTCGCCCCACACCGGCGAGAGTAGGACCGTCCAGCGGTTCAGGTTGCGCTCGTCGATCACCTTTCGCGCCCAATCGTAGTCTTCGCGATCGGCGATGACGAACTTGATCTCGTCACTCGGCTTCAGAAGCTGCAGATTTTCCCAGCGATTCCTGGCGGCCTCTCCAGAGCCTGGACACTTGATGTCAATGATGATCGTAGACCTTTTATCGACCGGCGCGATGTCGATCGAACCGGATGTCTCGATCAGAACCTCCAGCCCTTCGTCGCACAATCGCTTAATCAGATCGAGCGCTTCCTTCTGCGCCAGCGGCTCCCCGCCAGTGATCTCGACCAGGTTGCATCCGTAATCCTTGACTTGCTTCACGACGTCGTCGATGGCCATGTGCTCGCCGCCGGTAAAGGTGTATTCGGAGTCACACCAGCGGCAGCGCAGATTGCAGCCGGTCAGCCGCACGAATGCGCACGGGCGCCCGGCGTGGCTGGACTCGCCCTGGATGGAGTGGAAGATTTCGGTGACGCGGAGCATCTCTCGGAGGGATGAAGGATGAGGGATGAGGGATGAATTCCCGAATTCGCGTCCGCCCTCAGCCCTCATCCCTCAGCCCTCGTAAATCGTCGGATCAGGCACGCCAGCCTCGGAGAATCCCCTTCGCCTCAAGAGGCACGAGTCGCAATGCCCGCACGCCCGCCCCTCCCGATCGGGGTCGTAGCAGGAGTGCGTGAGCGAATAGTCGAGGCCGAGGTCGATGCCGCGGCGGATGATGTGGGCTTTGGTCAGGTTGATCAGCGGCGTGACGAGACGCGGGCGGCCGCGCTCGGTCCCGCTTTTCGTTCCTCGCAGAATCACCTGCCGGAAAGCGTCCATGAACTCGGGGCGGCAATCGGGATAGCCGCTGTAGTCGATCGCGTTCACCCCCATCCATATTTCGTCGGCGGCACGCGACTCAGCGAGCCCGAGCGCCAACGCAAGAAAAATCGTGTTGCGAGCCGGCACGTACGTGACCGGGATGCCGGGTGCGCCGACGGCGTCCTTGGGCACCGCGATGTTGTCGGTGAGCGCGCTCGCGCCGAAAAGGCGGAGGTCGATCGGATAGACGACGTGCTCGACGACGCGCATCGCTTTCGCGACATTCCGCGCGGCCGCCAGCTCGATCTCGTGACGTTGTCCGTAAGCGAACGACAAGGCAATGCAATCGCGACCATCGTGCTTCGCGATGGCGAGAACGGTGGCGGAATCGAGTCCACCAGACAGCAAAACGACGGCTTTCATCGCTGCGGTATGCTACCCCGCCGTGTCCGAGCTCAGCGTTTACGAAGTTCTCAACCGCAAGCGGCGCGGCGAAGCGCTCGAGCCGGGCATCATCGAGGAATTCATCAAGCGCTACACCTCCGGCAGCGTCCCCGATTACCAGATGTCAGCGCTGTTGATGGCCATAGCGATCAACGGCATGAGCGGAGTGGAGATGGCGACGCTGACGCAGGCGATGCTGCGCTCCGGCGAGCAGTGGCACCTGCGCGATCAGTACGACTTCATCGCCGACAAACATTCGACCGGCGGCGTGGGCGACAAAGTCTCGCTCGTTCTTTCGCCGTGGGTCGCGGCGTGCGGCGTGAAGATCGGCATGCTCTCCGGCCGCGGACTCGGTCACACCGGAGGGACGCTCGACAAGCTCGAAGCAATTTCCGGATTCAACGCGCGGCTTTCCCGAAAGGACTTTGAACGCTGCATCGCCGATGTCGGATGTGTGATCTCGACGTCGACGGAGGGAATCGCGCCGGCGGACAAGAAGATCTACGCCCTCCGCGACGTCACCGGCACCGTCGAGTCGCTGCCGCTGATCACGGCGTCGATCATGTCGAAGAAGCTCGCCATGGGAGCGTCGGCCCTGATTCTCGATGTCAAAACAGGCAGCGGCGCGTTCATGCGCAAATACGAAGACTCCAAGGCGCTCGCCAAGAGCCTCATCGCGGCCGCGGAAGGATCGGGAACGCGGGTGGAGGCGCTGATCACCGACATGGATCGCCCGCTCGGTGTGGCCGCCGGGAACGCCAATGAGATCGCGGAGACGCTCGACGTCCTGGCCGGAAAAGGTCCCCAGGATGTCGAGGAGGTCACGCGCGCGCAAGCGGTGCGCGTCCTGGTGATGTCGAAAAAATTCGACGAGGCATCAGCAAAAAAAACTCTCGAGGATGCCCTGCGCTCCGGGCGCGCGCTGCAACACGCGCACAAATGGATCGCGGCACAGGGCGGAAACGCGTCGAAGCTTCCCCAGCCTCGGGAGACCATCGAGGTGAAGGCGCCGAGCAGCGGCTACATCACCTTCATCGACACCTACCAGGCCGGCATGTTCACCGTCGAGCTCGGCGCCGGCCGCAAGAAGGCTGACGACCTCATCGATTACGCCGCAGGCATCATGTTCGATCGCAAGAGCGGCGATCCGGTCCGCGCCGGCGAGACGATCGCGCGCATTCAGCTCGGCAGCGGCAAAGGCGACCCGGAAGAGCTTCGCAAACGATTCCTCTCCTTCGTCCAGTTCGGCGATCGACCGGCGGCTTCTCGACCGTTAGTTCACGAACATTTGAAGTAGGGATGAGGGATGACATCGATCGACTTCGTCGCCGCACGCTGGATTTTGCGCTGCGCGTGACTCGAATGTACCGGTCGCTGCCGGCCGATAAAGTCGCCGACGCTCTCGGTTATCAAGCATTCCGCGCCGGAACATCCGTGGGAGCGCAATATCGCGAGGCGTGCCGAAGCCGTTCCGACGCAGAATTGATCAGCAAACTCGAATCGACTCTGCAGGAGCTGGACGAAACGAGCTACTGGCTCGAACTTCTGGTTCAGTCTGAGTCTCTGCCGAGTCGCCGAATGGGACCATTGATGCGAGAGGCTGACGAGCTGACTCGCATGATCGTGACGGCCGTCAAAAACATTAAACGACGACGACGCCCGCATTGACCATTCATCCCTCATCCCTCATCCTTCATCCCTAAAATGGCGAGAGCCATCGTCCTCGTCTGCGATTCCCTCGGCGTCGGCGAGTTGCCGGATGCAAAAGATTTCGGCGATGAAGGCTCCAACACGCTCGGGCATGTGCTCGAGAGTCAGCATCCGAAGCTGCCGAACCTGACGCGACTCGGCCTGCTGCACACGCTGCCCAGGCCGGCCAGCGATGAGCGGCCCCAAAGCGCGTTCGGCCGGATGGCGGAAATCAGCGCCGGCAAGGACACCACCACCGGGCATTGGGAGATGATGGGACTCATCGTCAAAGATCCGTTCCGCACCTATCCGCATGGATTTCCGAAGGACGTGATCGCGGAATACGAGCGTCGCATCGGTCGAAAAACGCTGGGAAACAAGCCGGCGTCGGGCACGGTGATCCTTGACGAGCTCGGCGAAGAGCAGATGCGAACCGGATTTCCGATCGTCTACACATCGGCCGATTCGGTGTTTCAGGTCGCGGGGCACGAGGAAGTGATTCCGGTCCAGGAACTGTGGAACATTTGCGCGATCGCTCGCGAGCTGATGCGCGGCCAGCACAACGTCGGACGCATCATCGCGCGGCCATTCGTCGGCACGGGACGCGGTCACTTCAAACGGACCGCGAATCGCAAGGACTTTTCCGTGCGGCCGACCGGCGAGACGGTCGTCGAGCGCGCACACAGGTCCGGCAGGCGGGTCATCGGCCTTGGAAAAATCGCGGACATCTTCGATCGGGTCGGCATCGACCAGGAAATTCGCACCGAGTCGAACTCCGACGGCATGCGCAAGACAATTGACCTCGTGAAAGAATCGGACGCCGAATTCGTCTTCACCAACCTGGTCGATTTCGATTCGAAGTACGGCCACCGCAACGACGCGCCCGGCTACGCCCGGGCGCTCGAGACTTTCGATCAGGAGCTCGCCCAGCTGTTGAAAACATTGCGGAAGGACGATCTCCTGTTCATCACCGCCGATCACGGATGCGATCCGACCGATGTCTCAACGGATCACACCCGCGAGTACGTACCGTTTCTGATCGCCGGGCCGCGGGTTGTGCAGGCGCACGACCTTGGAACCCGCCGCACATTCGCCGACCTCGGCGCAACCATCTGCGACCACCTCGGGATTTCCGGAGAAGGATTTCCCGGCAAAAGTGCTCTTCCGGAGTTGCAATGATGATGATCCTGGCTTTCATCCTGGCGGCTGTGGCGGTGGAAGTGCCAATCGCGCGCGTCATCGACGACGCAAAGGCGATCGACCGAGTCGCGGCCGCCAGCAAGCGCGACATGCCTCACGACCTGATGCGCCGCATCCTCAATGAGGACATCGAAACGTTGCGCGGCCGGAGGAGTGATGCAACCTACGAATACGCCGGCTTCGAGCGCTTCGACTCAGGCCGGATCACTCAGTCAACTTCGGTCGGGACGAAAGATCAAACCATCGAGATCCGCGGATCCTTTGTCTACAAGCTGCAGATCGAGTCCCCCTCGCGCCGCATGATGCTGATGACGAAAAACCGCCATGTGTATCTCGATCACCTCGAGATCGATTACCTCCCCGTAAGCGGCACACAGAAAACGCAAACGATGAAGCTCGAGACCTGGCTCGAGCCGGGACAGAACAAGAGTGTCGACTTCGAAGCGATCGCGAAGCAGGCTACGGTGCGCCTGTTCGCACACGCCGATGAAAAAAACGGTTACGGAAATCTCGTTCTAACACTCGTGCAAGCGCGAGTTTTCGATAATCCCGACAGCCCGTATGCCGACGCCGTCGCGAGCGCCAAGGCCATTCTTCGCGCGCTCGATCACGACGACGTCCCTTCGATTCGCGCCATGGCGGCGCGAATGGTCAACGATCTGAGTCCAAGTGTGGGTGCGGGCGCCCCCGCCCGCACAGCGGCGGGCGAGGCGCCCGCCGCCACACAGGAGCTCTACGCGGAGTTGCAGGCGATTGAAGACCTCCTGACCGGCACCGAAAGCGAGCGACGACAGGGACTCGAGCGACTGCATCAGCTCGTTAGAAAATTGCGCACGCACTGAGGGAAACGTTGACGCTTTCCGCCTCGGTGGTTTAGAATCCCGTTCCCTTCAGAGACCTGTCTGAATCCGAAAGGAGTCGTCTTTGTCAACTGCGAAAATGAGTTTCAAGGTCGGAGAAAAGCTCGTTTATCCAAACCACGGCGTGACGGTCGTTGAGCAGATCGGAGAGTCCGCGATCATGGGAATGGGAGCGGACGATACTTATTACCATCTGCGCCTTATTGGAAATAACTCGCGTCTGATGGTGCCGACCCAGAACACCGATCGCGTCGGTCTCCGACGCCTGTACCAGCAGAAAGAAATCAAGAGCCTGTTCAGCCTCCTGGAGGCACGGGTCACCAAGAGCCATACCGATTGGAAGGGCCGCTACCGCGAGAACATGGAAAAGATGAAAACCGGCCGCCTGGAAGACGTGGCCGAAGTCCTCAAGAACCTCAACGAAGTCTCGAAAAAGAAAAGCCTCTCGTTCCGCGAAAAGAAGATGTACGACCGCGCGAAATACCTGCTGGTCTCCGAAGTGGCCATCGTGAAGGGCATTCCGGAAGTCGAGGCGGAGAAGCAGATCCAGAAGTCGCTGGAGAAATCGCTGGTCGCGCCGGGACACTGAGGTTTGTGGAGCGCCGCCGACCTCGGCGGCGCACCGGCGAGTCGCCGGTGCTCCACTGTGCTACCGTTTCTTCGTGAGTGCTCGTCTGCCTTCCTGGATCCGCGAAAAGCGGATCAATCTCGCGGAGCTGCACGAAGTCAAGTCGCTGCTGCGCGAGAAATCGCTGCATTCGGTGTGCGAGTCGCTGGCCTGCCCCAATCGCACCGAATGTTTCTCGCGCGGCACCGCCACCTTCATGATCCTGGGCGACATCTGCACGCGGTCGTGCGGATTCTGCAATGTCACGACCGGGCGTCCATATGCGCCGCCGTCGATGGACGAACCGGCATCGGTGGCCGAGGCGGCCCGGCGGATGCGGTTGCGTCACGTTGTCGTCACGTCGGTGACGCGCGACGATCTCGCCGACGGCGGAGCACCTCAGTTCGCCGCAACGATTCGCGCGCTTCGCACTACGCTCCCGGAGGCAGCGGTCGAGGTTTTGACGCCCGATTTTCGAGGGAACATCGAGGCCATCCACAACGTCGTCGACGCCAGGCCGGACTACTACAACCATAACGTCGAAACCGTCCCGCGCCTCTACGATTACGTGCGGCCGGGCTCGCGTTTCGAGCGGTCGCTGGCGCTGCTGCGTGAAGTGAAACGTCGCGACGCGACCATCGTCACAAAATCGGGATTCATGCTGGGATTTGGCGAGCGTCGCGACGAAGTCATCGAAGTGATGGAGAGACTTCTCGACAGCGGCTGCCAGATTCTCACCATCGGTCAATATCTGCAGCCCAAGCGCGAGAAGCTCGAGGTCGTTGAGTACGTGCATCCGAAAGTCTTCGACGACTACCGCGCCATCGGTGAATCCCTCGGATTTCATGCGGTCTTCGCCGGACCGTTCGTGCGCAGCTCCTACATGGCCGACCTGGTGGCTGATGAAGCGCAACGCGCCTGAAACGCCATTTTTCTCGACCTACCTGCCGATCTATCTCGATTACCTGGCCGTCGAAAAAGGACTCGCAAAAAATTCGCTGAGCTCCTACGCCACCGATCTGCGCCGATTCGGAAAATGGCTCGACCAGCATCCGCTGGAATCGGTGAAGAGACAGAACATCGTCCGCCACATCCAATCGCTACGATCGAGCGGCATCTCGGCACGATCGGTTGCCCGCGCGCTGGCAGCACTGCGCGGGTTCTTCCGCTTCCTGGTGGCCGAGAGGCACCTCCAACACGATCCGACCGAGAACCTCGATAATCCGAAACTGTGGTCGACGCTGCCGAAATCGCTCCATCCATCGGAGGTCGATGACCTTCTGAACGCTCCGGATCGCACCAAACCGGACGGCCTGCGCGATGCAGCCATGCTCGAGCTTCTCTACGCCACCGGCCTGCGCGTGTCGGAGCTGATCAAGGTGAAAGTCGAGGATGTCGTCCTCGACGCCGGTTTTCTACGAACGTTCGGCAAAGGATCGAAGGAGCGCATCGTGCCGTTCGGCGATTCTGCTCGAAACGCGATCACCGCGTACATTGAGCGCGGCCGGCCGGCCGTCGACAGTGTCTATCTGTTCCTGACGAATCGCGGCCGTCCCATGACGCGTCAGACCTTCTGGATGAAGGTCGTCAAATACGCGCGGCAGGCAGGAATCAAAGCTCATATCTCCCCGCATGTCTTGCGCCATTCCTTTGCAACCCATCTTCTGGAGAACGGTGCGGACCTTCGATCCGTCCAATTGATGCTTGGCCACTCCGATATCTCGACGACCCAGATCTACACGCACGTCTCGAGGGCCCGGCTGCAGAAAATGTACGATCAGTACCATCCACGGGCATAATCGGTTGCCGGTTCCCGGTTGTCGCCTGTCGGTCCAATGAAGAAAATTGCCGCGCTCGCCGCATTCTTGTGCGCCTCTCGAGCGAGCGCGAGCATTGCGCTGTTCACCGACGGCCGTTCGATGAAGATCAGCGGGTACAAGCTCGTGGACCAGAACGCAATCCAGCTCACCTTCAAGAACGGCGGCGCGATGACCATGGCGCTCACGCGCATCGAGCGCATCCTCGACGACGAAGTGATCGAGATGGAAGCAGCGCCGGAAGTGAAGAAGATGATCGAGGAAGGCGTCTTTCCGAAGCAGTCGTGGCATTACGACGCCAAGCGCGGGCCGATCTTCCGCTCCAAGTACGACAAGCTGATCGTCGAGGCTGGAAAGAAATTCGACGTCGACGCGGCGTTGATCTCAGCCGTCATCAAGGCCGAGTCGGATTTCAATCCGCGCGAGATCTCGAACAAGGGCGCGCGTGGGCTGATGCAGTTGATGCCGGCGACCGCCGAGCGCTTCGGCGTCCTCGATGCATTCAATGCCAGGGCCAACATCAATGGCGGTGCACGCTACCTGCGCTGGCTGCTCGACACATTCTCGGAAAACGCCGACCTGGCGGTGGCGGCCTACAACGCCGGCGAAGGAAACGTCTCGAAGTACAGCGGCGTGCCGCCGTTCCGCGAGACGTTGCACTACATCAGACGTGTGGCGCAGGCACTCTTGCCTGCGCCGGCGCAGATAGGAGTGTCTGCGCCACATCAAACTGCGGTTGCTTCCGTGAGCTCCGGCGCGGCGGTCACGGCCGTGCGGAACTGATCGAAACGAAGCACCATCACCGTGCGATCATCATCCGCCGGTCGTGCTCCGGAGTGACGCGCGACGGCCTCCAGGATCGCATCGCGAATGGCGTGCGGTGATGTGTCTTCCGCCTGCTTGAGAAGTGTCTCGAGCTGTTCGAATCCGAACGGATCGCCATGCTCGTTCTGCGCTTCGATAATCCCGTCGGACAGATAGACCAGCGTGTCGCCTTCCTCGAGATTCACTTCCACGGTCCGCGTGCGAATCTTGGAGCGGACGCCGAGGGGAAGCGAGGGCAGTTCGATGCTGGTGGGCGGCTGACCTTTTCGCAGCATATAGGGATAGAGATGGCCGGCGTTGGTGTGGCGAATGATGCCGCGGTCGAGATCGAAAGTCGTGAACGCCAGTGTCATGAAAGCGCGTTTTTCGGTCGAGCCGTGCACCAGCGCGTTGAGGCGCTCGAAAAGCGACTCTTCGTCCGCCCCTTCTTCGACCAGTGTCGTGATGGCGGCCTTGACCATCGCCATCACCAGGCCGGTCGACAGGCCGTGGCCCGAAACGTCGCCGATGGCGACCGCCAGCTTTGCCTTGTCGAGATTGAACACGTCGTAATAATCGCCGCCGATCGAGGCCGTGGGCTCGAAATGCGCGGAGAACGAAACGCCGCGGAATTGCGGGCCTTCCTTCGGCAACAGATTGCGTTGGATGGTGGCGGCGATTTCGATCTCGCTCTGCAGGCGCTCTTTCTCGGCGACGTTGGTCAGCAGCGTGGCGATCGATTCGGTCATGCGATCGAACGACTGCGCCATCTCGCCGAGCTGATTGTGCGGCTTCATTCCGATGCGATAGCTGAAATCGCCGCGCTCGACGGCTTTCGTCCCCTTCTCGATGCGGTTGACGGCCCGGGTGATGGAATAGATCAACACCGCCGCGAACAGGGCCGCCATCATGTAGATGAACAGCAACATCACAGCCAGACTGGTGATGACATTGAAGAGGATTCGGACGTACTGGTCCGATCGCGCGCCGAAGTAGAACTGGATCAGCGACGAAACGGGGTTGATGATCAGCGTGAACAGCTGATGCTCATCGTCGCTGTGACCGGACTTCCAGTCGTTCAGAGAGGTGAGATCGCCCCAGATGATTTTCCGGCCGATGGAGTTGACGATGAGGTCCTCCATGTCACTGTCGTCGGCGTTGAAGTCGACGTTGCTGCCTTCGACATTCACGTTGACTTTGCGCTTGGGCGTCGAATCCGATTCGCGGCCGACGCGAATGATCATGCCGGCGCGCTCCTGAAGCTGACCGATCCAGGCTTTGTCGATCGGCTGGACGAACACAACAGTGCGCGGCTGCGCACCGGCGCGTGGAAACTGTCGCGATGCGACCAGCAGCGGCTGGCCGTCGCGCCACGCCATTCCACTGAAGGTCGTCTCTTTGAGCCAATCAGGAAGCTTCGTCCCGCTCACCGCATCAGTGTCATAGATCTCGAGGGTGGCAAGCTCGG